>OBAG01002337.1_pt1 | contig 9981 bp, 8 predicted proteins | sample 1517701 | NCBI WGS metagenome assembly OBAG01 (sample SAMN04571702, study PRJEB22368) | human gut metagenome | biome: human gut; material: stool | host: Homo sapiens | place: Luxembourg | collected 2012-09-07 | reverse complement strand
CTGACGGGAGAGTGGAAATTAGCAGAAAATAGTGCCAGTGTAAATACACCATATGGATATAGTGCATTGTTGCTAAATCCATTAAATGAGACAAGTCGTCTTTCCTTTGATATTGAAACAACGGGGGAAGCTGCAAGTGTTGGTGTTGCTATTCATGTGGACGAATCTTTTGCGGTAGGTTACTATATTAATATTGACTTTGCTCGCAGTCGTATGGAATTTAAGTCAGGTGTGCGTATGACAGAGCGAGGCGGTCAGATGTTCCCATATGAGGTGGAATTGGAACGGCCGCTTTCATCAAAGACTGGTGAATGCTTCCATGTAGATGTGATTGTATCTGGTACCATATTAGAAGTCTATGTTGATAATAGGATTGCACTTGGAACGCGTATGTTTGACATTAAAGGTGGTAATTTTGGCTTGTATGCATCAGATGCAGAAGCTAATTTTATGAACATTCAGATATTTAAGAAAAAAATATAAAATTGTTTAAGATCCAGATGCGTTATTTCCTCATTTTATGCTATAATAGTGATACACAGTCATTTGAAGATATGAAACTGGAGGAAAAAACGGATGTTTGGACGTAAGAAAAATAATTTCTATCGTTATATGTTTCAGAAAAGCTTTATGCCGCTTTTTGCAATGCTTGTAGTAATTAGTATGGCATTTTTGATCTTTTTTCGTATCACAGTTGTGCGCGAGAAGCAAAAAGATCGCGAAAATGATCAGATAAGGCTTGAGACCTGTGTATCGTCTACAGAACTTCATATGAAGGAAATTGAAAAGTGGGGAAAGCAGTTACTAAACGGAGTAGATCTCCAGAAATTTGTTTATATGTATGATGATCTGGACCGCTATTCCCGCTTTTCGCTTCAAAATGAAATTTACGAGTCTGTCTATGATTTGTATTATAAAAATGAGCAGGTTGACAGTGTAGTGTTGTATATTCCGACAATGGGAAAAGTGATTACGGATCTTCATTGTCAGACATCAGTAAAGCCATGGATGGAGGAAATGGCAGAGGGGAAAGATCGTACCTGCTTGTTAGAAAACAATAAGGCGGCTACTTGTATTCATTGGGATGGTGATGGCGCAAGAGCAGTGCTTATTATCACTTGGAAAGATGCAGGTATTATGGAACAGATAGAAGCCATGTTTTTGGCGGGTGGAGATTCCATTGATTTTGTTTGGAAACCAGAAAAAGAACCAGATGAACAGATGATTTGTGCAGATTCCATATATTATCCGTTTCGTATGATCTACAAAGAGAGTAACGATGCAGAAATGAATCATTTTTTTGCTGTTATTGGATTAAGCAGTATATTGTTTATGTGTCTTTGCTTGATGATTGCAGTTATTAGTATTCAAACATGGAATCGTCAAATCTATAGACCACTGTATCAGCTGTTGATTGAGGCCTTTGATCATATGGAAAAAAATGATTTCAGCTATAGAATTGAGGTGCAGAATGAAAATGATTTTTTTCATTCCGTTTATGAAAAGTACAATCACATGGCAGAAACGATGCAACAATATATCGAGACGAATTTGCAGCAAAAGGTTCTTGTAAGTCAATCAAACTTGAAACAGCTTCAGTCGCAGATCAGTCCGCATTTTATGTATAACAGCTACTATGTTCTGTATCGGATGATTCGAAGAGGAGATCAAGAAAATAGTCTTCATCTTGCAGAATATCTGGGAAGTTTTTATCATTATATTACAAGAAATGCAGATGATGAAAAGCATCTGTCAGAAGAGATAGAACATGCAGAAAATTATGCCAGAATCCAGAAATACCGTTTTCGCGATAATTTACATGTAGAAATTGCCAAGCCAGATGAATGTATTGCTGATGTGTATGTGCCGCGGTTGATTCTTCAGCCAATCTTAGAAAATGCATTTAAATATGCATATGAAAGTGGAAATGGAGATCCAATGAGATTGGAACTTGGCTATGAGATTCGAAGTGATCGAGATTTTGATATTATAATAGAAAATAGTGGAGAAATTTCGGATGAGACTCTACAAAGCCTTAATGAGAAACTACAGAGTACAGATATGCAAATGGAAACAACGGCAATTATTAATATTAACAGAAGACTGAAATTGTATTTTGGAGATAAAAGTGGATTGTTGGTTGGGCGTTCGGAACTTGGAGGATTAAAGGTAATTGTACATGTATTTATGGGGGAGGAAACATCATGAGCATTCAGGCAGGAAGAACGATTAAAATAATAGTTGTAGATGATGAGCCAATTAGTGCGGATGATATGTCAGATGTAATTCGGGATGAATTTGGAAAAAGCATGAATGTAGATGTTCGTACGGCGTACAATGCTAAAAGCGTCATAAAGATATTTTGCTTTCAGATATACAAATGCCTGGTATGACAGGGCTGCAAATGGTAAGCATACTGAGAGAACAGTTTCCAGATATGCGAGTTCTGTTTCTGACCGGTTATGATGATTTTTCTTTTGCATACGAGGCCTTTCGGCAACATGCAGTTCAATATATTTTAAAAACAGAAGGTGATGAAGTAGTTCTGGCAGCTTTGAAGAAGGAAATAGATCGTTTGCGCGAAAATGAGAAAATTATGGAGCGCATTAATGATGCAGAAGAACGCTATACACAGATGTTGCCTGCATATAGAAGACAGTTGATTATGCAGCTGATGTTGAATCAAAAAGGGGAGTTAGATGAACTGGAAGAGCGAATGCTTGCAGGAGAATTGTATCTGGTGGTTGGGCTGCTTCAGGGAGATCATAACCACCATGTAAAAACAAAAATGATTACAGCAGGAGCAGTTTCCCAAATTGTTGCGGGATCATTTGGAAAAGAGCTTGCGTGGAGTGAATATTATTTATTCGATGATGTTTTGATTTGGGTATTTGATTTTGATACAAAGCAGTCTGTTTCCAAGACATTGTTCCATCTGATGAGAAAGGCCAGACAGCAGTTGGAGGAGCAGTTAAAGGTGACTATGTTTTTTATCGTCTCAGAAGAAGCAGTAAATGGATTGGATTTAAATGAGAAGTATGTTCAAATCAGAACTATGCTTACAAATGAGATTCTTCGCGGTTCTACAGGTGTTGCTATCCGTCATCAGGCTGATGTAGAGGGTAAAGAGGTAGAAAATGCAAAAAAAGTTTCTGAAATGAGAAGAAATCTGGAAAATATTCAACTTTTGGTGCGAAAGGGATCTATTGCAGAAGCAAAAAATGACATTAATGAAGTGATTGCCTATTTAACAACACATTCTCAGACAGAAAATTTGTTGGCAGTTGAGGCAGCGCAATCTTTGAATGCAGCAATTTTATCATATGTGAATCGAAATGGTATGATTTCTCTAATTGTAGAGGCAGAACATTCAGGTGCGATGGGCACAGTGGCTTATTTCAAAAAACTACAGGAACTTTTAGTGAATGAAGCTGAAAAAAGGATTGACAATACCGTGAAATCTGTGGCAAAATTGGTAGTGAAGTATATTAATAGTCATATCAGTGAAAATGTAAGTACATCAGTATTATCAGATGTAACTGGATATAGTTCAGGCTATCTTTCTAGGATTTTTCGCCAGGAAATTGGTATGAGTATTCATGATTATGTAGCTCAGACAAGAATGAATCTGGCTAAGGAAATGCTTGTGAATACTAATTTAAAAATCTACGAGGTCGCTGAAAATTGTGGATACGAAAATACGACTTATTTTATTAAGATTTTCCGCATCAGCACAGGGATCACGCCTCAGGATTATAGACTAAAGGGAAAGCATTGAGTGACTGAATATGTAAATGAATTTTTTGTGCAAAGAAAGGAGACATTATGAAACTATACAGAATTAAGAATCGCCAAAGCTTTGGCTTTTCAGCTGAAAATCCGACTGGACAAAAAAATGGTGGTACAAAGGGTAAGGATTGTGAGAAATTAAGACCGTGTATTCAGATTGCTCCGGGAGAGACTGTTACGCTGTGTGATACAGATGGCCCTGGCATGATTACACACATTTGGTTTACCGGATATGTTGGACATAGCTTTGTTATGCGTATTTATTGGGAAAATGAGGAATTTCCGTCTGTTGAAGCGCCTATCTCTGCATTTTTTGGCTGCGCATATGACGAAAATTTCAAGGATCGCGACGGCAACTACATTGTTTTAAATTCAGCGAAAATCCTCACAGCACCAGGACGTGGCTTTAACAGCTACTGGGAGATGCCATTTGAAAAGCACTGCCGCATCACTATGGAAAACCGCAGCAAGAAGGAAGAAACGCTGTACTATATGATCTCAGGCTGGTACGGCGAGATTCCGCAGGATGCAGGCTATTTCCATGCTGCATATCGTCAGGAGCATCCAGTTACGAAGGGACGCGCATATACAATTATTGATGGAATTGAAGGCAGAGGCTGCTTTGCAGGTTTGACACTCGCAACAGGTATGAATGGAAATAACACCTGTTGGGTAGAGGGCGAAGCAAAGATGTATATCGATGATGATCAGTATCCAAGCATGAATTATACTGGAACAGAAGACTATTTCTGCGGTTCATACGGCTTTGGAAATGATATCATTTTGAATCATTACCAGACATTTAGCGGAATGTATACAGGACTTTTTGCTATCATGGGTGACAATCGCGAATTTTATAATGGACAGCAGCGCTTCTTGCTGTATCGCTTCCATGAGAAGGATCCAGTGTATTTCTCTAAGAATTTCAAAATGACAATCGACAACCTTGGATGGACAGGACCACGCTACGATGATTACACATCTGTTGCATACTGGTATCTGGAAAAACCATCGAAGCTCGCAAAGGAACTGCCGAGTGACGAAGAGATGGTTATGAAGTAATGAATTGACATATGCCCACGGTAAAAACCGTGGGCTTTTTGCTGTCAAAAAAACACTAAATTTTTTTGTATACTATATTGCAATATAGAATAGTATGTGATATGATGCAGCTAACAGGAAAAAAGAAGGAGGTGTGAGCATGAATGCTCAGTTTAAAAAAGGAGCGCTTGAGTTGTGCGTGCTGTCGCAGCTGGCGCTTCGTGACCAGTACGGCTATGAGCTTACTGAAAATATTTCAAAGGAGATGAAGCTGGCGGCAGGTACGCTGTATTTGATCTTAAAGAGGTTGAGGGATGAGGAATATGTGGAGACATATCTTGTCGAGGCAGGGGAAGGACCAGCTAGAAAGTATTATCACCTCACGGTGAAGGGCTGGGCCTATCAGGAACAGTTAAAGAAAGAATGGTTTGATTTCACGGCAGCAGTTGAGCGGCTGATAGTGAGCAAAGAAAGCAAGTGAATAAAAAATAGCAGCCGAGTTAATATACGATGCTGAGTATGAAGAAAGGTGGAAAATATTATGAAAAAGGACGAATTTTTTGCACAGCTGCGCACTGCATTTGCAGGGATGGATGAGGAATTGTTGACGGATACTCTCGGTGATTACGAGAATCATTTTAAGGAAGGTATTGAAAACGGAAAGAGTGAAGAGGAGATTTGTGAAGAACTTGGAAATGTCGAGGAAATCCGTCAGGCATTCTTAGATGAAAATCCGGCTGCTATGACAATAAATGTCAATTCAAATTCGGACGCAGTGGGTAATTCTGATATTTATAACCGTTTTTATCCAGGCATTCAGCGTGTCAATGCTCAGCTCACAGATGCCGATATTGAAATCAAAAAGAGCAATACAAATGAGGTAGAGCTGTCTGTAACTGGTGGGCTTGCAGATGATATGGAGGCATTAAAAGAGACGCTTCGTGTCAGTGCGTCTGTTGGAATCCTTTCGATTCAGCAGGAAAAGAAAGCAGGGATAAGTGTTTCTTATGCTGCCTCACGCTTATTTGGCCTTAAGGTGGGGAAATATTCAGCAGGAATTGCTATTCATATTGCAGTGCCAGAGCAGTTTGAAAAAATTAAGGTAAAGAATATAAGTGGCGATATCGTCGTAAATGATATATCTAGTGAACGTTTTCTAGTAGAAGCAGTGAGTGGTGATATTTCTGTGGATCAACTTAATACAAAGCAGTGTGAACTTAATTCAAAGAGCGGTGATATCAAAACAAATAACAGCAGCGCAAAGACTTTATTGATTCATACTGGAAGCGGTGACGTAGGAGTGGAAGATTGTCAGGCAGATGAACTTTTTGCATCAAGCATCAGCGGCGATGTGAATGTGATCGCATGCAAGGCAGATAAGATGGATGTTGTGAGTATAAGCGGAGACATAAAGGCCGAATTTGATAAGAGCGCGCAGTGCAGAGCAAAGAGTACCAGTGGTGATTGTAAAGTGACGATTGGAAATCAGGTAGATGCTGTAGTTTCCAGTACCAGCGGTGATGTAAACGTTCGCTACATTGGAGAAATTGGACTCGAAATGGTGCTTTCCAGTACGAGTGGTGATGTTTCTGCTGTCTGTGGAGGAATTAACAGTAAGGGAAAGAAAAAAGTGCAGGAGCGCTTTGGTGAGCCTGACAGTAAGTTAAAGGCATCTACCATATCTGGTGATATCAAGGTACGCGATTGTTAAGTCAGCGTTCACGGGATATTTTTTCGCCGCTAATTTAAGTATTGAATATGAACTGTAGTGATTCAACTACCACTTGATTTTTGACAAAAACACCTGCATTGAATTCAAGTATTGCGTAAGCTATAATACAACCATCCGTTGAGACAAGAAAGGAAAGACGCAGAGGAGGAGAATAGGATGAGCAACAGCAATGGAGTCCGAAATGGAACTGAGAAGAATCCATATACGAGTAGTCCATATACAAAAATCGGGGAGCGAATTGGACAGCTTCGCAAGCAGGCAGGCTTAAAACAGGAGGAGCTTGGACGCGCCGTGGGCGTAACCACGCAGGCGGTATCGCGATGGGAGTGCGGTGGCGCGCCGGACATCGAGCTTCTTCCGGCGATTGCTGATACGCTTCATGTATCAGTGGATGAGTTGTTTGGAAGAACACCAGTGGCACAGACGGATATAAAGGAGCTGTTTGACCGCACCTTGTATAGCTATCCGAAAAAAGACCGCATGAAGGCGGCGTGTGATCTGATGTGGAACATCCAAAAGGCGGTGCTTCGGTGCGAGGATTCAAATATAGACAGCGTTGCTGTGTCCAATATTCTTGATGCGGCAACTCAAAAGAACCAGAGAAAAACGACACAAAGTCAAGATGTGCAAAGCCAAAATAATGAGCATGACGAGCACAATGAGCATAAAAAGAAGGCATACAGCACAACAGAGGACTCGGATGCTAGTATTTCCACCAGTGGCCTTTATATTGAGACGGACAGCGGCTATATGAGCTATGGTTTTAACAACCTCGACTACATATTTTTGCTCTCACAGCCAGAGAACGGGTTTGAGTCGGTAATCAAGGATGCCGATTCGCTGCGCAGACTGTTTTTCTTACTCGTTAAGCCATATTGTCTGGAGGTCGTTGCGGCGTTGTATGCGAAAAAGCCAAACGAAAATGTCACAGGGCGTCTCTTAGCAAAGGAATTAAATGCCCCAGAGCCAGAAGTCATTGCTGTACTCGATGAGTTGTGCAAGTATCATCTGATTCGTAATCTTGAGATTACCGATACAAATGGAAAAATGCACATTTATTCGTATGAAAACAGTGCCGAGTGGGTGGCATTTCTCACCTTTGCAAGTATGCTTATGTATACAGAAAATGAGGCAAGATTGGCAGTCAATATGAGAAAACAATCTGCCTTTTCGGCACCAATTGGAAGCAAAAATCCGTTTGCATCGTGGAATGAGCGCAAGGATGATAATGAGCGCATTAACTTGTACCAGTCAGGAAACGAATGAAAAAAATGAATAGTTCAAAAGCAAATGGCAGAAATTGAATTGTCAAAAATCAGGTAGTGGGAGAAAAATAAAATGAAAACAAAGCAAAACAAAAAGAAAAACAGGGAATTTATACACCAATTATACTATAAAAATAGAATAAATTTCATCGTAACCATCATCTTAACGATTGCTATGAGCTCACTAAATCTGATGATCTCATGGCTGATTCAGCAGATCATGGACTGCACAGCAAATCAGGATATGCAGGCCCTTGTGCGCAGTGCATGGATTGTCATTATTGTCGTTGTTATTTACACAATAGCCAATGTAATGTATAGAGCAGTATATCCAAGATTTTTACAACGAGCCATGCAGCAGTACCGCGATTATGCATTTTCGCGGCTGACACAGAAAAGTTTGCGCTCTTTTTCAAAAGAAGGCACCGCACTTTACGTTTCCGCGCTGACAAATGACTGCACCTCAATCGAGAACAACTATTTAGCCGCAACTTTCACCCTGATTGAGCTTCTCTTTTGTTTTTTGGGTGCATTGATCATGATGCTTTATTATAGTCCGGTGATGTTAGTTCTTGCAGTTGCTTTGTCATTTCTGCCGGTGGCCGTCTCCATGACGGCAGGAAATCGCCTGACAGAGCAGGAAAAGGAAATTTCTAAAAAAAATGAGCGTTTTGTTTCAATTGTGAATGAGCTTCTGTCAGGCTTTCCAGTCATCAAAAGCTTTCGCGCAGAGACACAGGCAAGTCGTTTATTTTCACAGCGAAATGAGCAGGCAGAGGAGGCAAAGAAAAATAAGCGCCGTACCGAGCAACTGATATCACTTCTGGCAAATGATGCGGGAATCATTGCCCAGATGGGAATTTTTCTGGCAGGTGCATGGCTTGCAATTAGCGGCAAAGGAGTAACAGCTGGTGTTGTAATCGTATTTGTCCAGCTGATGAATTATATTTTAAATCCAATTAGTCAGGTTCCGCTTCTGTGGTCAAACAGAAAGGCTGCGATTGCACTGATGGAGAAATTGTCAGATGCATTATCGGAGAACGTGCGCGAAGAAGGAAGAGAAAAGCTTAATGGTTTTTCAGAAAAGATCGAAGTGAAGGATCTGACGTATGGATATGAGCCAGAGAGTCCTGTGTTAAAAGATCTGGATGTTCAGTTTGACGCAGGAAAGAGCTATGCAATTGTAGGAGGATCAGGAAGCGGAAAATCGACGCTTTTGAATCTTCTGATGGGAAGCAGCAGTAACTATCAGGGCGAGATTTGCATAGATGGTGTTTCAATTAAAAATATTGAAAGCGAATCGCTCTATCAGCTGATGACATCAGTGCAGCAAAATGTCTTTGTTTTTAATGATACCATAAGAAACAATGTCACTATGTTTCATGAATTTCCAGATAAAGAAGTCACATTAGCATTGGAGCGCTCCGGCTTGTCGGAGTTTATCGAAAAACGCGGTGAAGAATTTGTCTGCGGCGAAAATGGCGCGAATCTGTCAGGCGGTGAGCGTCAGCGAATCAGCATTGCAAGAGCGCTTCTTAGAAAATCACCAATACTTCTGGTTGACGAGGCAACTGCCGCACTTGATGCCGCCACTGCAAGAGCAGTCAGCTTTTCTATACTGAATCTGGTTGGAATGACAAGAATCGTCGTAACGCATCGCCTAGAGGAAGCGATTCTTCGCCGCTATGATAAAATCCTTGTCATGAAGAATGGAACAATCTGCGAGCAGGGAAATTTCGATACGCTTATGCAGCAAAAAGGACAATTTTATTCCCTGTTTCAGATTGCGCACTGAAGATAAATAACTCTTGGTTAAAATGTCAAATTCTCAGTTGCTATCTTGCAATATCCTTCCAAATGGAATATTATAAAATCAGTGAAATTACGAGCAAAGAAGGGAGAACAAAGAGGCATGGAAGTTCTTGTAGTTGTAGATATGCAAAACGATTTTATTGATGGGTCACTTGGCACTAAGGAGGCTGTTTCAATTGTGCCGAAGGTGGCAGATAAGATTAAGAACTTTAAGGGAATGGTTCTTGCAACAAGAGATACACATGAAGAAAATTATTTGAATACGCAGGAAGGAACTAATCTTCCAGTGCAGCATTGCATCCGCGATACGAGAGGATGGGAGCTGAATGACGAGATCGCGTC
>OBAG01002336.1_pt1 | contig 9981 bp, 8 predicted proteins | sample 1517701 | NCBI WGS metagenome assembly OBAG01 (sample SAMN04571702, study PRJEB22368) | human gut metagenome | biome: human gut; material: stool | host: Homo sapiens | place: Luxembourg | collected 2012-09-07 | reverse complement strand
AATGTCAGCCGAAAGTGCAAAAGATTTAAAACGAGGCAGTATCACAAATTTTGAATATTCCGGTAAAATCCCTGAAGAAGTACTTTCTGATGTAATCTTTGCAAGACCAGATGTTATGGCGGCAGAAACAAAACTTGAGAGAGCAAAAATAGATATACGTGTTGCACGAAAAGAATTTTTACCGACATTCAATATTACAGGTATCTGGCTGTTTAATACAATAGCTCCGGGCAGATTTTTCTCGTGGGAATCCTCACTTGCCGCAATCCTTGCAGGTGCAACACAGGATATTTTTGCAGGCGGTAAAAAAGTCGCTAACTTGAGAATGAAAAAGGCAAAGTATGAAGAACTTTTTGAAGATTATAAACAAACAGATTTAGAGGCTGTGAAAGAAGTTAATACCTCACTATGCCTTATAAAACATGACACAGCAATAGAAAATAGCACACTTAAAAAAATAAATTATGAACACAACAATTTAACTGATTCGCAAAAGAAATTTAACCGCGGAGTAATTTCTTACCCTGAATATCTGCTGGATTTATCAGAATTTTTGCAGGTACAAAGCGATGCAGTTCAGGCAAAAAATCAGAGATTGATAAACTATTTTACTCTATATAAAGCTGTCGGAGGTAAATTATGAAGAAAAAATCAGCGGTAATTATACTGCTTATTGTATAATTGCAGCTAGTACCTGCTTTTTAACACGCAGTAAAAAAAAATCCGAATGAACTTACACTTTACGGGAATATTGAAATCCGTCAGGTTGATATGAGTTTTCAGGTTGGCGGGCAGATATTGAAAATGCTGAAAGAAGAAGGTGACAGCGTTAAAAAAGGTGAACTGATTGCAGTACTGGATGATAAAGATTACCGTTCAAATCTTCAGAAAGCTGCGGCCGAAGTGAGTAAAACTCTTGCTCTTAGTAATGATGCAGCATCAAAATATGAACGCCAGCTTCCATTGTGTGCAGATAACATAGTATCACCGCAGGACTGCGAAACACTATTAAATAACAAAGATAAGGCAAAGGGGGATTATGAAGCTGCTCTGGCACAAAAAACTTTTAGTCAAAATCAACTTGATTATACAAAAATTTATGCACCCGAAGAAGGAACTGTTACCGTACGTGTTCAGGAGCCGGGAGCAACAGTTGTTAAAGGACAAACAGTATATACCATTTCCAAAACAAAACCTGTCTGGATTAGAGCATATATAAACGAAGCGGACTTAGGGAATGTAAAATACGGGCAGAAGGCACGCGTATTAACTGACAGTATCAATCCGGCAACCGGCAAACAGCGGGAATATCAGGGTTATATCGGCTATATTTCTCCGGTAGCAGAATTTACGCCCAAAACTGTTCAATCAACAGATTTAAGAACAAGCCTCGTTTACAGAATAAGAGTTTATGTTGACGATATAGATGAATATTTACGTCAAGGCATGCCTACTACAATAAAAATTAATCTAACCGGAGCAGATGACAATTCTGATGAACACAGTAGAAATTAAAAATTTAATAAAAACTTTCGGCTCAACAACTGCAATTGACAATCTTTCTCTGGGCATTGAGAAAGGCAAAATAACAGGGCTTATCGGAGCAGACGGAGCGGGAAAAACAACATTGATAAGACTTGTCACAGGGCTGCTGCTGCCGGACAAAGGCGAAATTTCAACTCTCGGGCTTAACCCTTCAACCCAGAAAGCTTTACTCAATCCCAAAACAGGCTATATGCCGCAAAAGTTTGGTCTTTATGAAGATTTAACAGTTATCGAAAACCTCAGGCTGTATGCGGATTTAAAAGAAGTTCCGCATGATTTTGAAAAACTGCTTGAATTTACAAGCCTAAAACCTTTTCAGGACAGGCTGGCAGGTGCACTCTCAGGAGGGATGAAGCAGAAACTCGGACTTGCCTGTACTCTATTAGGTTCACCTGATTTTCTGGTACTGGATGAGCCTTCTGTAGGTGTTGATCCAATTTCCAGAAGAGATTTAATGAAGATGGTAAGAGAATTCATTACACCGGAAACAACTGTACTATGGTCAACTGCTTATCTGGATGAAGCTCACAGCTTTGATACAGCAGTCGTTCTTGACAAAGGACGCGTAATTTACAACGGTAAACCGCATAATTTAGCAGCAACATCACAGGAGTTCGAAGAAAAAGTTATTGATTTGATGGGCGGGTACAAAAAAGAAAAGTCAATGATTGCAGAAAATTATACTCCTCATGAAACTAATATAGAATATACAGTTGAAGCTGATAATCTTGAAAAAAAATACGGTAATTTTTATGCAGTAAAAAACAATTCCTTCTGTATCCGCAAAGGAGAAATCTTTGGTCTGTTAGGTCCTAACGGAGCAGGAAAATCTACCTCATTCAAAATGATGTGCGGACTTGCAAAACCTACAAACGGAACAGCCCGGCTTATGGGTATCGACATTCGCCAAAATCCAGAGAAAGCCCGCGCAAATCTGGGCTACATGGCACAAAAATTTTCACTTTACGGCAGCCTTACAGTCCGGCAAAATCTGGAATTTTTTGCTGCGGTATACGGCTTAAAATTATCAGAAAGAAAACAGCGTATTGAAGATATTATTAAAGTTTTTGGTTTTTCAGATATTGAAAATCAAAAGTCAGAAGATTTGCCGCTTGGTTTTAAACAGAGATTATCCATGGCTTGTGCTCTAATCCACAACCCTCCGATTTTGTTTCTTGATGAACCAACTTCAGGAGTTGATGTTGTAACCCGCAAAGATTTTTGGAATCACATAACATCTCTTGCAAAAAAAGGAGTTACAATCCTTGTTACAACACACTTTATGGATGAAGCAGAATACTGTGACAGAATAAGCCTTTTTTATAAGGGAGAAACCATTGCAGTCGGAACACCTCAGGAACTTAAAAATCAGGCTCATTCCGACAATATGGAAGATACATTTATAACAATTATTAAGGAGTCTGAAAAAAGATGAAAATTTTAGCAGCCTTAATAAAAAAAGAAACATTACAAATCCTCAGAGATCCAAGCAGTATAATCATAGCATTTATTCTGCCTTTGATTTCAATTTTAATCTATATGTATGGCATAAATATGGATACCGTAAAAGTTAAAATCGGAATCAAAAATGATGATGCCAATCCGGAAATAGCAACTCTCGTAAAATCATTCGGGCACAGCAAATACATAAATTCATCAGTTTATGATAATGAAAATGAACTCACAGAAGCTATTGTCCGTTCAAGGCTAAAAGGAGCTGTCATAATTCCAAATGATTTTTCTACAAAACTTTCGCGTAATGAGAATGCAGAAGTTCTTATTGTCACTGACGGAACTGAAGTTAATACGGCAAATTACGTACAAAATTATTCTATGCAAATTTTAAATCAGTGGCTTATGACAGGCAAATTCAGGTATCTTGCAGCAAAACAACTGATTACGCCGGAAATAAGAACATGGTACAATCAGGATTTAAACAGTCACTATTTTATCCTCCCTGGCTCAATTGCCATAACAATGACACTAATCGGTATTCTGCTGACTGCGCTTGTCATTGCAAGAGAATGGGAGCGAGGAACTATGGAAGCCCTTTTAAGTACAAGAGTAAAAAAAATTGATATAGTTTTAGGAAAATACATTCCATATTTTATACTTGGTATAAGCTCTATGGCATTCAGTGTATTTATGTGTGTAGGAGTTTTTCATATACCGTTTAGGGGAAGCTACCTTGTACTTTTTGCAGTAAGCTCCTTATTCTTATTTACATCACTGGGTATAGGACTTTTAATTTCAACAATTTGCAAAAATCAGTTCCTCGCAAGCCAGATCTCGCTCGGTCTTGGATTTCTACCGGCGATGCTCTTATCCGGTCTTATGTTTCCTATAAATTCAATGCCTGTATTTTTCCAGCACCTGACAAGAATCCTTCCGCCAAGATACTATATAACTTTTATAGAAAGTGAATTTATGGCAGGAACAGTGTGGGAAATTGTTATTATAAATTCACTTTTTCTTACAATACTTGGCTTACTGCTTTTTGCAATAGTATACAAGAAAACTGATATGAGGCTGCCAAAATGATTAGAGATTTTTTTAGAAGGGTTTTTGCGCTTATAAAAAAAGAGTTCATAACTATATGGAAAGATCCTAAAAGCCGCGGCATTATTATTGCGCTTCCTCTCCTGCAGCTCTTGGTTTTTGCAAATGCAATTACTATGGAAGTGAAAAATATTGACGTTGCAGTAATTGACCGAGATAATTCAGTTGAATCAAGAGAACTTCTTTCACGATTTGAAAATTCTCCCCGTTTCAGAAAATTTTATTATGCGCAGGACGAAACTGAACTGAAAGAAAAACTTGATACACAGAAAGTTCAAATAGGAATATACATCAATAACAATTTTTCAACAAATATCAAAGCCAAAAGACCTGTGAGTGTATTGATTATAACAGATGGACGACAGACAAATTCGGCATCAATAGCAGGAGGCTACGCATCACAGATAATCAACAGCTACAATCTTGAAGTAAATCATAATAAAGGCGCTGTCATAACACCAGTTATAAGAAACTGGTATAACCCGAACCTTGAATACCGTTGGTATCTTTTAACGGTTTTAATATCAATGCTAGCACTGGTAATAACTATCTTGTTAACAGCTCTATCTATTGCAAGAGAAAGGGAGCTTGGTACATTTGACCAACTCATAGTAAGCCCGCTGTCATCATTTGAAATTTTGTTAGGAAAAACAATTCCTCCACTAATAATAGCAATGGGGTTAACAGCTTTAATGACAGTTATCGTAATAACCTGTTTTAAAGTTCCGTTTGCGGGTTCTGTAATAGTATTTTTGATTTCCATACTAATATCACTTTTATCAATAGTTGGCGTAGGTCTTTGTATCTCATCAATATGTAAAACACAGCAGCAAGCTATATTAGGGGTAATTACATTCCAAATGCCGGCAATCTTATTATCAGGATTTATATCACCGATAGAGGACATGCCGGTTTTCCTTCAATACCTTACGTGTATTAACCCGATACGATTTTTTATGGTTCTGACACGCGGTATTTTTCTAAAAGGAATGGGATTTGAAGATGTATTACTAAACCTGATACCTTTAATAATAATAGCAGCAGCCACACTATCACTCGCTGGCTGGACTTTTAAAAGAAAATTAGACTAAACAGAGGGAAATAATTCACACACAAAAAACTCAGAATATCTACTAAAAAAGAACCAAAAGGCTCTTTTCCTAATGGTTCTATTTGTTTGAAATGGTGGACTTAAGTAAGGTTTAATGAGACATTTGAGTTGTAGAATAACAGCCTCAATTAGGCAGTATGTTTGAATATTAGCGATATTTTTCAAATTGACTGTAATTACTCAAATTGGTCTTTTGCTACTCTTTTTGTCTCTCAAAATCCAACAAAAATTCAAATAAGCTACCTGAAACTTAAGCGCTGATAAGGTTATAGCGATTTTAAATAAAGGACAAAAATGTCCCATTTAAAAAGTCCAAATTTAAGTCGGAACAAAGTCGGAAGTATTTACCACTTTTGAATACCATTAAAAGTGATATCTAAGTACATTAAAAATAACAAAAACTAGCTCTTAAATCTATCAGATTCAGTCAAGTTCTATGAATTTATTTTTATATAGTTTTCAATTGCATTTGAGAAAGTATTAAATGTATCATTTATCAATTTTCTGCCAACATATTTGTTTTTGGCTTTATATGGATGAATATATGCCGTAAATTCATAGAATTTGACATCTTTTTCTTCCGATAAAATAGAACCATTTTCATCATTAGGAACGTATGTATATACTTGAGTTAATCGAAAAAGATGTTCCATACTTTGAGGTAAACAAGAAATAAATTTATGAAATTTTTCGTCATCATAAACAGATAGAAAGAACCAGGCCGAAAAAAAACGGCCTTGTTCATATTCAATTTCATTAAGAAGTTTAGTCCAATCTGCCTGAAAATAGAATTTATCCAAATTTTCTATGGTACAATTTACGGCCCTGCACACCTTCAAAAAATCCAATTTTTCAAATAAAGTTTTCAATCTGTTAAATGCACTAACTCTATTTGTTTCGTTAATTGCTCTTAAATTTTCTTTACCATCCCTATATTCAACTTCTTCTCGTTCAGTTCTAAAACGTTCTTTTCCTTCTTTGAAATAACTATCATATGGAATGTAATAATTATAGTGGTCAGGGTCAAAATGATCACTTCCTTTAAAATATGATATTATTCTGACGTCAAAATTGTAAAATCTACCGTCTTCTTTTGTGTATCCATCTCCTAACATTTCTTGAATTTGCGCAATAGAAAAACAAGGACTATCTGCATTAGGATACATGTAATCTATATAAAATACATAAGAAAAATGTTTGTCATCAAAATAGATTGACCTAATACGGATAAAATGGTCCTTGTTTTTTAAAGGTATAGATTTTATATCTTCAATTATTTTTTCAATATGGTTAAAATAATAGTTATAATCTGAACCAATTCTATTTATTAAAAAGAAATAAAATCCATCATATGTAACAACCCATTGATTTGGATATTCGGTAGCAATAACATTTAACTTTTTAGATTCACTTGATATTGGCATAAATTTCTGGGCTATACGCCATAATTTTGGAGTAGAAAGCATTAGTTCTATTTTCGTAGCATCCCAATATATTGCCTTAATTTTACCTTTTTGTGAAATTTTTTCCAGTCTAGCAATAACAGCAGCAGAAGGTTGTGTTGAACAAATTAGAATATATCCAGTTGCATTGTGCTGTTCGCATAAATCTGTTATTTCACCTAATTCATTTATACCAACAGAATTATTGCTGTTAGCATTGTGTTTACAGGATACCAACCACTTTTTTTCTGAATCCTCAAAAAAGCTTTTTTGAGGTTCTATGCATAATAAATCTTTTCCACCATCGGGTCCTACTCCACTCCAGAATGCTCGCAATCCATATGCAATCAGCATTTCTCTTACGAATATCTCAAATTGTGTTCCATCTGTTATTTCTTTAAAATCCAACATGATAATTTCAATCCTCTACAAATTAATCATAAAAATATTTTTTCTATAACATATAATGGCAAATCAATAAGATTATCCGTTTTTTTATAATCTGCCATTGACGTTCTTATTGCATAATTGGGTTTAAATTTTTCCATATAAACCTTCAAACTTTTAGCTTGTAAGTTCCTTTCCGCCTTTACTTCAACAGGAACAACATCAGATTTTATTTGGATAACAAAGTCAATTTCAGCCCTGCTGGTTTCATTAGACCAATAAAAGACTGGTAAATCTTTAATTGTCTTAAATTGTTGTAAAACATACTGTTCGGCTATAGCTCCTTTAAATTCTTCAAATATACGATTACCGTCAATAATCGTATCTGCTTGTAAATCTGTCATTGCACCTAATAGACCAACATCCAGCACAAATAACTTAAATGAGTTGAAATCTTCGTAAGCAGTAATTGGTAAATCAGGTTTTGTAATTTTATTTACTCTGTATACTAAACCACTATTAATTAACCAAGACAAAGCAGCTTCAAAATCTCTTGCGCGAGCTCCTTCCTTTGCTGCGCCATATATAAATTTCTTATTTTCCTTACTTAACTGTGCCGGAATAGATTTCCATAATAACCTTATTTTTGCAACTGTATTAGTGGGAATATGTTTTGTGAAATCTTCTTCATAAGCAGAGAGAATTTCTTTTTGCAGATTTCTAACACTTTCAAAATCTTTGTTTTCAACAAAATCTTGTACAATTTCAGGCATTCCTCCAACATAACAATATTGTTTTAAGAGCTTTTCATACTTATTATTAAATAGTTTTATTGTTTTAAAATCTTTTTTGTTTAAAAGTTCAACAAACCTTTCTTCTCCCATTGCTAATAAAAATTCTTCAAAACTTAAAGGGAAAAGATTCATAAATGAAACCTTACCAACAGGGAAACCCGTCCCTTCATGACAAGCAACACCTAACAAGCTTCCTGCAACTATAATATCGTATTGAGGAGCATTTTCTCTAAAATACTTAAGTGAAGTTAAGGCTCTTGGACATTCTTGAATTTCATCAAAGATTATCAAAGTATTTTCCGCATTAATTTTTGTCTTTGTTGCAAGACCTATATCCATAATTAAACGCTCAGTATCATAGTCGATATCAAAAATCTCTCTGCTTTTTACATCAACATCAAAGTTAATATATGCAACTTGCTCATAATACTTTTTCCCAAATTCCTGCATTAACCAAGTTTTACCAACTTGTCTTGCACCTTGTATAACCAAAGGTTTATGATTTTTTTTGTTTTTCCAATCAATCAGATGTTTTAGTGCGTATCTTTGCATGCTTAAATCCCTCATTATAACACAAATATTCTAACACAAACTGTACATTTTTGACAGCACTTTTGATATATAATTACACATTTTTTACACGACTTTTAAGACTTATTTACACATTTTTGACAGAACCTTAAATCATTAATAATGTAATTTTCTAGTCCTAGTTGTTGTTTTACCTTATAAAAATCTTTTCTAATTCTTCGTTTTAGGATTTCTTTTTTATTTTCATCACCTGTTAAAAGACTGTTTAAGGGCTGTTTTGTTATAATCATTTTCTCAACCAATGGTAAAAGATAAGGATAACGCTTCTTTAAAACTAGAAATAATTGCTCCAGTTGTTTATTTGATAGTATTTGGACTTCTCTTTTTGATATATTTTTCACTCTTTTGACTTCAAAACAACACGTTTTATCAATAATACCCTCTTTTTGAAAGTGTTTAATTATTTGATTAAGTAATGCTAAAACATTTTTAATTCTTCTCTCTGTTATCCCGTTTTCTTTCATGCTCAATTTAAACTGTTCAATATCTTGTATTGTTATATCTTTTAATTTGTATTTCCTGAAAAATGGAAGTATTTGAGAATTAATAAATGATTTATAAGTTTTTTTAGACCAAGACGATAGTTTACAATTTTTTATTTCCATAAATAAATTTATGGCATCAATTAAAGTTATATCAGAATTTTGGGACAAAATATTTTTATCAATTATTTTAAATGTTTCTTCTTTTTGTATTATTCCGACATATTCAAATTCGTTTTTGAATTTTTGAATATTATCAGACTGATCTAAAAAATTTTTAACTATATCAATCTCAAGTCCTGTAAACATAACAATATCTTCAAGAGTAAATGTTTTGAGCCTTTTGGCTATTTTTAAAATTTTATCAGTCATCTAAAAACCTCCTGAATTATATTTTTATCAATCAATTTTATTCCATTTACTAGAGCTATATTTTCTAATGTGTTAATCATTTCAACAATCTTTCTAAAACTTTTTGCTTTTTGATGAATAACGCTTATTACTTCTTTTGTCATATCAACTTCTGAAATTTCGTCTACAATTTGCTTTATATCTGAATATTCAAATTCTGTATATTGATAAATCTCTGAAATTCTATCAAATAAATGTGTATGCTTTTTTAACTTGTGTTTAGCTAAACTCATTCCAACCAGAACAATTGGAATTCCAGTTTCATCGTGTAAGTCTCTTAATGTTTCTATTGTCTTAAAGTCACTTAAAAGATAATCAATTTCATCTACTATAATCATTTGAGGCTTATTTTTTAGCACATTTACACATTGTCTAAAAATATCAGCAGTAAAAAATCTTGGAATTTCGTCAAGTTCTTTTGCAAGTTCTTCTAAAAACCATTTTGTGGTCATTTTATTAGTTGCTCTGATATAAATTGAATCAAATTGAAAAGATAAATACAAAGCTGTTTTTGTTTTGCCTAATCCTGCATTACCATATACCAAACCGATTTTTGTAATATTTTCCGGTTTATTTTTTAAATCTTGAATCAGGTTTATAAATCCTTTAACATTCTTAGTCTGCACAAATTTTGGTTTCATATTCCAAATACTCCTTAG
>OBAG01002333.1_pt1 | contig 9988 bp, 6 predicted proteins | sample 1517701 | NCBI WGS metagenome assembly OBAG01 (sample SAMN04571702, study PRJEB22368) | human gut metagenome | biome: human gut; material: stool | host: Homo sapiens | place: Luxembourg | collected 2012-09-07 | reverse complement strand
GGGAAGATACCTGCGCCAGCAAAGCCCCATAAAATGCCCTCTAACTTTGTTTCAATCAATAGCGCAACAATCAAACAAACCACACCGAAAAGCACATATAGTATCCCGGTTATCAAATTACTCTTTTTCATTTTCTGCACCTCTTTCATAGATAAAGATTTCTTCAATCCGTTTACCAAAAAAGTCTGAAATTGCAAAAGCTAATTCCAATGATGGATTATACTTTCCTGTTTCGATTGAACTAATGGTTTGTCTTGAAACACGAAGCATTTTTGCAAAATCATCTTGATTTAATCCTCGCTCCTTTCGTAACTGCTCAACTTTATTCTTCAAAAAAACGCCTCCTTGCATGACAAGTTTCCTTTACAAACTTACTATAGCATGACACGCCCATCTTGTCAAGTTTCCTTTACAATATTTACTTCTTTATCATGGGAAAATTACAATTTTTTCATACAGTAAGAGTGCCCAAACATTTTTTGTCCGGGCGCTCTCAGTATCAGTCATGGATCATCCGCTTTGGCAATATCTGTCGAAAAATTCACCGATGCCTCGCCGGAGTCTGATTTTTCCGTGAGCGGGCAAAAAAGAGCGCCCGCCAAATGACGGGTGCTTCCCCTTTGTTCACTTCAGGTATTTTGCGACTTCCTGCTCAAGCTCCTGCCACACGGGATATTTCCCGCCGTGCTCGTCGAAGAAAGCCTTCAAATCGCGGTTCAGCGCGCTCATTTCGTCGACCGCGTTCATCGCGTGGTCGGACGCGCAGATCTTTCCGAGGCTCGTGGCGGACATGAGCTTAAAAAAGCGCAGACAGGTCTTGCGGTACGCCGCGCCTTCAAACTCCGCGTCGTCCTTCGGTAAAATTTCATGTCCCGCGTTTTTGATCGCACGGTAACCCTCGATGTTGGCGTCGATCAAGCGATTTAAGTAGGCTGTGTTGCCCTTGAGCTTTTTGAGGTCGCCGTCGACCTTGTAGCAGGCAAAGGCCACCGGCAGCACGAACGCCGCGTGGCAGAGAAGGTAGTCCTCCATATTCGGCTCGTAGGCTACCTTATATTTGGTGCCGTCAAAGATCTGCCCGATGAGCGTTTCGTTCGACGGCGCACCCGCGATCTGGCCGATGGTGATCTTTTTTAGGTCGATGGATGCCACATACTCCCGCTCCCGATGGCCTGCCGAGGACGCAAAGGCAAACATCACGTTTTTCTCCGGCAGCGAAGCGCTCAGCGCACTTGCGCGCACGTCGTTTCCCACAAAGACGATATTCTTTGTCGGATTCGCCCGCAGGGTATCGAGGATCGCGTCGAGCTGCGTATAGCGCAGGACGACGAAGATCACGTCGTACTTGTCCTCCGCTTTCAGCTCCGTCACGACCGGAATACGACTGACCGACATGCGTGGCGAAAACTTATCCTTGATCCGAAGGCCGTTTTTTTGGATGCTCTCACCCCACGCTCCCCGCGCCAGCAGCGTGACGTCCTTTCCCGCGCGGAAGAAATTCCGCGCCAGATTGCAGCCGAGCACGCCCGCGCTGAATACTAAAATTTTCATAGCCAAGTCTCCTCTTATCCTAAAAATATCTGTTTCCTTCGTTCTGCCCCGTCTCGCTATGCTCTCGTTCCGATTTTCTTTCGTTTTACATCAGTTAGTCATCTCTAACTGAAACATAGCAAATGACAGTGCAAAAGTCAAGATGTCTTTTTACCGCTCTCCGGTGCTTCCTTGCCCTTTTTCATCTTCTCCTTCACTCGATCAACAAATCCCCGCTTCAAAAGGGGCTGCGCATTGTTCATCTGTACTGGCCTGTTTTTGTCACTTCGCCAGATTTGTTCAAAAAATATCTGCTTTTGCAAATTTAATCTTGCTTCTTCCGGATATTTTCATATAATGTTGACGATTGAACAGGAGGTACCACCATGTATGTTACCTACAACAACCTTTTTAAGCTCCTCATCGACAAGGGCTTAAATAAAACGGAATTTGCGCGCGAGGTCGGCATCAGCTCCAACACGCTCGCCAAGCTCTCGAAAAATGAGCTCGTCTCGCTCGAGGTGCTTGTGCGCATCTGCCGCCAGCTCGACTGTTCGCTCGGCGACGTGGTGCAGCTCGCCCCGCCCGAGCCGCCGATCAAAAGCGGCCTTGAGCGCATGAAGAAGCGAAGACCCACCCACGAGAAAGGAGGCAATGCGTACCGCCATGAGTAACGAAACCAAGGAGACCGGCTCCAGCTTTATGGAAAAGCTGTCGACGGTCATCGTCGACAAGCGAAATCTCATCTTTCTGCTCACGATCATTCTGCTCGTATTCTCCGCCTTTTCCCGCAACTGGGTCGAGGTCGAGAGCGACCTGACGTACTACCTGCCGTCTGATTCCGAGACGAAGCAGGCGCTCGACATCATGGACGAGCAGTTCACGACCTATGGCACGGCCGAGGTCATGGTGGCCAACATCACACCAGAGCAGGCCGCCGCGCTCGAGCCCAAGATCAAGGAGATCAAGGGCGTGCAGAGCGTGGACTACGACGAGACCACCGCACATTATAATAACCTCTCCGCCCTCTATTCCATCACCTTTGCCTACAGCGAGGATGACGAGGCCTGCCTCGACTCGCTCGAAGCCGTGAAGGAATACCTGTCCGACTACGATCTGTATGTCGACACGGACCTTGGCAACACGCAGCAGGAGACGATCGACCACGAGATCAGCATCATCATGGTGTATGTCGCCATCGTCATCGTGCTCGTGCTGCTCTTCACGTCCGAGACCTACGGCGAGGTGCCGGTGCTCATTCTGACGTTCGTGGTCGCACTTGTGCTGAATCAGGGCACGAACTTCCTGATGGGCAAAATCTCGTTCATTTCAAACTCGGTCACAAGCATCTTGCAGTTGGCGCTGTCCATCGACTACGCCATCATCTTCTGCAACCGATTTAAAGAGGAGCACCGGCTGCTGCCGCTGCGTGAGGCCGTCATCGTCTCGCTGAGCAAGTCGATCCCCGAGATCGGTGCGAGCAGCCTCACGACCATCGGCGGCCTTGTGGCGATGCTCTTCATGCAGTTCAAGCTCGGCCCCGATATGGCGCTGTGCCTCATCAAGTCGATCTTGTTTGCGCTGCTCGCAGCGTTCATCGTAATGCCCGGCCTTCTGATGCTCTTCGGCCCGCTGATCGACCGCACGCAGCACCGCAGCTTCGTGCCGAAGATCCCGTTCGTCGGCAAGCTCGACTATGCCACGCGCTACATCATCCCCATCGTCTTCGTGGTGTTGGCCGTCATCGGCTACCGCCTCTCATCCGACTGCCCCTACGCCTACGGCTACGGCCTCATCTCCGCCCCCAAGCAGAATGAGACGCAGTTTGCCCAGCAGATGATTGAGGATAACTTCACCTCGAAGAACATGCTGGCGCTCATCGTCCCCACGGGCGACTACGACAAGGAGTCCGCCATCTTAGACGAGCTCGGCCAGTACGACGAGGTCGACTCCACGATGGGTCTTACCAACATCGAAGCACTCGACGGCTACATGCTGGCCGACAAGCTGACGCCGCGCCAGTTCGCCGAGCTCGCGGGCCTTGACTACGAGGCCGCGCAGGTCGTCTACGCCGCCTACGCCGCCCAGCAGGCGGAATACGGCCAGATCGTAGGCAACCTTGCCACCTACAAGGTGCCGCTCATCGACATGTTCCTCTTTGTCTGCGAGCAGGTGGATTCCGGCATCGTGACGCTCAGTGACGACCAGACGCAGATGCTCCAGGATGCCGAGGTCCAGATGAACAGCGCCAAGGCCCAGCTTCAAGGTACGGATTACGACCGCATGCTCATCTACCTCACGCTGCCGGAAAGCGGCGATGAGACCTACGCCTTCACCGACAAAATTCTCGAAATTGCCGAAAAGTATTACCCCGATGAAAACGTCTACCTCGCGGGCGAATCGACGAACGAATACGAATTTGAAAAGTCCTTCGCCGTGGATAACAAGGTCGTCAGCATCGTGTCGGTGCTCGTGGTTATGCTGGTGCTGCTCTTCACGTTCAACTCCGCCGGTATGCCGGTGCTGCTGATCCTCGTGATTCAGGGCTGCATCTGGCTCAACTTCTCGTTCCCGACCATCACGGGCAAGTACATCTTCTTCTTAGGATATCTAATTGTTTCTTCCATCCAGATGGGCGCGAATATCGACTACGCCATCGTCATCGCCAGCCGCTATCAGGAGCTCAAATCCAAAATGCACCACCGCGACGCCATCGTCGAGACGCTGAACTTCGCCTTCCCGACGATCATCACCTCCGGCTCGATCCTCTCGATCTGCGGCTTTTTGATCGGCAGCATGACATCTGAGCCCGTCATCGCGGGCATCGGCGAGAGCCTTGGCCGCGGCACGGTCATCTCCATCATCATGGTCATGTTCGCCCTGCCGCAGATCTTGCTCATCGGCAGCGGCATCGTCGACAAGACCTCGTTCTCCGTCCCGTCCATCACGGAAAAGAAATCGGGTCACGGTAAGGTCTCCGTCAACGGCATGGTGCGCGGCAGCATCAATGGTACGGTGCATGGCATCATGCACGCCACGGTCGAGGGCGACATCGACCTGAATCTGATCTCCGGATCTGCAAATGAGGAGCAAGACGATGAAGAAGACTAATCATTTCTATCGCTTCTGCGCGCTTGCACTCTCGTGCCTGCTGCTCATCTCGCTTCTCCCTGTCACGCAGGTCTTGGCAGACGGGGACGGCGCCATCCACATCAAGAGCGCAGAAGACTTACGATCCCTCGCGCATTCCTGCACGCTCGACTCCTGGTCGCGCGGTAAAACCGTTGTGCTTGACAACGATATCGAGCTGACCGACGATGACGAGCTCCCCATCCCGACGTTCGGCGGCACGTTCAACGGCAACGGCCACACCATCAGCAGCCTTTCCATCACACAGAGCGTCTCCCCCGCCGGTCTTTTCGGCGTGCTGCAAAAGGACGCCGTCATCAAAAACCTGAATGTTGAGGGCACGGTCACCCCGTCCGGCGACAGCGAAAATATCGGCGGCATCGTGGGTGAAAATCACGGCACGATCGAAAGCTGCACATTCAACGGAAGTGTTTCCGGCAAACGCAGCGTCGGCGGCATCGCGGGCCGCAACCTCGCCACGGGCATCGTGCGCGCGTGCGAAGCCTCTGGCGCGATCTTCGGCCAGAGCATGACCGGCGGCATCGTGGGCGAGAACCTCGGCTCCATCGTCTCCTGCCGCGACCGCGCGTATGTGAATATCGAAAGCACTGACCCCAGCATTGACTTAAGCGACCTGAGCCTCGATTTCTCGCTTGACCTTGCAAGTCTGTCCCGACTCGACACGCTCAATATCGCCACCGACACCGGCGGCATCGCGGGCTATTCCTCCGGCGCGATCGCGTCGAGCACGAACTATGCCGCTGTCGGCTACCAGCACATCGGCTACAATGTCGGCGGCGTGGTCGGCCGCAGCAGCGGCCAGATCCTCGCGTGCAGCAACGAGGGCGCGGTCTGCGGGCGAAAGGACGTCGGCGGCATCGCCGGCCAGATGGAGCCCTATGTGCGCACGCAGGTCTCTGCCAGCCAGCTCTCGCGCATCCAGTCGCAGATCAAGGGGCTCGACTCGCTCGTCAAAAAGGCCGTCAACGACGCCGAATACGGCTCGAGCGAAATTTCCGACCGTCTCGACCTGATCTCTGGCTACCTCTCCGACGCATCGGACGCGGCGAACGACGTGACCATCGACGTCGACCCCGACGCCATCCCCCAGCCGAGCATCAGCATCGACGGTGATTTTGACCCCGATGACTTCGATCCTGAGAATCCCACCCTGCCGGATATCAACGTCAGCTTCGATCAGGATTTTGACGTCTCCGACGTCGTCACCGTGTCGAACATCAACATGGTCGTCGGCTCGGTCACCGCGGCGAACAGCCAGCTCTCACTGATCACCGAAAACGTCAAAAACACCAGCACGGCTCTTTCCGCCGATATCCGCAACATCAGCAGCAAGTTCAACGAGCTCACGAACACGATGTTCTCCGCCATCTCCTCGCTCACCGGCGGCACGGGTGATCTGATCGTCGACGCCTCGAGTGTCGATATCAACTCCGTCACGCTCGGTAAGGTATCGCTTAGCCGTAACAGCGGCGCGGTGTACGGCGACGTCAACACCGGCGGCATCGCCGGTTCCATGGCCATCGAATACACGCTTGACCCCGAGGACGATGTCACAGGCCACCTTTCGAACATCTACCGCAAGCAGTATGAATACAAGTCCATCATCCAGAAGTGTGTCAACACCGGTGATGTGTCCGGCAAGCGCAGCTATGTCGGCGGCATTGTCGGCCGCATGGACCTCGGCTATCTGACTGCGTGTGAGACGTCGTCCTGCACCATCACGAACGAAAACGGCAGCTATACCGGCGGCATCGCCGGTCTCACCGGCGCGACGGTGCTCGGGAACTTCTCCAAGTGCACGCTCAGCGGCAAGAAGTATGTTGGCGGCATCGTCGGCTCCGGCGTGCAGGAAAATGTCGACGGCAGCGGCAGCAGCGTCCGCTGGAACTACTCGCTCGTCGACATCACCGACTGTCAGCAGTACCAGGGTGCGATCTCCGGCAGCGACACGGGCACATTTGAGCATAACTACTATGTCTCCGACGATCTCCCCGGCATCAACCGTCAGGGCTACGCCGGACGGGCCGAGCCCATCAGCTATTCTCAGCTGCTCGCACTCAGCGACCTGCCCGAGAGCATGAAGTCCTTCACGCTCACCTTCGTTGCTGACGATAAAACTGTGCTCAGCCGCACTTTCAACTACGGCGACTCCATCGACGAAAGCGACATCCCCGAGCCGCCCACCAAGAGCGGCTGTCACGTCCACTGGGACCGCACCGACCTCACGAATCTGCACTTTGACACCGTCGTCACCGCTGTTTACGAGGCCTACACCCCCGGCCTTGCCTCTGAACAGACGCGAGAGAGCGGACAGGCTGTCATCTTGGTCGAGGGCAACTACAACGACGGCGACACCATCACCGTGACCGCCCAGCCGCTCACGCCCGCGGCGTTCGACGTGCAGTCCGGCACTGTGCTCGACCGCGTGAAGGGCTACTTCTCCTGCCTCAGCCGCGGCGAAATGCCTTCGATGGTTGCCAACGCCGAAGTGCTCGAGCAGTGGCGCATCGAGCTTGCCGACGACGGGCAGGACACGCACACCGTGCGCTATCTCCCGCCCGACGGGCAGAAGGAGCTGCGCATCTACACCCGTGAAAACGGCGGCAGCTGGCAGGAGGCCGACTGCGGCACGATGGGCAGCTACCTCACCTTCTCCACGAGCGGCGACAGCGTTGAGTTTGCCGCCGTGCGGACGCTCGACGTCTGGGGCATCTGGCTCGGCGTGCTCGCCGTGCTGGCTGTTCTGATCCTTATCATCGTTCTGCTCGTCCACCGCCACAAGCGCAAGGCGCGCAGACGCGCCGAAGCGCTGGCGCGCAGCGCGAGCGCCGTCTCGCAGGCCGAGCAGATCGTCCGCGGTGAGGACGCCAATGCGTCCACAGCAGACGAAGCCCCTGCCAAGACGGGTGCCCCCGCGTCTACAGCGGTCGAAGATGCCACTCAGGCGGATGCGCCTGTGTCCGCTGAATCTACGGCAGTCCCCGCCGCCGTGGCAGTAGCAGCGACCGCTGCGCCGGTCGTCACCGCCGCGGTCGAGGGCGCAGAAAGCGTTCCCACTTCCGAACCCGCTCCCGCAGCCGATCCCGACTCCATCGAGGCGCGCCTTGCGCGCGCGGAAGAGGAACTTCGGCTTCTTCGCGAGGAGCGCGAGGCTCGCGAAAACGTGCTCACGCAGCCCGCAGTACCGCCCGCGCCGAAAAAGCGCAGGCACCGCCGCTTCCTCCCTATTCTCATCACGATTTTAGTCTTGCTCGGCGCGGCTGCGGCGTTCTTCCTCCACTCCGACTTTAGGAAGGACCTCGAAGCCTACCGCCTTGTCGAGGCGCGTGTCAAGGAGGACCCGATGACCATGGACGTCACGGTCGACGCCTCCTATGGCAAAATCAGCCTGAGCGCGGACGCCCCCGTCGCCCGCACGAAGAAGGACGGCGCTCCCATCACCTGCATCGACCGCGACGGCGCGGCGCTCTACTACGCAGGCGGCGCGATCTACCTTGAAAACGGCAAGTCCTACGCTGTCGGCGGCGCATTCCCAAATTACGCCGAGCTCATGGATGAGACCGCCGAGCTCTGCCGCACGCTCACGGTGACGAGATCCGTTGACGGGCAGGAAAAGCGCTACACCCTCACCGCCGAGGGCGACGACGCGAGCACACTGCTGCGTCTTCTCACCTCGGACGAGATCGCGAACGCCGCATCGCTTTCCGCGATCCGCGTGGATCTCACCGCCGAGAGCGGCGAGCTGATGGACGTAAGCTTCACTGCGGAAAACTCCGGAGATCTTCGCGTGGAGGCCGCCGCGCACTTCACCGACGCGCTCGCGCCGGAGATCCCCGATGATGTGCTCACCGCCATCCATTCGGGCAGCAATGACGACGCTTCCACGCTGACGGACAACGCGCTCCGCCTGCTGGGTGCCTGGGGCGAGATGACCGCGGACGATCTGTCCGCCGACATTGCTCTTTCCGCCGACTGCGGCCCGATCGTGCTGAACAGCACGCTCCAGTACGACCGCAGCAGCATCGACGGCCAGAGCTACGGCAGCATCCAAAAAAACACCCTCGCCGTCTACTTCTCCGGCAGCAAGATCTGCGACGCGGACGGCAACAGTGTCGACACCGCGAGCCAGCAGCTCATCGATGCCACGTCGCTCATTGACCTCTGCTACCAGTCCATTCTGAACGGCAGCGCGGGCTGCGATAAGGTAAGCGACGGCTATCTCTACGGTCTTTCGCTCGACTCCGACGCGATGAGCGAGCTCGCCGCCGCCATCGCGCCGGATATCAAGGCACAGAATGTGACCTTCTCCTCCGGACGCATTTCCGTCCGCGTGAGCGAGCAGGGCGAGCTCCAGTCCGTCAACATCTCGTGCAGCGGCGCGCTGCACCTCATCCTCTCCGACGCTCCGGTGTCGCTCTCCGCCGTCATCACGCCGGCGGATCGTGCATTCTCGATTCCCCAGCCGGCGCTCAACGCGCTGAAACAATAGAAAAGCGGAGGGAGATTCATACTATGGGAAATCGCATCATCAGCATCAGCCGCCAGTTCGGCAGCGGCGGCCACGAAGTGGCCGTGAAAACAGCGGATCTCCTCGGCATCCGCGTCTATGAGCGCGAGCTGATCCGCCTCGCGTGCGAGTACGGCGAGCTTTCGGAAAAAACGCTCTCCCCCTCGGACGAAAAGGCGACCAACCCCTACCTCTTCCAGACCGTGCACGAGGGCAACCACCATGTGCTGCGCGGCAAACCGACGAGCGAAGTGCTCTTCGCCCTGCAAAGCCACGAGATCCGCCGCATCGCCCGCCACGAGGAGTGTGTGTTCGTGGGGCGCTGCGCAGACTATGTGCTGCGCGGCGAAGACGTGAGGCTTCTCACCGTGTTCGTCGCCGCGCCGGACGAGCACCGCATCCAGCGCAAAATGGCGCAGGAAAAGCTCACGCGCGACCAAGCTATCCGCCTGATCCGTAAGATGGACAAGCAGCGCCGCAAGTATTACGAGAGCTACACCCACAAGGCCTGGGGCGCGCCGGAGGGGTATGATCTTTACCTTGACACCGGTGCGCTGTCGACCGCTGACGCGGCGGCGGTCATTGCGGAGCGCTTCCGCAAGCTGTAAACCTGCTAAAAAGTCAAGCCCTAATTCAAAGAAAAGTTATCGGCAGGAAAAGAGTATAGCAAAGCAGAGACGGCAAAGCGGATCGCCTGGCCGCCTCAAATAAAGTATTGGAGATCTCAGCTCATTCTATTGCCGGCAAGCTGCGGTAGAGCTCTGTGACCTTGCCATAATAGACTCGGAGGAACTTATTCAG
>OBAG01002323.1_pt1 | contig 10037 bp, 8 predicted proteins | sample 1517701 | NCBI WGS metagenome assembly OBAG01 (sample SAMN04571702, study PRJEB22368) | human gut metagenome | biome: human gut; material: stool | host: Homo sapiens | place: Luxembourg | collected 2012-09-07 | reverse complement strand
TGCAGTTCTGCTTCATTATGTGTCGGTTGCAGATCCTTATCTGGAATCCGCCTGCCGTCTTTTAAGACCTTTTATTTATATAGGACTTTATGTGGTGTGGGCGATCTCTTTCCGGAAAAGGATTATCCAGAAAGAAATCCGTCGTTGCCTGACTGCAATCGCAGCAATGATGATTTTCTGGATGTTTATCCGGATGTGCAAATTTGAAATATCGGACGAGATGCCGACAGCCTGGCGATACGCCTGGTATTTTTACTATATACCTATGCTGCTGATCCCTACGGTCAGTCTTTATCTGGCCTTTTATATACGGCAGCCGGAGGGCTATAAATTACCAAAAAGACGATGGCTGCTGTTTCTTCCTGCACTTTTTCTGATCGGAATTGTATTAACAAATGATATGCACCAGTTGGTTTTTACCTTTCCGAAGGGAAGACTTGGAGAAGTGTCTTCTTATAAAACAGGAGTTTATGGATATGGAAGAGGGTATTATATTGTAATCGCATGGGAGCTTGGATGTGCACTGGCGGCACTTTTGATCATTCTGTTAAGATGCAGGAAAATTAAAAATAAAAAAATGGGCTGGTTGCCTTTTGCCGCTTATGGAGTGGCGGCGGCTTACAGCATTGCTTATTATCTTGATCTGCCTTTCTGGAAAATAGTTTCAAAAGATATGACAGCCACATTGTGCCTTCTGTTTGCTTTGATCATTGAAAGCTGCATCCAGTCCGGACTGATCCCCTCCAATACAGGATATGCACAGTTATTTGCAGCATCTACCATTTCGGCACAGATCACAGACCAGAATGGAAAATGCATTTATCAGTCTCAGGGTTCTGAATATATTGTACCAAAGATCGCAAAACAGGTAATCCAAAGACCTGTCATGTCGGAAAATGGAATTCGGCTGTCAGGGAAACCAATCTGGGGAGGCTATGTCTTATGGAAAGAAAATCTCTCAGAACTACAGGAAATTTTAAAAGAGCTGGAAGACCGTAAAGAAGAATTAAAAGATGCAAATCTGATTGAAGAAGAAAATCTGAGAACAAAAAAACAAGTAGAAAAACTTTCCGTCCAGAATCAGCTGTATGATAAAATACAGAAACAAACAGCAAGACAGAGTACGCTTTTGGCGAAATTCATGGAAGCATATGCCATGGAAGAAAATGAGAAGGAAAGAAAAAAAATATTAGGGAAAATTGTTGTGATCGGAGCCTATATAAAAAGACGCAGCAATCTTATCCTCATCGCAGAGCAGAGTGCAATGTTTCCGATAAGAGAGCTGGAATTATGCTTCAGGGAAACGATAAGGAGTCTGGAATGGAATCATGTGGAAGCAGCTTTTGTCACTTCTCTGGATGAAATCCGAAGTGAGGATGCCATGCAGATTTATGATTTTCTTGAGGCAGTCATTGAAGAATCACTCGAAGATCTGTCGGCATTCACCCTGAATCTCAAACGCAGGGATGAAGAGATCCTTATGTCTTTGAGTGTGGAATGTAAAACAAATCTGCAAAAAGTTGCCGGACGATACCAGGCTTATGCAGAGCAGGATTTTGACGGTGCATGGCTGCTTTCCCTGGTACTGAAAGGGGGTCATGATAAATGATGAAAGCATTTGGAAGCTGTCCGCCGGAATATCGGATCATGGCAGTCTGGATTTTCATTTTTCTGACATTGCTGTATATGATTCTGCTCATCTGTGAGGGAACAGGGGAAAGAAAAAAAAAGGCGATGCTGCAGGACAGCCTGCTGCTTATAGCTGCTTTCCTGATAACGTCCGGGTTATGCGTGCGGCGGGGATTTTATGGAGAAGAGGATTTCATGGTATTCTTAAAAATGCCGTATGGAATCCTGATCGCTATGGGGATCTGCGGATTTTTATTTGCGGGAATACAGGCATTTGGAATTTATAAACGTCGCACAAACTGTCTGAGGGAAAATGCGATTCAGGAAAGTCTGGACAATTTGCCGAGCGGAATCGGATTTTTTGACAGGAACGGAATGCCGAAACTGATGAACCGGAAAATGTATCAGCTTTGCCGGAATCTGGCAGGCAGGGATATCCAGAACATCACAGAATTGCGGGAAGCATTGAGACGGCCTCTTAAAGATCATGTATTTTATGATTTTGATCTGAAAGTATACTGCTTTTCAGACGGAAGCGTATGGAAATTTTCAGAGAAAGAGATCATTACGGCAGGTGGAGATCGATTTTCTCAGTTCCTTGCTTCAGAAGTATCAGAATTATGTCAGAGCAAGGCATTGTTAAAAAAAGAAAATCAGAAGCTTCAGGAAATGTCGGCGGCTATGAAAGCACTTTCCAAAAATGTCGTAACTCTGACCAGAGAAGAAGAGACATTATCTATGAAAATGAGGGTGCATGATAATCTGGGATACAGCGTGCTGGCAACACAGCGAATGTTGATGCGGGAATCCGAAGAAGATCGTGATATGTTTCTCTCGCAATGGAAGCAGACATTAGACCTGCTGAATAAGGATAATGAGTCTGTTGAAGGAGAACAGCTGCACAGGCAGGTGCAGGAAAGGGCGAAAGTTCTGGGAGTAAAAATCATTTATACAGGAGAAAAAGTCTGGGAATCTCATATATCTGAACTGATGGATATCATACTTTTAGAGGCACTTTCCAATTGTGTCCGCCATGCAGGAGCAAGCGAACTGTATGTGAAATTCAGTATTGAAGAGCAGGAGTGGGTCATGGTGCTCACGGATAATGGACAGAAACCGGAAAAAAACATCAAAGAAGGCGGAGGGCTATCCGGTATACGAAAAAGGGTGGAGCAATGTGGAGGCAGCATGAGGATCGCTGCAGCCCCACGGTTTTCGATAACCGTTAAGCTTTTAAGGGAGGTGCGGAGATGATACGGGTACTTATCGTGGAAGATCAGCGTATGGCAAGGGAAGATATGGAAAATTATATTCAGTCCAGTGGGAGATACTCTCTGGAAGCTTCCATCACAAATGCAGCTATGGCAGAAACTGTGTGCAGACAGAGCAGGTGTGAACTTGTCCTGATGGATGTCTGTACAGAGGATGATGAGAGCGGTCTTGTGGCAGCAGAGCAGATTAAAAAAACGATGCCTCAGATAAAGATAATTATCGTGACTTCTTTAGCAGAGTGCAGTTTTATTGAGAGGGCACATAAAGCAGGAGTAGAAAGTTTTTGGTATAAAGATGCCGGAAAAGAAGAGCTGCTGGAGGTTATGGACCGCACGATGAAAGGAGAGAGTGTCTATCCGGACGCTCCGCCGACGGTGATGATCGGAACGGCGAAAAGTTGTGATTTTACACAGGGGGAACTGGCTGTCCTGCGATTAGTGGTGGAAGGAGAATCCTACAAAAAAATCGCAGAGAGTTTGTGCATATCACCGGAGACAGTAAAATGGCATATTAAGAATATGCTGCAGAAAACAAATTTTGATTCCAAAACAAAACTGGCGGTAGCTGTTACAAAGAAAAATCTGATTATAAACGGATTTTAAAAAATGAAAAATCCCATTGCTTTCCTGATAGTGAGGCAATGGGATTTTTTGCAAAAGTACATTTTACTACCCATCTGGGTAGTGCTTAAGTCTCAAAAAACAGATATCATAGTAGTATGTAAAAGTGAAACGAGTGTAAAAAACAGGGAGGGAACAGAGTGTGAGAAAGGTCGTTATCGATATGCAGAATTATTTATTTTCGGATGCCATAGCAAAGGTGCTCAAATCCTATGATTCTGATTTTTTTATTGAGATGTCAGACACACCGGATAAAACAGCAGAATTATGCAGAGTCATTCAGCCGCATATTCTGATGATGGAAATTACAGGCCAAGCATTGTGGTCATTAAAAGAACGTCTGGCAATCTGCCGGGAAGTGCGTAGGTATGCTCCAAACTGTAAATTTATTTTTACAGTAGATGAGAAAGCAAATGCAGAGACCGCAAAAAAAGTAGTAGAATGTAAAAAAACGGGTCTGATCGACTGTTTCATTTACAATACCATTTCATCCAGCTATATGACTGCAGTTCTGGACAGTCTGTAAGCTGCAGTCCCGGAAGGAGAAAAGATAAACATGAGATCTGTTATGAAAAGGATCTGCCTGTCTCTGGCAGTGATTGCAGTCCTGATCTTTACAGGGTGCGGGCAGAAAAAAACGAAAGATCCGATCACTGTTACATTGTGGCATGTATATGGCGGACAGACAGAATCACCCTTAAATGATCTGATTGATCAGTTTAACGAAACGATTGGAAAAGAGGAAAATATATGGGTACAGGTTGGCAGTGTTACGAACACGAATACAATACATGAAAATGTACTGGCATCTGCATTTGGAGATCCGGGAGCTTCCGAACTGCCGGATATGTTTGTTTCCTATCCGAAAACTGTTTTGGCTATGCCGGATGACACCGTTCTTGTAGATTACTGCGATTATTTTACGAAAGAAGAACTGGACGAGTTTATTCCTGCTTTTTTGGAAGAAGGTGTCATTCATGACAGACTTTCTATTTTGCCGGTAGCAAAATCAACGGAAGTTATGTTTGTCAATAAAACGGCATTTGACCGTTTTGCAAAAGAAACAGGGGCGGATATCGAAGATTTAAGAACATGGGAAGGGCTCTTTGCGATGTCAGAACAATATGCTGAATGGACAGATAACAAGACACCAAAGATCCCGCATGACGGAAAGAATTTTTTTGTTCATGATTATCATTTTAACTATTTTCAGGTAGGCGTAGAGTCATTGGGCGAAAATTTCTTTAAAGGAGAAAATCTGGCTTTTGGACCGGAATTTGAAACGGCATGGGAGCCTTATGCAAAAGCGGCACTGTCCGGAGGTGTATGGCTTCGCAGCGGTTATGCGACAGAACCTTTACGCACGGGAGATTCCATCGTGTCAGTGGCTTCCTCTGCCAGTGTTCTGTACTATTCTGATGAAGTTACCTATGAAGATAACACATCAGAAAAAATAGAGATTGTTGCCATGCCATGTCCTGTATTTTCCACAGGGGAAAAGATGGTCATGCAGCGGGGTGCCGGTATCTGTACTGTAAAATCCACACCGGACAAAGAAAAAGCCTGCATCACCTTTCTTAAATGGCTGACAGAAACCCGGAAAAATGTGGAATTTGTAACCAGCCTTGGATATATGCCGGTAAAGCAGGAGGCTTTTGATGCCTGCCTTCCGGAAGCGATCAAGGAGCTGAGTGATCCGATGTATGTCTCGCTTTATCAGGCTTTTCTGGATACGCAGGAGAATTATACATTTTATACGGCTCCGCAGCTGGATTCCTATCTGGATCTGGAAACAAGGTTTGAAGAACTTGTCAGGAAAGTATTGTCAGTAAAGCGTCAGCAGTGCATAAACAAACCGGAAAATATAGATAAACTTGTCAAAGAGACATTAGCGGATTTCAAAGTGGCATACACACAATAATGTCTGACCGGATGAATCAGAAGAGGCGACGGGCGTATGAGGAAAAAGAGAAAAAATTTATGGAAAATCATAAAAGGAATAAGGAAACAAAGCATTTGTATGCAGCAAAGACTGATTGTTTACTGGTGTGTAGTGATTCTGACCCTTTTTTCGGCAGCAGTTCTGTTGATGAGTATTTTGGGAGTCATTCCGGGAATGGATTTGAAAGTAGGGGAAATGTTGTCTGCCCAGCAGAAAAATACGGTGTCTGCCATGACAGAGCAGACCGACATTATGATGGCGAGAAGCATTTCTCTATCAGAAGAAATCACAAAAGAGTTAAGTCAATACTTGACAGCCAATGGGAAAGCATTCTCCGATTTAAATGATAATCCTCAGTTAATTATGGATTTGGAGGCAGCTTTGTATTCTTCACTGAGATCAGCACTGGATGTGAAGTATTGCAGCGGAGTTTTTGTTATATTAGATGCAACGGTAAATACGGAAACGGAGTACGCAGACACATCACGCATGGGAATCTACCTGCGGCTGTCTGATTTAAAGGCAGTAAATACAAGCAAACAGCACGTAGTTTTTTTCAGGGGAAATGCTGATATTGCAAGAGCAGAGCAGGTACAGCTCCATAACCGTTGGAATTTAGAATTTGATACGTCCGCATTGCCGGGTTATGAACAGATTATGCAGTTTGATGGGAACCGGCTGGTAGAGAGCTGCCTGTGGACAGACCGGCTGGAGCTGAGTGACACATGGGAGGATGTGCAGCTTTTATATGTCCCGGTTTTAGACAGTACCGGAAAAGTACGCGGTTTGTGCGGTATGGAGATGAGTAATCTGTATTTCAGGCTGTCTTATCCTATGGTGGAAGGTTCCTGTGGGAATATAGTGACAGTACTGGCTCCTATGGACAAAAAAGGAAACATCTATCTGGATAAGGCGATGTTCGGAGATACAAAAGAAACGTATCTTTCACCATCAGGAACGATGACAGTGAAGAAAGGAAAGTATTATAATACATATTCTACTGCTTTCGGGAATTATATAGGCAGGCATGAACTGCTTGAATTGAAGAGTTGTAATGGGATGCCGCTTGCGGTACTGACATTGATATCAGAAGCGAATTATGAAAAATTAACAGCGGACAATCGAAGGGACTGGATCATCGGTATGCTGTTGTTCCTGATTTTATTATTGATTGTTTCTGTCAGTATGTCCCGTCGTTTTGTGAAGCCGATTCTTCGGAGTTTAAAAGCACTGCAGGAGGATACGCTGACGGATGAAAATTTATCAGGAATTTCAGAAGTGGATGCACTGGTTGATTTTATGCAGAAAAAAAGAAATACGGAGAAACTGGAAAATGGAGGCATTCCTCCGAATATAGAAGAAATGCTCAAGGCGTTTGCTTTGCGCGTGGAAACTCTGACTCCGTCAGAGAGGATGGTTCTTCAGTATTATGTTGATGGATATACGATACAGGAGATTGCTTCATTGCTTTATATCAGTATTGGAACAGCTAGAAAGCATAATACAAATATGAATCGAAAACTGGGAATAACTGTCAGAGAGGAATTAATGCTGTATATTGAGTTGTTTCGAAAATGCGATCAGTTAGATAAGCTGACATATAATAGAACTGAGTAAAAGAAAAAGAGTCTGTACAGGCTCTTTTTTAGTTTGACCGACAGATATCGTTTACATTTTTACAAAAAGAAATTACGCATATATAGTAGATAAATAAAAAGGAAACACTATATATGGTATACTAATCGTTCGTATTTTGGAAAATAAGCAAAATATACGAATGGCGACCATAGTATTTGCTTTCCGTATCTGCTACGCTTTCATTACGAAATGGTGGCCGCCCGATAAAAGAAAAAAATAAAGGAAATGGATAAGGAGGGAGAATTGAGAATGGGATGGTGATAGAGCAAGGAGATTAACAAGGAGGTTGAAATGTGGAATATATTACGAAAAAGGATTTAATAGATTGTTCTACACCGGATGAGTTTTGCTTTTCACTATGCTGCATGGAATGTAAAACAGTATGGAAAAGCACACCAATTCGCTTTTCCAAAGCGGGGAAAAAACCGGAAAATGAAAATCGGAAGATTATTTATGATACGCTTTATGACCGGGAAAAGAATTTAGCATTTCAAAAAGCATTGAATCAGGCGAAAGAAATCTTTAATATTTGTCCGATATGTAAGCGTCTTGTATGTGACCATTGCTTTTTGATCTGTGATGATCTGGATATGTGTGTGCAATGTGCCGCAAAACTTAATGAAAAAGGTACTGTTGTAGGATGAAAACGAAAAAATAAAAACGAAAACGAAAAAGAAAGGAGAACTTTACTATGAAAAAATATGAGATTTTAGGAGGAAATTTACCAGTTGTCGTATGTGAATTAGCAGCAGGAGAATCTATGATCACAGAAAGCGGAAGTATGAGCTGGATGAGCCCGAACATGAAAATGGAGACGGTTTCCGGTGGCGGAATGAAGAAAATGTTCGGCAGAATGATGTCTGGTGATTCTATGTTTCAAAACAGATATACCGCAGAAGGTACAGACGGAATGATTGCATTTGCATCAAGTTTTCCGGGAGCAATCAAAGCGCTGGAGATTAGCAGCGGTCACTCCATGATCGTGCAGAAAAGTGCATTCCTTGCTTCAGAAGAAGGCGTGGAACTGTCCATGCATTTCCAGAAAAAATTAGGAAAAGGCATATTTGGCGGAGAAGGTTTCATTATGCAGAGATTGAGCGGAAATGGAACTGCATTTGTAGAAATTGACGGACATGCAGAGGAATATGATCTGAGTGCCGGACAGGAAATGGTGATCAGTACCGGGTACTTAGCGGCAATGGAAGAAACCTGTACGATGGATATTGTAACCGTAAAAGGAGTAAAAAATATGCTGATCGGAGGAGAGGGCATTTTTAATACTGTTGTGAAAGGACCGGGAAAGGTGATCTTACAGACAATGCCAATCAGCAAGGTGGCAGAATTGCTGACTCCGTTTTTTGCAGATAAGAAGTAGTTGAAAGGGAAGAGGCTTATGAGAAAAAAGTTGAATTTGTTATTAGGATTAGTGTTTATCATCAGTATGGCAGCACTGACCGGTTGTGGAGGCTCCGGAAAAACAGGAGAGAAGAACCCGTATGAAGGGAAATGGGTAGCGGTGTCTGCTCAAATGATGGGAATGTCCGTCAGCATAGATGAAACTTTCGGTGGTGATTTTGAATTTGAAGTGAAAAATGGCGGAAAAGTATCCTTTTCAGTCGGAGACACTACCGGAAATGGAAAATGGTCTGTCGAAGATGATCAGTTTACCTTGAGCATCGAAGGAGAAAAAATGGTGGGAACCATCGGAAAAGATATCATTTCTTTTGACGACATGCTGGAGATGGGAGTAAAGGTGATTTTTGCAAAGGATGGAACCGATGCAATGGATCCTTCGCTCTATCTGACAGAGGAGGAAAGTGCAGTCATAGGTAAGTGGGCTTCTGAAAGCGTAGAAGAACTTTTAGGAGACGGACCGCAGACTTCTATGGAAGGAGTAGACAACATCAATGATGCACTGCGTCTTGATTTCAAAAATGACCGTAATGTAACAGTTATTTATAAAGGAGAAGAGATAGGGACATTCCCATGGTCAGTTGCACTGGGGTATTGTGCGATTGAATCAGATAACCCATCTCTCTCAGTGGCGATAAATGACGATGGCACGTTGAAAGTAGATTACAGTAATGACGAAGACTACTACACATTTCATTGTGTGAAAAGTGACGGTGAATAGCTGAAACAGATGTGGAAAGCGTGAAGGGAGGGAAGATACCATGAAAAAGAAATTGTGGTGTGTGCTGTGTATCATGGCATGCATGATGATGATAGCGGCATGTGGACAAAAAAAGGCTCCGGAGAAGAAAAAAACAGAGCAGGCAGAAACAAAATTTAAGGACAGGGAAAATCTTAAATTAAATTTATTTACAGTGTATTATCCGAAAGCATGGAACTATGATAAAGAAAATATGAAGAAAGATAAAGACTACGCTCGCGTTAGATTTTTTGATGGAGATACAGTAGATGAATCCGAGAATGTCATTTATATAGAAGCAACAAAGGAGGATTCCTATAAATATCGAAATAGTTTAGTTGACTTCGGCGTGGATTTAGAGACATATGCAAAAGGGAAAATGGACACTGTAACAATAGGAAATGCAGAATATACAGCAATGCCGGAAGGTAATTCCGTAGAGAAAACGTATATGTATCGCCATGAAAAGTCTGGTACATCCTATGATATCAGAGTAAAGGGACAGGAAATAGATGATTCTGACAAAGAACTGCTGGAAGGAATTGTGCTGAAATTAAAGGATGAAGGAAATAAAGACGCACCATGGCCATGGGAGGGAGAGCCTCTTGAACCTGTATTGGCAAAGCAGATGGTAGGTTCTTATACAATCGTTCCGGAATATATTCCGTTTAAAGAAGCACAGGGTGTCATGCAGATCATGGAACATCAGTTTGTAAAACAGGGCAACCAGGTATTCCATTTGCTGGAGAACAAACTGGATACTTATGAATATTCAGAAAGCGGA
>OBAG01002317.1_pt1 | contig 10062 bp, 9 predicted proteins | sample 1517701 | NCBI WGS metagenome assembly OBAG01 (sample SAMN04571702, study PRJEB22368) | human gut metagenome | biome: human gut; material: stool | host: Homo sapiens | place: Luxembourg | collected 2012-09-07 | reverse complement strand
TTGATGAGCTTTGTCTCATAGCTGATTGCGCCGTAGGGGCAGACGTTTGCGCACTGCGAGCAGCCGTTGCAGAGCAGCTCGTCGCTCTTAGCGGTGCACGGGTTCGTCATCAGCTTATCCTTCGCGAGCAGACCGATGGCCTTAACAGCCGCCGCGCCTGCCTGCGCGACCGTTTCCGGAATATCCTTCGGGCCCTGGCAGACGCCGGAGAGGAATACGCCCGCCGTCGGGGACTCGACCGGGCGCAGCTTTGCGTGAGCCTCGGTGAGGAAGTTATTGGTATCGATGCTGGCGGTCAGCATGGTCGCAATGCGGCGCACGTCCGCGTTCGGCTCAATCGCCGTTGCGAGGACAACCATATCCGCTTCCATCAGGATCTGCTTGTTGTCGAGCAGGTCAACGCCCTGCACAAGCAGCTGGCCGTTCGGCTGCGGCATGACCTTGCCGACCTGACCCTTGATGTAGTTTACGCCGTAATCTTCCACGGCGCGACGGTAGAACTCATCGAAGTTCTTACCGGGGGTACGCACGTCGATGTAGAACACCGTTACGTTGACGTCCGGGTATTTATCACGGATCAGCATGGCGTGCTTTGCCGTGTACATGCAGCAAATCTTGGAGCAGTAGCTCTTACCGCGCTTATCGGAGCAACGGCTGCCTACACACTGGATGAACACCATATTCTTCGGGTGCTTGCCGTCGGAAAGACGCTCCAGATGACCCTTCGTGGGGCCTGCCGCGTTCATGATGCGCTCGAGCTCGAGGGACGTGATGACATCCTTGCTCTGGCTGTATGCGTACTCGTCGTACTTATCGAGCTTGATGGTATCGAAGCCGGTAGCGACAACGATAGCGCCGTACTTCTCGGTAACGATTTCATCCTTCTGCTCGTAATCGATGGCGCCCGCCTGACAAACCTTCTGGCACAGACCGCACTTGCCGGTTTTGAACTTGATGCAAGCTTCACGGTCAATGACCGGGACGTTCGGGATTGCCTGTGCGAACGGGGTGTAAATAGCGCTTCTCGTGTTCAAGCCGCGGTTGAATTCGCTCGGGGTCTTTCTGGAAGGACATTTCTCCTGGCAGACGCCGCAGCCGGTGCACTTAGACATATCGACGCTGCGCGCCTTCTTGCGGATGTCCACGGTGAAATCGCCCACGAAGCCGGAGACCTTCTCCACTTCGCTGTATGTATACAGATGAATCTTCTCGTTTGCGGAAGCCTCCACCATTTTCGGGGTCAAAATACATGCGGAGCAGTCGAGCGTCGGGAACGTCTTATCGAGCTGGCTCATACGACCGCCGATGCTGGGGGTCTTCTCAACGATATCGACTTCATAGCCCGCGTCTGCAATGTCGAGCGCAGTCTGAATGCCTGCAATACCGCCGCCGATGACGAGCGCGCGCTTTGTTACGCGGCTTTCGCCCGGAAACAGCGGCGCGTCAAGATTGACCTTTGCGATAGCCGCTCTGGCAAGGATGACGGCCTTTTCGGTCGCTTCTTCCATGTTCTTGTGGATCCAGGAGCAGTGCTCACGGATGTTTGCAATCTCGACCATGTACGGGTTGAGGCCGGCTCTTTCCGCCGTTTTGCGGAAAGTCGTCTCGTGCATACGCGGGGAGCAGGAACAAACCACAAGACCGGTCAGGTGTTTTTCGCGGATGGCTTCGATGATCTTCGCTTGGCCGACCTCGGAGCACATGTACTGATAATCTTCCGCGTGCACGACACCCGGTTCATGACTGACCATTTCTACGACTTTCTTTACATCTACCGTAGCTGCGATGTTGCTGCCGCAATGGCACACAAATACACCAATTCTCTGCACGCTATCACCTCCTGTATCTTCTGAACGCGCTCACAAGGAGCTGCTGGGGCAGATCCGGATCCAAAAGCTCCGGGATCTCGTCCGGCGTAAGATATGCTTCACCGCGCTGGCGCACGACAAGCTGTCTTGCCGCATCGATAAGCTTGCCGGGCTTAACGTCTCTCGGGCAGCGCTCAATGCAGGCAAAGCAGGAAAGGCACTTCCAAAGGGACTTGGAATTCACAAGGGATTCAATGTCGTCATTCAGCACATAGGAAACGAACTGGTGAGGCTTAATGTCCATTTCGTTGAACGACGGGCAGGATGCGGAACATTTGCCGCACTTCATGCACTTGTAGGGGTTGACGCCGCTGATCTCGCGGATCTGCTCCGCCTGTTTGCTGATGCTCACTTTAACGCCTCCTCTTTCACGCCAAGGGCCTCTGCGAGAAGCTCGGTGAAGTAATACACCGGGATCTTGCCGCTGCCGCTCTTGTTGAGATTATACATGCAGAGTGGACATGCCGTGATGAGCATTTCCGCGCCTGCACCGGCTGCGCTGTCTACGATATTGCAGCTCATACGGCCGCTCATTTCTTTTTCTTTAAGGGAGATATAGCCGCCGCAGCACTCGTTGCGGTACGGATATACGACCGGCTCTGCGCCGATGGCACGAATGAAGTCTTCAATGATCTGCGGGTTCTCCGGATCGTCAAAGGCCAGCACGGTGCTCGGTCTGAGCAGCAGGCAGCCGTAATATGCGCCGATCTTTCTGCCCTTTAACGGGTTGACGACCTTTTTCTTCAGTTCGTCAAAGCCCACGCGGTCGCGCAGAACTTCAAGGTAATGCAGCACATTCGTCTCGCCGGCATAGGGCTCGTCAAGCTGCATGTAGTTGTTGGCTCTCGTGCGGATGTCCTCCACGTTTCTCATGTCGTCGTTGACTCTTTTGATGACATGATGACATGCGGAGCAAAGCGTCACGAGGTCCTGGCCCTTTTCCTTCGCTTCGTTCAAAGCGCGGACGGAGGAAAGTTTTGTTGCGATCTCGTCGGACCCGAGCGGGTAGACACCGCCGCAGCACTGCCAGTTTTCGATTTCTTCCAATTCAAATCCGAGCGCCTTTGCGGAAGCTCTGGCATAGGCGTCAAGATCCTTTGCCTTCGTTCTCAAGGTACATCCCGGATAATAGCTGTACTTCATAGCTACTCCTGTCATCCTTTCTATAAATTGATTTTGGGTTATGCTTCAAAATAAATTTGACCGATGGTTTCTTTCAGCTTGTCTGCGGAAGCGTGGAGCTTTTGCATTTCGTCCTCCGTCAGCCTCACAGGCAGCTTGCCCTGCACGCCGTTCGGGCCCACAATGGCGAGTGTGCTGATGCACACGTCCTCTAACCCGTATTCACCGTGCATCATGGTGGAAACGGTCACGATGGAATTGTATGCGGAAAGCAGCATGCTGCACAATCTGCACACGGAAACCGTGACCGCGTAGAACGTGGCGCCCTTGTTCTTGATGATCTCGCCGCCGGATTTATGTACATACTCCGCCATGGCGTCCTTGTCCACGGGCAGGGCATGCATCAGCTCCACATAGTCGTCCAGTTTCGCACCGGAAACCTCTGCGCACGACCACGGGATAAAGGAAGAATCACCGTGTTCACCGAAAACATAGGCATGAATGTTCTTCTGCGCAATATTAAAGTGGCTGGCAAGTCCGAAACGCAGACGCGCGGTATCCAGCGCGGTACCGGAGCCGATGATCTGGTTTTCCGGGATGCCGGAGATTTTCATGAACACGTAGGTGATGATGTCCACCGGATTGCTGACGATGATGTACAGCGCGTTCGGTGCGGCCTTTGCGATGTTCGGTGCAATGCTTTTGATGATGTCGACATTCGTCTGCGTCAATTCAAGACGCGACTGACCGGGTTTTCTGGCCACGCCGGACGTAATGATGACGATGTTGGAGTCCTTTGCATCCTCGTAATCTCCCGATTTAATGGAAATCGGGTCGCGGAAGCAGGTGCCCTGAATGATATCCATCACTTCGCCCTCTGCCTTTTGCTTGTTGATGTCGATCAGGACAATCTCCGTTGCGATGTCTTCATTGGAAAGCGTATATGCAATGGTTGCGCCTACGCTACCGGCACCAATTACGGTGATTTTGCTTTTCATTGTCCCGGATCACTTCCCTTCCTGTGCTGTGCCCGATGGGGAGCACAATGTTCCTCCGCGGGCGGGATCTTCTGAGTTACATGAAAACAAAGGGGGTGAAACACAGTTTTCCCCTTTCCCCACTCACGGGGTACATACTCAGCCTAATAAATTCTATCATATCGATATCTTTTTATCAAGCATTTTCGCGATTTTTCTATATGAAAATATCGGAATTTACGGCTTTTTCAGAAAGTAAAACAAAAGCCACGCGGGCCTCTTTTGAGTTTGATACATCTTTCACAAATACGAATTCCGTGTTTCGTTCTCTGTGCGAAAAAAGCGCGCCCAAATCACCTTCGGGTACGCTTTTAGTTCGTTTACGCTTGCTGTTTTCAGTTTAATTCAGCCGACTGTGAACATCTTTCCGACGACGTTTCGTAACGCCGTTTGGGAAACCCATTGACCGGGGTTTCCGCAGCCTTTTGAAAAAGGCCGGCGAAAACTTTATTCGCCCCGTTCCACGTCAGTTTTTTGTTCCGGTAATGTCGGCGGTTCCGGCAGAATCAAAGATTCCGTACGTAGCACCGGCAGTTCAAACCAAAATGTGCTGCCTTTACCCTCCACGCTCGCGACGCCGTACCGCCCGCCGTGCAGGTCCAGAATTTTCTTCACGATGGAAAGCCCCAATCCCGTGCCGACCTGTGCGCGTTTGTGCTCCTTATCGACCTTATAGTAGCGATCCCAGATGTACTGCAATTTATCCGCCGGTATACCCTCGCCCGTATCGCGAATAGATACGCGCACGGTGCTTTCCGTCACGGTCTGGTCGATATACACGGTCTTATTCCCGCCCGAATAGTTAATGGCGTTGTTCACAAGGTTATACAGCACCTGCGAAATTTTCAGCTGATCGGCGCAGACATACACCGTGCGGTCATACGTGAACGGGAAGCTGAAATCCGCCAACTTGTCGTAGCGGTGCAGCGTATTGCGGATATCCTCCGTCAAATTGAATTCGGAAACCGTCAGCGTCAATGCGCCCGCCTGTAATTTAGAGAGATCTAAAAGGTCGTTGACGATGCCTGTCAGGCGGTTCGCTTCGTCGATGACGATCTGCACGTTTTCCGGCGTGTTTTCGCCCGGAATGTCGCGCATCACCTCGGCATAGCCGGAGATCATCGTCAGCGGCGTGCGCAGATCGTGCGAAACATTGGCGATCAGCTCGCGGCGCAGATCTTCAACCTTGCTCAGCTCCGCCGCGGCATAGTTCAGTGTCGCGGCAAGCTCCGCCACCTCTCTTGCGCCCTGTTCCGGGAAACGGATGTCATATTTTCCCTCGCCCAGCTGCTTTGCAGATTCGTTCATCTGTTCCAAGGGCTTTGAAAGACGCGAAGAGATAAACAGTGCCAGCCCGAACGAAAGCAGGATCATTACGCCCGTCAGACACCACAATTGTATTTTCAGCGTTTCCACCGTGGAATCAACCGGGATCACGTCGCAGGACAGCAGCACAAGATACTCGTTCCCGCTCGAAAGCGTGACCGTCTGCGCGTAAATGATCGTGCGGTCCTGTCGTTCTATGGTGCTCGTCGGGTCTGTGATGTTGTCGTCCATCACGCTGCCGCCCGCCGCTTTCACCTCGGTGAAAAGCTGCTTGCAATCGAGGTAATCAAAGCGCTCCAGCACGCCGCCGCGCGCCGCCGGGGAAAACGACACATTTGAGCCGTCGCTGTTGGAAATGAGGATAGAAATATTCGTCGAACGCGTCACTTCAAAATAATCGCTCGCGGAGGCACTTTCGTCCAGCATCGCCACCACACGGTTCGCCACGCTGCGTACCTCATTGACCTTGATGGCTTTATAAAATGTGTTGAGCAGTGTGATCTGAAATGTCCACAGCAACGTCACAATGACCGCCGTAAACAGCACGAACCCCAGCATGACCTGCATGCGTATGCCCGGCTTGCGCCATTTTTTGAATTTATGCTTCTTTACTGTCTGTTCGCCCATAGTCCCGCCGTCCTTATGCGCCGTGCGTTTCAAAGCGATAGCCCACACCGCGCAGTGTCACAATGAATTTACTGTACGGGCCGAGGCTGCGGCGCAGCAGCTTGATGTGCGTATCCAGCGTGCGGTCGTCACCGTAGAAATCATACCCCCAAACATTTGTGATAAGCATTTCGCGTGTGAGGGCGATGTTGCGGTTGTTGACCATGTAAAACAGCAGGTCGTATTCCTTTGGGGACAAATCGGCACGCACGCCGTCCACCGTGACGATTCGTCCGGTAAAATCGATTGTCAGGCCCTCCGCCCGGAACAACTCGTGCTTCGGTATTGCGGTGCGCTGCACACGGCTCATCACAGCAGCAACGCGCATCATCAGCTCTTTCGGAGAGAACGGCTTCACGACATAATCGTCCACGCCGAGTTCAAAGCCGTGGATTTTATCATACTCCTCGCCGCGTGCGGAAAGCATGATGACGGCCGGCGATGCAATCTTCTTAATCTCCGCCACGGCCGAAAAACCGTCAAGCTCCGGCATCATCACATCCATGATGACAATATCGAACGCATCGGGCGTTTTGCGGAACAGGCGCACCGCCTCCATGCCGTTTTCCGCTTCCGTCACCTCGTGCCCCTCAAACTCCGCGTATTTGCGGATGAGCAGGCGAATTTTCGCTTCATCGTCCACGACTAAAATTCTGTACATGACAAGGCCTCCTTTTAACTGTTCCGCTCCGTTTACCTGTATCATAACGCACTTTTGTGAAAAAGCGGTGAATGCCGAATGAAAACTGCCATGCCGTATGCGCCTTCCCGCTTTTATTCCATGTGGAAATTATATAAATATCCGGCCCTGTTTTCAAGTATTTCCACGATTTATTTCTTTCACGAAGAAATTTTTCTATTGCCTGTTGACATTTCGGGAAAAGTGGAGTAAGATATTTTATAGAAAATACATACAAATCATTCAAGTATTTTCCATCATTTTAGAGTGTTTTTACAATCCCCTTTCCGGTTTTATCGCATAGAGATGGGCGGAACGGGTGTTTTGTACACTTTATGTTGAGAAACCCGAGGAGGCGAGTCTATGTTACCGATTATTACCATTGCGCGTCAGTACGGAAGCGGCGGCCACGAGGTCGGCGAGCGCCTGGCGGAAAAATTGAATGTCCCCCTTCTCGACAAGCAGCTGATCGCCATGGCGGCAAAAAAGAGCGGGCTGAGCGAGGAAGTCTTTGAAAAGGCGGACGAAAAAGCGGGCAACAGCCTTTTGTATTCCATGGTGATGGGAAACTACACCTTCGGAAGCCGTATCACCGGCATCAACGATATGCCCATCAATGATAAGCTGTTCATTCTTCAAAGCGACATCATCAAGTCGGCTGCGGATAAAGGCCCGTGCGTCATCATCGGACGCTGCGGCGACTACATCCTGCGCGAGTACGACAACGTGTTCCGCGTATTCATCCACGCCAACAAGGAAGCGCGCATCAAGCGCATTTTGATCAAAGGTCTGTGCGATGAGAAGAAGGTCTCCGATTTTATCACAAAACGCGATAAGCAAAGAGCGAATTACTACAACTTCTACTCGAATAAGCGCTGGGACGATCTTTCGAATTATCACCTCACCATCGATTCTTCCGAATTCGATATTGACGAGGTTGCGGAGATCATCATTACGGCCATCGGCAAGATCAAGCCGCCCGCAAAGAAGTAAGCCTTTGCACATTCAATTTGAGTTTACCTTACCTTTTATATTTTTCATTTTTTATCCCTTCAGAAAAAGAGGCGTACCTTTTGGTGCGTCTCTTTTTCTATGGTCATATTCTTTTATCCCGTTACGGAGTCTATCTCGCTGTCGCCGCCCTCTATGCGCACACTCACGCGCTGCGGCAGGCACACGGCAGATTCTCCCGCACGCTTGATAATCCCCTTGTTCACACAAATTTTGTCCGGGCACGGGCTCGAAACGAAATGTGCGCCGTTTTTGTCAAGCTCAATCACCGCGCCGTTCACTTCCAGCGTTAATGGCTCCTTTAAATCAGCCAGCACAACGCGGTGGTACACTTCGCCATCCTGCTCAATGACGGCCTCTGCCCCCTTCGGGCGCGCCCGCCGCCACAACGAGCACCAAAACGAGCAGGAGCGCTTCTTTCCATGAAAATTTTCGCTTTTCCATCGCAGCCCCTCTTTCAGGAAACAAGCGTGTAATCGCGGCTTGTAAGTGTAAAGCGGTCTTTCAGTCCGTCCGTCACCGTGATGTTGTTGTCTGAATTGATGAAAATACCTTCGGCATCGAATTCTTCCAGCAGCTTCATGCCGTCTTCTCTGCCGAGCACAAAGCACGCTGTGGAAAGCGCATCGGAAAGCACGCCGCTTTTCGCGACGACCGTCACGGAAACAAGGCCGCTTTCTGCCGGGTAGCCCGTTTTCGGATCGAGCAGGTGGTGGTATAAAACGCCGTCCTGCTCAAAGTATTTTTCGTAGCTGCCGGAGGTAGAGACAAAACCCTCCGCCAGCGTTACCGAACCGAGAGAGCTGTCACCGTTCGGGTCGCGCACCGCCACGCTCCACGGCTTGCCGGAGCTTTTTTCGCCGTATACGCCCACGCTGCCGCCGACCGCGATGATAGCCGCTTTTGCGCCCGCTTCTTCGTAGGCTCTGACTGCCGCGTCACACGCCGCACCTTTGCCGACCGAACCGAGGTCCACCGCCATGCCGAGATTTTTCAAAGACGCCGTCTGCTCCGTTTCGTCTATGCGCAGCAAAGAGTAATTCACATACGGCAGTAAGGATGTGATGAGGTCACTGTCCGGCACTTCATTCAATTCGTCATCAAAGTCCCATAAGCGCGAGATCGGCGCAATGGTCACATCGAATGCGCCGCCGCTTTTTTCCGAAACCGACTGCGCCTGCGTTAAAACGTTCAGCGTTTCATCGCTCAGCGTCACCCAGTCCTTGCCCGCGTTGTTATTCAGCTTCTGAATATCGCTGTTCGCCACACGCCAGGAGATTTTCTGCTCCAGCGCTTCCACCGCGTCCGCCGCTTTCACGGCCGCGTCCTCGCGGTTTTCGCCGTAAACGGTTTGCTGCACGTAGCTACCCATGGCGTAGGTCGTCACCTCGTACCGTTCTTCTTCGCGGTCCAAAAGCGGAAACAGTGCCAAGACGACGATCACCAAAAACAAAACTGCAACAAAAATCAGCGTCAGATGTTTCGCTTTCTTTTCCGTAATCGTTTTAAAAGAAAAACGCGCCGGGCGCTTTACGTTTGCTTTCATAAAGACGAAATTCCTTCCGTTTGAGTTTCGGAACAATTTTAGCACAGATTGGTTTTAAAGTCCACCGTACATCTTTACAGCGGTATGAAAAAGCTGTAAACTATGAGTATCAAACGAAAAGGAGGCTGTGCCATGCGGAAAAATGCCTGTTGCTTTACAGGACACCGAGAAATTCCGCCCGAAGACCGGGAACCGCTCCGCGCGGCGCTGCTCTCCGAAATTCAAAGATTATATACAGAAAAAGGCGTAACGGAGTTTTACACCGGCGGCGCAAGAGGATTTGACACCATGGCGGCGGAAGCCGTCTTGAAAATTCGCGAAGCTCTGCCCGTGCGGCTGCACCTCATTTTGCCGTGCAAAGGTCAAAGCGACCGCTGGCATTTTGCGGAAAAGCGCCGCTACCGTGAAATTTTAAAGCAGGCCGATACTGCGGAATTCCTTTTTGAACGGTATACGCCGGACTGTATGCTGCGGCGTGACGACGCCATGGTAGCGCGCAGCGGTTACTGCGTCTGCTATCTGCGCAACCCTGCCGCCAAACGCGGCGGCACCGCTTATACCGTAAGAAGAGCGAAAAAAGAGGGACTTGAGGTCATCCACTTGATCCCCGTAGAAGTTGAACAGCTTACACTGCTGTGATGTGAAACAAGACGAATAAAGTTTTCGTCGACCTTTTTCAAAAGGTCGTGAGGTCTCGGGGCAACGCCCTAAGTCGCCATTCGCAAATGGCGAAATCTTTTTGCCTACCTCAAAATCAGGAGGATAGGCTAAACTGTCCAGTGGACAGTTTAGCCGCAAGGGACCCAA
>OBAG01002304.1_pt1 | contig 10100 bp, 7 predicted proteins | sample 1517701 | NCBI WGS metagenome assembly OBAG01 (sample SAMN04571702, study PRJEB22368) | human gut metagenome | biome: human gut; material: stool | host: Homo sapiens | place: Luxembourg | collected 2012-09-07 | reverse complement strand
GCCACCACCGGCATCTGCGGCACCGGCTACTCCATCCTGTACGAGTACGGCATTTTCAAGCAGAAGATCGTGGACGGCTGGCAGCAGGAGCGCGCTGACAACTGGCTGCCCGGCGGTCAGGTCTGGCTGAAGAGCCACCCCGATCAGGCCATCGAGGTCCGCTTTGACGGCGAGATCCGCGAGAACTGGGATCACGGCTTCCACTATATCCAGCACACCAACTACAACAGCGTTATGGCTGTGCCCTCCGACATGTATGTGCAGGGCTACGATGGCAAGGGCGTTGCCAAGCTGCGCCTGTGGCAGGCCAAGGCTCCTGACTTTGATATGTCCAGCTTCTCTCTGGGCAACTACAACACTGCCATGAGCAAGAACGCCAGCGCCGAGCTGATTTCCAAGGTGCTGTACCCCAACGACAACCACATTGAGGGCAAGATCCTGCGCCTGCGCCAGCAGTACTTCCTCTCTGCCGCATCCATCGGCGATATCGTACAGAACCACCTGTCCACCTACGGCACGCTGGAGAATCTGGCCGACAAGGTCGCCATCCAGCTGAACGACACCCATCCCACGCTGGCCATCCCCGAGATGATGCGCATCCTGCTGGACGAGTGCGGCTTTGACTGGGATAAGGCCTTTGAGATCTGCCAGAAGGTCTTTGCCTACACCAACCACACCGTTATGGCCGAGGCTCTGGAGAAGTGGAATGTGGACATCTTCAAGATGACCCTGCCCCGCATCTACCAGATCGTGACCGAGATGGACCGCCGCGCCCGCGAGAAGCTGGAGGCAGCCTTCCCCGGCGATCAGGGCAAGATCAACTATATGGCCCTTATCGGCGACAATCAGGTGCGCATGGCCAACATCTGCGCCTACACCGCCAACAGCATCAACGGCGTCTCCAAGCTGCACAGCGAGATCATCAAGGAGAGCGTCTTCCACGATTATTACCTGTATAAGCCGCAGGCCTTCAAGAACGTGACCAACGGCATCGCTTACCGCCGCTGGCTGCTGGCCTCCAACCCTGAGCTGTGCAAGCTGCTGGACGAGACCATCGGCGAGGAGTACAAGCACGACGCTTCCAACCTCTCCAAGCTGAACAAGTATGCGGACGATAAGACCGTGCTGAAGCGCATCAACGAGATCAAGCTGGACAATAAGAAGAACTTTGCCGCCTATCTCGAGAAGAGCACCGGCCAGGTCATCGACCCCAACTCCATCTTCGACTGCCAGGTCAAGCGGATGCACGAGTACAAGCGTCAGCACCTGAACGCCCTGAACATCGCCGCTCAGTACCTGTACCTGAAGGAGAACCCCAACGCTGACTTCATCCCCAAGACCTATATCTTCGGCGCAAAGGCTGCTCCCGGTTACTACATGGCCAAGCAGATGATCCGGATGATCTGCAAGCTGGGCGACCTGATCAACAATGATCCCGCCGTGCGCGACAAGCTGCGCGTGGTCTATCTGGAAGAGTACTGCGTCTCCCTGAGCGAGCACCTGATGCCCGCTGCCGAGGTCTCTGAGCAGATCTCTCTGGCTGGCACCGAGGCTTCCGGTACCGGCAACATGAAGTTCATGCTGAACGGTGCCATCACGCTGGGCACGCTGGACGGCGCAAACGTTGAGATCGCCGATGCCGCCGGCAAGGAGAACGAGCTGATCTTCGGTATGCTGACCCCCGAGGTCAACAACCTCAAGCAGGTGGGCTACCACCCCAGCGCCTTCATCATGGGCGATGACGTGGCAAATGCCGCTCTGAACTTCCTGGAGCGCGGCTGGAACGGCGAGGACTTCCACGAGGTCACCGAGAACCTGCGCACCAGCGATCCTTATATGGTCATGGCCGACTTCAAGGATTACCGCCGTGCTCAGGCCGACCTGCAGCGCCTGTATGCTGACCGCGAGAAGTGGGCACAGATGAGCCTGAAGAACACCGCCAACAGCGGTATCTTCAGCGCAGACCGTTCTGTGCTGGATTACGCCCGCGATATCTGGCACGCTTCTACTGTGAAGTAATTGGAAAGGTCAACCCCCCAGTCACCTACGGTGACAGCCCCCCTAGTAGTGGGGCCTCTGGCGTTACGGGAAGTTTTACAGCTTTTCCTTTACGCACAGACTTCACCGTTCTGCCAAGGCCTCCCCTACTAGGGGAGGTGGCAATGCGAAGCATTGACGGAAGGGTTTAGCACAAATATATCTCTGCCCCGGAGCCATTACGGAACCGGGGCTTTTTTTGAGAAAGGAACGACCCCACTTGTCTTGTCTGTTCAACAGTTTTGACCCCTATTTCAAGCAGCCCTTTGGTGCGGTGCGCGCCGGGCAGACTGTCCGGCTGTCGCTCTGCATCCCCGAAGAGCTGGGCTATGTAGACCCGCACCTTGTCCTGAAAAAAGAGGGCAAGTTCGATGTTCCCGTCTACTACCGGATGAACTTCGATGGCCAGACCCCCAGGCAGAACCACTTTTCCGTAGAAGTGCCTCTGAATGACCCGGGCCTCTACTTCTACTACTTCGACCTCTACACCGACTTCCGCCGCATCGTGCGCGGCCCCGACAATTGCGGCGTGATCAGCTGGCAGGATGGCGAAAGCTGGCAGATCACGGTCTATGAGCAGGACTTTGAGACCCCTGAAAGCATCAAGGGCAAGGTGTTCTATCAGATCTTCCCGGACCGCTTCTGCGAAGGGGTGGAGAACAAGCCCATGCCCTTTGCCGACCGCATCTATCAGGCCGACAAGCACGCCGAGCCCTTCTGGCAGCCCAACGAGGTGGGTGGTCACCTGAATGAGGATTATTTCGGCGGCGACCTCAAGGGCATCCAGCAAAAGCTCCCCTACCTGCACAAGATGGGGGTGGATTTCATCTACCTCAACCCCATCTTTGAGGCCCACTCCAACCACCGCTACAACACCGCCGACTACCTGAATGTGGACCCCCTGCTGGGCACCAACGAGGATTTTGAGGCACTGTGCACCGCCGCCCAGAAGTACGGCATCGGCATCGTGCTGGACGGCGTGTTCAGCCACACCGGCTCCGACAGCCGCTATTTCAACCGCGAGGGCCGCTATGGCGAGGGCGGCGCGTACCGGGACCCCAACTCCCCTTACCGCTGCTGGTACGATTTCGGCCCCCAGTACAAGGGCGGCTACCGCAGCTGGTGGGGCTTTGAGACCCTGCCCGAGGTCAACGAGGAGACCCCCTCCTATGTGGAGTTCATCACCGGCCCGGGCGGTGTCATCGACACCTGGCTGCGGCGTGGCGCGGCAGGCTTCCGGCTGGATGTAGCCGATGAGCTGCCCGACGAATTCATTGAGAAGGTGCGCGCCGCCGTCAAGCGGGTCAGCCCCGAAAAGTTCCTGCTGGGTGAGGTGTGGGAGGATGCCACCACCAAGTTCGGCTTCAACAAGCGCCGCACCTATCTGCTGGGCAAGGGCCTGGACAGCGTGATGAACTACCCCTTCAAGAACGCCGTGCTGGATTTCGTCAAGGGCAAGCCCGCCGAGCAGGCCATGACGGAGATCCTGACCATCTGCGAGCACTACCCTGCCCCGGCCATGGATACCGCCCTGAACTTCCTCTCCACCCACGACACCGAGCGTGCCCTGACCGTGATCGCTGACGAGCCCGCCAATGGCCGGGGCCGCGCGTGGCAGAGCGGCCGCTGTGTGACCGGCGATGCCTACGAGGAGGGCCTGCTCCGCCTGCGGATGGCCTACGCCATCATCTACACCCTGCCGGGCGTGCCCTGCCTGTACTACGGCGACGAGATCGCCATGCAGGGCTACCGGGACCCCTTCAACCGGGCTTTCTTCCGGTGGGATGCCCACGAACAGCGCCTGCGTCCCGTGCTGGCACAGCTGGCACAGCTCCGCCACACCTGCGAGGCCTTCCGCACCGGCCAGCTGCGGGTTCTGCGTGCCGAGGACGGCATCCTGCACTACCAGCGGGTGGGCAAGGTGGAGACCGCGGAGATCATCGTCAACCGCACCGAACATATCATCGTGGAGACCCTTGCCAGCGGCAAGAGCACTGAGGTGAATCCCATGGGCTTCACCATCGTGGTGGAAGAGGTGGGGCATAACCCGAACCACAGCTACTATGATTATGTATAAGGAGACGGATTAAACCTCTCCGTCATCTTCGCTGACGCGGCGAAGCCTGCGACTGAGAGGTTGAACAGAGCAGCACTCGCCCTTAAATAACAACATATTGTCATTTCCACGCCTTTGTTATATAATAAACGAAGAAGGAGGGATGTTCGATGTCCATTGACCCCATTTTCTGGCTCCTTGCCGCCGTCGGTTTCCTGGCGCTGGAGGGCATGACCTTCAGCATGGTATCCGTCTGGTTTGCGGCAGGCAGCGCGGCAGCCCTGCTCTGCTGCCTGTTCACCCACTCGTTCCGGGTGCAGGCGGTGGTGTTCATTGCGGTCAGCGCGGTCTGTCTGCTGGCATTCAAGCCGCTGGCCAAACGGCTGCACAAGCAGCCCACCCCCACCAACGGTGACCGCGCCCTTGGCCGGGAGGCCCGGGTATTGACCCCCGTTTCTGCCCAGCAGACGGGCCGGGTGCGGCTGGATGGCGTGGACTGGAGCGCCCGCTGCGCCACCCCCGGCGATACCCTGACCCCCGGGCAGGCCTGCCGGGTCACCGAGATCCACAGCACCCTGCTCATCGTGGAACCCATCCTGACCGAATCCATCAACCACTGAAAAAAGGAGCGTCTCTATGCCTATCATGCTGTTCGTGATCCTCGCGCTCATCTTTGTCATCCTGCTCATCGTCGTCACCAACATCGTCATCGTACCCCAGTCCATGGTGTACGTTGTGGAGCGTCTGGGCAGCTACTCCGACACCTGGTCGGCCGGCCTGCATGTCAAGATCCCGTTCATTGAGCGGATCGCCAAAAAGGTCAGCCTGAAGGAGCAGGTCGCAGACTTCCCTCCCCAGCCTGTGATCACCCGCGATAACGTCACCATGCAGATCGACACCGTGGTGTTCTTCCAGGTCATGGATGCCAAGCTCTACACCTACGGTGTCAACCAGCCCATCGCAGCCATCGAGAGCCTTTCCGCCACCACCCTGCGCAACATCATCGGTGAGATGGAGCTGGATCACACCCTGACCAGCCGCGATGTCATCAACGGCAAGATCACGGCCATCCTCGATGAAGCCACCGACAAGTGGGGCATCAAGGTCAACCGCGTGGAGGTCAAGAACATCATCCCGCCGCGCGAGATCCAGGAAGCCATGGAGAAGCAGATGAAGGCAGAGCGCGAAAAGCGCGCCGTCATCCTGAAGGCCGACGGTGAGAAGCAGGCCGCCATCACCGCCGCCGAGGGCGAAAAGGAAGCCGCCATCCTCCGTGCCGATGCCGTCAAACAGCAGCGCATTCTCGAAGCTGAGGGCGAGGCGCAGGCCATTCTCGCGGTGCAGAAGGCCAACGCCGATGCCATCCGCCTGCTGAACGAGGCTATGCCCAACGACAAGGTGCTGGCTCTGCGCAGCCTGGAAGCACTGGCCAAGGTAGCCAACGGCAAGGCCACCAAGATCATCATTCCATCGGAGCTGCAAAATCTGGGCGGCGTTGTGCCCAGCATCAAGGAACTTCTGACCGACCCGAAAGAGGACTGATCCATGATCTACGATACCCTGAACAATCTCCCCAACTATCTGGGCCTGTGTAGCAGTCTGGACAGCGTCATCGATTTCATCATGGCGCGGGATATCAACAACCTGCCCGCCGGGCGCACCCGCATCGATGGTGACAAGGCTGTGGTCACGGTGAGCACCGTGACCCCGCAGGCCAGCGACAAGGCCCCCTTTGTCCGGCACGACAACCACCTGACCCTTGAGACCGACCTCGAAGGCAGCGAGCTGTTTGAAGTGTCCCTGGGCGAATTCAGCCCCACCCGGCCCGCTGACGAAGCCGCTGATACCACCGTGGGCACCGCCGGCACCAGCATTGCCGGAATGCTCTGCGAGGGCCGCTTCGCCCTCTATCTGGCCGGGGAGCCGTACAAATCCGGCTTGAAGGCCCAGGGCTGCGGCAAGCTGAAAAAGGCTGTGTTCACCATGGAGCTGGACCCGGACGAAGAAGACGAGACCGAGGCCGAATAATTCCTGAAAGCACGAACTCCACGCAGCGTAGGTTGCGTGGAGTTTTTTTGTATGGTAAGCTGGCAGCAACAAACCCCACCGTCATCCCTGCGGGATGCCACCGCCCCTAGTAGGGGCGGCCCTGCGGGGCTGGGCAGCACACCCGGAGAAGCAGGAGCTTACGGTTTTGCCAATGGCCCCCCTATTAGCGGGGGCTGTCTGCGAAGCAGACTGGGGGGTTATTCAGGAGGGTTATTACTATGAACACATACGTCACAGGCAGCACCATCCGGCAGCTGCGGGAAGCCAAGGGCCTGACCCAGGCAGAGCTTGCCGGAACGCTTTCTGTCAGCGCCAAGACCATTTCCAAGTGGGAGACCGCCAAGGGTCTGCCCGATATCTCCCTGCTGGAGCCTCTGGCTGCGTCTCTGGGGGTCAGCGTGCTGGAGCTGATGCAGGGAGAACCCATCATCAACCGGAACCGGGCAGCCAACCTGCTGCGGAGCAAGCTCTACGTCTGCCCCCTCTGCGGCAATGTGCTCCACGCCACCGGACAGGCTGTGGTGAGCTGCTGCGGCATCACCCTGCCTGCGCTGGACATCGCCGAAGCCGAGGATGCCGACGAGCATCATCAGCTGACCGTGGAGCGGGTGGAGGACGAGCTCTTCGTCACCCTGCACCACCCCATGGAGAAAAACCATTACATCTCGTTTCTGGCCTACCTCACCGGCGATAAGCTGCAGCTGGTCAAGCTCTACCCCGAGGGAGATGCCTCTGCCCGCTTCTCCCTGCGGGGCGCAGGTGCGCTTTACTTCTACTGCAACTGCCACGGCCTGATGAAGGCTCCGGATTTCCGCACCGCCACCCGGCGCACCTCACCCCAGAAGATCCACCTGCGGGAGCCGGATGAGGGCGACCGGGAACAGGTAATGGCCTACCGGGAAGAATTTCTGGCCATCAACTCCCGGATGGACGGCACCTCGGCTCTGGACAAATATGCCGACTTCGATGCCTGGCTGGCCCAACTCCGCAAGCTGAAAGACCCAGCCACAACCCCCGCCGGTCTCGTGCCCGCCACGGAGTATCTGGCTCTGGATGAGCATGAGCATCTGGTGGGCATGACCAACCTGCGCCACCGGCTCAACGATTACCTGCTGACCTACGGCGGGCACATCGGGTACAGCGTCCGCCCCTCGGAGCGGCAGAACGGCTACGCCACCCAGATGCTTCGCCTGACGCTGGAAAAGGCAAAAGAACGAGGCATCGAAAAGGTGCGCATCTGCTGCGACCATTACAACGTTGCCTCAGCAAAGACCATCCGCGCCAACGGCGGCGTGCTGGAGGATGAGCAGTTCGATTCCTCCGATGGAACGCTGACACAGCGGTATTGGATACAGAATAAGTAAAAAGAGGCTGTTGCCAAACTCCTTCCGTCATCGCTCACGCGATGCCACCTCCCTCAATGAGGGAGGCTTTCACAGATTGCCATTACGTCAAGGCTCCCTCCAAGAGGGAACTGGCGCGGCGAAGCCGTGACTGAGGGAGTTGTCGGCAGCAGCCTTTCTCTATTTCAGCCCAAATGGAACATATCGATCAGCACCACGGCGGCCAGGCCATAGTAGACCACCACAGCCACCAGATCATTGATGGTGGTGATGAGCGGGCCGGAAGCCACGGCGGGGTCGACGTGGATCTTATGGAACAGCATGGGGATGACCGTGCCCACCAGGCTGGAGATCACCATAGCCACGACCAGAGATATGCCCACACAGCCCGAGAGCAGGAAGGCTTCACCCCAGGCGTAGGCCTTGAAGAAGTGGATGTAGCCGCCCAGGAAGCCCAGCGCCAGCACGGCCAGCAATGCACCGTTGGTCAGGCCCACCCGCATTTCCTTCCAGAGCAGCTGGAGCTTTTTGGCAGTGGTCAGGTTCTCGTCCACCAGCACACGGATGGTCACAGCCAGCGACTGGGTGCCCACATTGCCGGCCATATCCAGCACCATGGACTGGAAGCAGATGACGATGGGCAGCACCGCCACCACCGATTCAAACGCACCCACCACCGAGGACACCAGCATCCCGAGGAACAGCAGGGCGATCAGCCAGGGCAGGCGCTTTTTCACACTCTGGAACACACCCTCGTTCAGATCCTCCTCGCTGGTCAAGCCGCCGAGTTTTGCGTAATCATCGCCCATCTCGTCGTCCACCAACTCGACCACATCCGCCGAGGTGATGATGCCCAGCAGCTTCCCGCTGTCGTTCAGGACAGGGAGCGAGCGCTCGGCGTAGTCCACGATGCGGTCGATGCAGTCGCTGATCTTCTCGTGGTCGGTGACGTAGGGGTAGGAGCGGGCGATCAGCTTTTCCAAGCGCTCCTCCGCACGGGCCACGATGAGGTCTTTCAGGTCGATGGCACCATAAAAGTGCTCGTTCTCATCCACTACATACAGGGTGGAGATGTTATCGTTCTCGCCTGCCTGCTTCACCAGCTCACTCATGGCCTGTCGGATGGTCATATCCCTGCGGATGCAGATGTAGTTGGTGGTCATGCAGCTGCCGATCTCGTCCTCGTTATAGGAGAGCAGCAGCTTCACATCATCGGCGGCATCCTTGTCCAGCTGGTGGACGATCTTTGCCTTATCGTCCTCTTCCAGGTCATCCAGAGCATCTACGGCATCGTCCGAATCCATGTGGGAGATGACCCGGGCGGCCCGCTCGGGGTCCAGCTCCTTCAGGTAAGGCTCTGCATCGTCCAGATAGGAGAAGATCTCTGCCACCGTATCCACGCCCAGTGCGGTGTACACCTTCCGGCGCTCCTCCGGTGTCAGGGCCGTCAGGGCATCGGCCAGGTCGTTTTCATGGTAATCGGACAGCTTTTCAGCCAGCTCTGCCTGGGGCAGACCGCTGTGGATGATGTCCAGAATCTCCTGCACATAATTTTTCTTCTGCATGGTTTGGTCCCTCCGTTTCCCGTTTTCGGGCATAAAAAATACACCGCATCGGTCTGGTTACAACTCCTGCGGTGTACAAAGGGCATGCAGTTCAGGATGCGGCTAACACGTTTGCACGGCCCGCATCGCAGGAGAAGCGTTGTTTGGGGTGATCCGTATGGTCACTGGACATGGAAACAAACTCCTCCTTGGTGTAAGATTTTTCTTTCAGCCCCGTTATCATACTACGCCGGGCCGGATTTTTCAACCCCTTTTACAGTTTTTTTACCGGATGATTGCTCTATTGCACAAAGAAGAGCCTACTTCTTATACTTTCCATACCATGCCACCGACACCCGCCAGGACACAGCATACAGGGCCAGTACCGCCAGCAGAAGCACTGCGGCCAGCCAAAGGGGCACAGGAAGCGGCCCACTTCCCGTGCCGTTCTGCTGCAGTTCATCCATCACGGCACCGCCGCCGCCCAGCAGGGCACCCAGTCCGACAAAGGTCAGGATATAGATCATGCTGGCTTTTTCTGCCCCAAAGCGGTACAGCAGCGGCAGAGAAATACCGTTGATCAGCAGGATGGCACACACACTGCCCGCCAGCAGGGACAGCACATCCTTGTCCGGGGCCGTTCCGGTACGCAGCGGGATCACCGTTACGAACAGTCCTCCGATCACAACAGCCGCCGCAGCACAGAACAGACCGATGAGGTACTTTTCCGTTACCAGCGTCTTTTTGCTCACCGGAAACGTCCGGCCATACTCCACCCAACCAACGCTCTGGTCGTAGGCAAGCAGGTTTATCGGCAAGATGCCCAGAAAAACGGCCGCATAACTCACCGGGAACACATAGGCGCTCGATGTGCTGAACACCCAGATCACCAGCACAAATGCAACCGTCAGGTACATGGCTTTCATACTGGTTCTGACCTGATACCAATCCTTCAACAGCAAACCTTTCATCGCACATTCTCCCCTTTCACCATCAAAACGAACAGTTCTTCGATACTCACCGGTGTCAGGGTGCTGCCCGCCGGGACAAGTTCCCTCTTCACCAGTGCCT
>OBAG01002296.1_pt1 | contig 10134 bp, 8 predicted proteins | sample 1517701 | NCBI WGS metagenome assembly OBAG01 (sample SAMN04571702, study PRJEB22368) | human gut metagenome | biome: human gut; material: stool | host: Homo sapiens | place: Luxembourg | collected 2012-09-07 | reverse complement strand
TATACAACATAATCAGATTTAAGGTGTCTTTCTTTTATGCAAAATCACGAACTTGCTCATTTATAGTTATAAAGAAAAAAACACAGTACGACAGAAATACTCTGTCATACCATGTTTTTTAGTTACTGTGGACAGTTACGTTTTTTACTCTGTCCTATTCTGCCAGCAATCCTGCCGCCCGCATATTTGCAAGCAGAAGATTAAACTGATTTACCACATCTTCTGCACTTGTCGCATTTGCGACCGCTGCCGCAGGAGTTATGGTACCTGCGGGGCCTGTAGGGCCGGTTGGACCGGTTGCTCCTACTGGTCCATCTGCACCAACCGGACCGGTTGCTCCTGTAATTCCCTGTGGTCCGGCCGGGCCTGTTGCTCCTGTCACACCAATCGGTCCCTGGACTCCCTGAGGTCCTGTCGCTCCGGTTGCTCCCTGAGTTCCGGCCGGTCCCTGAATTCCCTGTGGTCCCTGCAATCCGGTGGCTCCAGTTGCTCCTGTAGGTCCGATTGCTCCGGTTGGCCCCTGGATTCCCTGTAATCCCTGTGGTCCCTGAGGGCCAGTTGCACCAGGACATCCTCTTGGTCCCATAGGACCAGTCGGACCTGGACATCCACAGTTGCAGCAGCCCTGACTCTGACAGTCAGCTTCTCTGTTTTTTCTGAAAAAATCCATCTGTTGCTCCCTGCTAAAATATTTCTCTCTTTAGGATATGCACAGTCAGTCTTTCCTGTTCCCTTTACTTCAGACAACAATAGTCAGATGTACATCGGTAATCTGTATTTACTGTCTGACTGAGATAAAATACTGCTGATTTTTCAGAAATTCTCTCCCGTAAGGTTTATACATGCCTGCCCGACAATGATACTGAAACGCTTTTTCAATATCATCAAGATAATACCAGCAGACACTCAGCTGAATGCACGGAATATAGCCATAGCACTGTTTTTCCACAAAACCTCCTGTCTTTGCATTCTCAGAGACCTGCAGTGCATTTCTGTACCAGAATACTGCCTGTTCCCATTTCTTTCTGTCAAAGAAATGTCTGCCTATATCACAGCAGAGTTCTCCCGACGGTGTCCGGTATGTTAATCCCCTGTACAGAAACTCCAGTGCCATTCCATCTTGTTTCAGTTCATAACAGCATCGTGCTGCCACTCTGCATGCCTCCACCTGGTTTTCCACAAAGCCCTCCGGTAATTGCAGAAATTTCAGGAGGTTATCCACCGCCTCCACACACTCTCTGTGATAAAACAACTCTCGTCCATAATAGAACCTGTCTCTTGCCGATAACACTTCTCCATCTGATTCCATCTTTTTATATATCTCGAGATTTCTTCTTGAGTATTCCGTTTTTATGCTGTGATGCTCTATCTCACAATCCAGATATTCCGTCCTGCCTCTGACAGCAATCGCCTCATGCACCCGTCCCTGCCACTGAAAGTCCTTATCTCTTTTTACAATTCTTTCACGATAATAGACTAATGTCGGATTTCTTTTTTCATCAAATCCTGCCACATATCGGAGCATTATCACATCTGATGATTCGTCTGTTTCTTCTTTCCATCGCTTCAGTTTCAGTGCTTCACTTTTCGTAATAATATCATCTGCATCAAGCCACATACAGTAGTCCATCTCTGCATGGGAAAATGAATAGTTCCTCGCTCTTGAAAAATCATCCTGCCATTCCTGTTCAAATACTCTGGCATGGTATTTTTCTGCAATCTCTTTTGTCCTGTCTTCAGAACCCGTATCAACTATAATAATCTCATCTGCAATCTCCTGCACAGATTCCAGACATCTGCCAAGCACTCGCTCCTCATTTTTTACGATCATGCAAAGACTGATTGTAACCATCTGCGTCCTCTCTGCCTATAAAACGGAAGATCTTCTACTCTGCTCTCATGATACCTTATGCAATTTACAGTGAACTATATGCTTAATAATCCGTAGTACACCTGCGGACGATTTCACATGGAACACACACATTCTTCTCAATCTGAGTTTCGTTCTCCAGGAGACTGATCATTCGTTCTACTGTCTTTCTGCACATTATGCCCAGCTTACTGTCAACGGAAGTAAGTTCCAGATCACTGGCAAGTGCAAGAATTGAGTTGTTATATCCCGTGACAGACAACTCCTCAGGAATGAACAGTCCCTTTATCTTGGCATATTTGACTGCCCCGACTGCAATTCCGTCCTCCGTAGCAAGTACACTGTCAAAATCAAGAACTTTATCCTGAATTATTCACTGCAACGCCGTGAACGTGGCTAAAAGCCGCATAGTTGCTGTACTTTAATTGCCTATTGCTTTTCACTTGTTAAGTGAATGAAAAAAGAGCATCCTTTTGTGGTAAAATTAAGGTGTCTAAAGTCTTAACAATCCCAAACAAAGGAGCCCTTTATGAGTATTGTAAACACCCTTTCACTTCAAAGCAATAGGCAAATTAAAATAAATTTTGACGGAGGTGATCTATCCTCCGATGCAGGACTCCTTTTGATAAAAGAATTCGCCGCAAAGATCGGCTTTGTAAAGCTGATCAAAAAGAACTTTAAAACTAATGATAAGTCCGTTCGGCTTCACAAAGACCATGAAAACCTGTTACAGATGATTTATCAGATCATCTCTGCATATTTTCAGGATGACTGTGCGGATGAACTGACATTGGATCCTGTTTTCCAGGCTATTCTTGATAAAGAAAGTCTGGCATCACAACCGACATTATCAAGATTTTTTAACCGTATGGATGAAGATACCCTGATACAGTTTGATGACATCGACAAAAATCTCAGGGATATCATCTATTCCATAAAACGGCCGGAGCATGTGCTTCTGGATCTGGACAGTACCCTGTTTGGCACTTATGGTAAGCAGGAAGGAGAAGGCTTCAACTTCCATTATCAGGCACATGGATATCATCCATTACTATGCTATGACGGGCTGACCGGGGATCTGATAAAAGCGGAACTTCGTGATGGAACGCTCTACTGCAGCAATGGGGCAGATAAATTTATGAAATCCATCTTTCAGGAATACCTGGAAAGAGGCATTAATACTTATCTTCGTGGCGACAGCGGATTCTCCTCTCCAAAACTTTATGAAACCTGTGAGAGTAATGGCTGCTCTTATGCCATCCGTTTAAAACAGAATTCCACACTCATTGCCCTGGCTTCAGATAAAGAGGAAGATTTGTACAAAGCCACTCAAAAGGATCAGATCAGCTATGCAGTAACTTATGGCGAATTTATGTATCAGGCAGGTTCATGGAAATATCCAAGACGCGTGGTTTTCAAAATCGAAAAACCCTACGGCCAGCTGACACACATGTACACCTTTATTGTTACAAACATGGATATGGAACCTTATCAGATCATCCAGTTTTACTGTGGCAGGGGCAAGATGGAAAACTTCATTAAGGAAAGCAAAAGTGGATTTGACTTTGCTGCTGTCAGCAGTCATTCCAAAGTAGTAAATGCCAACCGTATGAGACTTCATATGCTTGCCTACAACCTATTCAATTGGTTCAGGCGGCTGGTACTGCCAGCCAGTATGCGGAAGCAACAGGTGGATACCATTCGCTTAAAGCTGATAAAGATTGCTGCAAGGGCAATCCATTCAGCAAGATCCATCACATTCAAACTGTGTAGCAGCTGTCCTTATAAAAAGGAGTTCTACAGGACATTGAAGAATATCCAGCAGCTGTCCGTACAGTTAGAATAGCAACTCTTAACGTACCTTGACTGTTCCAAAGTAACTTGATCAAATTCCACAGGGATATTTTACCCATTTATAAGGATGACTTGATTATTTACAAGGAAACTGATTCAAGGCTTTGCAGTATTGAGCATTCCTATATGCTCATGAATAATTCAGGATTAATTTTACTTCCAAGCCTTCCCTTAAAATCCCCGTAACCAAAATCCGTAAGCTGCTGCATAGTACTGTCGGCACGTCTGAGCCAGATATCCGGTAACGGCATCCCGTTAAATGTATTATTTTTGCAGGTAGTATAGATGGCCATATCTCCAAACATAAGAAAATCCCCATATTTCGGAAGCTGTCTGAATTTATAGTCTCCGATCACATCTCCTGACAGGCAGGTTGGTCCTCCCAGTCGAACTGTGATCCTGTCCTCTTCTGTATCATCTGCTCCAAGAAGAGGCGGACGATAAGGCATTTCCAGTACATCCGGCATATGGCAAGCAGCACTGGCATCTACGATCGCAATTTCTGTCTCTCCATTTTTCAGGACATCCAGCACACGGGTCAGAAGGAATCCTGCATTTAATGCCCATGCTTCTCCGGGTTCAAGATAAACCTCTACCTTCCATTCATCCTTTGCCATCCGGATGCATCGTTCCAGTCGTTCAATATCATAACCTGGTCTTGTAATATGATGACCGCCGCCAAAATTAACCCACTTCACTCTGGAAGCCAGATCTCCAAAATGCTTCTTTACAAAAACAAGAGTTGTCTCCAGATCAGCGGAATCCTGCTCACAGAGAGTATGGAAATGAATGCCATCCAGTAAATCCAGAAGTTCCGGGTTTTTCTGGAATGCTTCATCCCACTGTGCTCTTGTCGTTCCCATTCGGCTTCCCGGTGCACAGGGATCATAAATCTCATGTCCATCCTGTGTAGAACATTCCGGATTGATCCGAAGTCCCACGCTCTTTCCCGCTTCTTTTGCTCCTGGTCCGAAACGAAGAAGCTGCGTTGGCGAATTAAACACGATATGATCCGCATACTGAAGAAGTTCTTCAAATTCATCTGCCCGATAACCGGCACAGAATACATGAACCTCTTTTTCCGGCATCTCCTCTGCCCCAAGTCGTGCCTCAAACAGTCCGCTGGCCTCTGTGCCTGCAAGATACGGTTCTAAAAATCGATAGCAGTCATAATTACTGAACGCTTTCTGAGCCAGAAGCATCTTACATCCTGTCCGCTCTGCCACTTCACCGAGCAGTTTTGCATTTTTTATAAGTGCTTTTTCGTCCAGGATATAGCAGGGTGTTTTTATATTCCTGAATTCCGGCGGAATGATTCCGCCGGTGGCTGTAAATGGTGCTCTTTTATCCAATCCTTCCATCAGTCTACCAGCTTCGGATCGTGGCTTTCACTGCGCGGCAGGCCGTAACGGTCGAGTGCATCCAGGAATGGATCCGGATCAAATTCTTCAACTGTATACACACCTGGTCTGATCCACTTTCCAGTCAGCATCATAAGTGCTCCGCACATTGCCGGAACACCGGTTGTATAGCTGATCGCCTGGCTTCCAACTTCATGATAACATTCCTGATGATCGCATACGTTATAGATATAGTATGTTTTTTCTTTTCCGTCCTTCACACCTGTAAAGATACAGCCGATATTTGTTTTTCCTTTTGTACGTGGTCCAAGACTTGCCGGATCCGGAAGCAGCGCTTTCAGGAACTGAATCGGAACAATCTCCTGTCCATTGTACTGAATTGGTGTTGTGGAAAGCATTCCTACGTCTTCAAGACAACGCATATGATCCAGATAACTCTGTCCGAAAGTCATAAAGAAACGAATACGTTTTACACCCGGGATTGTTTTTGCAAGAGACTCGATTTCTTCATGGTGGAGCAGATACATATCCTTGTCTCCAACCTGATCAAAGTTATATTCTCTCTTGATATCCATCGGCGGGATTTCCACCCAGTGTCCGTTTTCCCAGTAGCTTCCCGGTGCACTTACTTCACGAAGATTGATTTCCGGGTTAAAGTTTGTCGCAAATGCATATCCATGATCACCGCCGTTGCAGTCCAGGATATCAATGGTATCGATCTGGTCAAACTCATGTTTTAATGCATGGGCACAGTATGCCTGTGTAACACCCGGGTCAAACCCGCATCCAAGCAGTGCTGTAAGTCCAGCATCTTCGAATTTTTTACGGTATGCCCACTGCCAGGAATAATCAAAGTATGCAGAAAATCCCTCTTCTTTACAGCGTTTTTCGTAGATCGCACGCCACTTTGGATCGTCAGTGTCTTCCGGCTCATAGTTTGCTGTATCCATGTAATTTACACCACATGCCAGACATGCATCCATGATCGTCAGATCCTGATATGGAAGTGCAATGTTCATTACCAGATCCGGTTTATAACCATTGATCAGTTCGATCAGCTGATCTACATCATCCGCATCAACTTTTGCTGTGGTAAGAACTGTCTTTGTCTTTCCTTTCAGTTTTTCTACAAGTGCATCACATTTTTCCTTCGTACGGCTTGCAATGCACATTTCTGTAAATACCTCGTCAACCTGGCAACATTTCTGAATTGCTACACTGGCTACTCCTCCGCAGCCGATTACAAGTACTCTGCTCATAATTTTTCTCCTTTTATGATAACTGACTGTTTCTTCAACAGTCTTATTTTACAATGTTATTTTTATGGTGTCGGAGACGACACTGGTATCATTTTATTTTGCAACTGCCAGAAGCAGTTCACGGAGAACCTTGCATGCCGTTGCAGTTGAGACACCGCTTGCATCCAGCATAGGCGCCAGTTCATTGACATCAGCACCTACCACGTTCACCTGCGAAACCGTGCGGATAGCTTCAAGAAGCTCTATAAAACTCACACCTCCCGCCTCCGGAGTTCCTGTTCCCGGAAATACCGATGGATCCAGACAGTCCAGATCAATTGTAAAATATACCGGAACCTGTTTTTCTTTCAGTTCCCTGACCGTTTCCTTCAATCCCTCAAACGTAAACGGATGAAAATCTGTATGTTTAGAAGCAAATTGAAATTCTTCTCTCTCACCACTTCGGATACAGAACTGATGAATGTGATTATCTCCCAGAATTTCATGACATCTTCGAAGCACACAGGCATGACTTAATTTTGCTCCCAGATAATCATCTCTTAAATCTGCATGTGCATCAAAATGAATGATATGAAGATCCGGATATTTAGCGGCTGCAGCACGCACAGCTGCCAGTGTCACCAAATGTTCGCCTCCCAGAAGCAGGGGAAATTTTCCAGCCTTCAATATCTCTTCTGCTCTCTTTTCAATGTCTGAAAGTGCCATTTCGCTGCTTCCAAAACAAAGTTCCAGATCTCCGCTGTCAAATACTCTAATGTCCATAAGATCTCTGTCCTGATACGGACTGTAGGTCTCCAGGCCAAAGCTCTCATGTCGCATGGCTGACGGACCAAACCGGGCACCCGGACGAAAACTTGTTGTAGAATCAAAGGGTGCACCGTAAAGAACAATAGATGCCTCCTCAAAACTGCTTTCACAGCCAATAAAAGTTTCTATATTAGGTAACATCATAAATTATTCCTCCACTTCTTTCAGCATATCTTCCAGAAATGCCGGAAGATAAAATGCGCCTTTATGAAGTCTGGTTGTATAGTAACGTGTGCGAAGATTTAATGCATTCCATGCTTCCGGGTCAAGATCATCAACCGGATGATATTTTTTACTGGCAAATCCAAACAGCCAGTAACCTGCTGCGAAGGTCGGAATATGTGCCTGATAAACACGGCTGATCTGAAAAGTACTTGCAATTCTCTTATGACTGCGCTGCATTGCATGTGCATCTTCCGCATAGAACGGACTTCCCTGCTGGTTTACCATAATCCCGTCATCTTTCAGTGCATTGTAACAATTCCCATAAAATTCACGGGTAAACAACCCCTCAGAAGGGCCAAACGGATCAGAAGAATCTACAATGATAAGGTCATATTTTGCCTCACATCGACGGATAAATCTCAGCGCATTTTCATAATGAAGATGTACTCTTCTGTCATCCAGTCTGCAGGCATTTCCCGGAAGATAGGCACGACAGGCTTCCACAACCATCGGATCCATTTCTACCAGATCAATATGACGTACTCTGTCATATCTGGTCAGTTCACGAACAACACCACCATCTCCGGCACCAATCACAAGAATATCCCTTGCTTCTTTATGTATTGCCATCGGCACGTGCGTGATCATCTCATCATAAATAAACTCATCACGCTCTGTCAGCATTACATTTCCATCCAAAGTCAGCACACGTCCAAATTCCGGTGTCTCAAAGATATCAATCCTCTGATAGTCACTCTGCTTCGAATAAAGCTGACGATTTACCCGGATACTGTGCTTGACATCCGGTGTATGAAATTCTGAAAACCACATTTCCATTGTCATTCCCTCCCTGCCAGAACATTCAGTCTCAAAATATCCGGATCTTCAGGTCCTGTCATATTGCAGCCCTTTGCCTTTGCATATTCAATATAATCCAGGATTTCTGCTGTGATCCGTTCTCCGGGTGCAAGAATCGGAATCCCCGGCGGATAACACATTACAAACTCACTGCAGACCTTTCCTTCTGTTTCCCGAAGCGGCAGACTGCATTTATCTGCATAAAAAGCCTCCTGAGGACTTGTCACTACCTGAGGATCAATATACTCCTGACTGAGAAGTCCTGAGCCGTCTGTCTGAAAACGTCTGCGGATTTCTGCAAGCGCACTTACCAGTCGTTCTATTTCCTGTGCACGGTCTCCGATGGAAAGATACGCAAGAATATTGCCAATGTCACCAAATTCTATCTGAATATCATATTCATCCCGCAGAATATCATAAACTTCGATTCCTGCAAGTCCGATATCCAGCGTATGTACACTTAATTTCGTAATATCAAAATCAAAAACTGAATTTCCGTTTACCAGTTCTTTTCCAAATGCATAATAACCGCCAATCGCATTGATTTCCTCTCTGGCATATTCCGCCATATCGGCTACCTGATGAAAGATCTGACGACCGCGCTGTGCAAGGTTTCGTCTTGAAATGTCAAGACTTGACATCAGAAGATAACTTCCCGAGGTCGTCTGCGTCAGATTAATGATCTGGCGTACATATCCCGCGTGGACGTTCGGACCTGTAAGAAGAAGACTCGACTGTGTAAGACTTCCCCCACTCTTATGCATGGACACGGATGCCATATCTGCACCTGCTGCCATAGCTGAAACCGGAAGACCTCCGCCAAAATAAAAATGCGTTCCATGAGCTTCATCTGCCAGGCACAGCATTCCTGCATCATGTGCCATCTTGACGATTGCACGCAGATCACTGCATATTCCATAATACGTCGGATTATTTACCAGTACCGCAACTGCCTTCGGATGTTCCTTTATTGCTTTTTCTACCTGCTCCCTGCGCATTCCCAGTGAAATTCCAAGTCTCTGATCCACCTCCGGGTTTACATAAACAGGAATCGCACCACACAAGACAAGTGCATTCAGAACACTCCTGTGAACATTACGGGGCAGTATAATTTCATCTCCACGCTTGCAGGCCGTCAATACCATTGTCTGTACAGAGCTTGTTGTACCTCCTACCATCAGAAATGCATGTGCTGCTCCAAAAGCATCTGCTGCCAGTTCTTCCGCTTCCCGTATTACAGATACAGGATGACAGAGGTTGTCCAGTGGTTTCATGCTGTTGACATCCACCCCTACACATTTTTGTCCCAGAAATTCTGTCAGTTCCGGATTACCTCTCCCACGCTTATGACCAGGAACATCAAAAGGTACAACTCGCATTCGTCGGAAAGTCTCCAGAGCCTCATGTATCGGTGCATGATTCTGGTTCAGTTTAAAACGACTTCCTTTCATCATTCCTCCATTTCCAGTTTCCTTTGTTTCAACCCTCAATCCACATTCCACAGACTGAATAAAATAAAAAAAGCAGGCAGGGCACTAAGCCACAAACCTGCGTCTGATCTGTATTCGCATGCGTGTCAGAGTCTATATAGCAATCATACTTTTACTACTCTTATTGATCGTTTCACAAGTCTGCGCTTCTGGCGCATCTCGGTTATCAAAGGAACCTACTTATAAAATTTGAGCTTCTAACTCAATCAATAAGGTAACCAAAGTTACCATAATCGGCAGTGGACCCGGCTGTCCGTATGGCCTTAACCCTGATGGGTGGTCCAAAACAATTGCTTTGAAAAGACTCTGTCTGTTACTCTGCATCTTCGTCTCTCAAAATCGAGTTTATCATATCATGTAGAGAAATAACTGTCAACATTTTCTCAAAGTAACATTTCACATCTCAATTCCCCCGGTTACTGTTCAAGGGTTAGCTGGACTTAAGAAGACCGATGGTGTAAACTGGTAAT
>OBAG01002294.1_pt1 | contig 10158 bp, 14 predicted proteins | sample 1517701 | NCBI WGS metagenome assembly OBAG01 (sample SAMN04571702, study PRJEB22368) | human gut metagenome | biome: human gut; material: stool | host: Homo sapiens | place: Luxembourg | collected 2012-09-07 | reverse complement strand
TTAGACAATGTTGATAATTTAGAACTTGTCAAAACTATTAAACTTTTTGGCAGTTATCTCAGTAAATATCATATTATTATGATTACTTCACATAGGGATAACCTAAATAAATATAAAGGCGAAGAATTACAATTTAAATTCATGACAAACATGGATTATGAAGAATACTTATGGTCTAGAGGAGAAAATGAACTAGCTAATTTAATTAGAGAGTCATTTAATAAGCGAAAAACATGTCCCTTCCACCGATTAGCACTAGATTTATTTTCTGAGTACTTAATGACTGGAGGAATGCCAGAAGTAGTAGCGGCAAATATCAGTGGACTTAGTGCCTATAAAATTGATGCAATCAAACAAAAAATAAAAGATATATATATAAAAGAATTAACCGAGTCAACAAACTTAATAGATATCGAAAGATCTATTGCTGTGTTTAATTCTCTACCATATCAATTAAAGAAAGACAATAGAAAGTTCCAATATGGACTATTAGGATTTGGACGCAGAAAAAAAGAGTATGATAATGCTATTAGTTATCTTGTTAATAATCAAATAGCCTATAGAAGCTACAAAATTACAGATGTGAAGTAGTTGTCGTCAACCAGATAGCTTTAAATTATATATGAATGATGAAGGAATTCTATATTCAATGCTACATCTTTCACAAAAAGAATTTATGGCTAACGAAAAAGTACGTCAAATATTATATGAAAACCATATAGCAAAAACACTTGCCGAGGCTAACTATGCCCTATATTACTATCAATCAGAAGGAAAAGCCGAAGTCGATTTTGTTATACAAAACAGAATGGGCAAGATTATTCCAATAGAACTTGCAACCATTTCTAATTCTAAAGCTAAATCTCTATCAGTATTTATGAAAAAGTATACTGTTTTAGAAGCTTATAGAATTACGGAAAATAACTTTTCTACTAAGAAAGAAGTAAGATATTTACCAGTATATGCAGTTTTTTGTTTAAATGATTTAAAAATATAGGAGGATTTATGACAAAAATAATATTTACAATTTTAGATGGTTTTGGATATCGTGAAGAAAAACACGGAAATGCAATTTTAAACGCTAATATTCCCAATTTAAAAAATATATGGGCAAACTATCCACATAGTCTATTAACCGCTAGTGGAAAAAAGGTTGGATTACCAGAAGGACAAATGGGTAATAGTGAAGTAGGGCATTTAAATATTGGTGCCGGTAGAATAGTTTATCAACCACTAGAAAAAATAAATAAGAGTATTGAAGATAAAGAAATATTTAATAACAAGGAATTATTAGCTACCATGAATCACGTTAAAAATAATGATTCCTCATTACATATTTTTGGCCTATTAAGTGATGGAGGAGTACATTCTCATATAAATCACCTTTTTGCACTTGTTGATATGTGTAAAAAAGAGGGATTACAAAAAGTTTATTATCATGTCTTTTTAGATGGACGCGATACCTTACCAAATATAAAAGATAAATTCTTGACTGAATTGGACAATAAAATAAAAGAAACATCAACAGGAAAGATTGCTACAATCTCAGGAAGATATTATGCTATGGATAGAGATAATCGCTGGGATAGAATTGAAAAAGCTTACAATGCCATTGTAAATGGTGAAGGAATGCAATTTAATAACTATCATGAACTAGTTGATTATACTAATGAGAATAATATTACAGATGAGTTTGTAGTACCAGCAGTAATAGATAAAAATGCGACATTAAAAGATAATGATGGATTAATTGTTTTCAACTTTAGACCAGACAGAATGCGTGAATTATTTATGGCTATTACTAATCCAAATTTTAAGGAATTTCCTGTAAAACATTTTAACAATATAAAATTAACTACCATGATGCATGTTTCAGATGATTTAGTATCTACTCAAGCATTCCCAAATGAAAACATGCTTAATACTTTTGGTGAATATATTAGTAATAAAAACCTTACTCAATTAAGAATAGCCGAAACGGAAAAATATGCTCATGTTACATACTTCTTTGATGGTGGTGTCGAAAAAGACTTACCAGGATGTAAAAGGATTCTAATTCCATCTCCTAAAGTTGCAACATATGATTTAAAACCGGAAATGAGTGCTAATGAAATAACAGATAAGTTACTAGAAGTAGTTGATAATTATGATGTTGTTATTTTAAATTTTGCCAACTGTGATATGGTTGGACATACAGGAAATATGGAAGCTACAATAAAGGCCATCGAAACAGTTGACAAAAATATTGGTCGTATATTTGCTAAAGCTAACGAATTAAATGCCACTATGTTAATTACAGCAGATCACGGTAACTGTGATATCATGCTAGATGATAATAATAACGTTATCACATCCCATACCACATCACCAGTTCCATATAGTAACAGATAAAAATATCAAGCTAAAAAATGGAAAACTAGGTGATATAGCTCCAACGATGCTAGAGATATTAGGCTTAGAACAACCTGTTGAAATGACTGGAGAAAGCCTAATAGAAAAATAGATATATAAGACAAATAGCCTAAAAGAGTTGCTATTTGTTTTTTTTATAAAAATAAAAATATTTGGTATATTGCATAAATAGAACAAATGTATTAAAATTAAGCTGGTGATATTAATGAAAGAGGGAGAAAAAAGAATAATATTTCATATAGATGTTAATAATGCTTTTCTATCGTGGACAGCAGTAAAGATGCTTAAAGACGGTGAAAAATTAGACATAAGAAAAATCCCTTCAGTAATTGGCGGCGAGGAAAAGGAAAGACATGGAATAGTTTTAGCAAAAAGTATGCCGGCAAAAAAGCGAGGAGTTCAAACAGCTGAAACACTATATAGTGCCAGACAAAAATGTCCTAATTTAAAAGTATTTAAACCAGATTATAGTTGGTACTATGAACAGTCTAATTTAATGTATCAGTATTTGACAAGATATACTCCCCTTATAGAAAGATATTCTATAGATGAATGCTTTTTAGATTTATCTGGAACATCATTACTATATAAGAATTATGAAACGTTAGCCGAGAAAATAAAAAATGATATAAAAATAAATTTTGGATTTACCGTTAATGTTGGCATAGGAAACAATAAACTTTGTGCTAAAATGGCCTCAGACTTTGAGAAACCAGATAAAGTTCATACTCTATATAATGAGGAGATAATGAAGAAGATGTGGCCACTCCCTGTCGGAGACTTATTCATGGTTGGAAAAAGTACAGCTGCGAAGTTAAGAGAACTTGGTATTGAAACTATAAAAGATTTAGCAATATGTAAACCAGAAAAAATACAAAGGTATTTCAAAAATCAAACTTCATTCCTCATAAATTCTGCTAACGGAATAGATGAAACAAAAGTTACTCCTAGAACAAATAAATCCGATAGCATAAGCATATCAGAAACACTTCCTTATGATTGCTCGGATATAGAAGTGATAAAAGATATATTATTTAGACAAACAGAAGAAGTAAGTAGAAATTTAAGAAATCAAAAACAATATGCTAAAACAATAGCGATAACATATAAAAATAATATCTTTAATAGTTATCAAAAACAAAATAAACTCCCTCATCCAGAAAATTTAACGGTAGAAATATATAAGGCCATTATAGATCTTTTAGAAAAAAGCTGGCGTAATGAGCCAATCAGAAATATTGGAATGAGACTTGGAGACTTAACAGATAACAAAAATGAACAAATTTCATTGTTTAGTGAACCGGTAATTGAAGATGAATCAGATAAAATGCAAGAAATTGTTGATGATATAAATAATAAATATGGTGGAAACGTTATAATACCAGCATCAATTAAATTAATAGGTAAAAAAAATTCGAGAAAAAAGCTTTATTAAAGTATTATAAAAAATAAATTGCAAAAAAACGAAAAAATTGTTGCAAAATAACAACTTTCATGCTAAAATTATAGCTGTGTGACTGCTTAGATGTGTGAGGTTGCTGATACTCCAGGTAAAGTTGTTATTTGGATATCAGGTTATTTGCACGGAGCAAGTCTATACTAAGATATAGGCGAAGGGAGGATTTTTAATGTCAACAGAAAAAATACGTATTAGAATGAAAGCATACGATCACAAAGTGCTTGATAATGCAGTAACTAAAATAGTTGAAACAATTAAAAGATCAGGTGGAGAAATCTCTGGACCAGTTCCACTTCCAACTGAAATCGAAAAGTTTACAATTTTAAGAGCTGTTCATAAGTACAAAGATTCTCGTGAACAATTTGAAATGCGTACACACAAGAGATTGATTGATATCAAAAACCCAAGTAAGGAAACAATTGAAGCACTAGCTCATTTAGACTTACCAAGTGGTGTAGAAATTGAAATCAAAACAAAATAATAGGAGGAAATAATAATGAAAGGAATCTTAGGTAAAAAAATCGGGATGACTCAAGTATTTACTAAAGATGGTAAATTAATTCCGGTTACTGTTATTGAAGTAGAACCAAATGTTGTTACACAAATCAAAACAGTAGAAAATGATGGTTATGAAGCTATTCAATTAGGAACTGATACAATTCGTGAAAAATTGAGTAACAAACCAGAAATGGGTCATACAAAGAAAGCTAATACTGAACCTAAGCGCTTCTTAAAAGAAATTAGAGGAGTAAATGTTAACGAATATACATTAGGTCAAGTAATTGGTGCAGATATCTTCGAAGAAGGAGAAATCGTTGATGTTACAGGAACTAGTAAAGGAAAAGGTTTCCAAGGTGTCATCAAACGTTATAACCAATCTCGTGGTCCAATGGGACATGGTTCTCAATATCACAGAGGTGTTGGTTCATTAGGTACTATGAGACCTATGCATGTATTAAAGGGTAAAAAACTTCCTGGTCAAATGGGTAATGTTACAAGAACTGTTCAAAATCTTGAAATTATTCAAGTTGATAAGGAAAATAATTGTATTTTAGTTAAAGGTAATGTTCCAGGAGCTAAAAAGTCTTTTGTAACTATTAAAACTGCTGTTAAGAATCCTGAAAAAAAGAATGAAAAAGCAGATCTAATTAGTTATGAAGAAAAAGCAGTTGAAACAAGTGAAGCTACAACTGAAAATGCAGAATAATCATCACTCTATAAAATATTTTAAAAATTAATATTGTGATGAAAGGAGGAAACAAGAATGAAAAAAGTAGAACTTTTAAATCTAAATGGTGAAAAAGTAAAAGACTTTAAACTAAATGAAAATATATTTGATATTACCCCAAACGATAAAGTTTTATATGATGCAATCATTTTAGCAAGAGCATCTTTAAGACAAGGAACTCATAAAACAAAGAACCGTTCTGAAGTTAGTGGCGGAGGAAGAAAGCCATGGAGACAAAAAGGAACAGGTCGTGCAAGACAAGGTTCAATAAGAGCTGTACAATGGGTTGGTGGAGGAAATTATGGAACTCCAGTACCAAGAGATTACAGTAAAAAACAAAACCGTAAGGAAAGACAATTAGCATTAAGAACTGCATTAACTGAAAAAGTTAACGATAAAGAATTAATTGCAGTTGAAAATCTTACATTAGAAACTCCAAAAACAAAAGATATGATTAATTTACTTACTAATTTAAAAATTGCTGATAAGAAAGTATTAATCGTTGTTAAAGAATTGGAAGAAAACTTAATTTTAGCTTCAAGAAATCTTCAAAATGTTGCTTTAATAACAGCAGATGAAATCAATGTTTTAGACTTAGTAGCAACAAACGTTGTATTAATCACAGAAGATGCACTTAAAGCTATAGAGGAGGTGCTAGCATAATGGATACTAAGTATTTAGAAATAATTAAAGCACCAGTGATTACAGAAAAATCACAAAATGCAATGCAAAATGGACAATATACATTCAAGGTTGATCCAAAAGCTAACAAAACAGAAATTAAAACTGCTATTGAAAAATTATTCAATGTTAAGGTAGTTAAGATTTCAACAATTAATGAAAAACCTAAAAAGAAAAGAGTTGGCCGTTATACAGGTTTAACAAACCGTTCAAAGAAAGCTATCGTAACATTAGCTGAAGGTCAAACTATTGAACTTGGTTAGAAAGGAGAATGAATTATGGCAATAAGAAATTATAAACCTACTACACCAGGTCGTAGAAAAATGAGTACATTAATCAATGACGAAATTACAAAAGCTACTCCTGAAAAAAGTCTAACTGTAACATTAAAGAAAAACAGCGGACGTAATAATCAAGGTAAAATTACAACTCGTCACCAAGGTGGAAGAGTTAAAAGAAAATATCGTATCATTGATTTCAAGAGAAATAAATTAAATGTACCTGGAGTTGTAGCAAGTATAGAATATGATCCAAACAGAACAGCAAACATTGCTTTAATTAATTATGTAGATGGAGAAAAAAGATATATAATTGCACCAAAAAATTTAACAGTTGGTACAAGAATCGAAGCTGGTGAAAATGTTGATATTATAATCGGTAATGCTTTACCACTTATGAACATTCCAGTTGGTACAGTAGTACATAATATTGAACTTCGTCCTGGTAAAGGTGGAGAATTAGCAAGATCTGCTGGTTCATCTGCACAAATATTAGGTCGTGAAGGTAAATATGTAATGCTACGTTTATCTAGTGGTGAACAAAGAAAGGTTTTAGGAACATGTATGGCAACAGTTGGAGAAGTTGGAAATGAAGACTCTTCACTTGTTAAAGTTGGAAAAGCTGGACGTAATCGTTACAAAGGTATTAGACCAACAGTACGTGGTTCTGTTATGAACCCTAATGACCATCCACATGGTGGTGGTGAAGGACGTGCTCCAGTAGGACGTAAAGCACCAATGACTCCATGGGGTAAACCAGCACTTGGATATAAGACACGTAAGAAAAAACAATCTGATAGTTTAATTGTACGTCGTCGTAATAGTAAATAGGAAAGGATGATTAAAAATGGCTAGAAGTTTAAAAAAGGGACCTTATGTATTTGATAGATTACTAAAAAAGGTTCGTGAACTAAATAAATCTGGAAAAAAAGAAGTCATTAAAACTTGGTCACGCCGTTCCACAATTTATCCTGATTTTATAGGACATACATTTGCGGTTCACAATGGTAAAGAATTTATTCCAGTTTATGTAACCGAAGATATGGTAGGACATAAATTAGGCGAATTTGCTTTAACACGTAAATTTGGTGGACATGGACAAGACAAATAAATTAAATAATGACTAGGAGGGAAAATATGGAAGCAAAAGCAATAGCTAAATCACTTCGTGTTTCTCCAATTAAGACAAGAATAACAATTGACTTAATAAGAGGAAAAAAAGTGAGTGAAGCACAAACCATATTAAGTAATATTAATAAAAAATCAGCAAGACTAATAAAAAAAGTATTAGACTCTGCTGTTGCTAATGCTGTCAATAACAATGGAGCAGATGCTGCAACATTATATGTTAAAGAAGCAAGAGTAGATGCTGGTCCAGTTATGAAACGTCATTTATTTGATTCACGTTCTCATATTGGACATAAAGATAGAAGAACTAGTCACATTGTTATTACAGTGGCTACAAAATAACAAGGAGGAAAAAGCTATGGGACAAAAAGTTAATCCTAATGGACTTAGACTTGGTATCAATAAAGACTGGGAAGCAAAATGGTATGCAGGCAAAAAAGATTTTGCTAAGACTTTAAAACAAGATGTCTTAATTCGTGAATATTTTGAAAAAAACATGAAAAATGCCGGTATTGCTAAAGTTGAAATTGAAAGAAATGCTAAAAGATGTGAAGTTACAGTTCATACTTCAAAACCTGGTGTAATGATCGGTAAAGGTGGAGAAGAAATAGAAAAATTAAAAACTACATTGTCTAATATCACAGGTGAAAAAATTCAAATTTCAATCGTTGATATTAAAAAGGCTGAATTAAATGCTCAATTAGTAGCAGATGATATAGCTAGACAAATTTCAAATAGAATTTCATTCCGTATGGCTCAAAAAAGAGCTATAAGAAATGCAATGAAAGCAGGAGCAAAAGGAATTAAAACTTCTGTATCTGGAAGATTAGGTGGAGCTGATATGGCTCGTAAAGAAGGATATACAGAAGGAACTATTCCACTACATACATTAAGAGCAGATGTTGATTATGCAACATCAGAAGCTGATACAACATTTGGTAAGATTGGTGTTAAAGTATGGATTTATAAAGGAGAAATACTTTCAAAATCAAATAATGATGCACCAAAGAAAGCTCCAAAAAAAGACAAAACTGAGGGAGGTAAGTAATTATGTTAATACCATCAAGAACAAAATATCGTCGTGTTCATAGATTACCTCATGAAGGAAAATCTCGTGGAAACACAGAACTACATTTTGGTGAATATGGATTACAAGCAAAAGAAGGTGCTTGGATCACAGCTAACCAAATAGAAGCAGCTCGTGTTGCCATGACTCGTTATATGAAGCGTGGTGGTAGAGTATATATTAATATTTTCCCACATATGCCATTAACAAAAAAACCTATCGGAACTCGTCAAGGTAAAGGTAAAGGTAACGTAGAAGGATGGGTAGCAGTAGTTAAAGAAGGAAAAATCATGTTTGAAATTTCTGGAGTTACAGAAGAAGTAGCACGTGAAGCTCTAAGACTTGCTAGTCATAAATTACCTATCACTACAAAATTTGTAAAGAAAGAACAGGGTGGTGAATAAAATGAAGGTTAAAGAAATTAGAGAATTATCAACAGAAGATATTAATGCTAAGTTAAAAGAAACAAAAGAAGAATTATTCAATTTACGCTTTCAACAAGCAACAGGTAATCTTGAAAAGCCTTCAAGAATTCGTGATTTAAGACACACTGTTGCAAGATTAAAAACAGTTCTAAAAGAACGTGAAACAGTTGAGAAGGAGGGTTAATGATGAAAGAAACTATTAAGAAAGAATTAGTAGGAAAAGTAGTAAGTGCAACAAACAACAAAACTATTACAGTTTTAGTTGAAACTTATAAAACTCATCCTTTATATCATAAAAGAGTTAAGCAATCAAAGAAATACGCAGTACATGATGAAACAAATAAAGCAAAAGTTGGTGATGTTGTACGTATCGTATCTACAAAACCAATTTCAAAAACAAAGCGTTTCTATTTAAAAGAAATAGTAAAAGAAGCAGTAATTATATAATGCTTGGTGAAGGAGGAAAATTATGTTACAACAAGAAAGTAGATTAAAAGTAGCTGACAACTCTGGAGCTCGTGAATTATTAGTAATTCGTGTACTTGGAGGAAGTAAAGTCAAGACTGCTAACATCGGTGACGTTGTAGTTGGAACTGTAAAAGATGCAATTCCAAATTCTAATGTACCTAAAGGAAAAGTTGTAAAAGCAGTTATCGTTCGTAGCCGTCAAGGTGTTCGTCGTGAAGACGGAAGCTACATAAAATTCGATGACAATGCTTGCGTTATCATCCGTGATGATAAGAGTCCAATAGGAACTCGTGTTTTTGGACCAGTAGCAAGAGAGCTTCGTGATAAAGATTATATGAAAATCGTATCTTTAGCAAAAGAAGTACTATAATAAGGAGGACAATATGAACTTTAAAGTTGGAGATCAAGTTGTAGTTATTGCTGGTTCTAATAAAGGAAAAACAGGAAAAATAATTAAGACATTAAAAGCAGAAAACAAAGTAGTTGTTGAAGGCGTTAACATGGTTAAGAAACATGTTCGTGAAACAGCTAATAGTACAGGTGGTATTCTTGAAGTAGAAGCACCAATTCATGCATCAAATGTTATGATTGTAGATCCTAAAACAAAGAAAAGAACTAGAATAGGACATACAACAAATAAAAATAATAAAAAAATAAGAATCACTAAAAAATCAAACGTTGAGCTTGATTAATTGGAAGGAGGGTAAAATATGAACCGCCTAAAAGAAAAATACTTAAATGAAGTTGTTCCAAGTTTAAAAGAAAAACACAATTATAATTCAATAATGGAAGTACCAAAATTAGAAAAGATAGTAATCAACATGGGTGTTGGTGATGCAACTACTAATTCAAAATTATTAGATGCAGCTGTTGCTGATTTAAAGAAAATTTCAGGACAACAACCTGTTATTACTAGAGCTAAGAAATCAATCGCTGGTTTCAAGGTAAGAGAGGGTCAAGCCATTGGATGTAAAGTAACTCTACGTGGAGAAAATATGTATACATTCATGGAT
>OBAG01002282.1_pt1 | contig 10238 bp, 8 predicted proteins | sample 1517701 | NCBI WGS metagenome assembly OBAG01 (sample SAMN04571702, study PRJEB22368) | human gut metagenome | biome: human gut; material: stool | host: Homo sapiens | place: Luxembourg | collected 2012-09-07 | reverse complement strand
AATGGATACCTCCTGTCCGGTAAAAGCGTTGATGAGTGCGGATTTCCCGCTGTTTGTTTTTCCAAATATTCCTATGTGCAGACGGCTGCTGCCCGGCGTCTCATTCAATGTCACTGCCATAACTTTCTTTTTCCTTCCTGCATACGAATTTCCCCTTGTCCGTATTACATCCATATCCGGCTTCCAGCGGCTGCCCGATCCCAGCATCGCTTCCGGCTATCAGAAGCGGAAGTCTCTCTTTCCCTCTGCAATATCATGAATGTGCTCGTAGGCGGTCTGCTTTACCTTCGGATTCGGAATCTTCTCAAGCTCACGGTCAATCAGTTCCATACCGATCTTTTTCGTCTCCTCGCCCGCATAATCCTCGAGGTATTCTTTTAAGGTCATGAGCGCGTTCGGATGACAGCAGTTTAAGATCTGCATATTTTTGCAGAGCGCCATAAAACGGTCACCGGTTCTACCCTCGCGGTAACATGCGGTGCAGAAGCTCGGAATATAGCCCATTTTCATCAGCCAGTTCACGACCTCATCTAAGGTACGCTGATCGCTGACGTCAAACTGCTCGGAATTCTCCTCCTCCGGCTCCGGCTCGGCATAACCGCCGACACTCGTTCTCGATGCACCGCTGATCTGCGATACGCCGAGCGGGAGCACTTTCTCACGCACTGCCTGACTCTCGCGTGTGGAGATGATCATTCCCGTATACGGCACCGAGATGCGGATGAGCGCACAGATCTTTGCAAAAATATCATCGCTGATACCGTTGTCAAAAGCAGTCGGATCAATGTCATCGGCATGTTTGACACGCGGCACGCTGATCGTGTGCGGTCCGACGCCGTGCACGGCTTCCAGATGCTCCGCATGCATCAGAAGTCCGGCAAATTCATAGCGGTACATCTCCAGTCCGAACAGCACGCCGAGTCCGACATCATCGATGCCGCCTTCCATCGCACGATCCATTGCCTCCGTGTGATACGCGTAATCATGCTTCGGCCCGGTCGGATGCAGATTCTCATAGCTCTCCTTGTGGTAGGTCTCCTGAAACAGGATGTAGGTTCCGATGCCGGCTTCTTTTAACTTGCGGTAGTTCTCGACCGTCGTTGCCGCAATGTTGACGTTAACACGGCGGATGGCTCCGTTTTTGTGCTTGATGCTGTAGATCGTCTGAATACACTCCAGAATATATTCGATCGGATTGTTCACCGGATCTTCGCCGGCCTCGATTGCCAGACGCTTGTGTCCCATGTCCTGAAGTGCCGTGACTTCCCTCACGATCTCCTCCTGCGTCAGCTTCTTTCTGGCAATGTGCTTGTTTTTCAGGTGATACGGGCAGTATACACAGCCGTTCACACAGTAGTTGGAAAGATACAGCGGTGCAAACAGCACGATACGGTTGCCGTAAAAGTCTTTCTTGATCTGCTGCGCCAGCGCATAGACTTCCTCGATTTTTTCCGGAATCTGACAGGCGAGCAGCACCGATGCCTCTCTGTGATTTAGGCCCTTGCGCTCTCCCGCTTTTGCGATGATCGCGTCGATCAGTTCCACATTGTCCTTGTTCGCATCCGCGTAGGCAAGCGTCTCCCGGATCTCCTCATCGTTGATAAATTCCTCTGCTTTTAATGATTTTGCGTCATACTTGTACATAATTTTTCCTTTCTTTCCGGTCAGTTCATGCTTCCCGGTCAGTGTTTTTATTTTAAACCGCAGGACGGTAATCCCCGCGGTCGGTAACCACTTCATAGCCGATGCTCTCCATCCGCCTCTGCATGCAGAAACGACATTCTGCCGCCTCATCCCCCGTACAGATCTTATTGTCGTAAAGCTTATATTTTTCCCGCACGGAAACCGGCGAGAGATTCGGCATCACCACATTGGCGCCGGAGAGAATTCCCATTTCCCTTCCCTGCGGGTGGATCGTGCCGAGCGCCGTCGTCGCCGGAAGCAGCACATGCGGATTCATCAGCCGCAGGACGGAAAGCAGCCGCAGGGTCATCTCCAACGTCCCCGCAGTCTCCCCGCCAAACGGCGTGTCCTTCTGCGGAATGAACGGTCCGATTCCCACCATGGCAGGCGCGAGTTCCTTAATAAACACCAGGTCTTCATACAGCGTCTCCGTGGTCTGATACGGTGATCCCACCATAAAGCCGCATCCGGTCTGATAACCGATCTCCTTTAGGTCCCGCAGACAGCGCATCCGGTTTTTAAGAGACATTTCCTCCGGGTGCAGCTTCCCGTAGTGCACCGCATCCGCCGTCTCGTGCCTGAGCAGATACCGGTCTGCGCCGGCGTCAAAATATGCCTGATAGCTCGCTCTTTCTTTTTCCCCGATCGAGAGTGTCACTGCACAGTCCGGGTATGCCCGCTTGATGGCAGACACCAGACCGCAGATCCTTTCATCCGTAAAATAGGGGTCTTCTCCGCCCTGCAGCACAAAGGTGCGGAATCCAAGCTCATACCCCGCCGCGCAGCAGGAGAGGATCTGCTCCTTCGTGAGCCGGTAGCGCTCGGCACATGCATTGCCCCTGCGGATACCGCAGTAATAACAGTCATTTTTGCAGTAGTTGGTGAACTCGATCAGCCCGCGGATATAGATCTGTTTTCCGTAAACCGCCTGTGCCGCCGTTCTAGCCTCAGCCTTAAGCCTCTCAACTGCCTCTGTATCTTCTGTTGCAAGCAGACAATCCAGTTCCTCCGCCGACAGCATCTGCTCCGTCTTCAGGCGCTCTATGATTTTTTCCTCGTGTGTCATATAAATCTCCATTCCGCAGACGCTTATACATTGGAATAGACGGTCTTTGCCGTGATTCCCGCAAGCCGTCCGATCTTCCCCGACAGTGCATTGATGACATCCTGCGGTGCATCGATGGCAACGCTGATAATGTGAACATTTTTTTCCCGGTAAGGGATTCCCATTCTGCCGATGATATGGCTGCCGTATTCGTGCAGCAGATGATTGAGCTGCTCCACGGACTCGGTGCTCTCCACAATGATACCGATAAGTGCAATTCTTGTCTCCATATTTTCTCCTACTGAAAAAGAATCCTGCCTGCGGGATTCTCCGCGCGGGAGCGGTTCGCAAAGCGATATTTTCCTTACCGCGAACTGCGCATCCTCGCGGAGCGTTTTTTATTTCATAGGAAGGTTCCACTTTCACACATGAATGTATCACGGTATTTCCTATGAAAATAAAAAAACCGTATCTGAAATCTCCTCTCAGATACGGCACTCGCTGGAAATACACGGCAGAACCTGCCCTACAGGGCATGGAATATTCCGCCGGTATCCTATCTACAGCATCTGTTCCGCACGCGCAGACCAGATGCAGACACTTTCATGACCGCCATATCTTCCGCCGCAAGCACTGCTTTTGGCGTCAGAGACTTTTGTTAAGGCAAGACAGCAAGAACGTATCTCACTGCAATGCTGTTTCAGCGTATCATGAAGTCTGTTCCCGTTCAAGATCTTTCGTTGTATTTTTTGTGAAACAATTCACAATCTTTTCTTTTCCGGTGGATCAGAAACCGGTTACACGGATAGGTCCAGAGCATCGGAATCAGCATTCCGATCACCTTGATTACCATGTCGCACAAATTCCCCGTCCAGCCGTTTTCCCTTGCCCAGGTCGTCATCGCCGATCCGATCCAGCCGTTCGCAAAGATTGTGAACAGTACCATGACCGCATAGAGTGCCATGCTGACCGCCGGATTGGCGTCCGCCTTAAAAGTAATCTTGCGGTTCAATTTCTCCGGTATTGACATCCGGCACCGACGGCGGTTCCAGAAAAATATCCCCGGCACCGCAGGTTTCTCCCAACTTATAATATTCGTTCTTATGTGTCCGATAGGCACGCACCGCACCTTTTTCCCCGCGGTCGACACGCTTTAACACCTCATAATATTCGCGCATCGGGATATGTTGAAATACGATGGACGGCACATACATTCCGTTTTTCTCCCGAAGGTCTTCCCGCTGCTTGCGGTATCACGCAATGATCTTCGGATCAAATGCCTCGTAGCCGCCCTCCCTGGCATCCGTTCCGCTGTCAAACAGATACAGTTCAAACACATCCCTCCCGCTTCCGTCGGATGCCTCGATGGGAATGGCACAGGTTCCGCCCCCGTCAATCCCTTCTGCCTGCTCTCCGATGCAGTTCGGAAGTCTTTTGTAAATATGATAGAACTGATCCTGATTAGAAATTCCAACCTGGCAGTCATGATTGCCAAATGTCACTGCAAACGGAATGCCACGCTTTGTCACCGGCTCTAATAATTTTCCAATCGTCTGTGCTACCTCCCGCTCCAGCTCCTCTCCTTTTCCCTTGTAAGTCACACCATAGCCCTTGATCTGATCACCAGTGTAGACGACAAGATCCGGCTGCTCCTCCAGAACCGCCCGCTCCATCAGCGCGATCGTGTCTTTCGATATTGCGGGAATTTCCTGCATATCTGTAATCTGCATGATTTTAAAAGTACCGTCTTTTTGAAATCTCAATTTCATCCTTATTCTCCGTGATGTAAAAAAGGGAGACTGCGCCCCTGCATGTCTCCCTTGACCTTTTCTTAGTTATCTTCCCCAAAATGCTGTTCCAGATCTGCCGATAACGATGAAATCTCATCGATTTCAGCCGAAATGCTGCGGATGGAATCATTCTGCGACGTGATTGTGTCCGTGATATTCTGGATGGTTGCAGAATTTTCCTCTGAGGTTGCCACCAGCGTCTCGATCTCCTGCTGGATATTTCCAAAGTGTTCCTTCACATGTTCAATGATCTTATATTCTTCATCGACAATCTGGCTCGCTTCATCCGTCGCATCATTGATGTTACTAAAATAATCCATCAATCCGCCGACCAACTCCACACTCGCGGCAGCATCGGTGCCCGCCGTGATTTCTTTTGAGATCTGCCCGGTCGTATCCGTCAGCCAGGTCAAAATCTCCTGAATGTTGTTCGCCGCCTTGGCACTCTCCTCCGACAGCGCGCGGATCTCATCTGCAACCACCGCAAATCCTCTTCCGTGTTCTCCCGCACGCGCCGCCTCAATAGATGCATTTAACGACAACAGATTCGTCTGGGATGCAATGGAATTGATCTCTCCGAGAATCGATGTGATCCGGTTCATCTCGGTAAGCAGCGAATCGGTCGATTTGCGCGCGGAATCGACGGTCTCCTCCATGGAAAGAATGGAACTCTTTGCCGTCTGTATCGCTCCGTTTCCTTTTTCTACCGCGCTCTGCACCTTCTGAAATCCCTGATCCAGAGAAACTGCCAGTTCATGGTTCCGGTTAATCTCCGTTGTTGCCGCATTAATTTTATCCATCACGCTGACAGTTGCATTAGCAGTATCCTCAACCACCTGCCCCATCTGCGATGCCGCCGATTTCACGCTGGAGCTGCCGTCCGCAAGCGCATGCACTGAACTCATACTCTTGTGAATCGTGGTGTTCAGATTCGTGGAAATCGTATTGGCGACTTTCGCATTGTTCTGAACGATGGAAAGCGTCTCTTCCGTTTTCTTCACAACACCCGCACCGCGTTTCGTCGCAAAATAAAGCAGGATCGCTGTCACGATAAACAAAAATACGCGTGTCACCACCCCGGCCATCGAATAGTCGCTTCCCGCAATGGTCTCAGGACTGAAGATCATAAATACGACCGAAATAACCGTAAACGGCACTGCGAAATAGATGATAACCGACTCCATAAAATAGGAAGTTGTCATCGCTAAAAGTACAAAATTCGCCAGATACGGAATCGAATTGCCACCATATACCCACGAATACAACAGCGTACCGATCGCCGGCGGGAATACGAGAATCAGCACTTTTTTCACATCGTCAATCGAAAGGTAACATCCGATCGTAGAAATAATTCCCGCAACTACCAGAATTGCAATTCCACGGATTGCAAGCACGGTAAATCCGTATCCCATCAAAGAAACAAGGCTAAGTGCAACGACTGAGCACCAGACAATAATCAAATTCCGCTTGTGTAATTTTTCCATATCATGTTCCCTTCTAAAGAAAACCTATCATCATGTACGCGTCTATTATATTATCTTTTTGCGCTGCTTTCTGCGCACAATATGAACTCGTCAGAGTTCATTATACCGCAAGATCAGATCAAGAACAATATTGTAACTTCAGGCTTTTTCGGTAACTTCAGGCTTTTTCGGTAAATCCTGAGGTTGACACGATGTTTTCGGTAAATTCTGGGACAGACAACAGTTTCTGCAACCCCAAGGCGGCGTGATCTTTTCTTCTTTTTCGGGTCTAACGTTGCGTTTTCCTTCTTCCAGACCCGACCATGGCTTGTTTTTCGGTGTTATGTAAACTTCTTTCTCTCGCTCTCGGGTCTAGCGCGCGAAAAATGGGCTCTCGGACCCGGCTTTTCTTCCTTCCCGGGTCTGGCGCGGCATTTTCTTTCTCCCAGACCCGACCATGACTTGTTTTTGGCGTTATGTAAACTTCTTTTTCTCATGCTCGGGTCTAGCGCATGGAAAATGGGCTCTCGGACCCGACTTTTCCCATTTTTCGGGTCTAGCGCATGGAAAATGGGCTCCCAGCCCCAACTTTTCTTCCTCCCCGCATCCAGCGCACGAAAATCAGTCACACAGCCCGTCCAAAGCTCGTTTTTCGTCATTATGTAAACCTTTTTTCACGCGCCACGCATTACAACGTTCCAAACGAATACCCCTGCGTCTGCGCCGCATCGATCAGATCTCCCAGCACCGCCGCATTTGTTGCCGACTCCGCATGCAGCAGATAGATGGCTCCCGGGTGCATCTTATTTTTCATCTTCTGCAGGCTTTCCGCCTGATCCGGCTGGTTGTCCACATCGTAATCCAGATAGGCAAAACTCCAGAACACGCTCTCGTATCCGCAGTTATTTACAACGGCGAGCGACTGCTCACTGAACTTTCCCGCAGGATAGCGGAACAGATTCATCTCATATCCAAAGGTATCTTTGATATACTGGTGATTTCCCATGACCTCTTCCTGCTGCTGTTCCACTGTCAGCGAAGGGATTCCCGCCGACGGGTGCGTCACACTGTGATTGCCGACTACATGCCCCTCGTCAATCATGCGCTGCACCAGTGCCGGTTCCGCCTTTGCATAAGGCTCCGTGACAAAAAAGACGGCATGCACGCCCTTTTCCTTAAGCGTATCCAGAATGGATTCCGTGTAACCGTATTCATATCCCTCATCAAAGGTCAGATAGATGGTCTTTGTGTTCTCTCCAATGAAAAGCGCATGGTAATCCCCATACTTCTGCTGCGCACTGACTGCATCGTTCGGGCGGTTGTCCGCATCGGTGTGGCTTCCCAGCCCCCAGCTCTGCACGGTGGTATCCAGCCCGTCAAGCGCAATCGTCTGCACCGCCGCATTTCCACCTGCAGCACTCTGACCGTCTCCGGTGCTGCTTCCTGTTTGGTCCGCCCTCTGTCCGTCTCCGGTGTCATTTCCCGTTCCATCCGTGCCCTGATCGTCTCCGGCGCCGTCTCCCGTTCCATCCGTACCTTGACCGTCTCCGGCGCCGCTTCCCGCTTCACCTGTGCCCTGACCGTTTCCATCCGTAACCTTGTTGGCACGGTATGTCTCCGCCGTTGCAAGCACTGCGTCACCGATGGCGGCAGCATACGCATCCAGCTTTTCATCGAAAAGCTGGTTATCGGATGCATCGTTGATAAATCCCATCTCGACGATGCAGGACGGCATGTCCGAATGTACATTGATGTAATAATTGGAGGATTCCCCAGTCTGGGTTCCCTTTTTCACGCCGCGGTTTCTCTGGATTCCCGCCGTATCCAGCGCTTCCATAATGTGGTTTGCGAGGGCATCCGTCTCCTCCGAACCACTCGCCGAGATCCAGGTCTCTACGCCGTTACCCTCGCCGTCATTGCGGTGCAGCGACAGCATATAATCCGCACCGCTCTGATTGGCAATCCCGCACCGCTCTGACAGGCGCAAAAACGTGTCATCCGACCTCGTCATAACCACTTTTACATTTTTATCAGCCAAATAAGCTGCCACAGCCTGTGCCAGCTTTAAATTATCATCCTTCTCATAACGCCCCTTATAATCGGAGCCGTTGTCTTTTCCGCCATGTCCGGCATCCACGCACACAATCAGGGGATTCTCCTCTGTTTTCGTCTCCTCCGACCAGATTACCTCTCCCTCAATCTCCTGCGTTGCAGACTGCGTTCCCTGCATCAGGGACAGCCCCAGTCCCAACAGTTCAAACCCTGCGATCACGAGCAGCATTTTCACAATACTGTACTGTATACATACCAGATTCCGGATTCGTCTTTTCTGTCTCTTTGTTACATTCACATCACTTCACTCCTTGGATTCCTACGATTCTATTTTAGTCCTCTTTCCGTGAAAACGCGAATGAATCTTTATGAAGAATTTCTTAATATGAATCCGTCCGGATTCATCGTTCTAAAGTAAAAACTGTGCCAGAGCGTAATTGCTCACATCCTGCCCGCGTTCCGTCAAATAAATCCTCCCCGCGCGTTTTTCGAGCAGTCCTTCCTCCGTAAGATGCAGCAGCACCTCCTGATACACTGCCTCAATCTGTGTTCCAAACGTCTGTGCAAAACGTTCCCTGGAAATTCCATCCATCATGCGGAGTCCTAAAAACATAAACTCTTCCATCTGCCCTTTTCGTGTAATGCGCTCTGCCGAAGCATGCAGATTCGTGGCCGGAAGCTGTTCCACCCTGCCGGATGCGCCGCTCCCCTGGCTATCCGTTATCTCATTCTCCCATATACCCTCACGAATATGTCTGGTTTCTTCCAGATACACATACAATTCCCGCGTGTTGCTGTAGCGGATATTCTCCATCAGAGACGACGCGCCAAGCCCCAGTCCCAGATAATTCTCCCGCTCCCAGTAGCCGGCACGCATAACCCGGTTTTGCAAAATTAGAAACCTCATAGTGCACATATCCCGCTTCCGCAAGCACCTGCTCGGTCAGCTTGGTCATCCGGTACACTTCATCCTCCGTCGGCAGCGCCACCGTCTGCATTCCCGCCTGCTGCTTGACCGCGTCAAACTTATACAGATCGTAAAATGGCGTCCCCTTCTCAATGATCAGGGAATAGGCGGAAATATGCTCCGGTTTCAGCCGCAGAAGCTGCTGCAGGGTGCGGGCAAAACTCTCTGCCGTCTGTCCCGGAAGAGAACTCATAATATCCACATTGACATTGTCGAATCCGTTTTTGCGCGCCAGCTCGTAAGTCTTCAGGAACTGGTCAAACGTGTGAATCCGCCCGAGAATCTTTAATTCCTCATCCACAGCCGACTGCAGTCCGATGCTGATCCGGTTGATTCCCGCATTCCGGTAGACGGCAAACTTGTGATCGGTGACGGTTCCCGGATTGCACTCAATGGATATTTCCGCATCCGACGCCAGACGAAACGACCGGCGAACCGCCGACATGATCTGTGCCATCCACTCCTCTGTGAGCCACGATGGCGTGCCGCCGCCGATATAGACCGTCGATACCAGGTAGTCGCTGCAATGCGGTCCGTAATACGCAATCTCCCGGAGCAGCGCCTCCACGTAGGCTGCCTGCGTTGCCTCGTCCGCCGCAAAGGAAAGGAAATCACAATACTGGCATTTTTTGACGCAAAACGGAATATGAATGTACAATTCCATTGTTTTCTGACTCACTCCACATACCGCTCCTTTCCCAAAAATATTCCTGACACTGCCATCACTGACGCTGCATTTTCCGATCTGTTCCTTTAATCTTCATCCAGCTTCAAGACGCTCATGAATGCCTCCTGCGGAATCTCTACATTTCCGACCTGACGCATGCGCTTCTTGCCTTCCTTCTGCTTCTCTAAAAGCTTTTTCTTACGCGAAATATCGCCGCCGTAGCACTTTGCAAGCACATCCTTGCGCAGCGCCTTGACTGTCTCACGGGCAATCACCTTGCCGCCGACTGCCGCCTGGATCGGAATCTCAAACAGATGTCTCGGAATCTCTTCCTTTAACTTCTCACACATCTTTCTGCCCCTGTCGTAAGCGCTGTCCTTAAAGACGATGAACGAGAGCGCGTCCACCTGCTCCTTGTTAATCAGGATATCCAGCTTCACAAGCTCGGAACGCTCATAGCCCTTCAGCTCATAGTCGAAGGAAGCGTATCCTCTCGAGCGCGACTTTAAGGCATCAAAGAAATCATAGATAATCTCATTGAGCGGCAGATCATACTTGATGAGCGCACGGG
>OBAG01002276.1_pt1 | contig 10266 bp, 11 predicted proteins | sample 1517701 | NCBI WGS metagenome assembly OBAG01 (sample SAMN04571702, study PRJEB22368) | human gut metagenome | biome: human gut; material: stool | host: Homo sapiens | place: Luxembourg | collected 2012-09-07 | reverse complement strand
TGCTTATACTCTTAATAGGATGCTTAAATGTTTCTTTCAATGAACCTTTTTTAGTAAAACCTTTAGGAAGTGATACAAACAGCCAGTTTAAAGCCATCATACCAATACCTGACATTGTACCGTAAACCGCACCTTTAGCTGTGCCTTTTGTTATCTCTTCTGTTGCAGTGAAAAACTTTGCAACGGACGCAATCCGTTCTTTTAATGTCTTTTTCTTTTTAGCAGGAGTGTCTTTTTTATCAGAGTTATCAAATTCAGGAAGCTTTTCAAGTGAAGAATTAAATGTATCAAGTAATTGCTCGCTGACATTAGAATCCTGCATCTGCTTTCTAATTTTATCTACATTTTCATTTGAGATTTTGAAAGCTGATTTGAAACTAATTCTTGGACTTATTCCTATAACCATAGAGCACTCCTACATTTTCACTTACATACATTAAAACGCATAAAAATTATTTTTGACATATTTTTAACAAAAATTTACATAAATCAATTAAATAAATTAAGCTGCGGAACAGTAAGTTCAGAACTATCAGCTGACCTTTTACGTGTTGCAAGATTATTTGAAAAGTCTTTCTGCATTTTATTCATTAAATCCTGTGATCGTTTGATTACAGAAATAGGCAAGCCTGCCATTTTTGCAACCTGTATACCATAACTTTTGCTTGCACCGCCTTGCACAATTTTACGCAAAAATTCAATTTCACCATTTTCTTCCGAAATTGTTATCCTGTAATTTTTAATCTGAGGATATGTTTTTGTCATAACATTCAATTCGTGATAATGGGTTGCAAATATACACCGCGCCTTAATCTTTGTAGCAATATATTCAGCAACAGACCATGCAATCGCAACTCCATCATAAGTACTTGTACCGCGTCCGATCTCGTCAAGGAGAATAAGGCTTCTGTCAGTTGCTGAATTAAGGATATAAGATGTTTCTATCATTTCAACCATAAAAGTTGACTGACCAAGAGTTAAATCATCTGAAGCTCCTACTCTTGTAAAGATTTTATCAACCGCTCCTATTTTTACATAATCTGCCGGAACCCATGAGCCGATTTGTGCAAGTAAGGCAATAAGCGCATTTTGACGCATATATGTAGATTTACCTGCCATGTTTGGACCTGTCAGAATCATAAATTGGGTACTGTCAGTGGAATTTGATTTTAATTCCAAATCATTAGCAACATATTCACCTAAAGGCAAAATTTTCTCCAGCACCGGGTGACGGCCATTCTTAACTATAAAATCATCAGAATCATCAACTACAGGGCAGCAGTAATTATTTTCAACTGCAGTTTCAGCAAGCGCAGACAATACATCTGCATTTGCTACACTTTCTGCAATCTCTCTTACTTTAGTAACAAATTCTTTTGAGTATTCTCTAAAATCTGTGAATAGTTTGTACTCAAGTTCTGTTGATTTAAATCTGGCTGAAAGTACATCGTCTTCATGCTTTTTCAACTCTTCAGTAATATAACGTTCACCTGTTGTAAGTGTCTGTTTTCTGATATATTCAGGCGGAACCTGATTAAGGTAGGATTTTGAAATCTCAATATAATATCCGAAAACTTTATTATAATTAACTCTTAAGCTTTTTATGCCTGTTCGTTCTTTTTCCTGTTCTTCAAAAGTTTTAAGCCAGTTTTCTCCACCGGTTAAGAGTTCTCTAAAGTAATCCAGTTCGCCGCTTACGCCTTCTTTTATAATGCCGCCGTCTTTGATTACAATTGGTGCATTTTCATCAATAGTTCGCTCTATAAGATTTGTATAATCCATTATTTCAGATAAATATTCTTCCACTCCTGCAAACGGATTAAAGTCCAAATCTCTGGCAAGCTTAACCAGCTCAGGAAGCCTGTATAAAGATTCCTTCGGATTAGCAGAACCGTTGCTCATTCTTGTAGAAAGCCTCTGAATATCATAGATTTTCTCAAACTGTTCTATCATATTTTTTCTGATCTCAGTTTTTTCTACAAATTCAGAAATTGAATTTTGTCTTTTTAAAATAGCCTGAACATCCTTCAACGGCTGACAAATCCAGCTTCTCAAAAGACGTGCGCCCATGTTTGTTTTTGTTTTATCAACCGCCCATAGCAATGAACCATATTTTGCTTTCTCACGCAAAGTTTCTACAAGTTCAAGGTTTTTTCTGGTACTGCCGTCCATCATTAAATATTCGGAAAGCTCATAAGGTACAATTTTCTCAAATTTAGGAATATTATCTTTTAGAGTTTCCCAGACATATGCCAACAATGCGCCCGCAGCTCTAAAGCCTAATTTATACTTTGAAAATCCGAAAGCTTCCAGAGAAGAAGTTTCAAATACGGCTTTCAAATTATTCTCTGCAAAGTTTAGATCAAACACATTTTGCGGTATCTTTGAGCAGTTGTAAAGCTTCTGTATATTTTCAGGCAAATCAATTTTTTCTTCCGGAACAATCTGGAAAGGCTGAACCTTTTGTGCAACAGAAGGGGCAATAATCTCGGAAGGATTAAGCCTTGTGAGTTCTGCCATAATCAAGTTCAAAGGCGCCTGGGTAGTCTTAAATTCACCTGTCGAAATATCTGCATATGCAAAACCGTAATCTCCGCTTTTTTCATCTTTAAACAACGCACAAATATAATTATTTGTATTTTGTTTAAGAAAATCACTCTCAGTAAGAGTTCCGGCTGTAACAACCCTTGTTACGCCTCTTCTCACAAGCCCTTTTGCTTGTTTTGGATCTTCAAGCTGATCACAAATTGCAACCTTAATATTTTTCTGAACAAGTTTTTCAAGATAAACATTAACTGCCTTGGCTGGAATTCCGGCAAGCGGAATTCTGCCGTATTTAGCCCCTGCCTCACGACCTGTTAAAGTAAGCTCAAGAACTTTTGATAAAAGTACTGCATCTTCAAAAAATGTTTCATAGAAATCTCCAAGCCTGTATAACAGCACCGCATCAGGATTTTGTCTTTTAATTTCCAGATATTGCTGCATGACCGGAGTTAAATCTTCTATATTAATATCACTGGTATTTATAATATTGATTTCAGATTTTGTCATAGTTATAATTTAATTATAGCATGAAAAGAGGAAATCAATGAGTTGTTTAAAAAATATAGTGAGAGCAATAATCCTCACCTTAGCCGTAGTAGGGTTTTTATCACTCGGCGGGCAGGAGTTTGTAACAAAATATATTACACAACTTATAAATCCTTCTCCTCAGACCATGCTTGAGAGGGCAAAGAAAGTCGGAGACTTGAAAAAGCTTCCGGGATGTTTGGCTATAATGGAGTTGTAGCTGAGCACAAAGCTTCCGGGCAAAAATTCATTGTAGTTGATGCAGCATCAAAACCTTTATTTACACAGGAAGATATACGCTCTGATAAACTTGAGGAAAAAATCAAAAATACGCTTTCAAAATTTAAATATCAGGCAATTTCTGTTGACGAAATCAAGGTAACAAAGCATGGCGAAATGACCTCTTACGGAAAAAGCGTTCCATATGCGCGATTTAACGCTAAAATAAACAGGCTTCCAATTGGAGATGTTTCTGGTATAATATCTGTAGCGGAAACAAAAGACGGAGATGCAAGAATTTTGATTTCAGCAAACGAGAAAAGTAAATATTCACAGCTAATCTCGGAAGAATTTTTTAAGAATATCAAATAATTGACAACTGAACATTTTATTATAATTAAACATGCCGAAGTGGCACTCTGCTGAAAAAACGATTAAATATCGTTTTTGAGAGGGTATGAGCTCTGACGAATACTTCCGCCACGTAGACAATATATAACATTGAAAATTAAATACTTTTTCCTGTCGAAGTGGCGGAATTGGTAGACGCGCATGATTCAGGTTCATGTGGTTAACGCCTTGTGGGTTCGAGTCCCATCTTCGACATTTTTTCAAAAACAGCTCTTTAGAGAGCTGTTTTTTTGATTTATTCCATAAAGTACACCATTAAAAAAGAGCTCATAAAACCTCTTTTTTATTCAGTTCTTACCTAATACTTTAGATTATAAACTACATTGAAAAGTCTTTTGGGTATTCAACTTCAGCATTAAGCAGCGATTTTTTACCTTGAAGATTTAAAGCCATAAAATATTCCTGCGGAACGTCAAAAGGACACTTGATATTAAACACTATTGACGGTTCATATCCAAAACGGGAATAGTATTCCGGGTAACCCAATAGAGTGGAGTATTCAAACCCCATATCCTTTGCTATGTTGTGTCCAGCATTAACTAATAAGCTTCCAATACCCTGTTTTTGAAACTGCGGTGCAACTGTTAGCGGAGCCAATGCAAGTTGTGTGGTTTTGCCGACCTTAAGCTTTGTGAATAATATGTGCCCGACAATTTTATTATCTACTGCTGCAACCAAAGAGAGTTCAGGAATAAATGCCTCACTTTTTCTTAGTCTTTCAACAAGATTATGTTCATTTCCATCAGAATGCACTGCTTGCGAGAATGTTTCCCTTATTAAATTATAGACATTCACTCTATCTTTTTCCAGCTCTTGTCGAATTGTAATGTTTTTCACAAAATAATTCTCCTTTCATTTTATCCATATTACTATAAACAAATATTATTAACTCTCCTGCCCCGGGGGGGGGGGCAGCCTCGTATACATTCAATCCTGTTTGTTTCTTAAGTATTTTTTTGCTATAATTTTCTAGGCGAAATCTTCACTCAACAACATTTTTATATGAGGTAATTATATGGATCAATTTAAAGAAATATTTAATATCATCAAAAGCTACAGGTTACACTCAAAATATTATATAAATATGTCATATTTCTATTTGTTTTCTGTGTGTGTACTATTATATTCAAGATATATAGTTTCACATCATATTAAACTTGCTCCAATTATTACCTTAATGCTAGTGTTGTTGGTTCTTATTATTATTCCATTAGGAGCTCTGTATTATATTATCAGAATGTCTATCGACATATATAAAGTTGGTAAAAATAAAATAGATATATCTAAGAAAAACAATTTAATTTGGTTAAGTGACATTATATACATTCTTTTATTTATATTTGCTAATACAATACGCTATATTATACAATATATATAATCTGCCAGGGACAATAAATAATTATATACAATAAAAAACCTGAGCACTTTCACCTGCCCAGGTATCATTGTTTAGTCTTTTTCATTTTTTCCCTTTTTGGTGTTCCCTTATTTCCCATATTATTTATTACGGCATATTCAGGAAAAAACTTTAATAACTTGTTACAATTTGTTACATTTGATATTTGTTGCAAATACAACAGTAAGAAATTTATACATTTCCGGTAGAACTGTTTCTGTCATCTTCGAGCTGTCTAATATCTATATTAGCATCATCTTCAGGATATGCGTTATTTATAACAGGAACATCAATTTCTACATTTACATCAGCATCAACCATTTCAATATCGGTTTTGCTAAATTCTTTTGTCTTGCCGTCTTCCATCTTAACTGCAACAGTACCATTGAGGAATTGGAGGAAACATACTTTGCCCAATCCGTCCGGAGTCATAACTGATGAGCCGATAGGCGGCATACCTTTTGCAGCATCAATATAATTTGAATATTCGTAAGTCAGGCAACATAATAGACGTCCGCATGTGCCGGAAATTTTACCGGGAGCAATCGGCATTCCCTGATCTTTAGCCAGCTTAACGTTAATTGTCGCAAATTTACGCAAAAATGATGAACAGCAGAAAGGTCTGCCGCATATACCAACGCCTTCAAGAATAGAAGTTTCATCTCTTACGCCTATGTGTCTTAAATCAATTCTCACACGTGTGAAAACCTGTGTTAAATCTTTCAAAAGCGCCCTGAAATCTACTCTCTCCGGTGCAGTATAGTAGAAAGTTATCTTTCTTCTGTCAAAAGTTATACGGCACTGGACTAAATTCATATTAAGCTTGTGCTGCCTAACCAGCGCCTGACATTTAAAAAACGATTCAACTTCTTCTTTTTTAATTTCATCCAGAGTTTGTAAATCTCTTTGCGAGCAAACTCTTATTACAGGCAAAGGTTCTGGTTTGATGTCTGAGTTTTCCCAGGCTTTTGACACCTGCGGGCTGACAAGTTCAACTTTCAGAGCCTCTTCGCCTTTATCAGTTCTTACAATAACAAGCTGCCCTTCCTCAACGTGCATTGTATCAGGAACTTTAATGGGATAAAATGTGTTTTTCAAATATCTGACTGCATATTTCATTATTATACGTATCTTTCTTCTTCTTTCAGTTTCCTATTCATTAACTTAGCCAAAAGTTCTTTTGGCGTAATATCAGTGTAAACAGCTTCATAAATAGCATTGGAAATCGGAACATCAATATCCAGTTTTTTGGCAAGTTCGCAGATAGCTTTTGAGGTTTTTACACCTTCAGCAACAGACCCAAGTTCTTTTAGAATATCATCAACTTTTTTACCTTTAGCTAACATAGAGCCTACTGTATAATTTCTGGACATCGGACTTGAGCAGGTTGCAATCAAATCACCCATACCGGAAAGCCCGTACAGAGTTGACGGATTTGCACCGAGGTTAATACTTACACGAACAATTTCTGCCATTCCGCGGGTCAAAAGTGTTCCTGCACAGTTATCACCCAACCCCATTTCATGAGCAAAACCTGAGGCAATTGCTATTACATTCTTTAAGCTTCCACCAAGCTCAACCCCGATTACATCACTATTTGTATAAAGCCTGAATTTACCCGGCACACTGCATGCTTTTTGAACAAACTCTGCGGTTTCAATATCTTCAGAAGCAACTGATGCAGCTGTCGGCAGCCCTTGCAAAACTTCTTTTGCCAGTGTAGGACCGGAAAGAATTACAAGTTTCTGCTGGGGCAAAACATCTTTAATAACCTCTGACATTCTCATTAATGACGGAAGCTCAATCCCTTTTGAAGCATTAACCAGAATTTGTTCGGATTTAATTCCGGATTTTTTCAAATTCTCGCAAACGCTTCTTGTGCCTGATGTTGCCACAACATTCAAAATTATATCTGCACCGCTGATGGCAGCTTCCATATCAGAAGTAATTTCAACTTTATCGGCAAGCTGAACCTCCAGAGGTTTTGAACAGTGTTTGCTGTTTATCAAATCATCGGACAAATCCTGTTCCCTGCCCCAAACTGTTACTTCTTCAAAGTTATCTGTCAAAAGCCATGCTAATGTGAGCCCCCAACATCCTGCACCAAGTACTGTTAATTTCATATCTATAAGCCCCCTATACCGAAAGTTCTGATGATTTTAGAATTTTTCTCAAAACTCCGCCATGTCTTCTTAACTCTTCTCTTGCCTCATCAGCATCTATACCCATCTTTATAGAAATAATCGAAGTTTTAATTTCCCAATTAGTCTTCAATAAAGAAGCTAAAGCTTCGCTGTGAGAAACTCCGGCAATCTGCGCTACAATTCTGATTGCCCTGTCTTTTAATTTTTCATTAACTGCCTGAAGATCAATCATAAAGTTCTCATACGTTTTACCAATTTTAATCATTGAACCGGTAGTTAACATATTCAAAATCATTTTCTGGGCAGTGCCTGCTTTAAGCCTGCTTGAACCTGCTATAACCTCCGGACCTACCTCTGCACAAATTACAAGTCCTGCTTCTTCTGCAATTCTGCCCTGAGAGTTGCAGGTAATTCCGATTGTTTTAGCGCCAATCTGCTCTGCATAATCGAGTACCCCCAAAAGATACTTAGGGTTTCCGCTTGCCGAAATTACAACCGCAACATCTTTATCAGTTAAGACTTTTGCATCTTCCCTGCCCTGTTCAAAATTATCCTCAGCACCTTCAACAGATGTTCGTATAGCCTTATCACCGCCGGCAATAATTCCCTGAACCATATCAGGTGAAACGCTGAATGTCGGAGGACACTCGGAAGCATCCAGAATACCAAGTCTTCCTGATGTACCTGCACCAAAGTAAAACAATCTGCCGCCTTTTAAAAATTGTTTGGCAATTAAATCTATAGCTTTAGCAATTTCCGGCGTGGCATCTTCTACTGCAAGAGCAACAAGTTTGTCTTCTTCATTCATTTTTCTCACCATATCTATGGTAGATAAAATGTCAATGTCTTTTGTGTTTTCATTACGGTATTCTGTAATTACTTCACTCATAGGAACCCCCTTTTTATAAAATTAATAAACACTAAATAGTCTTAATTAAGTTTGCCATTTCGATAGCAGCTTTTGCAGCTTCAGAGCCTTTATTCCCGGCTTTTGTTCCGGCTCTTTCGATAGCCTGTTCGATATTTTCTGTAGTTAACACTCCGAAAATAACAGGGGTTTCTGTTTGCAGGCTTACCTGAGCTATACCTTTTGATAGTTCTGCACTTACATAGTCAAAATGTGCTGTTGCACCTTTAATAATCGCGCCAAGTGTAATAATTGCATCATATTTTTTTGTCTTTGCACATTTTAAAGCCAGCAGAGGAATTTCAAAAGCTCCAGGGACTTTCACAATATCAATATTTTCAGGGTTTACTCCATGTCTTCTTAATTCATCAACCGCGCCTGAAAGCAGTTTTGAACCTATAAAATCATTAAATCTTGATATTATTATACAGAATTTTTCATCTCCTGCTACAAGCCGGCCTTCATATGTTTTCATTATTTTTCTCCTTAGTCCTCTTTATGCACATATTGTACACCATAGAAGCCTATTTTACAATAAGAGGAGCGAAAATCTTATAAAAAATATATAATGAAGTAAGTATCAATAATACACCGCTTATTTTGAGAAGAATATCTGAAAGCTTATAAAAATTTTTCCATGTTTTCAACTTTGAAGTCAAAACACCGGCAAGCACAAGGATTAACCCCTGCCCGAGCGAAAAAAGAAACAGCATTATAACAGCCTGAACAAGACTTGCTGAAAGTGAAGCAAAAGCCATAATTGCAGCAAGAATTGGCGTAGAACAAGGTGTTCCCGCTAACGCAAACACTCCGCCAAGTATAAGCGGATAGAAAAATATACTATGACTATCGCCTTTAGGCATTTCTTTAATCAATACAGGAATATCAAAATCAAGAAAACCAACAAGCTTTAATCCCATTACCATAACAATACTTGCTATTATTATGCTGAAATAAGAACCTCCGGCTGATACAAAGACTTTGCCGGTAATAGCACAAAATATTCCTATTACTGAAAATACAATTGCCGTCCCTAATATAAAAAATACTAACTGAAGAAAAGTTTTAAACGGTTTGTTGTCTGAATAACCGCCCACATAACCTATAATAATAGGAAGCATTGCCAGAGAGCAAGGTGATATAGATGCTATCAGCCCTCCCAGAAACGAGAGAGCAAATAATAGCATTATACTTGTATTTCCTGTAAATAAATCAACATAATTTGTCATTATTTAAGACCTTCTAAATAACTTTCCATTTCTTCTTTTGGTATAGCACCTTCAATTCTTTTTACCTGTTTGCCGTTAGAATCAAGCAGGATAATTGTAGGTACAAGAGTTACGTTATATTTTTTTATCTGTTCCTGAGTAAAGGCTTTGCCATCCTGAACCGGGATTTCGATTAACAGAATTCTGTCCTGATATTTAGGAAAAATTTCTTTAATAATCTTGTTCATTTCCTGACAATCCAGACACATTGCTGATGTAAATTTGATAACCTGAGGTTTGTTTGTTGTTGCATCTGCAACGTTTACAGGATTATCAACTGATTTATTCAAAACAAAGTAAGCCACCAGTGGAATAATAAATACCAGTAAAACAGTGATTAGATTTTTTTTCATAAGAAACTCTCCTTTTCAATTTAATCATATCATAAACGAAAAAGAGAGTTGTGCTATTAGCAGACCGGACTAATCCTTTTTATAAATCTTCCGGAATAAAAAAGTCTGCTTTTTCCAAAAGCTCCCGCGTATGCTCATAACAGCAGGATTTGTGAGTAATAACCTGATATTCGCGGACAATATTCAAAACATCATCAACTGACATCTTGATAATCCTCCGTTCACCTTCAATAATTCTAGCCATACATCCTCGCTTTCAATGGAAATATCGGAAGAAACTGTTGTAAACTTTTACAAAATCACCCGTAATATTTAGAAATTTAGCTTAAGACTTGAATATAAATGAAAATATGTTAATATAAAAATAGAAGGAGGATATATATGCAAAATACAATTATAGCTTCAAATTCAAAGAGGGGGGGGGGGCCGGCGGGCTTTTTCACGCTTCGGGATTATCCCGTTCCGCGTTTACCTTAGCGGAAGTTTTAATTACTCTTGG
>OBAG01002267.1_pt1 | contig 10286 bp, 10 predicted proteins | sample 1517701 | NCBI WGS metagenome assembly OBAG01 (sample SAMN04571702, study PRJEB22368) | human gut metagenome | biome: human gut; material: stool | host: Homo sapiens | place: Luxembourg | collected 2012-09-07 | reverse complement strand
GGGGCGATGGCGAGTGGATGCGAAAATGGGCAGACCGCATGACCGAGGCAGGCGCAACCGTAGTAAACGGCGAGGGCTTAATCTGCCAGGAGACACCGGACGATGCAATGATCGAGGAGTGCAAAAATCTCGGCAAGGCGCTGGCAGCAAACGCCTGAGAACTTTAAAACAAAAAGATTCTCCATAATTTCCTGTTTGATAAAATTTTTGACACAGCAAAAGGACAGTTACCATGAAGGATAGCTGTCCTTTTGTTGTACTATGACAGATAAAGAAGGTGCTTTGGCAGATTCTCGCGCCGAGGCGCGGTTGCTTTGGCAACCATCTGCCTATGCGCCGAGTACACATCCTATTGTCAGGAATAAAAAAAGACATCACCCTGCGGGAATGCCTTTTTCGATGGATGTTCGCTGCTTCGAACAACAGAATATGCACTTTTGGAAAAGATTATTGTTTATCGCGGTTTTCCAGAACGTGTTTTTTGATTGCGGCGAAGCTTTCCGGGCTGATGACATGCTCCATGCGGCAGGCATCACTGACGGCTGTCTCGGGATCGACGCCGAGCTGAATCAGCCAGCCGGAAATTAGTTCATGACGTTCATAAATCATTTCAGCAATCTGGCGGCCGGTATCGGTCAGATAGATAAACCCTTCTTTGGTTACGGTAATATGGTTCTTTTCGCGTAGGTTCTTCATAGCGACACTGACGCTGGATTTTTTGAAGCCGAGTTCTTCTGCGATATCTACAGAGCGGACAACTGGATGGGTCTTGCTCAGGACAAGGATCGTTTCCAGATAGTTTTCCGCGGATTCATTTACTGCCATGGGATCACATTCCTTTCTGATGCTGTGCGCCTGCAACAGCATTTATAATAGTATAGCATGGATTTGTACGGTATTCAATTGAAAAAAAAGAAAACAGGACGAAAAAAATCTGTGAGGAAAGAATAAAATTTTGCAAAAGTACAAAAATAGACTGGGAAAAAATGGCCTCTTATGGTAATATTGAATATATTACAAGAATAAATACAGGGGGAAGACTTCATGGCAAAAGAAATGATTGCAATGCTGCTTGCAGGCGGACAGGGCTCGCGTCTGTATGCATTGACCCAGAGACTTGCAAAGCCTGCCGTTCCGTTTGGTGGAAAGTACCGGATTATCGATTTCCCGCTTTCCAATTGTGTCAATTCCGGGATTGATACAGTAGGCATTCTGACACAGTATCAGCCTATGGTGCTGAACGAATATATTGGAAACGGACAGCCTTGGGATTTGGACCGCTTAATTGGAGGCGTGCATGTTCTGCCGCCTTATCAGAAGGCATCCGGATCCGACTGGTATAAGGGAACAGCGAACGCAATCTATCAGAACATCCCGTTTATCGAGCGCTATAATCCCAAATACGTCATCATCCTGTCCGGCGACCAGATTTGCAAACAGGACTACAGCGATTTTTTACGCTTCCATAAAGAAAAGGGTGCAGAATTCTCCGTTGCTGTTATGGAAGTACCGTGGGAAGAGGCATCTCGTTTTGGTTTGATGGTAACGGACGAAAACGACAAGATCACCGCATTCCAGGAAAAACCCAAGGAACCTAAGTCAAATCTTGCGTCGATGGGAATCTACATTTTCAACTGGGATGTTTTAAAGAAATATCTGATCGAGGATGAGGCGGATCCGGAATCTGAAAACGATTTCGGTAAAAACGTCATTCCGAGCCTGCTGCGTGACGGCAGAGATATGTACGCTTATCATTTCAGCGGCTACTGGAAAGATGTCGGAACCATCAGCTCTCTCTGGGAAGCAAACATGGAGGTCCTCGATCCGGAGCACAGCGGCATTGACTTATTTGAGGATGACTGGAAAATCTACAGTCGAAACAGTGGGAAAACCGGTCACAGAATTTTGGATACCGGCGTTGTGGAAAACTCCATGGTGACGGACGGCTGCAGGATCGCAGGACATGTCAAGCATTCGATCCTGTTCTCCGGTGTATCGGTAGAAGAGGGCGCTGAGATCGAAGATGCAGTTGTAATGGGAGGCACCGTCATCAAAAAGGGCGCATCCGTCAAACACTGTATTGTTGCAGAAAATGTCGTGATCGGCGAAAACGCGGTTGTAGGTGAGATGCCGAAAGACGGCGCAGGCAGCGTTGCAACCATCGGTTCCGGTGTTTATATCGGAGACGGCGCAAAGGTCGGCCCTGCAGCGATGATCGATCAAAATGTAAAGGATGGTGAAGAACAATGGTAAACTCCAATGCGAACGCGCTGGGAATTATTTTCCCCAACAGCTATGATGGTCTGATTCCGGAGCTTGTTACGGAGCGTCTGATGGCTTCCATTCCCTTTGCAGGCCGTTACCGTATGGTAGACTTTATTTTATCAAGCATGGTGAACTGCGGAATCGACAATGTTTCTCTGATCGTCCGTAAAAATTATCACTCTCTGATGGATCATCTCGGCTCCGGCAGAGAATGGGATTTAACCCGTAAATACGGCGGACTCAATATCGTGCCTCCGTTTGCTTCCAATACCGTGAAAGTATACAACGGAAGAATCGAAGCATTGGCGAGCATTCTGGATATGTTAAAGGATGCGAGAGAAAAATATGTCGTGATGTCTGACGCTAACCTTGCGGTAAACTTCGATTTTACAGCGATGCTGGAGCAGCATATCGAAAGCGGTGCGGATGTGACGATCGCATATAAGAAGCAGGAAATTCCCGTCGGAATGAAAAAGCCGTTTGATATTACAAAGGATCTGTACTACACGTTTGAACTGGACGATGACGGCAGAATCCGTCAGCTGCGGATCAATCCGGAGGACGAGGGAGTTCAGAACCTTTCCATGAACATTTACATCATTGAAAGGGAATTTCTGGTACATATGATCAGCGAAGCCTATAGTAAGGGCATGGTTTATTTTGACCGTGATCTGCTGGCACCGAACCTGGAGCGTCTGAATGTCAGAGGCTTTGAATTTAATGGCTATCTGGCGCGCATCAGTGATATCAAGAGCTATTTCGATGAGAATATGAAGCTGTTAAAGGATGAAAATCTGGACGGTCTGTTTGGCGGCAACCCGATCTACACCAAGATTCGTGACGACAACCCGACCCGTTACATTCAGGGCTCCAAAGCGAAGAACATCATGTCCGCAGACGGTTGCATCATCGAAGGCGAAGTGGAGAACAGTATTCTGTTCCGTGGCGTCAGAATTGCGAAAGGTGCTAAGGTGAAAAACTGCGTCCTGATGCAGGATACAATCGTTGGCGAGGGTGCTAATGTAGAATATGTCATTACGGACAAAAACGTAACGATTTCAGCAGGAAAGGAAATCAAGGGAGCAGACAGCTTCCCTGTATATGTAGCAAAGTATCGCAGTGTATAAATGGAGGATTCCTATGGAAGCTTTCCGGATATGGCTGCAGGAGGAGCCGGCGCTGTTTTTAGGAGCAGCGGCGGCTCTGATGCTTATGAGCGGCAGCCTTTATGAGAGGCAGAGAGAACATAAAACAACACAGACTTTGATGTTAAAAGGCGGGACGACGCTGATTGCAGCCCTCGTCGCGGGCGCAGCGGTATGGCAGCAGAACAGCCTGGCAGCATGCTTTGTGCTGGCAGCAACGCTTTGCTGTGCGGTCGCGGACGTCTTGCTGGAACAGATTTTTAATTTCGGCGCGTGCGTGTTTGCATTGGGGCATATCTGCTATCTGGCGGCGTATTTTTCCGAAGCGCATTTTAGCATCGCTACAGCGGTCAGCTTTGTTATTCTGCTGGCGGGGATGTACCTGATACACCGAAAACAGACCGTCGGAAAAAGCGGCAGGGAGATTTTGGCTGTTGTGGCCTATGGGCTGGTTCTGAGTGCGATGACGGCGGGCGCGATTACCTACTGTGTGCAGCAGAGAGATTTCGGCAGCATGCTCACGGCTTTTGGCGCGGTTGGATTTTTCATTTCAGACAATATTCTGATCTGGCGGCTGCTAAGCGGCTACGAAAGCCGTCTGCAGGGCGCGGTGTTGCTGCTGTTTTATTACGGCGGTGTCTTTTTGATTGCGGCAGGGCAGGTAGTTGGATAAAAAATAACGTTTACTTTGCGTGTATTTTTTTGTATGATAGGTTACAGCGTGAAAGCAGAAATTCCTCTGTGCAGGAGGCATCTATGGTGGAAAGGGCGCTGGCAAAAACAGAGGCAGCAGATAGGATCGAAAATGGAGTTTGAACATTATATCCAGCAGGGACAGCAGAAGCTGCGCTGCGGCTACACCACAGGAACGTGTGCGGCGCTGGCGGGAAAGGCTGCCGTCCGGATGCTGCTTGGCGGACAAAAAACAGAAGAAATTTCCGTCCTGACGCCGAAGGGGCTTTTGGTCACGACGGCGGTGGAAGAAATTCAAAGCGGCGACGGCTGGGTCAGCTGTGGCGTGCGTAAGGACGCAGGAGACGATATCGATGTCACCGCGCAGTCCCTGATCTGTGTCAAAGCAAAAAAAACGGCGGGAACCAAGATCGTTATCGACGGAGGCATCGGTGTCGGCAGGGTGACAAAGCCAGGACTGGAACAGCCGGTTGGCGCAGCGGCGATCAATTCTGTCCCGCGGCGGATGATTTTACAGGAGGCGGAGGCAGAGTGCCTGGACGCAGGCTATGAGGGCGGACTTTTGCTGACGGTATTTGTGCCGGACGGGGAAGCGCTTGCCAAAAAGACCTTCAATCCGCAGCTTGGCATCCAGGGCGGAATATCGATTCTCGGAACGACCGGGATTGTTGAGCCGAAAAGCGTGCAGGCGCTTGTGGATACCATCGGTCTGGAAATACGTCAGCGAAGGGCATTGGGGGAAGATGCACTTTTACTGACACCGGGCAATTACGGCATGGAATTTTTAAAGGATCGACCGGAATTTGCCTCCATGACGCCGGTACAGTGTTCCAATTATATCGGGGAAGCCTTCGATTTTGCAGTCAGCAGCGGATTTTCAAAGGTCATATTGGTGGGGCACATCGGCAAGCTTGTCAAGCTGGCGGGTGGTATTATGAATACGCATTCCAGGGTTGCAGACTGCCGGTGTGAGCTGTTCGCCGCCCATGCCGCACTGGCGGGCGTAAGCCGGGATGCGATCGGCAGACTGATGGAGGCTGCGACGACGGACGCCTGCCTGGAAATTCTGGATGAGGAAGGGAAAAAAGAAGCGGTCATGCAGAGTCTGATGAAAAAGATCGGACAGCATGCAGCGCACCGGCTGGGCGGTACGGTGGAAGTTACGGTTCTGGTGTTCAGCAATCGGTTTGGAGTGTTAGGAGAAACTCAGTGTCAGGAAATATAAAGGGGATTTTTTACGGAGTGAGCACGGGTCCGGGAGATCCGGAGCTGATGACGGTCAAGGCGGTACGCATTTTGAAGGAAGCAGACGTCATCGCAGCGGCACGTGTGATGGGAAAACAGGAAACCGCGCTGGAAATTGCAAAGCAGGCGGTCTGCCGGGAGAAGTCGTCAAGGACGGTCTTTTGGAAAACGAGGCTTATGGATATTTCACAACTGTGATTGTAAAGGAGTAAAGAAGTGGTTCATTTTGTTGGGGCAGGCTGCGGCGCGCCGGATCTGATCACATTGCGGGGACGCAGACTTCTGGAAGAAGCGGATGTTATTGTTTATGCGGGCAGTTTGGTCAATCCGGCACTGCTCGGGTTTGCAAAAAAAGACTGCAGAATTTATAACAGCGCGCAGATGACGCTGGAAGAAGTGATTGCCGTCATGGAAGAGGCGGAAAGCAGACAGCAGATGACAGTGCGGCTGCATACGGGCGACCCGAGCCTGTACGGGGCGATTCGAGAGCAGATCGACCGCCTGAAAGAACAGAAGATTGCTTACGATGTGACGCCTGGCGTTTCGAGCTTCTGTGGTGCGGCAGCAGCGCTGGATGCAGAATACACGCTGCCGGGCATTACGCAGAGCGTGATCATTACGCGGATGGCGGGGCGGACGCCGGTGCCGGAAGCAGAGTCGATTGCCTCCTTCGCGGCGCACGGCTGCGCGATGGTCATTTTCCTGAGCGCCGGGATGTTAGAGGGACTACAGCGCGAGCTGTTAAAGGGCGCTTACACGGAGCAGACACCGGCAGCAATTGTATACAAGGCAAGCTGGCCGGAAGAGCGCACGCTGCGCTGTCCGCTCGGAAATCTTGCCCGGTGCGGGAAAGAAGCCGGCATTTCCCAAACGGCGCTTGTAATGGTCGGAAATTTCCTCGGGGATGTTTATGACAGATCGTGTCTGTATGACCCGGCGTTTACGACAAAGTACCGGCAGGGCACGGATACGGAAGGAAACGCAAATGAGTAATCATATCATTTGTTTCAGCCCAAGCGGCGCAACGCTCGGGCAGAGGATTCTGGCGGGAGAGGATGTCTTTGCTGCAGACTGGGAGCTTACACAGTGCTTCGGAGCAGATCACGAAAGTCTGTCGGACTGGACAAAGCGGGTTTTTCAGCCGGGCAACAATCTGCTTTTTATCGGTGCGGCAGGAATCGCCGTACGTGCGATCGCGCCTTATGTCCGGGAAAAACAAAGCGATCCGGCTGTGGTCGTGATGGATGAAAAGGCAAACTGGTGCATCCCGATTTTGTCCGGGCATCTCGGCGGAGCAAATCTTCTTGCCAATAAACTTGCGAAAATGACAGGCGCGCAGGCGGCGATTACGACGGCAACAGATGTGCGGGGCGTCTGGGCGGTGGACAGCTGGGCGAAACAGGAAGGGCTGACGGTTGCAAATCCTTCCGGAATTAAAGAAATTTCTGCAGGGCTTTTGCAGGGACAGACCAAAAAGCTGTTCAGCGAATTTCCCATTTCCGGGAAGCTGCCGGAGGGGCTTGTTTTTTCCGATGCAGCGTCCTGCGATATTTATATCGGAATCCACAGGCTGACAAACCGAAAGCAGGAGCCTCTTTATCTGATTCCTGCAGCGCTGATCGCAGGAATCGGATGCCGGAAAGGTGCACGGCGGGAACAGCTGGATGCGCTGTTTGAGGAAGTGCTGGAGCAGAACAATGTCTGGCAGCAGGCGGTTCAGAAAATATGCAGCATCGATTTAAAAAAAGAGGAACCGGGGCTGCTTTTATTTTGTGCAGAACATGGTATTTTGCTGGAAACCTACGATGCGGAAACGCTCCGAAACCTGGACGGGGAGTTTACCGCATCGGCATTTGTCAGTCAGGTGACGGGTGTGGACAATGTCTGCGAACGGAGTGCCATGGCGGGCAGCCAAAATGGGAAAATTCTGATTTCCAAAATGGCGAAAAACGGCGTGACGGCAGCCTTTGTACTGGATGAGGTCAAAATTTCCTTCTAAAGCGAATGGTATCCTGAAAATTCTATTTTGTAGGAAGAAATTTCAGGATAGTTGTATGCAGTGAAATATCGATTGACGGAGAGAAAAACGATGAAACGTCTTTTTGTAGTAGGGCTTGGGCCTGGCGGCAGGGATGGTATGACGCTGGAGGCAAAAAAAGCGCTGGAACAGTCAGAAGTAATCTGTGGCTATACCGCCTATGCGGATTTAATCCGGGAAGATTATCCGGAGAAGGAATATCTGGTCAGCGGTATGACAAAAGAAGTCGAACGCTGTCATATGGCGCTTTTGGCAGCGCAGGACGGAAAAACGACGGCGATGATCTGCAGCGGGGATGCAGGCGTGTACGGAATGGCAGGGCTTGTACTGTCGTTGGCAGAAAAGTATCCGGAGACGGAGGTTGTGATCGTTGCGGGCGTGACAGCAGCGCTTTCCGGGGCAGCTCGGCTGGGCGCACCGCTGATGAACGATTTTGCCGTGATTTCCCTGTCCGACCTTCTGACGCCAAAGGACGTGATCGAGAAGCGGCTCCGTGCGGCGGCAGCGGGAGATTTTTCCATTTGTCTGTACAATCCGTCGAGCAAAAAGCGGGCGGACTATTTAAGCTGGGCGTGCCGGATTGTATCCGAGTATTATGCACCGGATACGCCCTGTGGCTGGGTGCGGATGATCGGAAGACAGGATGAAGAGAAGAAAACCTGCACGCTGCAGGAGCTTACCAAAGAGCAGGTGGATATGTTTACGACGGTCTTTATCGGCAGCAGCAGGACAAGCTTCCAAAACGGTCTGTTGGTAACAAAGCGCGGCTATGAAAAGCGGGTGGCGGTCAATCGGGCAGGCGGAAAGGAAAAGCTCAGAATCCTGCTGTTTGGCGGAACAACGGAGGGCAGAGAGCTGGCACAACGTCTGTTGACTCTTCCAGTCATTTTTAAAGTCAGTGTAGCAACTCCATATGGAGAGGAACTGCTGCAGGATCTGCCGCAGGCAACGATTCTGGCAGGGCGGATGGATCGGACACAGATGGAGCAGGAGATGGAAAAAGGCTATGATCTTGTGATTGATGCGACCCATCCCTATGCGGCAGAGGTGAGCGAAAATATCCGTCAGGCGGCGCAGCAGGAACAAATCCGTCTGCTTCGGGTTTGCCGCAGAGCTTCAAAGGTCGGCAGTGACTGTTACTGGGTGCAGGATGCGAAGGAGGCGGCAGGACTGTTGCAGACGCTTTCTGGAAATGTCCTGCTGACGACGGGCAGCAAGGAGCTTGCAGCGTTTGAAGGCGTGGAAAAAGAGCGGCTCTATGTGCGGGTGCTTCCCTCCAAAGAAGCGCTTGATCTGTGCGAAAAGGCTCAGATTCCGCACAGCCACATTCTTGCGCTGCAGGGACCCTTCACAACTGCGTTAAATATTGCGCTGATGGAGCAGTACCATATCGGCATCCTCGTGACGAAGGATGGCGGCAAAAAGGGCGGCTTTCTGGAAAAACAGGAGGCTGCGCGCCTGCAGAAGGCCGCGCTTGTCGTGATTGGCAGACCGACGCAGGAAGAAGGGTATTCTGTAGAAGAAGCCTGGAACCTTGTACTGGAGAGCCTGTATGCAAAAGGAGACGCTGGCGGATACGCGCAGGTCGAGGATAATGCAGCATCCGGACGTGCGAAGCTGTCCACAGCTGTAGAGCAGGAACTGTGCGTCTACGACACGAAAGGAGGTGCTATGGAATGAGAAAACTGACAGTCGTTGGAATGGGACCCGGCAGCCAGTCCTGCCTGACACTGGAAGCGTTGGAAGCGTTACGCAAAGCAGACCTGATTGTCGGGGCAGGGCGCCTGCTTGAAACACTTCCGGAGGAATGCTCGAAGAATCGGAAAATAGCGGTTTCCGCCCAGGCGGTCTGTGATGCAGTGTATGGTTCTGACAGCAGCTTTCCTTGTGTGGTATGTACCGGGGACACCGGCTGTTACAGCCTTTGTACCGGGCTTGGAAAATACTGGGACGGAGAGCTCTCCATTCTGCCCGGGATCGGAAGTATGTCCTATTTGGCTGCGAAACTGCAGCTGCCGTGGCAGGACTGGAAAGTGGTGAGTGCCCACGGAAGAGCCTGTGATCCTGTTGCGGCAGTTACAGAAAATCCGGAAGTATTTTTTTTGACCGGACCGGACAATACGGCGCAGGAACTTTGCAGACAGCTGATGCAGGCGGGATTTGGCGGATGTCGGGCGTATGTCGGAGAAAAGCTTTCCTATCCGGAAGAACGGATTGTGTCCGGAACAGTTCGGGAAATAGCAGAAAAGATATTTGCGCCACTGGCGGTGCTGGTGGTGAACGGGAGAAAACGACAGACGATATCGGAAACGATACGGTATCGGCGAAAAAGAATTCTGAGAATTCTGTTACGGGATCTTGCTGGCGGGAGCGTGCAAAAACACATGGTCCCGGACTTTTGGATGACTGGTTTGTCCGGGGAGAGGTTCCAATGACAAAACAGGAGGTGCGTGCAGCTGCGCTTGCAAAGCTCGGGGCGGCAGGCGCGAAAGTCCTTTATGATGTCGGTGCAGGAACCGGTTCTGTTTCTGTCGAACTTTCGCTGATGGCAGGACAGGCAGACGTGTATGCGATTGAGTGTGAGGAAAAAGCAGTAGAATTGATTGGGGAGAACCGGGAGCGGTTTGGCTGCGGGAATTTGCATGTGGTTTTTGGAAAAGCGCCGCAGGCATTAGACTCCCTTCCTGCGCCGGACGCTGTGTTTATTGGCGGGACGAAGGGAAATCTGCCGGAAATTTTATCCATCCTTTTTGAAAAAAATCCGTCCGTCCGGATCGTTGTGACCGCAATTTTGCTGGAAACAGCACTGCAGGCATGTGAAAGTCTGGAAGCGTTTACCTTAAAGCCGGCAGAAATCATGCAGCTTCAGGTTTCGCGGTCGAAAAAGGCAGGAAAAGGTC
>OBAG01002263.1_pt1 | contig 10290 bp, 6 predicted proteins | sample 1517701 | NCBI WGS metagenome assembly OBAG01 (sample SAMN04571702, study PRJEB22368) | human gut metagenome | biome: human gut; material: stool | host: Homo sapiens | place: Luxembourg | collected 2012-09-07 | reverse complement strand
CTGTCTTGCATGACCTGTTCCTTTCTGTCTCCAAGGTTTTCTTCCACCACCGCGAACTTCAGAACGTGTTTTTGCTTTCTGTGTTCCCTGACGGTTATTTGCTAACTGGCTTACTACTGCCAGATGTACTAAATGTTCATTTATTTCAACGCCAAAGATGTTGTCATTTAATTCTAATTTCTCAACTTCTTTGCCTTCCATATTTAATACAGATACTGTTGCCATCTTATATAGTCCTCCTTTCTTCTAAAGACCTACGCCTTTACTGATTCTTTTAACATTACTAAAGATTTTTTAGGTCCTGGTACGGCACCTTTAACTAAAATAATGTTCTGATCAGCGTCAACTTTTACGATTTCAAGATTCTGAATAGTAACTCTTTCTGCTCCCATTTGTCCTGGCATTTTCTTTCCTTTGAATACTTTGCTAGGATCAGAAGCCATACCATTAGAACCTGCATGACGATGATATTTAGAACCATGGGCAGATGGACCTGATTTCAAACCGTGACGTTTGATACCACCAGCATATCCTTTACCTTTTGATGTAGCAGTTGCATCGATTTTGTCTCCTGCTGCGAAGATGTCAGCTTTGATTTCCTGACCTACTGTGTATTCTTCAGCATTCTCAAATCTGAATTCTCTTACGAATCTTTTTGGTGCAACTCCTGCTTTATCGAAGTGTCCTTTCTGTGGTTTGTTGATTCCTTTTTCTTTCTTGTCAACAAAACCAACCTGAACTGCGCTGTATCCGTCATTCTCTTCTGTCTTTACCTGAGTAACAACACAAGGTCCTGCCTGTAATACAGTAACTGGAGTTAAAACTCCATCTTCGTTGAAAATCTGAGTCATTCCAACTTTTGTTGTTAAAATCGCTTTTTTCATTTTGATTGTTCCTCCTATTTAATCTACAGCGGATTATAACGCTTAACGTTGTAATCATCCTAGACGCTACAAGCTTAAGGGGATACCTCATTTACTCATAACCCTGTAGGGATTACCTATTTGTTTTTCATCTTGATATCAATGTACACACCAGCTGGTACTTCTAATTTAGATAATGCATCAACTGTTTTCTGTGATGGTGTGATGATATCAATCAGTCTTTTGTGAGTTCTCTGTTCGAACTGCTCTCTGGAATCTTTATATTTGTGAGTCGCTCTAAGAATTGTGATGATTTCTTTCTTAGTTGGCATTGGAACTGGTCCACTCACCTTAGATCCTGTCTTCTTAACTGTTTCAATAATGCTTTTTGCGCTTGCATCGATTAACTGATGATCGTATGCTTTTAATGTAATTCTCATTACCTGACTTGCTGCCATAAAAAAAGCCGCCTCCTTTTCGTACTATAAATGTTTTTGTAGCACGACAAGTGGTGACTGTACACTCCTCCGTGTGTATCGTGAAATCTACACACTGCGTCTCTATTCCGGACTACACCGGTGTTCAATAGATTGTATATTCGTACAGTGACTTGTCGCCAGTTTTAACAACTTGACATTCGCTCCACGGAAAACCTGCAAAGGCTTTTGCCTCTACAGCAACCTCACGCTTCAACGCTATCAAGGTCACAACATTTGCTATTATATATGATGTTTCAAATTAATGCAAGGGGTTTTTCGATTTTTTTTGCATGTTTTTGATAAAATACAAAATGTAGTGTTTTCTGTATGAGTATTACCGTTTTGGGCACAAGATAATCTTGTTTTTTATGTTTTTTTGCATAAATGAAAACGAGTTCTTTCCTTATTATATATAGAAAGAACTCGTTTTGCAATTTTTATTTTGTTTTGATCGTCTTCTTTGTTACAGTTCCCAACTCATTCTTGTATTGTTTTCCAACTTTTACTTTCTTGTAACCGCAGATCTCAATATAGTATTTTTTCTTTCTCTTTAAATTCTTCAAACCAGCACTAGTCGTTTTATTTTTTTTGATCATTATTGTTTTTGAATTTCGCATCTTCTTATTTGTAGAATATCGGATATAATAACCATCTACTTTTGAATCTCTTGTCCATTTAAGGCTGATCCTTCTTCCAGATTTCGGCGTTGCAGATTTTACTTTGACTTTTGCAGGTATGATCCTTATCTTGATCTTAATCTCATTCGACTTCTTATAATTATCATCCTCTGGTACACACACTGTCACCGTACAGCTTCCAACGCTTTTTGCTTTGATCAAACCTTTTGAATCAATTGCAAGAATCTTTGAATCTAACACTTTATAACTGATCTTTGGATTGATTCCATCGGCCTTGGCCTTTATCTGAAATGGCTTGTCATATGACCCTTCCACTTCTTTTTTGCCATCATATGTTAATATGCGCTCTGCTTTTACAATCTTATAAGAACTTTCTAAGGTTCCTTCATACCCATTCTTTAATACGATCTGGACTTTATATGTTCCTGGATAAATATGGTCACCTTCATATACGCAAGTATAATACTTATCATCTAACAGTTTTCCATTTGCAAGTTTGATCTGAATATCTGGAAAATTTTGATTTCCATTGTATGGAAGTGACTCATTCGTTAACTGTACAGAAACCGGATGGCTTAATTCTTGCAAAATCTTATATCCACATTTTTTACAATCCCATCCTTCTGCTCCATCATTGTTGATCGTTGCTGTTTTTAGAATACTATGTTCATAACTATGTTTGCAATTCCAGTCATCGTAACTCTTAAATGCTCTCTGATATTTTTGTGCGTATTTCTCTGCCGTAGATCCTGCTTCTCCAACGATCAGTGCCTCTTCTACATTGCATCCAATAGCCTCCATATCAACAATACTTTCTGGTATGATGATCAATTTAAGATTTGTGCAGCCATCAACAATCCAATATCTTAACCTTTGTACACTGGATGGTATCTCAATACTTGTAAGTGATTCACAATCCTGAAACAGCCAATCTTCCAAAACCTCAACATTCCTTGACAGCTTTATATATTCTAACCCTGTACATCCCTTAAAAGCTTCATCACCGATCCGTGTCACACTATCTGGAACCACCAGATATTTTAACCCTGTACAGTTTTTGAATGCAGCTCTCTCGATCTTCTGTATTGCTGTTCCAAATTGGAATTCTTTTAAGGAAGTACATCCATTAAACATACTGCTTTTTAACACTTTCAAACGATCTGGTAATTCTATATTCTGCAGATTTGTACAGCCTGCAAATGCACAGCTCCCAATCGTCTTTACCGTCTGCGGAACTTTCATTTCCTCCATACTTACACACTCTCCAAATGCAGAATCTCCAATGCTTTTGAGATCTTTTGGAAAATTGACTTTTCTCAATTGCTTGCAACCATCAAACATGTAATCATTGATATTTTTTACCTTATCCGGCCAGTTAATCTCTTTTATTGCTACGCAGGATGAAAATGCCCAATTCCCGATACTCGAAACTGTCTCTGGAATTTTTATTTCTTGGAATTTCATACATCCTCTAAATGCATTTTCTCCGATACTTTCGAGATTCTCTGGAAGATCTATTTTCTTTAAAGAACTGCACCCAAAGAATGTTCCTTTGTTTACTTTCGTAATACCTTTTGGGATATTGACTTCTTCAAGATTTCTACATTGAGAAAATGCATCACTTCCAATACTTGAAACGCTTTCTGGTATTTCCAGTTTGTTCAATCCACATTCATAAAACACTTCATCTCCAATGCTCTCCAAGTTATTTGGGAGCACTACCTTCTCCAAAGCATTGCATTCATAAAATATTTTATCGCTTAATTTTGTAGGGTTTTCTGGAAGTTTGACTTCTTCAAGTTTTCTACACCAAGAAAATGCAGATTTTCCAATGTATGAAACACTTTCTGGTATTTCCAGTTCTTTTAATCCATTCCTATCAAATGCTTCATTTCCTATTGTCTGCAGTCCATCTGGAAATGTTACTTTTTCCGCCCAATAGCAGCCTTCAAACGCAGAATTCCCTATCCCAGTAACACCTTTTTCAATCACAATTTCTTTTACAGTATACTTAGAAATTTCATCATATTGATCATTTATTTTTTCTAAAAATAGTTCTGGAATTTCTCCTGTCCCTGAAATTTTTAAAACTCCATCTTTAAAATTCCATGTTAAATTATCACCATAAGTTCCTTTCAATTCATTATTTTGAGTTTCTTCTGCCTTAATATCCCTTGCCTTAGAAAACGCATTGTTTCCAACGCATATCATTACAAAAGCCATTATCACACAAATAATGATCCTTTTAATCTTCCTCATGTTCCTACCTCCTGCAAATACTCTTTCCTTCCTATTATAAAGCATATTTTTATTTTGTTTTTATCGTTTTCTTTGTCACTGGACCTATGACATCTGTGTAACGTTTTCCAACCTTTTCTTTCTTGTAACCGTAAATTTCAATATAGTATTTCTTCTTGCTCTTTAGATTCTTTAAAACAGCACTGGTTGTTTTATTCTTTTTGATCGTTATCGTTTTTGAATTCAGCATATTCTTATTCGTAGAATAGCTAATATGATAACCTTGTACCTTTGTATCTCTAATCCATTTGATACTGATCTTTCTTCTTAATTTTGCCTTTGCTGATTGAAGTTTAATCTTCGCTGGTATGATACGTACTTTGACCTTTATTTCATTTGATCTCTTATAGTTCCCATCTTCTGGAATATATACTGTCACCGTATACCTTCCAACATTCTTTGCACGAATGATACCTTTTTCATCAACAGTTAAACTCTTAGGATCTGATACTTTATAGATCATTTTTGCATTACGTCTGTTTGCTGTTATTTTTAATGGGATTGCCTCGTCATAAGATCCTACGATTTCATCTTTCCCATGATATCGTATCTCACAATCTGATTTTACAATCTGATAGGTACATTCTAATATTCCTTCATATCCATTTTTTAATTGAATCTTCATGTGATAAGTTCCAGGATCAATATTATTTTCTTCATGTAAGCAACTATAATATTTGTCATCTAATATTTTTCCATTCGCAAGTCTGATCTCAACTTGAGGGAAATTTTTTCTCCCATTATAAGATAATGCCGCTGCTTTTGGTTTTACAGATACAGGACGGCTCAAATTCTGTAAAATAGTATATCCACATTTTTCACAATGTTTCGCTTCTGCCCCATCCTTTTTTGTTGTCCCATTTATTAAAATATTTTGGTAATAATCATGATCACAGTTCCAATCAATATACCTCTTAAATACTCTTCGATAATCCTGTGCATATCTTTCCGCTGCTGATCCAGATGTCCCGATGATTGGTACTTCTTTTAGATCCCATCCGATAGAATATTGTTGTATACTCACAACACTCTCTGGAAGAATGATCATTTTTAATTTTTCACATCCGCTGATAACTTTGTATTCTAATGTCAATACGCCAGATGGTATTTCAATACTTGTCAAAGATTCACAATTCATGAATGTTTGATCTCTCAGCACTTCAATATTTCTTGATAATTTAATATATTCCAGTCCTTTACACCCCTGAAAAGCTTCTTCTCCAATCTTGGTTACACTATCTGGAATTACTAAATATTTTAACTTTGTGCAATCTTTAAACGCATCTTCTTTGATATTCTGTATTGCTTTGCTAAATTGAAATTCTTCTAAAGAAGTGCATCCATTAAATATATGGCTTTCTAACACTTTCAAGCGATCTGGCAATTCTATATTCTGCAGTTTTGTACATCCTGCAAATGCATATTCTCCAATCGACTTTACTGTCTGTGGAACTTTCATCTCTTCGATATTTACGCAGTCTTCAAATACAGCATCTCCAATTGTCTCAAGATCCTCTGGCATATGTATTTTTTCTAAGTGTTCACATCCTTCAAACATACGATCATTGATCGTTTTGATCTTATCAGGCCACCTGATATCCTTGATCTTTTGGCAATATGAAAATGCTCCAACTCCAATCACAGAAACTTTTTCAGGAATTTTTATCTCTTGTAAATTTACACATCCACTAAATGCTCTATTTCCAATGCTTTCTAAATTACTAGGAAAATCTATTTTCGTTAATGATCTGCATCGAAAGAATGTTTTATCATTTAATTTTGTAATTTTTCTTGGAATATTGATCTCTTCAAGAGCTGCATTCTCAGAAAATGCTTCCTTCCCAATACTTGAAACGCTTTCTGGAATCTGTACTTTTTTTAAAGAATTATAATAAAATGCTTTGTCTCCGATCGTTTCTAATCCATCTGGAAGGTTTATCTCTGTCAGCCTGTAAACTGTACTAAACGCCTCGTCTCCAATTACCTTAATACCTTCAGGAAGTGTTACTTTTTTTGTCCATGAACAACCTTCAAATGCTGATTTTGCAATCTGATCAATTCCTTCTTCAACCACGATTTCTTTTACTCGGTCAGCATAGAACTCATTGCCCTGCTTTTGTAACTTTCTCGAAAAATAAGCCGGTATTTCTCCGGTTCCTGAAACAATGAACACTCCATCTTTAAAACTCCACTTCAGATTGTCTCCGTAAGTTCCCTGTATTTTGTCATCTTCGTTTTCCGCCGCTGCTACATTACTCTGAGGACATAAAATATTTTTTTCTCCCCAAATAACAGCGATGGCTAACATCATACAGAAAATCCATTTTTTCATCCTTTTATTCATTTGCCTACCTCCTGTCTAAAAACGTTCTCCCCATTTTTATTTTAGCATACAAATGAATTTTTTAATATGTCCACTTTCTGCACAGTGTGTATAGAGAACGGTATTAGCTGATGATTTTTGTATTTGCTAACAGAAGATGAAAGGGATTTAACAACACCGATTTTTCGAGATATTTGAAAATTCTTTTATCTTAATTTCTACGAGACCTCTCTGTATATTTTTATTAAAATTGCACAAGAAAGCTTGGATTTATCAGCTTTCCGGATACTCTTTAAATTAATTAGCTGATCAAAATACAGCCTTATGGATAGTGAATAAGGTATCTTTTTGTACCATTCATAGAAAATTGGTATAAAAAGAAGACGTCTTGATATTTTTATGGTTGCCTTCTTTGTTCACCCATTTTCTCTACAGCAACAAACCTCTCATGTCTGACAGGATCATCCATCTGCTACGATCGGAGTCCTAAATTCCTTCGTTCTGTCTATCCATAGCTGGGCTGCCACTTATGCTTAAGCACAGGATCTTTGTCCTATGGTCTGTATCTCCTGTGGCTAAACTGGCTATACTTTTTTCAACGATACAGTTACATCCCTGTCCACAGCACCAATCTCCTTGGCGGACGCTTTCCTGTTTTCAGGTTTATTTCTTTCTTGTTAGGCTGCCTGTGGCAGTTGAGTTGGACGATGAATATCCTCTATCATTTTTGATCCATTGTAGACAACACCCTTCGTCATGATTGCAAAGAATACCCGGATCAGCTTACATCCAACGGCTATCATTCTCTGTCGGCCTTTCAGTGGATTCTTTATCCGTTTTCTGTAATAATCATAGATCGATCTGAATTCTTTATTGCTCTGTATCAATGGTAATACTACCTGATATATGATTTTTCGCAGTTTCTTCCGACCACGCTTGCTGATCGTTGTACGACCTTTGTGTTTTCCAGAGCTGTTCTCTACCAGTTCAAATCCAGCATACTTCTGGATCTGTTTCGGGTTTTTAAAGCGACTGATATCCCCGACTTCTGATATGAAACCAGCTACAGTTACTAATCCGACACCATCAACTGACAGCATCTTTTCTGCATTTGGTATCTGCATGATCAGTTCTTCCATCACAGATGTAACCATTTCCAGTTGTTGCTTCTTTACCTTATAATCTTCCAGCAACATCTGAATCTCCATGACTGCACCCTGACCTCCTGATTTTCCAACACTATCATGCGCAGCATCTACCAGGGTCTTTGCCCTATTCAAACTGGCGCCTTTGCCACGCACTTTATGTTCTCTCCATATCTTTACAATGTTATCTACACCCAGTGCTGGCACCATAGCTGGCAATGGTGCTTCCTCAAGGATCATCATTCCTGTTGTTGTATCAAATTTCTTGTATACAGTAAGATATTCTGGAAAATATATCTTCAGCCATCTCTGTATCCTGTTGGATGCTGCATTCAGCTCCTTCATGATGCGATCTCGGCTGGATGTCACTTCTCTGATCTCTGCATAGATTCCTTCCGGCACATATGGAAAACTGTACCTTCCATCGATTACAAGCTTTGCAATCGTCTTTGGATCTTTCAGATCTGTTTTCTTTGGGCTGTTGTCATCCAGTTCCTTTGCTTTCTTAACAGATGCAGGATTCACGAATGCCAGTTTCATCCCATGATCTTTTACAAACTGATAAAAGGTATACCAGTAATGACCTGTAGGTTCACATCCTATCATTGCTTCATTTTTTCCATGCTTTATGCATATTTGTGTAACCCAGTCATAAAAGCTGTTGAACCCATTGATATCAGTTGAAAATCTGAATACTTTTCTTGTCAGTTCTCTTCCCCGGTAATCGAATGCTCTGACATAGTGTTCAGAACTTCCGATATCAACTCCGAGTACTAAAGTTGATTCTGTGACTTGTTCAATCTTTTGATTCTGTGTATAATTCATTATAAGGACCTCCGATAATTAAGATGTTTTTCATCCGCCAAGATGATATCTTAATTATACTGTGAGGTTCTTCTTTCGTCTATTGACATTATTTATGAATTACAGGAATGCTTAATATGTGCTTATTATAATAGAAAGAACTCGTTTTGCAATTCCAATATGTATAATATAAACCGTTATTGACTTTTTTAATTTCATATATTATCATACATTTGATAATAATCATCATTGTCAATATACAGAAGCGGAGGTAGGAGCCATAAAAACTAAAATTAAAGTATTATCAGGAGCACAATTAAAATACATTGCATTTTTGTCAATGCTGATTGATCACACAAACAAGGCATTGATCTATCCAAATTTAAATGGTGGCCGATTGAATACAGTTAGTGACATATTTGACATTATCGGAAGAATTGCATTTCCAATCTTTGCATTTTTACTTGTAGAAGGTTTTTTTAAAACAAGAAGCAGGGCTAAATACCTTGCAACTTTATTAGTATTCGGGGTAATTTCAGAAGTTCCTTTTGATCTGTTTACAACAAAGCAATTTTTTGAACCAAACTGGAATAACATTATGTTTACGTTAGCACTTATGCTTGTTACAATTTGGATGATCGACGTGTTAAAAAAGAAAATGGAGAAGTTTCCTAAGATATTATGGTTTCTCTTGTCATTTGTGATCCTAGCACTCATGTGCCTGATCGCTGCAATTCTCAGCCTTGACTATGATTATCATGCCATTTTAATTGGATATTTTTATTATATTTTTCATGGAAAAGAACTCGTTGCAATTCCATTTAATTTCTTATCCATGTATAAAGAACCATGGGCACTTCTTGGATTTGGATTGGTACTTACGTATAACGGAGAACGTGGAAAACAAAATAAGCTGATCAATTATTTATTTTATCCTGTACACTTGCTGATACTTGGACTGTTGAGAATATACTTAGGAATATAAGTAGAGAAAAATAGCTAAATTTGTTTGTTGGTCAACTGTAGATTTTGAGTATATCCCAAACATCTCGCTAAATCGGTGCTGTAAAAGTCTTTTTACCTTCTGTTAACAAATACAAAACTATTAGCCAATACCGTATAACATACACACTGTGTGGTGGTTTGAATAGACTTCAGGTGTATGTGACAGAAATAAAAGAAAAACAAATATTTAAAAGAATCAAGGTGGCAAACATGAGCACTTTTTGAGTGCGTTTTTTACAAATTCGCAGTGCCTGTGCAATGTCATTAAGTTAAGAATCAGTATTGTTATCTCATCAACAGATATTCATTATGTCTGTTGGTGAGATTTTTATTTTCTGCATTCCAAAAAGACAGATTGATTTCTGCCTACAAAAAGATTATATTAAAGTTGATGTTAGTTGTGTCTGAAAGTGGTAAAAACACTCTGATGTCTGGACTTATCTCGTTTAAACGATCGTCCATCCCTGATCGGAGTCATTTCCATTAATATATGTCCTTCTACATCATTTGGAGTTTTTGCATTTCGGAGATAGTCCTTGCACATTTGGAGTGCATTGGTCATATTCGGCTTATATTGATACTTTCCACGATCTCTTTTATATCGCAAATGTTGGGTGATCGTGGTCGTAAAGTTATAAAAGATCATCTTGGCCCATATCTCCTGTTGCAAAAACTCTATTTTTTTTGAATGAAATTCCAGAAGATTGGCAGAATACTTGATCAAACGAAAAGATG
>OBAG01002260.1_pt1 | contig 10293 bp, 9 predicted proteins | sample 1517701 | NCBI WGS metagenome assembly OBAG01 (sample SAMN04571702, study PRJEB22368) | human gut metagenome | biome: human gut; material: stool | host: Homo sapiens | place: Luxembourg | collected 2012-09-07 | reverse complement strand
GACCCTGTTCTTCCGGGCGGGGGGAATGATGATGGCCAGGAACATGCCGTACAGGGCTACGCTCAGGGCGCTGACCACACGCACCGGCAGCAGGTTGCCCGCAATGATGCCCAGCGCTGTGCCCATGGCCCAGGCGGGGGCCGCCAGTGCTATGGCACCATAGGTGTAGAACGGGTTCAGATAGCCGGGCCGTGCAATCGTGATGCCAAACAGTTCGTCGGTGACATCGTAGCCGATGATGAGCCGGTGGAAGAACGGCGTGCCGGGGGCAAATTTCTGGGCCAGAGCGCAGCTCATCAGCAGGTAGCGCGCGTTGGCGATCAGGGTGATGATGGCAACTTCCAGATAGGTGGCACCGGCGGCGATCAGCGAAAAGGCTGCATACTCACCGGCAGAAGCATTGTTGAACAGGCTTGCAAAAAAGCCCTGAATGGGGGTCAGCCCCGCATTGCGGGCTGCAATGCCCAATGAGAACGAGACAGCAAAATAGCCCAGCGCAATGGGCACACCATCCCGCATCCCCTCGCAGAATACCTTGCGGCTGAATGCGTAGGGCTTTTGAGTGGTTTCCATGAGTGGTTACTCCTTTCCTACTTCAAGACACAAAAATAAGTATAGCACATCCGGTAGGAATTGACAAAAGAAAAAGGCTCAGGTTTTGATCAAAAACCTGAGCCTTTTTCAAAGAAGGGAGCGTGGCTTAATCCACAACATCCTCAAACTGGCTGTTGTACAGGTCAGCGTAGAAACCGCCGGCCTCAATGAGCTGGTCGTGGGTGCCCTGCTCCACAATGTCGCCGTCCCGCATGACAAGGATGAGGTCTGCATCCCTGATGGTGGACAGGCGGTGGGCGATGACGAAACTGGTACGGCCCCGCATCAGGTTGTCCATAGCAGTCTGGATGCGCTGCTCGGTGCGGGTGTCCACACTGCTGGTGGCCTCGTCCAGGATCAGGATGCGGTTGTCGGCCAGAATGGTGCGGGCGATGGTGAGCAGCTGCTTCTGGCCCTGACTGACGTTGGAAGCGTCCTCGTTCAGCTCCATCTGGTAGCCGCCGGGCAGGGTACGGATGAAGTGGTCGGCATTGGCGGCCTTGGCGGCGGCAATGACCTCTTCGTCGGTGGCATCCAGACGGCCATAGCGGATGTTCTCCATGATGGTGCCCTTGAACAGCCAGGTGTCCTGCAGCACCATGCCGAAGCCCTCGCGCAGGGCACTGCGGTCAAAGTCGCGGATGTCGTGGCCGTTCAGGGTGATGGAGCCGGAATCCACATCGTAGAACCGCATGAGCAGCTTGACCATGGTGGTCTTGCCGGCACCGGTGGGGCCAACGATGGCGACCTTCTGGCCGGGCTGCACCTTACAGCTGAAATCGTGGATGATGGTCTTTTCGGGCACATAACCGAACCGGACATGGTCAAAGGTGACCTGACCATCGATGCAGGCAGGGTCTGCCCGGCGGGCAGGGTCGGCCAGCTGATCCTCTTCGGGCTCGTTCAGGAACTCGAACACGCGCTCGGCAGCGGCGGCCATGCTCTGCAGCATGTTGGACACTTGTGCCAGCTGCTGGATGGGCTGGGTGAAATTGCGGACATACTGGATAAAAGCCTGGATATCGCCGATGGTGATGATGCCGTTGGCGGCAAAGATGCTGCCGACGATGGCAACAGCCACATAGCCCAGGTTGCCCACAAAGTTCATAATGGGCTGCATCAGGCCGGAGAGGAACTGGCTCTTCCATGCGGATTCAAACAGCTTGTCGTTGGCGGCGTTGAAGTCCTCCAGCACGGCGGCCTCCCGGTTGAAGGCCTTGATGACATTGTGGCCGGAGTAGACCTCCTCCACCTGACCATTCACAACGCCCAGGGTGGCCTGCTGGGCCTTGAAGTATTTCTGGCTGAACCTGACCACCAGCATCACCAGTACCAGAGAGACGGGCAGGATGAGCAGTGCGATCAGGGTCATTTTTGGGCTGATGGACAGCATCATGATCAGCACGCCGATCATGGTGGTAATGCTGGTGATGAGCTGGGTCACGCTCTGGTTCAGGCTCTGGCCCAGGGTGTCCACATCGTTGGTGATGCGGGAGAGCACCTCGCCGACCGTCCGCTTTTCAAAGTAGGCCAGAGGCAGGCGGTTGATCTTCTCGCTGATCTGTCGGCGGAAATCATAGCAGACCTTCTGGGAAAGGCCGGTCATCAGCCAGCCCTGAACGAAGCTGAATGCTGCGGAGCAGAGGTACATGGCCAGCAGGATGAGCAGGATCTTGCCGATGTAAGCAAAGTCGATGCCGCCGATTCCCCGCAGCTTGGCGATCCAGCCGGTGGCAAGGGCCGTGGTGGCCTTGGCCAGAATTTTGGGGCCTGCGATATTGAAGATGGTGGAAAGGATGGCAAAGAGCATCACAACGATGAGGGAAAGCTTATACTGGCGCAATGCGCTGAGGAGCTGCCGCAGAGTGCCCTTGAAATCCTTGGCGCGCTCGGTGGTCTGTTTTCCGGGTCTCGGCATATCACTCATCCTCCTTTCCGGTGTTCAGGTCTTGCAGGTTGAGCTCCTTCTGGCTCAGTTGGCTCCTGGCGATCTCCTGATATTCAGGGCAGGTGGCCATGAGCTGCGCGTGAGTACCCTTGCCCACCAGCCTGCCGTCGTCCAGCACCAGGATCTGATTGGCGTGGAGGACGGTGGAAATGCGCTGTGCCACGATGATCACGGTGGCGTTGTCGGTCTCTTCCTTCAGCGCACGGCGCAGGGTGACATCCGTCTTGTAGTCAAGGGCAGAGAAGCTGTCGTCGAACAGATAGATCTTCGGCTCCTTGGCAATGGCACGGGCGATGGAGAGCCGCTGCTTCTGGCCGCCGGATACATTGGAGCCGCCCTGTGCAATGGGGCTTGCATAGCCCTCGGGCTTTGCGTCGATGAACTCGGTGGCCTGTGCGATGGAAGCCGCCTTCTTCATGCCCGCATCGGTGATCTGCGCACCACCGAATTTCAGGTTGCTCTCGATGGTGCCGCTGAACAGAACGCCCTTCTGGGGCACATAGCCCAAAAGACTGTGGAGCTGCTCCTGCGGCATCTCCCGCACATCGATGCCGTCGATGGTCACGCGGCCGCCGGTGACATCATAAAAGCGGGGGATGAGGTTGAGCAGGCTGGATTTGCCGCAGCCGGTGGAGCCGATGATGGCTGTGGTCTCGCCGGGATTTGCGGTAAAGCTGATGTGCTCCAGCGCGTCGCTGTCGGCACCGGGGAAGCGGAAGCTGACATCCTCGAACCGGACCACGCCATCCCAGTCCTTCTTTTCAAGGGCGGGCTTTGCGGTGGCAGCGTCGGGATCATGGATGGAAGCCTTGGTGCGGCAGACCTCGTCGATACGGTCAGCAGCCACACCGGCACGGGGAAGCATCACGGCCACCATGGCCAGCATCAGGAAAGACATGACGATCTGCATGGTGTAGGTGATGAATGCGATCATTTCGCCCACCTGCATATTTCCGGCATCCATGGCCTTGCCGCCGAACCAGACGATGAGCAGGCTGGTGCCGTTCATGATCAGGGTCATAAAGGGCATCATGGCTACCATGGCGCGGTTGGTGAACAGCTGGGTGCCCATCAGCTCCCGGCTGGCAGCATCAAAACGCTTTTCCTCAAAGGATTCGCGGCTGAACGCACGCACCGGCATCACGCCGGTCAGGATCTCGCGGCTGACGAGGTTCAGCTTGTCCACCAGCGTCTGCATGATCTTGAACTTGGGCATGGCGATGCTCATCAGAACCGTGATGAGCAGAAACAGAGCGGCCACGTCCAGCACGATGATCCAGGCAAGGCCGGTGTTGCCCTGGGTGACGTGCATCACGCCGCCGATGCCCAGAATGGGAGCGTAGGCCACCATGCGCAGCAGGATGACACAGGTGAACTGCACCTGCTGGATATCGTTGGTGGTGCGGGTGATCAGGGAAGCGGTGGAGAAATTCTCGATCTCCGCGTTGGAAAAGTGGATGACCGAGGAGAAGGTCTCTCTGCGCAGTTCCCGACCGATGGAAGCCGAGACGCGGGAGGCGATCAGGCCCACCAGAATGGCAACGACCACCATCAGCAGGGTCAGGGCCAGCATCTGGCCGCCCACACGGAAGAGGTAGGCCATCTGTACATCATGGGAAACGCCCTGTGCCTCATATTCCAGGCTGACCAGCAGGGTGGCCTGACTTGCCATGCTGGAAAGGGTGGTCTCGTCCACCTGTTCCATGGCGCTGGCCAGTTGTTGCTGGATCATTTCCCGGGAAAAACCGGGCATCTGGGCCAGGGCTGTGAACTGGCCACAAACGGCATCCAGATCCTCCGCCGTAGGAGCAACGGTCATGGTTTCTGCTTCAGCCCCGGCCGTCTCGTCCTCGCTCTGATAGCCGGACAGCGGAGCCATGGCGGCAGCGTTCTGCCCGGCAGGGGCGTTGGCATTCTGCGCCGCCGCCATATACAGCACGATATCCGGTGTGGTAACGGCCTCCTCCAGAGCCGTGCGCTCGGCATCGGTCAGGTCACTGCGGAGCTTCAGAACACCGTCGTCCTGAAGATAATATCCGTAGGCATTCTGCAGCGCGTCTGCATCCTCTTCGCTCATCAAAAGCGAGAGGGCATCCAGTGTGCTTTGGCGTACGGTCTCCGGCAGGGGGCTTTCGATGCCGCCCTGCTGGATGCCGATATCCACGATCTTGCTCGTGTAATCCGGCAGGGAAAGGTCGCAGTAGGCTTGCACGAACAGCAGAGCCACCACGGCAAGGCAGGCGGCCCAGTGGCGGGCCAGCTGCTTGAAAATTTTACCCATTTTCGTTTTCTCCCTTCAATTTTGCTTGTTGCTCCGCATTTTCCGCTTCCACAGCCTCCAGCAGCACACCGGTCAGGGAAAACAGCTGCTCCCGCTGCTCTTCCGGGATGCGGCAGATGACCCGCTCAAAGTAACGGCTGATGGCAGTTTCAACCTGGCGGCTGGCATCCAACCCTTTTTCCGTGGGGCGCACCAGCGTTTTTCGGCGGTCATTGGGGTCTGTGATCCGCTCAATGAGTCCATCCTGCTCCAGCTGGCGCAGCGCGCGGGAAACAGCGGGCAGGGGCTGTTTGACGGCGGCAGCCAGATCGGAAACATAGATGGAGCCGTTTTGGCCATGCTCTTCAATGGTCATCAGCACGCCTTCCAGCATGATGAAATGACACTTGGGGCAGCTTTCCAGTGCCATTTTGGCACCGCGTTTGCCTTCTGTGCTCAGCCGATGCAGATAATGGATCACGGCGAACAGTTCCGGTGCGCTCTTCTGCGGCATACGATCCCTCCTTATCACTTAACAGATACAAATACTTAACACATGATAACTATTTGCTGGTGATAATAATATACCCGCCTGCATTGGAATGCAAGCGGGTAAAAATGAACTTTTTGAAAACTCTGAAGATCCTGCGCATCAAGGAAAAAAATCACTCGTGGAGTTGACGTTCTTCCACCAGACTCTCTCGTTTGCTGCTGATACGTCCCAGCCCGTAGGCCAAAAACGTGGCGCAAAGCAGGTTCAGCCATGCCAGCGATGCACCGCTGAAGGTGTTGGTAACGCCGATGAGAAGGTTTGCCAGACAGAGCAGCCTCACCATCTGTCCAATTTTGTTCAGGTGGGAGATACGGGAATCCACATCCGAAAACATATCAAAGGGACCTAGCTGGGCGCTGCGGCGGAAATATCCCCAACTGAAGCAATGCCCAACGCTCTGTGCTTCCAACTCTTCCATGAAACTTTCAAAATCCGGGGAACTGTCCAGCATGGCAAGCCGGATGATGTACTGGCCGGGTTCCGTCTTTTCAAAGGTGTAGGTGCAGAACCCGGCATTCTGCAGGGTCCAGCCCTCCTGCGCCATTTCGTTGAGCCAGCGTTCTTCTTTTTCAAATTCCCAGACCCAGAAATTCCGATGCAGCGTTTTTGTTTCACTCATACCTGTTCCTCCTGTAAAATGGCGCGGCCATTGGCAGCAAGCTCCTCCAGCCGGACCAGCTCCTGTTTGAGCACCTTCAGCCCGGCGGAGGTCAATTGGTATTCTTTTTTGCGGCTTCCGCTTTCCATGGGCAGGGGAGAGATCCACCCCTTTTCGCACAGGGCATTCAGGGCACCGTACAGGGTTCCGGCAGCCAGCCGTACCCTTCCGCCGGAGAGCTGCTGGGTCTCCTGCATGATGCCGTAGCCATGCCGCGGATGATAGAGGGAAAGCAGGATGTAGTAGGTGGTTTCCGTCAGTGCCGGATTTTCCATTATATCACCTCGCTTTGTATCGCTATGCGATATATCATGGATGTATTATATCGCTTCACGATATAACTGTCAAGGGACTGAAAATAAAAAAGCTCTCCCGGAGGGGAGAGCAAAGACAAACAACCAGAGAAAACCGGTCAACGATCGTGGAACAGTCGGTTATCTACCCAAATGCAGACGCAGGCACCCAGCACAGAGATGACGAAGGAGCTGATGCTGCCGGTGGCATGGATGCCGATGAGACCGAACAGGAACTCGCCCACAAAGCTGCCCAGAATGCCCAGCACGATGTTGCGGCCGGTGGAAGTCTGGGTGCCCATAAAGCGGTTGGCGATGTGACCGGCCAGAGCGCCTACCAGCACGCCCACGAGCAGGGAAGCCAGCAGGCCGATCAGAGAGAACAGGCCCATCAGCACGCCCACCAGAGCGCAGATCAGGGCAAGGACAATCAGGATAGATAATGTGATCATACAGAAGCCTCCTTGGTTTCTTTTGTAGGAATGGCGTTTTCTGCCGCGTACCGGCAGATGTCGTTCAGACAGCACTTTTCACATTCGGGCTTGCGGGCGTTGCAGACAGCCCGGCCATGCATCACAAAGCGGTGGCACAGGTCACTGCCTTCCTCCGGCGGAATGATCTTCCACAGGGCCATCTCCACCTTCTGCGGCTCCTTGATGCCATCCACCAGCCCGATTTTATTGCACAGCCGGATGCAGTGGGTGTCTGTGACGATGGCGGGCTTGCAGAACACATCACCCATGATCAGGTTGGCGCTCTTGCGGCCCACGCCGGGCAATGCCAGCAGCTCTTCAAAGGTGGTGGGCACTTTGCAGTTGTATTTATCCCGCAGCACCCGCATACAGGCCGAGATATCCCGGGCCTTGCTGCGGCCCAGCCCACAGGGCTTGACGATGGCTTCGATCTCCTCGGGCTCTGCCGCAGCCAACGCTGCTACATTGGGGTATTTTGCAAACAAGTCCTGTACCACAATGTTCACCCGGGCATCAGTGCACTGAGCCGCCAGCCTGACGCTGACCAGCAGCTGCCAGGCGTGGTCGTAATCCAGCGTGCAGGCTGCATCCGGATATTCTGTTTTCAACCGGTCGATGACCTGGAGCGCCAGCTCCTTTTTGGCAGAGAGATCTTCTGCCGCAGCGGCTTTCTTCATCTGTACCCCTCGTTTCTCGTAAATGTACTATGATAATAGCATGTTTCGACCTTTTTGTAAATGGGATTTGCAGCATCCATCTGAGAATGATTTTCATTATTGCTCTTGCTGTTCGTGTAAAAATGAGGTATACTATTTCTATATAAGGCCCATGCAGAACAGCAGGGCAGTACAGGAGGGAACGCCCGATGAATGAACCGCTGGCGCAGCGTATGCGCCCCAAAACGCTGGCCGAAGTCTGCGGCCAGCAGCATCTGCTGGCTCCGGGGCGGGTGTTCCGCCGTACCATCGAGAGCGGCCGCATCCCCAACATGATTTTTTACGGCCCGTCCGGCACGGGCAAGACCACCGTGGCCCGCATCATTGCCGAGAACAGCGGCATGACGCTCCACAAGCTCAACGGCACTTCCTGCGGCACGGGGGATATCAAGGCGGTGCTCAAGGATATCGGCACACTGGCCGGGGCGGGGGGGATCCTGCTGTACCTCGATGAGATCCAGTATCTGAACAAGAAGCAGCAGCAAAGCCTGCTGGAGTGCATTGAGGACGGCACGGTGACCCTGATCGCCTCCACCACCGAGAACCCCTATTTTTACATCTATAACGCACTGCTTTCCCGCTGCACTGTGTTCGAGTTTAAATCGCTGACAGCTGCAGATGTGGAGCAGGGGCTGCGGAACGCCCTGAAAAAGCTTTCAGAGAGCGAGGGTACGCCCATCCGGATGGAGGACGATGCCTGTGCCTATCTTGCCGAGAGCGCGGGCGGCGATCTGCGCAAGGCACTGGGTTGCCTTGATTTTGCAGTGACGGCGGCGGCTCCCGAACCGGAGGGAAAACACATCACGCTGGACATGATCCAGCAGGTCACCCGCCGCACTGCCATGCGGTACGACCGGGACGGCGATGACCACTATGATATCGTGTCGGCTTACCAGAAATCCATGCGCGGCTCCGACCCGGATGCAGCGCTCCACTATCTGGCCCGGCTGCTGGAAGCCGGGGATCTGCCCTCTGCCTGCCGTCGGCTCATGGTGTGCGCCTGCGAGGATGTGGGCCTTGCCTACCCGCAGATCATCCCCATCGTCAAGGCGGCGGTGGATATCGCCAACGCGGTGGGCCTGCCCGAAGCGCGGCTGGCCCTGGCGGATGCAGTTGTGCTGGTGGCGACCAGCCCAAAATCCAACAGTGCCCATGATGCCATCAACGCCGCCATTGCGGATGTGCAGGCCGGGCGCACCGGGCCCATTCCCCGCCAGCTGCAGAACAAGCACTATGACGGCGAGGATGCGCTGGTAAAGGGCCAGAATTACAAGTATGCCCACGATTACCCCAACCACTGGGTCGAGCAGCAATATCTGCCGGATGTGCTCAAGAATACAAAATACTACACCTTTGGAGAAAACAAGAACGAGCAGGCCTCCCGCGCATATTGGGCGCGGATCAAGGGCGAAGAGAACGTATAAAGGGAAGAGAAGGAGAGAGGAAGATGCGTTATTCCAAACAGCGGGAGCTGGTGCTGCGCACCGTGGAGCAACTTTGCGACCACCCCACCGCCGAAGAGATCTTTGATAAGGCGGCCCCGGAGTGCCCGGGCCTGAGCCTGGGCACCGTTTACCGCAACCTGAACAGTCTGGTGGAGGCAGGCAGGGTGCGCCGGGTGTCCATTCCGGGCAGGGCGGATCGTTTTGATCACACCCTGTGCTGGCATAGCCACCTCTACTGTACAGCCTGCGGTGGCGTAGTGGATGCCGATGTGGATGAGAAACAGGTGATGAGGCTGGTGCGCCGCCAGAAGGATGTTGTGGTGCAGGACTGCGCTGTGGTGCTGTTCGGCCTGTGTGAAGCATGCGCCAAAAAGCAGGCAGAAGGCTGAATTGCCCCGAAGGATTCTGAAATTTGCGGTTTCCCACTTGCCCTTATGGCAGAAAGAGGGTATACTAAAAAGAGCTTTTGAAAAATAAGGATGGTTTTTATTGGAATACATTAACTTTGAACACAACGAAACGGCTGCGGAGCTGGTGCGTGCGGCTTACGACACCCCGCCGCTGGCCTTTGTACACAGCTATGGCTGTCAGCAGAACGTCAACGATGGCGAGCGCATCAAGGGCGTGCTGGTGGATATCGGCTACGGCCTGTGCGATAAGCCCGAGGATGCAGACCTCATCCTCTTCAACACCTGCGCCGTGCGTGAGCACGCCGAGCAGCGCGTGTTCGGCAATGTGGGTGCACTGAAGGGCCTGAAGGAGAAAAAGCGCGGCCTGATGATCGGCCTGTGCGGCTGTATGGCCAACCAGAAACATGTGGTGGAAAAGCTGCGCAAGAGCTATCCCTATGTCGATCTGGTCTTTGGCGTGGATGGCATCGATACGCTGCCCCAGCTCATTGCTCAGAAGCTGCAGAAGCATAAGCGCGTGCTGATGGAGCCTGCCCAGCGCCCGGTCATCGTGGAGAACATCCCCATCCGGCGCGAGAGTGAGTTCCGCGCCTGGCTGCCTATCATGTACGGCTGCGACAATTTCTGCACCTACTGCATCGTACCCTATGTGCGGGGCCGTGAGAAGAGCCGCAAGCCCGGCGATATCCTGGCGGAGTTCCGGGGGCTGGTGGAAGCAGGATACAAGGAGATCACTCTGCTGGGCCAGAACGTGAACAGCTACGGAAAGGGCCTGGAGGAACAGGTGGACTTTGCTGATCTGCTCAATCTGCTCTGCGCTGTGCCCGGCGATTACCAGATCCGCTTTATGACCAGCCACCCGAAGGATGCCAGCCACAAGCTGATCGATACCATTGCGGCCCAGCCCCACCTGTGCAAGCACCTGCACCTGCCGGTGCAGTGC
>OBAG01002255.1_pt1 | contig 10317 bp, 9 predicted proteins | sample 1517701 | NCBI WGS metagenome assembly OBAG01 (sample SAMN04571702, study PRJEB22368) | human gut metagenome | biome: human gut; material: stool | host: Homo sapiens | place: Luxembourg | collected 2012-09-07 | reverse complement strand
GCTGTGCCGGGTTCTATTACCGGACTTATCGTACTGAGCTTTTTTTATCTGAAGAACAAATTGCGCTGGCAGCAGGAAATCAGCAGGCAGATCACTGAAGAACCCGAAAGTATCGGGAAGATAGCCAAACGGCTGGTATTGCTGGCGCTGCCTGTTTCCTGTGCTAATATTATGGTGCCTGTGACGAGCAGTATTGACATGCTGCTGGTGCCTAATCGCTTAGTGGAATCAGGTTTTTCGGTCGAAGAGGCTACGACCCTGTTCGGTTACCTTACAGGGATGGGTATGCCTTTGGTCATGATGGCTACTATTCCGACGCTTTCCCTTACAGCAAGCCTGGTGCCTGCTGTTTCAGAAGCATTTACTCTGGGCGATAGGAACAGTATCGACCAGAAAACAAATATGGCCATGAAATTATGCTGTTTACTGACTTTTCCTGCCGCTGCAGGAATGTGGGCTTTGGCTCAGCCTATTTCAAAATTATTGTATGGCACGCCTCTTGCGGGCGAGGCAATCAGAAACCTTGCTCCCTCTATTTGCCTGCTTGGTATCCACCAGATAACCACAGGTATGCTGCAGGGAATGGGACAGACTATTATTCCCATGTGGAATATGCTGCTCAGCGCGTTGGTCAAAGCTGCTGCTGTTTGGTATCTTACGGCGCTGCCATGCAATATTGTCGGTGCCGCCTGGGCCTCTAACATTAATTTTGGCTTGGCAGCCGCTCTAAACATCTTCTTTTTGATTCGCAGCGGTATCACTTTTAAAGTGTATGCTTTGGGGAAAATATTACTGGCGGCAGTTTTGATGGCAGCAGTCAGTATGCTTTTATACAATTATTTAATAGTTTATTGGGGCAATACTTTTGCGACGGCGGTAACGATTTTTGCAGCTGGCATCGTTTATCTATTGACTTTGATAGCAAGCGGAACGATCGGCAGGAAAGAATTGCAGAAATTGCCTGTGATAGGTTCCAGATTCAAGTAAAGGGATGGTAAGATGGAAAAAGGAATTACTGTTGTAGGATTGGGGCCTGGCAGCGCCGGGCATTTGTCGCTGGAAACAATGGCAGTGCTGAAAAGCGGCGGCAAGGTTATTCTGCGTACGGCTGTACACCCAACTGTAAAGGAACTTGAGCGGTCTGGTATAAAATTTACGTCCTGCGACGCTGTTTATGAACAGGAAGCGTCTTTTGAAGACGTCTATCAAAAAATTGTTGCTTCTATTTTACAGGATGCGAAAGAGCAGGAGGTAGTTTATGCTGTTCCAGGCAGTCCTTTGGTTGCTGAACGAACTGTGGTGCTGCTGAGGGAACAGGCTGCAGCGGCCGGAGTGCCTCTGAAAATTTTACCGGCGATGAGCTTTTTGGATCTTGCATATGTCGATTTAGGCATTGATCCTATTGCCGGGTTGCGTATTGTTGATGCCCATGATTTTGATGCGCTGGCAGATGCGGGTAAATATCCGCTGATGATCACGCAGGTCTATAGTCAGCTGGTGGCGTCGGATGTGAAAATCAATTTGATGGAAGTACTCGCTGATGAAGCGCAGCTGTACTTTTTACGTAATTTAGGCCTGCCTGATGAAGAATGTCTGCCGCTGAAGCTCTATGAGCTGGACCGGCAGCCGCATATCGATCATCTTACCAGTGTCTTTATTCCGGCACAGGAGCAGACTGTTGTGCAGCATGTCAATGCTTTGCAGGAAGAAAAAACGCTGTGTTTTGATGACGATGATGATTTTTACTGTGATATTGAGGATTTCCGCTATGATGCTGAACTGCTTCCGCTGACAGAAGTTATGCGTAAGCTGCGTGAGCCAGGCGGCTGTCCCTGGGATCGCGAACAAACGCACAGCAGTATTCGCCGTAATATGATCGAAGAAGTCTATGAATTTTTAGAAGCTGTTGATAATCACGATTTTAAAGGTATGGAAGAAGAACTTGGCGATATTCTGATGCAGGTTGTTTTCCATGCGCATATGGCAGCTGACGCAAACCTGTTCTCTTTGCAGGATGTTATTGATGGAGTGACTGAGAAGCTTACCCGCAGGCACCCGCATGTATTTGGTTCACGTAAAGTTTCAGGCAGTGATGAAGTAATAAAAAACTGGGAAGCCATTAAATTGGAAGAAAAAAAGGAACGGACGCATGTTCTTGATGGAATTTCTCCGGGACTGCCGGCGCTGATGCGTGCTTACAAGCTGCACAGCAAGGCTTCCAAAGTAGGTTTTGACTGGCCGGATACCGCAGGCGTCTGGGAGAAAGTTCTGGAAGAACTGCACGAACTTGAAGAGGCAGTAGCCGGAGGCAGCCTGAAGGAAATGGAGCATGAGCTGGGAGATTTGCTGTTTATTTTGTCCGGTTATGCCAGACATATCGGATTGGAACCGGAAACAGCTTTGAATGCTGCGAATAACCGTTTCATAAAAAGATTCGGTTATGTAGAGAAAAAAGTACAGGTTTCAAAAAAAACATGGCAGGACTTTTCATTGGCTGAATTAGACGCTTTTTGGGAGTTGGCAAAGGATTTTGAGAAAAATAATTAAAAAAAGGCGTTTTTTACACAAAAATTAAGAAAAAAATAAAAAAAAGATGAAATGTTAGCAGGAATATTGCTTTTGATAGCGAATTAGAGTTTTAGTGAATAACCTTAGTCGTTGTGTTTAAGCGGTTTTCGCCTAAACTGGCGCATACAAAATTTAAGGGGGATTTATTGTGAACAAAACTGAACTTATTGCTGCAGTAGCAGAAAAAGCTGGCCTCACCAAAAAAGATGTAGAGAAAGCAGTAGCTGCTTTACTCGAAACCGTAAAAGGTGAAGTTGCTAAAAAGGGCAAAGTACAACTGATTGGTTTCGGTACTTTTGAAGCTCGTACTCGTAACGCTCGTACCGGTAAAAATCCTCGTACCAACGAACCCATCAAAATTCCGGCAGCAACCGTTCCCGCTTTCAAAGCTGGTAAAGCTTTCAAAGACGCTGTTAACGCTGCTCCTGCAAAAAAACACAAAAAATAATCTTGGGTTTCAAGAATGCCGGGCCAAACAGCCCGGTATTTTTGTCTGATTAATTAACAGGAAGGAGCTCAAAATGGCTGAGATGCGCAGAAAAAAACGCCGCAGCTCTAATGACTTTTTATGGGTCCTGATTATTTTACTGATCATCTGCTTGGGCGTATTGGGCAGGCAGGAGTACAAGATCTACCAGATCAATAAGGAAATGTCAGCCACTCAGCAGCGTGTCGACGAATTAAAAAAAGTTCAGGCTGAGCTTGAAGCTGAACGCAAACGTTTGGACGATTTGAAATATATTGAAAAACTGGCGCGTGAAGACCATAATATGGTTGGCAAGAACGAAGTACCGCTGTTTATAGTTGATGAACAGGAAAAGCAGCAAAAACAGGAAACAGAAGCTGAGGAAAAGAAAAAATAACAGCTGTACAGTCGATTTTACTGGCGTACAGCTGTTATTTTTTATCTTTTTTCATATATTTGTACAATGCAGTTGACACTGATTTTAAAAGAAGGGTATAATACTTACTGTATAAAGATTTTTTAAGGGGGATTATCCGCTTTATGTCACTCGAAGTTGGTGCAATCGTTGAAGGTGAAGTTACTGGTATCACAAATTTTGGAGCGTTTGTGCAATTGCCTGAAGGAAAAGTTGGTCTTATACATATTTCCGAAGTCTCCAATGTATATGTAAAAGATGTACATGATTTTTTAAAGGAAAAAGATAAGGTCAAGGTCAAAGTGTTGTCTATTGACGAACGCGGTAAGATAGGTCTGTCCATTAAGCAGCTTACACCGCCGCCTCCGGCACCTCCGAAACCGCAGCGTCCGGTAAGTCAGGAACGTCGTGCACCTAAAGTGGCACCTCCTGTTTCCTTTGAAGATAAATTATCGCGCTTTTTAAAAGACAGCGATGACAGATTATTAGATCTGAAACGCAATACGGAGTCTAAGCGCGGCGGCCGTGGCGCCAGCCGCGACAGATAATGTCTAAAAAGGCACTTCCAGCAGAGGTGCCTTTTTTATTTGGGTTGTAGGATAATAAGGTGAAACGATGAAAGAACACAGGCAAATTACTGAAATTCTCGATCAGGTAGAGGAACATCTGCCGGTCGGAAGTAAAATAATTGTTGCCTGCAGCGGTGGGGCCGATTCAATTGCTTTGGCTGATGCACTGCTGCTGCTGCAGGAAAAACGGAAGTATCAGCTGGTAGTTTGTCATGTAGAGCATGGTTTGCGTGGCAGCGAAGCTTTGGCTGATGCTGATTTTGTTGTGGAATTCTGCCGGATGCGTCAGGTTGCCTGTGAAGTTCTGCGTGTTGACGCTAAAAAATTTGCTGCGGAGAGCAAACTTTCTGTAGAGGACGCGGCTCGTAAATTACGCTATACTGTTTTATTTGAGATTCTCAGTAAACACAAGTCTGAGTATATTGTGACAGCACACCACCGTGACGATCAGGCAGAAACCCTGCTGCTGCATTTGCTGCGAGGCAGCGGTGCGGAAGGGCTTGGGGGAATGCGCTGTCACAATAACAGTATCGTACGGCCCTTTTTGCAGGTGAGCCGTCGGATGCTGGAAGCATATTGCGCAATGCGTAGCTTGGATTATCGTACTGACAGCAGTAATATGGATTTGTACTATACGCGGAATAAAGTGCGGCATATATTGCTGCCTTTGCTGGAACGGGAATTCAATCCTAATATCAAACAGGCTTTAGCACAGACTGCGACGTTGATTGCTGAGGATGCTGATTGCTTGAATGCGCTGGCAGAAGAGAAGTTTTTGCAGTATGTGCTGCAGGACGATCATTCCTGCAGCTGTGATACAGCCTGGCTGCTTTCGCTGCCTGCCGCGCTGTGTTCGCGTATCATCAGGATGATGTGGAAAAAGCTTGGAGCTGCAGGTCTGCTTACCTTTCAGCAGACGCAGCAGGTGATCGGCTTGGTGCATAAAGGCAGCAGCAATAAAAGGCTTATGCTGCCTGGCGGGACCTGTGCTGTATACAGCTATGGCAAGCTTACAGTTGCTGCAGCTGAAACACCGTCAGCGATAGCAGCGCAGAATTATGTTTTTGATTTGGCTGAACTGCAGAAAGCTGGCAGGCTGCAAGTTGAGCTCCCAAACGGTATTTTAAGTTTGGGTTACTTTAAGGGATCAGCAAGTCCCTTGGGGCATGCAGCAATATATCCCTGGCATTTGCTGCAGGACAGGCAGCTGGAAGTGAGGCAGAGGCAGGACGGCGACATATTTTTTCCGGCCGGGTCTTTGGGAAGTAAAAAATTAAAAAAGTATTTTAACGACATTAAAGTACCTCCGGAACAGAGAAAAAGTCAGCTTTTAGTAACCTGCGGTAAACAGGTCCTATGGCTGGTGGGAGGGAAAGCTGCAGGCTGGCATGAACAGGAGCAGGGCTGCGAAGCATGGCTGACGTTGGATATTAAATATTTCAGTCTGGGAGATGACAAGTAGTGGATATGCATGAAGATATTGGTAAAATCTTACTGACAGAGGAAGAAATAAAAGCGCGGGTTCGGGAATTGGGAGCCCAGCTGAAACAAGATTATGCAGGCAAAGAAGTAGTAGTAATAGCACTTTTAAAAGGCGCCGCTTATTTTGCTACTGATCTGACTTTGGCAATGGATATGCCTGTTAAGATCGATTTTATGGTCGCGTCTTCTTATGGCAACAGCACTAATAGCTGCGGTAACGTCAGTGTTAAGCTTGATGTGGCTGAGGAACTGGCGGGACGGCATGTGATTCTGGTCGATGACATCATTGACACAGGGCTGACCCTTGAAGCTGTTTGCTGTATGCTGCAGCAGCACAAGCCGGCTTCTATCAAAACAGCGGTAATGTGCGATAAGGCCGACAGGCGCGTCAATGGTAAAAGTGCGGATTATGTAGGCTTCTGTATTCCTGACGAGTTTGCTGTAGGCTATGGATTGGATTACGCCGGTAACTATCGTAACTTACCTTATATCGGTGTTTTAAAGCCTTGTGTTTATGCGCGTACATGATTTTATCGACTAATGGTTGTAGAATTTCCGCATCTATATTATAATAAAAAAATGACGTTACTGTAATTTGGTAGACGATCGCAGTGGAAGGAGGAGCAATTCCTTGAATAGATTTTTTAAGAACGTGACGTTCTATTTGCTGATTATAATCGTGGCAATCTGGATGATCGATTATTATTCGGCCAGCACGGTCAGCAAAACAGACATCACTTATAGTGCGTTTATGAAGCACGTGCAGCAAGATGAGGTCAAACAGGTAACGATAGTTGATAATGTCATCAGCGGTAAGCTGAAAGATGGTAAAGATTTCTCAACTGTGGCTCCCAGTGATGACAGCCTGATCCCGACTTTACGTGCCCGTGATATTGAAATTAAAGCCGAGCTGCCGCCGCAGCCGCCTTGGTGGACGACTATCTTAAGCTCGCTTTTGCCGATGCTGTTGATCGTCGGTATTTGGTTTATGCTGATGCAGCAAAGCCAGGGGGGCGGAGGCCGGGTTATGAATTTCGGCAAAAGCCGTGCCCGTCGTTATGACGAAGACAATATTAAGATTACTTTTAAAGATGTCGCCGGTGCTGATGAAGCGAAGCAGGAACTGGAAGAAGTTGTCGAGTTCCTGAAGCATCCGAAGAAATATAATGATCTCGGTGCCAAAATACCGAAAGGTGTTTTACTCTACGGGCCGCCTGGTACAGGCAAGACACTTCTGGCCAAGGCTGTCGCTGGTGAAGCTGGCGTACCGTTTTTCAGTATTTCCGGTTCAGATTTCGTAGAAATGTTTGTCGGCGTGGGCGCTTCCCGTGTCCGAGATTTGTTTGAACAGGCTAAAAAGAGCGCTCCCTGTATCGTTTTCATTGATGAGATCGACGCTGTCGGCCGTCAGCGTGGTGCAGGCTTAGGCGGCGGTCATGATGAGCGAGAACAGACCTTGAACCAGCTGCTGGTCGAAATGGATGGTTTCGGAGCTAATGAAGGCATCATTATGATTGCTGCAACCAACCGTCCCGATATCCTTGATCCGGCACTTCTGCGCCCGGGACGTTTTGACAGACAGATCGTCGTTGATCGTCCTGATATCAAAGGCCGTCAGGAAATTTTAAAAGTCCATGTTAAAGGTAAGCCTATCAGTCCTGAAGTCGAGCTTGGCGTTATTGCCCGCAGAACTCCTGGTTTTACCGGCGCGGATCTGAGCAATCTGGTCAATGAAGCTGCGTTGATGGCTGCCCGTAAAAATAAGAATAAAATCGATATGCCGGAAATGGAAGAAGCGGCGGAGCGTGTTATTATGGGTCCCGAGCGCCGCAGCCGCGTGATCAGTGATAAAGAAAAACGTCTGACTGCCTATCATGAAGGCGGCCATACTCTGGTAGGTATGCTGCTCGATAATACTGATCCGGTTCATAAAGTAACTATTATTCCGCGTGGGCGTGCCGGCGGTTATACATTGAGCCTGCCGAAAGAGGACCGTTACTATGCGACCCGCAGTGAAATGCTGGACGAATTGAAGGTGCTTTTAGGCGGCCGTGTTGCTGAAGCTCTGGTACTGAAAGAAATTTCCAGCGGTGCCAGCAATGACCTGCAGCGTGCTACATCTCTGGCCCGTCAGATGATCTGTGAATACGGTATGAGCCCTGAATTGGGTCCGATGACGTTTGGTCATCGTCAGGACCAGGTTTTCCTGGGACGTGATATTGGCAGAGATAAAGACTACAGTGAAGAAGTCGCTGCCAAGATCGATAAAGAAATCCGTAAATTTATTGATGAGGCTTACCAGAAAACGGAAAGTCTGCTGAATGAAAATATGGATAAACTGCATTTGATTGCGGATGCACTTATTGAAAGAGAAACTTTGGAAGGCGAAGAAATCGATCAGTTGATGAAATACGGTAAAATTTTATCTAAAGAAGAGAATACTTCTGAGATCGGAACTCCGGAGCCGGCAGAGGTGCAGCCCGCAGAATCTTCTGCAGCTCCCAGCGAGCAATAGTCTGTAATCTAAGACCGTCCCTTGAATTTCGGGGACGGTTTTTCTGTGACTTGACTTTTGGTTAACCCAGTGCTAATCTAAGGATAACATTGTGTGGGAGTGTGATGATATGCGGGAACGCATTTTAGAAATATTGCGCAGTAAAATGCCTGCTCCTGTTTCAGGGGAAGTGCTTTCTCAGGAACTGGCAGTATCGCGTACGGCGATTTGGAAGCATATCCAGGCTTTAAAAAATGAAGGCTATACTATAGAATCCGTACCTAAAAAAGGCTACATCCTGAAAGAAGTACCTGACAGATTGAAGCCTGCAGAAGTTGTCGCTAATCTGAAAACGAAATGGCTCGGACATCATATACACTACTGTGAGCTGACGACGTCTACAAACGAACTGGCTAAACGTCTTGCCGGTGAAGGCTGCGAAGATGGCCTGGTGGTGATCGCGGAAGAGCAGAACTCCGGCAAGGGGCGTTTGTCACGCGGCTGGTTTTCTCCGTTTGCCCGTGGAGTATGGTTTTCGGTTGTCTTAAAGCCGCCGTTCATGCCGCAGGAAGCGTCGAAGTGTACGCTGTTGGCAGCGATTGCCGTCGTGAAAGCCGTAAATAAGTATAAAGGCGTACAGGCATCGATCAAATGGCCTAACGACGTTTTACTGGACGGTAAAAAACTGGTGGGCATTTTGACAGAAATGAGCGCTGAATTTGGACGGATAAATTATATCGTTATCGGCACCGGTATCAACGTCAACGTACCCAAAGAGATGGTGCCGGAAGAACTGCGAGCAACAGCTGTATCGCTCGCTGATGTTGCCCGTGAACCTATCAGCAGAGTCGAACTGCTGGCTGATGTGTTGGGCTATATGGAAGAACTGTATGAAAAAGTTTTGCATGAAGGTTTTAAACCGGTGCTTGAGGAATGGAAAAAATATTCTTCGACTTTAGGTCAGCAGGTCAAAGTTATTGCACCTGACCAGACTTATTTCGGTGAAGCTGTCGATATAGACGAAGATGGTCTTTTAATGGTAAAACGCGAAGACGGCAGAATCGAAAAAGTCATTGCCGGTGATGTTTCGATCCGGCCTGCCCAGGCCAAGCAGGGGGAATACGCGTAATGAAGATCAGAGAGATGCTTCTGGCCGGAACTTTTGTCACGATGATGATCATCAGTGCATATATCATAGTTCCTATTGGGCCTGTTCCCATTACGATGCAGCCTTTGATCGTGCTTTTGGCCGGTATGCTTCTGGGAAGCCGCTTAAGCGCGGTCAGCATATGCGTGTGGGTGATGCTCGGCTGTGTGGGACTGCCTGTATTCAATCAGGGACAGGGCGGAGCTGTGATGCTGGTCGGACCTACCGGAGGCTTTATCATTGCATTTATTATTACGGCCTGGCTTGTTGGTTATCTTACAGAACGTGACCTGGAAGCAAGTTATTTAAAAAATCTTATGTATATGTGCGTGGGAATGCTGGTATGCTATGCGATAGGCCTCATCGGCTTCAAGCTCAGCTTCCAGTACTTTCTGCAAAAGCCCATGAGTTGGGACAATGCCATACTTTTAGCAGTTGCGCCATTTCTTCCATTTGATATAATAAAGGCTGCAGCGGCTGCGCTTATTGGCGCTAAAGTGCGCAAGGCTTTACTCCTGGCAGGTCTGCTTGAGCGGACTAAATAAGCTCCTTGAGGAGGAACATGAATGTTATTAGTAATTGATGTAGGTAATACCAACATTGTAGCAGGTGTTTTTGACGATAAAGAACTGGTCTGCCATTGGCGCTTTTCCACAGATCGCAGTAAAACTGCTGACGAATATGGTATTTTATTACGCAGTATGTTCAATTATACGCGGATGCCTATGGATCAGATTAAGGCAATCATTATTTCCAGCGTTGTACCGCCGCTGATCGTACCGCTCTGCCATATGTGCGAGCGTTATTTTGAGCTGACGCCTATGGTCGTAGGCCCCGGTATTAAAAGCGGTATCTCACTGCGCTACGACAACCCCAGAGAAGTCGGTGCAGACCGTATAGTTAATGCGGTTGCCGCGTTTGACAAATACAGCAAAAAAGGTATGCCGATGATCATCGTTGATTTCGGCACCGCGACTACATTTTGCGCCCTGCTGCCGACAGGCGAATATTTAGGCGGCGCTATCGCCCCTGGTATCGGTATTTCTACGGAGGCTTTGTTCCAGAGAACGGCAAAACTGCCGCGTATCGAGCTTATCAAACCTAAAAACGTTATCTCGCGCAATACTGTAAATGCAATGCAGGCGGGCGTTATTTACGGTTTTGTCGGTCAGATGG
>OBAG01002233.1_pt1 | contig 10394 bp, 7 predicted proteins | sample 1517701 | NCBI WGS metagenome assembly OBAG01 (sample SAMN04571702, study PRJEB22368) | human gut metagenome | biome: human gut; material: stool | host: Homo sapiens | place: Luxembourg | collected 2012-09-07 | reverse complement strand
AAAGCTAATACATACATTAAAACAATGTGTACTGCTAACATAATTAACGCAACTGGTAATTGTGAAATTATTATAGCATATTTACTCTTCGTTTCCAATAAAGCCGCTGGCATAATATTGAAGTTTGCAGCCATTGGTGTCATTAATGTACCACAATATCCTGCAGTTAACCCTAAAGCACCTACAACAACTGGATTTGCTCCTTGAGCGATTAAGAATGGATAACCAATACCCACTGTAATAACTGCAAAAGCAGCAAAACCATTACCCATGATCATTGTAAATAAAGCCATACCAATGCAATAAACAGCAACGGCAATAAAATGATTTCCTTCAGGAATAATAGCACCTACTCCTGCAGCAATAACAGCACCTACTCCTGCAGCTGTAAATAATGAACCTAAAGCTGCTAAAACTTGTGGTAGGATACCTGTTGTTCCTACGTTATCTGTTAAACGAATACCATCCTTAAATGGTAAAGAAAATTTAGGTTTGAAAATAAAGTAAGCAACAATTAAACCAACAATAGCACTAATACCAATGGCATTGTTTGCTCCTAAATTTGTAAAGAATGTTGCAACAACAACTGCTGATAAAGCTAAAACAACAGGTGGAATAAATGATTTATATCCATATTTATCTGCGTTTTCTCTTGTTTCTTTAGCAGTAGGAATATTCATTGCTGCTGGTTGTACTAAACCAGTAGCAGTTAAGATAGCTAAAACAATAATACATGCCCCTGTAATCCATGTAGGAATATAAGGTCCAACAATGAAGGTAATAGCTAAAATAAACCAAAAGATTGCTGTTGTTGTTCGTTTTTCAACTTCTTTATTTTTTAAAGCACTGACTCCAGTAAAAGCAAAAATAAGTCCAATAATACAATAGAAAACTTCTGCTAAAATTGTACTTGTATTCCAATCTATTTCTAACATACTATTTTTCTCCTCCTTGCTTTTTACTAAAACGTTTCTTTAATTTACGATCATACCATAAAGCATAACCAATACCCACAATAACTGAAATAATAGCAATTGGAATTGAATTTAAAGCAATTTGATTAGCAGTTACTTCTTGAGCAATATTGTGTGATTTGAAGATTTCATTTAAAGTCGAAACAATTAATAAAGTTCCTGATGAACCCATGAAACAGTTTTGAGCAAAGAAATTCCCATAGTTTTCTGTTCCTGCTGCCATCCCCTTAATTTCATCTTCAGTTTTTTCATCAATATCTCCATATTTAGCAATCGCACATGCTTGTGCCATTGGGTTGATTAAAGGACGGATAAATTGTGGATGTCCTCCAATACGTAATGAAAATGCTGAAGCAATTGTACGAATGACTTGCCAAATAGATAATAAACGACCTGTTGTTGCACTCTTGATACCTCTGATAAAATCAACAGCTTTATCGCGAAGTCCCATACGTTCACATATACCAATAACTGGTAATGTTAAAATAAATAATGTTGCAGTACGGTTTGTAAGGAAAGCAGCTCCAAGTGTTGATAAAATATCCATAATAGACATTCCACCAACTAAACCAGTAACGATACCTGCAACAACTACAGTAGCTAATGTATCAAATTTTAAAGCAAAACCAATGATAACAATAACTATCCCGACAAGTTTGATAGCGTCTCCCATTATAAAATTCCTCCTTAGTGACTGTAAAATTATATACTGAATTCATCTTTTTTGCAAATTATTCTACATAATTAAAAAAATGGCATCTTTTCTGCCATTTTCGTTATTTATTGATTACATTTATCGATAGGATATTTCTTTTCATTCATTACCATTTTCATATCAACAATTTCATCAACATCTAAATTAAGTTTGTCTAATAAATCCTGACTATAAATAATTACATCCGCTAATTCTTCTTTAACATGTTGTAAATCAAAATTTTCTTCATCCCATTGAAAACATTCTAAAAGTTCACTTGCTTCTATTGAAATAGATTTAGCAAGATTAGCAGGTGAATGAAACTTTTCCCAATGACGATCTTCTGTAAATTTTCTAATACGTGTTAATGTCTTTTCTTTCATTCTCATTTTCTCCTATTATTTCTTGTTCTAACTTGACATTATTTTTTAACATATAATCAATCAATTCATTTTGATTTTCTTTAAACGATAACAATCTCTTTCGATCATTTTGAGTTAAAGGCTTTGTATAATCCTTGTATTTCTTTAACATCTCTATATTCATTTTATACATTTGAAAAGGAATTTGCGTTTTCTTTATTAAAGATTCATAGATATGGAAGCCACCTGCATCGATATCGCCAAAATGAAAATAATGAACGCTTTCTCCTAAAAAATCATAAAGACATTTTAAAAATGCTTCAATTGCATGATTATGAAAACCATTTGTAAAAATATAGAAAGTGTCTTTTAAAGATACATCGTGAAAAGATGTTAAATTTTCGATAGTCATCACCTGTTTTGCATCAATTCTTTTTATTTTTAAATCTTTGATACAAATACTCGGTAAGACAAAGTAATAATGCATTTCATTCAAATTAATGATTTGTCCATTGATTTGTAAAATAGCATTCCCTTTTAAATAAACATACGCTGGATTTTTTCTGATATAAAACGCTTCAAAAATATCATTTTCATTATCTAATGTATCATCATAAAAATCTTTAATAATATGAACAATTTTATTTTTATACTTTTCTAACTTTTTTGTATCACCCAATACTTTTTCAGAAAATCTTCTAAAAGAGATTTCATCTTTTTGATCAATCATTCCTTTTAATATTTTCATAACATTTTCTAAATCATTTTCATCATAAACTTTTAAATAAGGCAAAAGACTTTGTTGATGAATCGCCCTTTTTTTCATTTCATCAACAAAATCTTTAATAAATGCCTCTTCATGATATTGATCAAGTAATTTTACATAATGAATTATTTTCTCTTTAACTGGTACTCTTTTTAATTCTTTATAAATTCGATCAAGACAATTTTCTTTTTGATTTAAAATGAGTTCTCTATCTCCTAAAATGCTCTTTTTAGAAAATTCAACAAATCCTCGAGATTGTAATTGAAAAGCAATATTTTCTAATTCATTTGTTTCTTCATAATGAAAGCTATGTCCATATTCAGGAAACTTTTTATGCAAAACAATAGAAATCTTTCTTGGTTTTTCACTTTTTCCTTTATAATAACTACTTTTTTCATAACGATCAATAAACTCATTTAAGATTTCATTTCTATAATTGTTCATCTTTAAAACCTTCTACAAAAGATTGTTGTCCCTGTTTAATGACAAGCAATCTTGTATTAACATAAGGAATAATCGTACTTGCTCTTGAAGGTGGTACTGCAATAAATGTTTGAATTTCACGTTCATTGTAGAATTTAATCATTTCTTGAATTCTTTGTTCATCCATATTATTGAATGCTTCATCAAAAATAACGACACAACCAAAATCTTCATTTTGATTTCGGTTACGGATAACTTGTTCGAAACTTGCTGCCATAATAACATAGAATGGTGTTTGTGTTTCCCCACCAGATTTTTCTTTATTGACTTTTGAAAAATAGGCAAAGTTTCCACTTGCATATTTGATTTTAATATCATAGTCTAAGTAATTACGATAGTCTGTATATTCCATGAGCATTTGTTCAGTTTCTTGATCATTTTCTACAGAAGATAATTTAATAAATAAATCATCCATAATTCTTCTTTGACTTTCACTTAATGTTTCAGATAAAAGATTATTCACCATATATTCTTTTCCTGATTGGATGATCTTATAGTATTCTTTAAAATCATCTCTTGAAGTTGGTGAAACACAGAATTCATAGGTTTCACCATTAAAATCTCTTTGTGCTAATCCTTTATTTAATTCAGCAATATCTTTTTTTGCATTTTCAATTTTTTCATTTAATCCAGAAATAAAAGATGTTTTAAAAGATTCCTCGCATTTAAGTTTTGCTTGTCTTGTTTTTTCTTCTTTAGAAACAATATCCATCTCCTTTAATTGATGGTATCTTTGTTTATAACTTTCAATATCTGTTAAAGCATTTTCAAAACCAATATTATATGCATCATTATAGTCTTTCATTTTCATGACTATTTGATTTTCAATTTGGTTTGCCTTTCGTTGATAACCATTTCCTTGTTGTTCAATATCATTTTTCATACCATTAAAATCTTTAGAAAAACGTTTTAAATAAATAACGACTTGTTGATCAGCTACTTGAGTAACATCAACATGCTCCATTTCAAATTGAACTATTTTTTCATGTAATAATTGATATTCTTCTTGAGTTTGTTCAAGTTGTTCTTTAAATGTTTCTAGATTATTTTCAAGACTTCCTTTTTTCATAAGTGAGTCTTCTTTTTCTCTTTTTGTTTTTTCAAGTTGTTTTTTTACTGCATCACATTCTTCTTGTAAAGAAATAAGTGAATCATCTAAAATTAATTTTTCATAGCGATCATTAATTTCTTGATATTCTTTTAGTAAATTATGATATTCATCAATTAAATCTAAGCGATAGAAGATATGATCTGCTTTGGATTGATTTAATAATGCTTGACCATTTTTTAAATCTTCATAATTTGCTTTTTGTAATTTGATTTCTTGTTTTAGGTTTTCCAATTCTTGTTCAATTGTCGCTAATTGAATTTTAATAGCACCTAATCCAATGTATGGTTTATTGTAAATACGTGGATTGATTGCACGTGCTGTATAATTTTTATAAAGCATACATGTTGGCGTAATTGCTGTAGCATAATTTCTAAGTTGTGTAACATCATCGACACATTGTACTTTAGAAAGCAACATGTTGACATACCATCTAGCATATGTATTTTTACAATCTAATTGACTTGCAAGGGTGTCTTTAACATCCACATCTTCATATCTTGACATTTTCGCAACATCAACAATTCCTACACCATATATACCTCTTTTATTTTTATATTCTTCATAAACAAGTAATGCATATTCAAAATATTCTGGTTCAATAATTAAATCAAATCTTTGACTATTAAGATATCCTTCTAATGCATTTCGCCATTTTTCATCTTTAACTTCAATATATTCACATAATGGTTTAACTTCAATTGTTTTTCCATAATGACTTGTAAGTTTTTCATTTAATAATTGAATTAATTCTTGAATTTCTTTTCTATAATAAAGTTGATTTTCTTTAAGAGAATCATATTCTTTACAATATTCATTAAAACGATCAACTGTTTGTGTCATTTCAATTTTTAAATGTGATATTTTTTCAGTAACATCCTTTGTTCTTTTAGAAACTTCTTCTACAATATTTCTAAATGCATGTGTCAATGTTTCTGTTTGATAATCTTGATTTTGAAGAATTTGGATATAACTATTTGGTATTTTTACTTTCTTTAATAATTGTATTTCCTGTTTAATTTCTGTTATAAGAGTTTGATAACTGTTTTCTTTTTTTTCTTTTTCTTTTTTGAGTTGTTCACTTTCTTTTTGTAATTCATTTTTTAAGTTATAGGTTTCGTTTTCTCTTAATGATTCATCTAAACGACGATATCTTTCTTGATAAGTTTCTTCATCTTGATTTAATTGTGTAAGTTTTTGTTGTACAAAATTTAGCTGATCGTTTATTTTTTGATATTTCTTTTGACTATTATCAATAATAGCTTGTAATTGCTTTTCTTGTAATTTTTCTTTTAAACATTCTAAAACATCCATTTGAAAGTGCGTATCTAAATAAGTGTCATATTGACTTACAACACCTTCTAATGATTCACATTCTTTTTTAGATATTTTTAATTTTTCTTCAAGAACTTTATAGTGTTTGATACTGTCTCTTAAATTTTGAATATCAACAAAGTCTTCTTTTAATAAAAAGTCAACAATGAATTGATAAACATTATCAATCGCTTTAAAAGCAAGTGCTCTCGTTACTAAATCAAAATATTTACTTTTAACACCTAAAGCATTTCCAAATAAACTTTCTCCTTCTTTAATTGTATCTTTAAAAATACCTGTTTGTTGATGATCAATTAAAGCTTTTTTAAATTCTTTTCTCGTCAAAACTCTTCTTTCTTCAATAAATGCTACATCGCTGATTTTACAATCAATAATTTGAAAAAAATCTCTATTTAATCTTCCACCAGCTGGTAAATCAATAACAGTTCCAATAATTTGATATTTTTCTGTTTTTTCATCATAAAACTCTAATGCAATATAAGTTGTCACATCACCACTTCTAACAAATTCATGCCCTTCAATTCCTGTTTTACAACGAATATAAGACTCTAATGTACGATTTCCAATATCACTTGCTGCTTTATTAAATTTACATTTACCAGCAGTTAAAACATATTGAATCGCATCTAAAATTGTAGATTTCCCTGTTCCATTTTCTCCAGTAATTAGGGCATTTTTATAGATTTCAAATTCTTCATTAGAAAAAGTATGCCAATTAATCAGTTTCACTTTCGTTAATGTTTTCATCGTGATCTCCTTTTTTATATTGTTGAATACGTTGATTGATTTCATCTATTTTTTGAATTGGTAAAATATAATTAATTGTTGGATAAATAATTAAACGTGTATCATCTTCGTTTAAATCACCAATACGTTCACATATATTATATCTTGACAAGAAATGATAGATATTTTTTAAATCTGTCTTTTTTAGACGTTCGTTATAAATACCAGTTGCTTCTATTTCACTATGAAGTTCCCCAAGGGAAATATGAATAAATTCAGTATCTTGTAACTCTTGTGATTTTTGAAAATAAAGTTTTCTAAGTAACAATAAAACAATTGTTTGCATTTGATTAAGATTTAAATGATTGTAATTATTTAAATTATGGATATAGATGACACGGTCTGCTTTATATAAATGAAAATCATAATCAAGCATCATTAAAAAATCTTTAAATAGTTGTTCATTTTCACTAATAAAATAATAATCTTCGCGATCTCTTTTTCTTCCACCACAAATAAAATTAACCGCTAATAATCGATTTAAAATACGTGAAAATTCTTCTTTTCTTTTTTCAGATAATAACAAATATGCCTGTGACATATTTTTCATCAGTTCATTTTTATTCATCTTCAACTCTCCTTATTATAAATTCTCTAAATTGATAATGATCTTTCTTTATAATATTTTCTTGTGGTTCTATTTTATATCGAGCATTTTGACTATAACCATAAAGCCATGTCAAAATAAATAAAGATAAATCTTTATTTTGATCATAATAATTTGAACCCAATATTGTTTCTTGTTGATCCAAACATTGTAAAACATTTTTTTCAATGGCTGTTTTTGTATATTTTTCATTTTGTTTTAGTTTTTCAATCGCCATTAAACGTGTTTGTTCATCTAATTGTGTATCTAAAATCAAATCCATATTTTTAACTTTTTTTATTTGTCGTGGTAAATATAAAGAATTTTGATCTAAGTATTTATTAATTGAAATCGTTGCTACTTGATCAAACACTTCTGGACATTCTTGCCCTTCTTTAATGATGTCATTGATTTTTCCACCAATATCTTCTTTTACATTCATTAAAAACATAATACGATTTGTTGCTGAAGCAACAAACTTTTCATTTTTACGATTGATTTCATTAATTAAATCTAAAATACTTTCAAAGGCATCAATAATATAAGATGTTTGTTTATAAAACAAATCCATTGCCTCTTGATAAGTTAAATCTTTAGAAAGCATGATATTTCCTATAATCGTTTCAGATGTTGCTTGATCATCTTGTATTCTTTGAATTTGAGAAATGATACTATTACGATATTTTAAAGGATGATCTTTAGTTGTTAGATTATAAAAAGCACGATCTACTATCTTTAATTGATAATCACTTAATAAAGAATCTAAAATTTGATTTAAATCATTTTTCATATTATCTTGAACAAGACGTTTGATATAACGCTTAATATTTGTATTCAAATTTTTTAATTTTGTCATTAAACTTTTTGTCATACTATATTGTGCATCAAGAATCTTATGTCCATTTTCAATATCAAAATTTTTAAACTGCGAATAAATACTATAAACCATACTTGAGTATTCTATGTCTCTGTCTTCTTCTAAATTCATTAAAGTTTCAATAATACTAATAGCATAATCTTCAAAACTAGCATACACATGATAGTTTTCCCCTACTTCTTCACTCAACCAACCACATTCTTTTAATCTTCGATAAACATAAAAGGCACGTTCTCTTGGCGATTGACTTTGAAGTTCTTCAAGTTCAATTAAGTGACTACTAAAATATTTTGTTAACTCATAAATCAAGTTTTCTTTTAAAGATGCAAAGGATGCATCATCCTTAATATACTCATAAAGAACACAAATACATTCACTGATAACAACACGATCAGCTGTATTAAATATATTAAAAAAGTTTCTTGGTAATGTATCAAATATATTAACCATGGTTACCTCCAATCATTAAAAACTCTTTTTTATTTATAAATAGCTTTGCAATTATAACATTTTTTAGGTTATTAAAAAAGATGCTTTCGCATCTTTATCCTTTTAATCCTCTTGATTGTCGATCCATATCTTCAATAACAATATCATAGATTTCACCAAGTGTTGAACAATATTCTAAAACCTTCCATGGTTCATTTGTATGAAAATGAATTTTAATCAATTCATCATCTCCAACAGCTAACAAGCAATCTCCCTAAAAATGTGTTGTAAAATATTCACTAATTTCATCTTCATTTAGATTTTTTCCTTCTATCAATAATTGTGTATCAGATTTAAATTCTAACATAGTTAGCTCCTTTATTTTAATAATGTATAAGCAATAGACGCCATGATTCGTGGTCCTTTATTAAGTACTTCTTCATTGAAATTAAATGATGTGTTATGAGGTGAAGCTGTAATATCTGTCAATAATTTCATATAAGTAGCTTTACCCCCATGAACTTGGACATATTCCATCATATAAGAAAAATCATCACTACCTCCTAATGGATTTAAATTTTCTGGAGGTAATTTTAAATCGGGCATTTCTTTAACACAAATATTTCGTATTTGATTCATAAAATCTTCATCACAATTTAAAGCAAATGCTTTCCCCATTTGTTTAATTTCAACAACAGTATCATGCATCAAAGCACAGGCGTTAATAATATCTCTTGCATAAATTTCCATATAACGATTTAATTCTGTCGTTACACCACGTACTTCTATTTCAAGTTTTGCTGTATCAGGAACAACATTTCTACCTGTTCCTGCATGAACCGTTCCTACATTGACACGTGTTTGTCCATCACTGTTTCGAGGAATCGAATGCAAATTAATAATACAGTTAGCTGCTGAAAGCAATGCATTCTTACCGAATTGTGGAGATTCTGCCGCATGTGTTGAAACTCCATGATAAATGACATCTAATTTCGTTGTTGCAAATGATTCATTCATTCCAAAATAAAGATCGTAATCTTTAACACGAGGCATAATATGCGCTGCAAAAATATAATCGACATCATCCAAAAAACCACTTTCACAAATGGATTTTGCTCCTCTTACACCTTCTTCAGCCGGTTGAAAAATAATTTTCAAAGTCCCATGTAAGTGTTCTTTAAGCTCCATCAATATTTTAGCAGTTGTTAAACCAATAGATGCATGACCATCATGTCCACAAGCATGCATCGCTCCTAAATGACAAGAAGAAAAGCCTTCTTGTTTTGGATAATGCCCATCTGTTGAATCTTCAACAAGCCCTAAAGCATCAATATCAAAACGAATAGCTACAACAGGCCCTACACCGTTTTTTAAGATACCTGCAACAGCTGTCATTCCATTTTTAACTTGTTCTAAATATTTAGGATTTGCCCCTTCTTTTTTAGCACGTAAATAATTAATATTAAAAATCGCTTCTGGCGGTAATCCCATACGCGCATCTTTATCCATAATTTCTTTTCCTACTAAAACCTCATAACCTAAGTTTTCTAAAGTAGTTGCAATTTGACATGCTGTACGTATTTCTAACCAACCTCTTTCAGCAAAGTGGTGAAAATCTCGGCGCTGATTGATTGTTTCTTGATGGTATTTTTGTGCAAGTTGTTTGATTGCCTCATACATTTTTATCACTTCCTTGTTGATTTTATTATATCTCAAAATAAAAAATGATGATAGCTTTTTACACTATCATCAATAAGTAATACGATGTTTTCCATCTCTTTTTGAAATATACATTCTTTGATCACATTTATTTAATAAATCTTGTATTGTTTCTTCATCACGAATACCAGCAACGCCAATACTTAATCTTACGATATCATGATAAGCACCAGCATGTAAAATAACATGATCAAAGGCATCTTTAATATCTCTGGCAATTGAAACTGCCCCATCTTTTTGATAAGCTGGTAGAATAACTAAAAATTCGTCTCCGC
>OBAG01002230.1_pt1 | contig 10411 bp, 8 predicted proteins | sample 1517701 | NCBI WGS metagenome assembly OBAG01 (sample SAMN04571702, study PRJEB22368) | human gut metagenome | biome: human gut; material: stool | host: Homo sapiens | place: Luxembourg | collected 2012-09-07 | reverse complement strand
CAGTATTTCGAGATTCGCGCGGGTCACACCCCGGCTGTGCCGCTGGTGAGCATTTTTGGTGCCAAGGCCGCCCCGGCTTACATCATCGCCAAGGATATCATCCACGCTTTGCTGACCCTGTCCAAAGTGATTGCCGCTGATCCGCTGGTGGCCCCCTGGCTGCAGGTCGTGTTTGTGGAAAACTATAACGTGACCGCCGCCGAAAAGATGATCCCCGCCTGCGATCTTTCGGAGCAGATCAGCCTGGCCTCCAAGGAAGCATCCGGCACCGGCAACATGAAGTTTATGCTGAACGGTGCTTTGACCCTTGGCACCATGGACGGCGCAAACGTGGAGATCAGCCAGCAGGTTGGCAACGAGAACATCTACATCTTCGGCCAGACCTCCGGCCAGGTCATCCACCGCTATGCTGCGGGCGATTACAACCCGGCAGACTGGTACGAGGGCGACCCCAACCTGCGCCGTGCCATCGACTTTTTGACCGGCCCCGAAATGCTGGCCGCCGGCAAGGAAGAAAACCTGGCCCGTTTGCAGCATGAACTGAAAACCAAGGACTGGTTCCAGACCCTGCCCGATTTCAACGCTTATGTGGTGCGCAAGGGCCAGGCTTTGTCTGATTATGCCTGCGACCCGCTGGGTTGGCGCCGCAAGTGCCTGATCAATATCTCCAAGGCTGGCTTCTTCTCCAGTGACCGCACGATTGCAGAGTACAACAGCGATATCTGGCACCTGGGCGAATAATTTTTCGCCTGCCCCACTGCGTTAAAATTCCATCATCTCCCCTATGGTCCGGCAATTTTTTGCCGGGCCGTTTTTGTTTCGTATACATTTTCTACCGCAGCCAGATTCCTTTATTCCTCTTTCCCTGCCCGGTGCCCAATCCTTATCCTGCCTTTATCTTTTGCACAAAATGCTTGACATCGCCGCTAAAAGCGGCTATGTTTATATATCAAGTGAGCTTTTTCGTCCAAACAAATATGATAAGTGGGTTCAGTTGTTGCCTTGCTGACCCGGCCTGATACTGCATATGAAACGATTCAAACAAATTTTCAATCATCAGCCTCCTGCAAGATTGATTGCTCTGGGGTTTGCTTCCACCATTTTACTGGGTACGCTTTTGTTGCTTATGCCATTTTCCATCCGGTCGGGCATTACCGTACAGCCGGTGGACGCTCTGTTTTCCGCCACAAGCGCCGTCTGTGTAACCGGCCTGCTGACCGTGGATACCGCCGATACCTTTACCCCCGTGGGGCAGGCTGTGATGGCGGTGCTGATCCAGATCGGCGGTTTGGGCATTACCTCCATCGGCATGGGGCTTGCCTTGGCTGCGGGACGGCGCATCAGCCTGCGGGAGCGTACCCTGATCCGGGAAGCCATGAATGTGAGCAGTCTGGAGGGCATGGTGCGGCTGGTACGCGCCATCATTAAGCTGACCCTTGCTTTTGAGCTGGCCGGGGTCATCCCCATCTTTGCAGTGTTTGCGCAGGATTATCCACCATTGAAGGCGCTGGGTTTGAGTGTGTTCCACTCCATCTCATCCTTCAACAACGCTGGCATCGATATTTTAGGTGGCGGGCGCAGCCTGGCCCCCTATCGGGATAATGTGCTGCTGAATTTGAGCACCTGTTTTCTGATTATTTCGGGTGGTATCGGCTTTCTGGTCATGGTGGATGTGGTCAAGTGTCGGTTCCGCTTCCGCAAATTCACCCTGCATTCCAAGGTTGTGGTAACCACCACGGCATTTTTGCTGGCAGCAGGTGCCCTGTTATTAAAGTTCACCGATCCTCTCAGCTGGCTGACAGCATTTTTCCTGAGCGTATCAGCCCGCACGGCCGGCTTTGCCACGCTGGATCTGGGCAAACTGAGCAACGCCGGGTTGTTTACGATTCTTATCCTGATGTTCATTGGTGCTTCGCCGGGGTCTACCGGCGGCGGCATCAAAACCACCACCATTTTTGTTCTGGCGCAAGAGATTCGCTGCATTTTCAGCAAGCAGCGGCCGGGTGCATTCCGCCGTGCATTGCCTGCCAACGCCATTGCCAAGGCCTCCACCATTGGGCTGCTGGGCATGCTGGTGGTATGCTGCACCACATTTCTGCTCTGCATCCTAGAACCCGGCCTGCCGTTCATCAGCCTGCTGTTTGAAGCGGTCTCCGCCTACAGCACTGCCGGGCTTTCCACCGGCATTACAGCGCAGCTTTGCCTGCCCGCCAAGCTGGTGCTGATTTTTACCATGTACACGGGCCGCGTTGGGGCTTTTACCCTGCTTTCCCTCTGGGTGGAACGCCCGGAACCCAACGCGCACTTTACAGAAGAAGCCATTACGATTGGATAGGTGCATTATGAAAAAACAGGATTCTTCCGCTTTGTTCGGCGTTATCGGGCTGGGGCGCTTTGGTTCTGCGCTGGCCCGCACCCTTGCCGAAGCCGGCAAAGAGGTGATTGCCGTTGACTGCGATGAGCAGAAGGTCAAGGCTATTCGCAAATATACTGACTATGCCTTTGTGGTAGATGATTTAAGCGAAGAGGCTCTGACCGAAGTCGGCATTCAGAACTGCGGTACGGTAGGCATCTGTATTGGCGAGCAGATCGACATCAGCATTCTGACCTCCATGCTGGTGCTGAACATGGGGGTGCCGCATGTGATTGCCAAAGCCAGCAGCCCTGGACATGGCGAGGTTCTCAAGCGGCTGGGCGTGACCGTTGTTTATCCCGAAGCCGATATGGCAGTGCGCATTGGCAAGCGCCTAATCTCCGGCAACCTGCTGGACTACATTGCCCTGGAGGATGGTGTGGAGGTACAGCGCATCCAGGTAAACGGCAAGATGCTGAACAAAAGCATCCGGGAGCTGGATATCCGCCGACTATACGGCATTAACATTATTGCCATCGAACGCGACCACCGTACCGATGTGGAGTTTTCGCCGGAGTCTCGGTTCCAGAACGGGGACACCATTTTGGTGATTGGGAAAAGCGAAAAAATCGACCGCTTTGAACGCGCTTTTCAGGATTGACGCTTTTTGACGGAATCTGATTTTTACTTTCCATTTTTTGACGATCCTTACGATATATATTTCTCGGCCGGGCACTGCCGCTGCGCAGTGCCCGGCTTTTTATGTGCTTGTTTTCCAAATGCAGAGCGTTTATCGTTGTCAAATTGCACAAAAAGCAGTCCGTAAATTTTATGTTTTGTTTTGGCGTTTCATGATTGCTTTTGACTGTTTGTGCGTGTATAATACAGGCGTAAAGCAAAAAAGCTTCAAGAATTGCCAGGGGAATCACCTGAAGTATTGTCCTGTTTTAAGGAGGATATTGTCTTGCTTGCCGAAGAACGTTTTGCTATGATATTAGATTTGCTGGCACAAAAGCGCTCGGCCACCGTGCTGGAGCTGTGTGATGCCCTGGATGCAAGCGAATCCACCATCCGCCGCGACCTGACCCAGCTGGACCGGCAGGGCCTGTTAAAAAAGGTACACGGCGGTGCCACGCTGGTTGGGCGCACCGTTTTGGCGGATGAACCCCCCATGGCGGCCCGCGAGGAACAGTCTGTGGAAGAAAAGCGTCTGATTGCCCGCGCCGCCGCCGCAATGATCACCGAGAAAGACTTTATCTTTCTGGATGCCGGCAGCACCACGCTGGCGCTGGCCGCCGCGCTGGAGGGCCCTGCCCTGCAGGCTGCCTATGTGACCAACGGCATTGCCCATGCGCGCATGCTGGTGCAAAAGGGCTGCCGCACCTACCTGCCCGGCGGGCAGGTGCGCCCCATCACGGAAGCCATTACCGGGCCGGAAACGCTGGCCGCTTTACAGCACTACAACTTTACCAAAGCGTTTATGGGTGCCAACGGCGTAAGCCCTGCGGAGGGCTTTACCACGCCGGACCCGGAGGAAGCCAGCATCAAAACCGCCGCATTGCAGCGCGCGCGGGAACGCTGGTTTCTGGTGGATAACACAAAGTTTGATATGGTATATTCCGCCGTGATCGGGGATATTGGCTGCGGGGCCATTTTGACCAACCACTGCCCGGACCCCCGGTACGCACAGCTTACCTTTGTAAAGGAGTGTTCCGTATGATCTACACCGTCACATTTAATCCTGCGATCGACTACGTTCTGCATCTGACTGCCCCCCTGGCGGTTGGCGAGATCAACCGCACCTCAGACGAAGCCTGCCAGTTTGGCGGCAAGGGCATCAATGTTTCCGGCGTTTTGCGGGAGCTTGGGTGCGAAAGCATCGCCCTTGGCTTTACAGCTGGCGAAACTGGTGCCTGGCTGGAGCGCGGCTTGCAGCTTTCCGGCCTGAAGACCCGCTTCATCCGCCTGCCGGACGGCATGACCCGAATCAACGTTAAGGTAAAGGGCGCAAAAGAGACCGAGATCAACGGTTCCGGCCCGAACATTACTCCCGAAGCCATGCAGGCCCTGTGGGACAATCTGGAAGAACTGGGCGAGGGTGACATTCTGGTACTTGCCGGCAGCATTCCTTCCAGCATGCCGCAGGATGTTTACCAGCAGATTCTGGCTCGGCTGGATGGCCGCGGCATCCGCTTTGTGGTGGATGCCACCCGTGATTTGCTGGTAAAGGTACTGCCCTACCACCCGTTTTTGATCAAACCCAACAACCATGAACTGGGTGAGATCTTTGGCAAAGAGCTCAATCGTGATGAAGAGATTACCCAGGCTGCCCGGAAATTGCAGCAGCGTGGTGCACGCAATGTTCTGGTAAGCATGGCGGGCGATGGTGCCCTGCTGCTGGATGAAACCGGTGCGGTGCACCGCATTGGCACCCCAAAAGGCAAAGTGGTAAACAGCGTTGGCGCTGGGGACAGCATGGTAGCCGGTTTTATTGCCGGTTACCTGCAAAGTGGGAGCTACTCTTACGCCCTGCGCCTTGGCACCGCCTGCGGCAGCGCAACGGCATTCAGCCTGGGCCTTGCCGAGCGCCGCGATATTGATGCCCTGCTGAAAACCATTGAATGATGCAGGCTGATCTGAAAAGTCGAAAATTCAGTCTATTTCTTTGTTACCACCCCAGTAAATGCAAAACATATAGAAGGAGAAGGAAAGATGCGTATCACGGAACTATTCAACATCCAATCCATTGCGCTGGATTCTGCCGCAGCAGACCAGGCGCAGATCATTGACAAACTGGTGGAGCTACAGGCCACCCATGGCAACCTGACCGACAAAGCCGCGTACAAAGCTGCCATTTATGCGCGTGAAGCGGAGGCTTCCACCTATGTGGATAACGGCATTACGGTACCGCATGCACGCGCCGCCTGCGTGACCCGCCCCAGCCTGGCTGCCCTGCGCCTGAAGACCCCCGTGCAGTACAATGCTGACGATGACGGCAAGACGGATCTGCTGTTTATGATTGCCGCACCGGAAAACGGCAGTCTGCACATTGATATGCTGGCCCGCCTGATGCAGATACTGATGAATGAAGACTTTGTGGCAAAGCTGCGCGCCGCCAAAACGCCCAAAGAATTTTTGGATACGATTGACGCCCAGGAGGAAGCCCAGTTCGGCAACGAGAGCTTTACTCAGGAAGAGCTGCCTGCCACCTACCGCGTGTTGGCCGTTACCGCCTGCCCCAACGGCATTGCCCACACCTACATGGCCGCCGAAGCACTGAACAAGGCCGCTCAGAAGCTTGGCATCCCCTGCAAGGTTGAAACCAATGGCTCTGATGGCCCCCAGAATGTGCTGACCGCCGATGAGATTGCCGCCTGCGATGGCATTATTGTGGCAGCTGACAAAAATGTGGAAACCGCCCGTTTTGACGGCAAGCCGGTGCTGTTCGCCCATGTGGATGATGGCATCCATAAGCCGGAGCAGCTGCTGCAGAGCGTTTTGGACGGCAAAGTTCCGGTGTTCCATTCCACCGTGCGCGAATCTGACAAGAACCTGCTGGAGCAGAACCGGGGCGGTTCCGCAAAGGACAGCCTTGGCCACACCCTGTACAAGCACCTGATGTATGGCATCTCCCACATGATCCCCTTTGTTGTGGGCGGCGGCATCATGATTGCCATTGCTTACCTGCTGGATGATTACAGCATTGACCCCGCCAACTTTGGCATGAACACCCCGGCTGCCGCATTCTTTAAGACGGTCGGCTCCGCTGTATTCAACTACATGTTGCCCATCCTGGCTTCTTACGTTGCCATTTCCATTGCCGGTGAACCCGCTTTGGCTGTCGGCTTTGCCGGCGGTGTGCTGGCTATGAACGGCACTAACTTTACCGGCCTGCTGAACTGCCAGGCGGATGGCGTTTCCGGTGGTTTCCTGGCTGCCTTGCTGGCTGGCTTTGTGGCCGGTTATGTAGTCCTTTTCCTGAAAAAGATCACCGAAAAGCTCCCAAAAAGCGTCAGCGGCCTGCGCCCCATGCTGATCTACCCGCTGGGCGGTGTGTTTGTGATGGGCGTGTTCATGTGCGGCATCAACCCGGTCATGGGCATCATCAACGACTTTATCACCAACTGGCTGAACTCCCTGGGCGGCACCTCTGCCATCCTGCTGGGCGCTGTCTCTGCTGTTATGATGAGCATTGATATGGGCGGCCCCTTCAACAAAGCTGGTTACCTGTTCGGCACTGCAGCCCTTGCTTCCGGCAACTATGAGGTCATGGCTTCCGTTATGGTCGGCGGCATGGTTCCTCCGATCGCCATTGCATTATCCACCACCTTCTTCCCCAAAAAGTGGACCCCGGACGAGCGCCGCAACGGTGTGATCAACTATGTAATGGGCCTCTGCTTTGTTACTGAGGGCGCTATCTCCTATGCAGCCTCTGACCCGCTGCACGTTATCCCCAGCTGCGCCATTGGTGCAGCCACCGCCGGTGCGCTTTCCATGGCGTTCCACTGCGGCCTGCGCGCCCCCCACGGCGGCATCTTCGTGTTCCCCGTTGTCACCAACGCCCCGATGTACTGCGTTGCTTTGGCCGTTGGCAGCATTCTGGGCGGGTTGATCCTGAGCCTGCTGAAAAAGAACCTGCCCCAAGAGCAATCCTCTGAATCCTGATTTCCTGAATTTTAACTTTCTGCCCCGGTGGGGTGCGGCGCTGCCGCCCCTGCCGGGGCTTTTTTGCTTCCTGTGCTTACAAAAGCAAAATACGGCCCAAGATTTTTCTTTTCCTGTGTTTCCCCCAACGCGGACGGATTTTCCGGCGTTCTGTCCCGGCGTTTTCTCGAATTTGCGAATCGTTTTTTGTTTTCTCAATTTCCGCGTCATGTTCCAGGAAAAGTCATACTTTATCGCGTCAGAGTGTTTTCAGTATAAATACACTTGACTTTATCCAGCGGGCATGGTATTGTTATTAGGTCGCTTCGTGGCAGCTGCCCATACCGGGCGCTGCCGGATGTGTAAGATATGGGATATTGTATTAGGGGGAATTTTAATCATGGCAGCATTTACGCAGATCGTAGAGCAGGCCAGCGACATTTTGTGGAATTATCTGTTGCTGTTCCTGCTGGTGGGCACCGGCATCTTCTTTACTATCAAGCTGCACTTTGTTCAGTTAAGCAGTTTTGCAGATGGTGTGCGTCACTTGTTCAAAGGTTTCAGCCTGCACGGCAAGGCAGCTGATAAAGACGGCATGAGCTCTTTTCAGGCATTGGCCACCGCCATTGCCGCACAGGTTGGCACCGGCAACATTACCGGCTGCGCCACCGCCCTGGTCAGCGGCGGCCCCGGCGCATTGTTCTGGACCTGGGTTTCTGCCTTTTTCGGCATGGCTACCATTTACGCCGAAGCCGTTCTGGCCCAGACCTACCGCACCACGGTGGACGGCCAGGTGACCGGCGGCCCGGTGTATTACATCCGCGCGGCATTCAAGGGCAAGTTTGGCAAGTTCCTGGCCATTTTCTTTTCCGTTGCTTTGATCCTTGCCCTCGGCTTTATGGGCAACATGGTGCAGTCCAACTCCATTGGTGATGCGTTCCACAATGCGTTCGGCGTTAACCGCGTGGTGGTTGGCGTTGTGATCGCCGTTCTGGCAGCTTTCATCTTCCTGGGCGGTGTTAAGCGCATTGCCGCTGTTACCGAAAAGCTGGTTCCCATCATGGCACTGTTTTACATTATCGGCTGCGTCATCATCCTGGTCATGAACGCATCCGCCATTCCCAACGCATTTGTTCAGATCTTCACCCTGGCTTTCCAGCCGCAGGCCATTGCCGGCGGCGTGGCTGGCGTTACCGTGCAGCAGGCCATGCGTTACGGCGTTGCCCGCGGCCTGTTCTCCAACGAAGCCGGCCTTGGCTCCACCCCGCACGCCCACGCACTGGCCAAGGTCAAGCAGCCGCAGGACCAGGGTGCGCTGGCCATCATCGGCGTATTCGTTGATACCTTTGTCATCCTGACTCTGACCGCCCTGGTACTGATCACCTCCGGCCTGATTCCGGAAGGCATGACCGGCACCGCCCTGACCCAGGCCGCATTCAGCCTGACGTTTGGTTCCTTCGGCAAGGTGTTCATTGCCATCTGCATGCTGTTCTTTGCGTTCTCCACCATTTTGGGCTGGTACTTCTTCGGCCAGGTCAACTTCAACGCTCTGTTCGGCTCCAAGTACACCAAGGTGTACAGCCTGATTGTTGTGCTGTTCATCCTGATCGGTTCTTCCCTGAAAGTGGATCTGGTTTGGGCGCTGGCGGACTTCTTTAACGGTCTGATGGCGGTTCCCAACCTGCTGGCGCTGCTGGCGCTTTCCGGCGTTGTTGCAGGCATCGCCCGCAACAAAAAGGACTGACCTTGCACTTTGGCAGCACAACCGATATAATAAAGATAATGTTGATCTTACGGGCTCCCCTGTTCGGCAGGGGGCCCGTTTTTGTTTTGGAGGTTGCCCATGGCACAAACAAAAAAGCCCCTCAGCAGCCGCATGTTCCGGCTTGTGGCCGGGCTGGTGTTCTGCTGGATGCTGCTGCTGAACTGCTTAACGCCCTACCTGGCCGATGATTACACGTTCGCTTATGCCTTTGATACCGGCGAACGGCTGCACAGCCTGCCGCAGTTGATTTCCAGCCTGGTGTTCCACTATCACGAATGGAGCGGCCGGGTCATCGTCAAATTTTTTGCCCAGGGGTTCACCATGTTTCCCAAGCTTCTGTTCAATGTGTGCAATGCTGGGATGTTTATGGCGCTGGGTCTGGTTTTGTACAAGCTGGCCGTTGGGCGGCGCAGCCAAAAAGCGGACTGGCTGGTTTTGGCCCTGATTTATGCCGCGCTGTGGGAGATCAGCCCTGTATTTGGCCAGACCAATTTGTGGATGTGCGGCGCCTGCAACTACCTGTGGGCCACGGTGGGATGCTGCGCCTTTTTGCTGCCCTGGCGGTATTATTTGCAGCAGCCGTTTGCCAGTACGGCGCGCATGGCGGCCGGCATGGCGTTGGCCGGGCTGCTGGCTGGTTGGTTAAGCGAGAATACCAGCGCCGGAATGCTGGTTTGTTTGGTGCTGGCCGGCGCTGTTGTGTTCAAGCGGGAGCGCAGGCTGCCCGCCTGGATGGCGACCGGCCTGGCGGGGGCGCTGGTTGGGTTTGCTTTGCTCATCACCGCGCGCGGCAACTTTAACCGTGCCAGCGGCTTCAGCGATTACGACAGTCTGCTGACCCGGTACGCCATGCGCTTTTTTGCCTGCCTGAATATGCTCAAAGACTATGCCCTGCCCCTGCTGTTTTCCTTTGCGATTTTGTTTTTGCTGCTCTGCTTTGCCCGGCAGGATGCTGTAAAAGCTGACCTGCTGTGGCCGCTGATTCTGCTGGCCGGGGCGCTGGGGGCAAACTTTGCCATGATCGGCAGCCATGACTACTATCCCCGCTCCACCCACGGTGTGTTTGCTCTGCCGCCTGCGCCGCCTGCCTGGTACAGCTGAACAGCAAAGTGTTCCGTCGGGGCCTTGCCTGCCTGAGCGCCTGCGTGGGGATCGTCTGCGGCATCCACATGCTGGAAGCCGGGTATGACATTGCCAGCTACTGGATGATGGACCATGTGCGCACCCAGACGCTGCGGCAGGAGATTAGCGAGCTGGATGAGCCCGCCGCGGCTAACATTATTAGCTATGGTATCGAACCCTACACCAAATGGTGCGGCGCATACGGCCTGCCGGATATCCGCGAAAACGGTGAGGATTCCCTCGCTTTGGGCCGCGCCCGCTGGTTCGGCGTAACCAGCATTACCGCCACCGAAACCCGTACCTACCCCTTTGCAGGTCACACCAACGGAACCTATGCCGCCGGGGAAGCCGCCGCAGAAAACGCAGAAAGCATGGATTGATTGCCGCTGATTGGGCATACTGTTGATAACACATCGTGAAAGGATGACTGCCCATGAAGTTCCATGTAAACGCCGACTGCATCGGCTGCGGTTTGTGCGTGAGCACCTGCCCCGTCAAGGCCCTGACCATGAAGCCCCAGGAGTCCC
>OBAG01002228.1_pt1 | contig 10414 bp, 6 predicted proteins | sample 1517701 | NCBI WGS metagenome assembly OBAG01 (sample SAMN04571702, study PRJEB22368) | human gut metagenome | biome: human gut; material: stool | host: Homo sapiens | place: Luxembourg | collected 2012-09-07 | reverse complement strand
GATGCCGACGCCGATGCTGATGCGGATGCCGATAGTGATGCAGATAGTGACGCTGATGCAGACGCCGATGCCGACGCTGATGCTGATTCTGATACCGATGCAGATGCCGATGCTGACGCCGATACTGATGCTGACTCAGATGATGATCCGGGATATGAAAAGAACGATGACTACAAAACTTATATTCAAAGAAAAGATGTTTCTGATAATATTCCTACAATCGATAAACGTCAATATATAAGATTTGATGTAAATCATACTAATAAACCGGTTGAATTAATCAGCAATGACGGCGGTAAAATCGAAGGTCTTGTTGATATATCAAGAGGCGGTATTGCAGTAAAACACAGTAAACAGTTAAAAGTCGGAGAAGTTATTCCTGTAGAGATTTCTTACGGAGATTTAGATATTGCGGCAGACGTAAAAATTATTTCTGCTACAGATACAAGAGCAGGTGCAGAGTTTGTTAACCTTGATGAAGCTACAGCAAACAAACTCCTTTATCTGAACCTCTTACTTGATGCTCCATCTGACTTAACACTAAATCAATAATTAAAAAAGGCTGATTTTAAATAATCAGCCTTTTTTATATTTTGATAATATATTAAGCTCTGCGTCTTAAAAGTTTGTTACCTCTTTCCAGCATCGCAGTATTTACTGTATAATTAGGAATTGTATAGTTTTTGCTCTGTGGTCTGCCTGCCTGCTGTGTACCCTGATTCATTTTTGCGCCGAGTGTTGAAAGACCTTTTCCAACTTTCATTGCATTATCATATGATGAAGTTTTTCCTTTTATAGGATTAGTCATGCCGCCTGTCGCTTTAGCCAATCTGTTTGACTTTTGTTGTGCGAGGCTTTGGTTATATGAACCGTTAATTGCTTTTTTAGTGCTTTTTTCAGTTATTTTTTTGCCTGATTGTGCAAGATTATTTAATCCGGCTTGTTTTGCATTTGCAAATGTTGTCTGAACATTACCGAATGTACCCTGTGCTGTTCCGACTGCCTGACCAATAGTGTCTTTATTTTTTACCTGGTTTAATAACTCTTTGCCGTCAACCTGACCATTTTGCATTTGTCCTAAAAGTTCTTCTTTCATACCGGCTGCAGCTTGTTTCTTAGTCATACCGTCAAGAGCACCTTTTGCTTCTAAATCTTTCGCTGCCTGTTTAGCTGCGGTACCAGCTGCCAACTGGTCTTGAGCATTCTTAACCTGATCGTCTATACCCTTGAAGCTCTTATCCAATTCTTTTGTTCCTTTTGTTGCAGCTGCTGTAGACTGAATTGCACTACCAGCGCTTTGTAATGCTGCTGCAAAGTTTCCGTTTGCAACGTGGCAGGCTGTCTTAGTTATATTAGCTGCAGCTGAACCGTAGTTGCCGACTAATTCTGTTACAGTACCGACTTTTTCTGTTACGCCGCCTGCTGAGATTAATGCTGCACCTGCAGCTGCAGTGAACGGGTTAGATGTCATTGCCTGACCGGCAATAATCATACCCTGTCCAACTTTCTGGGTAATTTGACCAACCTGTGAAACTGTCTGGCTTATATCATCAATTTTTTCTGCTACTTTTAATACTTTATCAGATGTCTTCTGATTAGCTTCAAGACCTTTCTGTTGTTTCAAATAGTATTTTGATTGAGATAAAGTTACTCTGTTCATTGTGGCAATACGTTTGCCTGTAGCTTCCTGAAGTTTTTGTATGTTAGCTCCGCTTGCAGTCATTGCATCAGATTTTTGACCGATTTTTTCAGAAAGCTCCTGAATCCTTTCAGCATTACCTCCGCCTGTTGAGGCTACTGAATTATTCTTTTTAACTCCGGGTTCACTTGCTTCGCCTGCAAGTTTGAGTGAAAATGCACTGTTCTCTCCAACTCCGGTGCTGTCTGCTGTCAGGGATTCAAGTTCAGATTGCATTGATGCAATTTCCATTTGTGCATCATTAATATTCTGTGTTTCTTTTAATATTTTAGCCTGATTTGATTGAACTTCTTTTGTTCCTTTTTGGATTTGTTTATTAAAAGACTTTTCAGATTTTTTCAAATCTTTGTTCAATTTTGTTGATTTTTTGGACAAGGTATTCATCTGCTGGGTATTTTTTTCGGTCTGGGCTTGTCCTTCCTTTACAGATTTCTGATCAGCCTTTGCATCATTTGCCATCTGCTTTCCTTCAGAAACACTGGCATGACCGCCTTCACTTCCTGGTGAGGCGGTTTTACTTGAAGAACTTTTGCTATCCACACTGCCCTTGCCGCTGGCAATGCTTTTCAAGTTATTCATTGAATTTTCATATTCTTGTTTCGCAACATCTGATTTCTTTTCTTCCAGCTTTTTCATTTTTATTCTTGCACGGGCTTTTTCAATAAAGTTCATGCTCTGCATGTCATTTTCAAGATCAGAAATTGCATTTCTTATATCTTTTGTTGTTTTTAACTTATCAATATCTTCGTAAGACTTTTGTGCGTCATTGAGCTTGTCTAAATTTGAAGAAGTTGTTGAGGTTTTTGTACTTGTAGAACTTGTTTTGTTTGAAGAGTTTGGAGCAGGAGCATTAAAAACAGAACCGTTCTTAGTCATATAAGCCGGTTTATTTGCTTCAGCAGTTTTCCCGCTCTTTTTTGCAAGGGCGAGTTTGACTAAATCAGCCTTATTCAGATTATTTACGTTGTTAACACTCAAAGTAAAGCTCTCCGAATTTTATACTCTCTAAATATATAAAGTTTCCCTAAAATGCCTGATTTCACCATGTTTGAAGTTTGTTACATTTGTTAATATTTACATTATTAGTTTTGGATTTGCTTAAAATTTTTATTTTTGATAAAATTTTTATGTGTTTTAGTCAGTTAATTTTAGAGGGAGATATAAACATGAAATTAATGGAAGGTAAAAAAGGGGTTATTTTCGGCGTATCTAACACCCATGGTATAGCCTATGCTATTGCAAAACAGCTTCATGAAGCAGGTGCAGATATTGCATTTACTTATGCAGGCGATGCAATGGAAAAACGCGTAAGACCTCTTGCAGAAGAAATGGGCGCAAAAATCATCATGAATTGTGATGTTACAAAAGAAGACGAGGTTGCTGCTGTATTCAAAGAATGTGAAAAAGTTTACGGCAAAATAGATTTTGTAGTTCATGCAGTAGCATTTGCTGCAAAAGAAGATTTGCAGGGCAGATTTATTGATACATCACGTGCCGGCTGGGATTTGGCAATGGGTGTAAGCGCTTACTCTTTAATTTCTCTTTGTAAACATGCAGAACCTATTATGAATGAAGGCGGATCAATTTTTGCTCTTACATACCTTGGTTCAGAGTACGTTGTTGCAAATTACAACATTATGGGTGTAGCTAAAGCAGCATTGGAATCTTCTATGAGATATTTGGCAGCAGATCTTGGCAAGAAAGGTATCAGAGTTAACTGTATTTCTGCCGGTGCTGTTAAAACTCTTGCAGCTAAAGGTATTTCAGGCTTCGATAAAATGCTTAAAGCTGCTGTTGCAAAAGCTCCTCTCGGAAGAAATGTTTCTTTGGAAGATGTTGGTAAAGCCGGCTTGTATTTGGCTTCTGACTTGTCAACAGGCACAACAGGTCAAATTTTGTATGTTGACTGTGGATGCCACGCTGTTTATGCTTCTCTTGAAGAAATGGAAATTATTGCAAATTCTATTCCAAAAGCATAAATGCAAAATTTATGAAAAACTAAAACAGAGCCATATACGGGCTCTGTTTTTTTTATTGTTCAGTCTGAGAGGAATATATGTTTAATATATTTCGTAATTTTCGTTTATTATAATACTTTTTGTCTACGAAGGTATATGTTTTAGTTTTGGTATTAATTATAAATAGAGCAGGTTCTTCTTCTACATTGAATAATTTTGCAAAATCTTCATTCTCTTTATATCTGGTATTGAGAATACAAAAATTGTATTTGCCTTTAAATTCTTCATATACCATCTGACCGATTGGAGCCAGTCTTACAAGTGAAAAAAGGTGGTTGGAATTAGCAAAAATAAGCAAAAATGGTAAATCTTGATTAAGTGCCTGCCAGTAAGGCATTCCAAGCTGGGATTTGTTCAGATAGGAATTGATTTCCTGCTGTGAAATATCTGCCGGAAGCCCTGATGGAATTTCGAATGCCTTCACTGTTTGCGACATAAATAGACATAGAATAATACTTAAAAAAATCTTTTTCATAACAATGTTATACTACAATAATCAGAAGTTTTTATAATTCAATCAGTGGAAATATGGGCTGGCGCGGAAGGTAAAATTTGCTAAATATCTCTTTTATAATTCGGCTTTTTGTGCTAAGGTTTTGATATACGGATAATAAAAGAGGGATTTATAATGACAGCAACTAAAATAGACGATTTACCTACAGTTTATGATGCAAAGGAAACCGAAGAAAGAATATATAAATTCTGGGAAGACGGTGAATTTTTTAAGGCTGATGCAAAAAGTAAAAAGCCGCCTTATTCTATCGTAATTCCGCCGCCTAACGTTACAGGCGTTCTTCATATGGGTCACGCGTTAGATGAAACTTTACAGGACATTCTTACCCGTTATCACAGAATGAGCGGCTATGAAACCCTGTGGCTTCCTGGTACAGACCACGCCGGTATTGCTACACAAAATGTTGTTGAGAAAAAATTGCGTGAAAGAGGTCTTTCCCGTCACGATTTGGGCCGCGAGAAATTTCTGGATGAAACATGGCAGTGGGCAAATGACCATAAATCTGCAATCCTTGACCAGTGTAAACGTTTAGGTGCTTCTTTCGACCGTTCAAGAGAAAGATTTACTTTTGATAAAGGCTGTTCTGATGCAGTTAAAGAAGTATTTATTAAACTCTATGAGAAAGGGCTTATTTATAAAGGCAAATATATTGTAAACTGGTGCCCTCGCTGCCAGTCTGCAATTTCTGATGTTGAAACCGAATATGCAACTGAACAGGGGCATATGTGGGAAATTTCATATCCTCTTAAAGGCGAATCCGGAGCAATTATTGTTGCAACAACACGTCCTGAAACAATTTTCGGAGATGTTGCCATTGCTGTTCATCCGTCTGATCATAAATACTCTGAACTTATCGGCAAAACAGTTATAATCCCTCTTTCAGGCAGAGAAATCCCGATTATTGCTGATGAGTATGTTGACAAATCTTTTGGTACGGGTGCGGTTAAGATTACCCCTGCTCATGATCCAAATGACTTTGAAGTTGGTAAGCGCCATGGCTTAAGCCCTGTGTGGGTTATAGACGAAGAAGGCAGGATGAAAGCCTGCGGAGCTGTTCCTCCGGAACTTCACGGGCTTGATAGATACGAAGCCAGAGAAAAAATTATTGGAATGCTTTCTTATAATAATTTTCTTCTCAGAACACGCGATCATGAACACAATGTTGGTAAATGCCAGCGCTGCGGAACAACAATAGAACCGCTTCTTTCAGAGCAATGGTTTGTAAAAATGGAACCTCTTGCAAAAGAAGCTATTGCAGCAGTAAAAGACGGAAGAATTAAGTTTGTTCCAGAACGTTGGGAAAAGAATTACCTCGGCTGGATGGAAAATATACGCGACTGGTGCATTTCCCGTCAATTATGGTGGGGTCACCAAATCCCTGCATATTACCATAACCAGACAGGCGAAATGGTTGTTGCAAAAGAAAATCCGGATCCTTCAATGTATACTCAGGACAGTGATGTTCTTGATACGTGGTTTTCATCAGGATTGTGGCCTTTCTCAACTATGGGCTGGCCGGATACTGAAAGCGAAGACTTTAAAAAGTTCTATCCGACATCAGTTCTTGTCACCGGATTCTTCTGGGTTGCCAGAATGATAACAATGGGGCTTGAATTTACCAAACAAGCACCTTTCCCTGTTGTATATATCCATGGGCTTATTAGAGATGAAAAAGGTCAGAAAATGTCTAAGTCAAAAGGCAACACAATTGACCCTGTTAAAATTATTGACAAATACGGCTCTGATGCCCTTCGTTTTACAATGACTTCTCTATGTACTTACGGTGGTCAGGATATTAAAATCAGTGATGAAAGATTTGAATACGGCAGAAATTTCGCTAATAAAATCTGGAACGCATCAAGATTTGTGCTGATGAACCTTGAGGGTGTTGACAATAAAGAAATTGATTTTGATAATCTTACTATTGCAGATAAATGGATTTTGGATAAGCTAAATTCTACTGCTAAGGAAATTAATGATAATATCAAAGATTACAGAATCGGCGAAACGGCCCATGTTTTGTATGATTTCTTCTGGAATTCTTACTGCGACTGGTATGTTGAAATCGCAAAAATTCAGTTACAAGATGCTGAACTGAAGGCTAATACCCAGCGCGTATTGAGATATGTTCTTGATATGTCATTAAGGATGCTTCATCCAATTATGCCTCATATTACAGAAAGTGTATGGCAATTAATTCCGCATGGTATTTCTGAATATGACGAGGGAACTCTTGCTAAGGCAATTATTGTTGCAAAATTCCCTGTATATGAAGAAAAGCTTGCATTTCCTAAAGAAGCTGAAGAAATGGAACTTGTATTTGAAACAATTAAATCTTTGCGTAATGTCCGCCAGAGCTTTAATATCTCAACTTCACTGAAAGTAGATATTGAGATTAGAGCAGATAAAGACGAAAAACCTGTATTTGAAGCAATTGAATCATATATCAAGCGCCTTGCAAAAGTAGAAAATATAACCTATGCAGATGTTAATGCTCCTGTTCCGCAAAAGACGGCAACTGCAGTTGTTTCTGCTTCAAAAATTGTTCTTAACCTTGAGAACCTGATAGATTTTAATGAAGAGATTAAACGCCAGCAGAAAAAGTTGGATAAGCTTACAGGTGAAAAGAGATCTCTCCAGGGCAGAATTGATAATCCGAAGTTTGTTGCAAATGCTCCGAAAGAACTTATTGAACAAACCAAGGAAAGAATTGCTGAAATTACAATTCAGGAAAATGCTATAACTGAATTAATAGCTTCATTAAAAGCATAAACCAAGTTAATATTTAGCCGGATGGGTATTTCTTCTGAAATGCCCGTTTTGTGCTGTAAAAATTGGTTAAAAAATGTTAAGGGAAGTTAAAAAACCTTTACATATTGACAATCGTCTGCTAAAATAGTAGCAACGTTAATAGATTATGTCTTAGACAATGGAGTAAAGATGACATCAAGTGAATTAGATTTTGAAGAATTGCTGAAGAAATATGATTACAATTTTCAAAAAGGCGATTTAGTAAAAGGTATCGTGTGCGGATACGATGGTCAAGGGGTTATGGTTGATATTGGTGCAAAAACTATTGCAGTAGTCCCAACCAGAGAAGCAGTTGACAAAGATGAAAAAGTTGAGGAAAAATTTGAAAAAGGCAAAGAATATGAATTTTTAATCATCAGAGAAGAAGATGAAGACGGAAAATTCCTTCTTTCACGTAAAAAAGTTGATTTTGCATATGCCTGGAAAGAGCTTGAAAAAGCAAAAGCTGCTGAAGAAACTATTCTTGGCACAATTGCCGGAATTGTTAAAGGCGGTATTTTAGTTGAAATTTCCGGTGTAAGAGGTTTTGTTCCTTCTTCACAGCTCCGTACCAAAGAAACTGATTTGGAAGTCGGCTCAAAAATTGAACTTAAAATTCTTACTCTTGACAGCCAGCAGAATAACTTTATTCTATCTAATAAAAAAGTATATGAAGATAGCGCTGTAGAAGCAAGAAAAAATGTATTCTCCCAGATTGAACCTGGACAGATTGTTAAAGGTGATGTTGTAAGAATTACCGATTTCGGTGCATTCATTGATTTGGGCGGCATTGACGGCTTGCTTCCTTTGTCCCAGTTGTCCTGGAGATGGATTGATCATCCAACTGATATTCTGAGTGTAGGTGACAAGATTGACGTAGAAGTAATTGCAGTTGATCATGAAAAACAAAGAGTATCATTGAGTTTGAAAAATCTTGAACCTGATCCATGGTTAGAAGCTGAAAAACAAATAAAAGAAGGCGATAAAGTTGAAGGTACTATAACAAGAATTAAGCATTTTGGCGCGTTTGTCGAAGTATTCCCTGGTGTAGAAGCATTGCTTCCTCACAACGAAGTTGTTGAGCTTCAAAACCAAAATGGCAATATTCTTCAGGTAGGTGATAAGGTTATGACTTATATCCTTAAGTTTAACCCTACAGATAAGCGTATTGCATTGACTGTTACAGAGCCTAAAGCTGAAAATCAGGCTGAATAATCCATAAAGAATATTAAAAAAAGAACTGCCTTTAATAAGGCGGTTCTTTTTTTATTCTGTTACAAAACTTATAAAAAGCTCAAATGTAACAAAATGTAAAGCCAGATTTCAATGTGCCCGAAATTCAATTATACTCTGAGATATGATATGATATGATATGATGGGATGGGGTGAAGTGTAGTCAACAATTTCCGCTCCAATAACTTTACTCATTTATAAGAAAAAATAAATACGAGTGAAGTTAAAAATTTAAGGAGATTGAAATGACAGTTGACAAATCCCGCGGCATCACCGGTAGTGATGGTGTGCAAAATTCTAATGCTTCAAAAAATGTAAAACAGAAGCAGGAAACAAAACCAAGCGTTAATATTGATATGACAAATGGCGCTAAAAATGTTCCGCAAAACCCTTTGGATTTTATTGAACAGATTACAGGTAAAAAACCTTTTGAGGAGGGTTCTCCTGAACTGCTCCAGTTCCAGAAGATTAACGAAGAATTGAGTGCAAAATATGACAAAATGTCACCTGAAGAAAAAGCTCAGTTTGACAAAGAAGCTGAAACTGCACTTAAAAACCATTTGAATGAAATTACAAAAGATCCGACAGCTGTGGATAAATATCTTGAAGGATGGAAAAGAGATTTTAAAGATGTTGACGGTGTCGGCAGCGCAATAGGTGCTGTTGTAAAACGTACACGGGATGGCTTTAAATCTCTGGATACAGTTAACCCGTTGACTTATATAAAAGAGCCTATTAAACAAGTTGCGGAAAAAGTTGACGAATTAGTTAGTGATGGTGATCCTTCAACCATGACAGCAGGCGAAAAAATTTGGAACGCAGCTAAAGGCGCAGGTAATGTCGCTGACTATCTAACCTCTACAGAAGGTTTATGGGTTGCAGGTGCAACAGTTTTAACCGCAGGAACAGCAATGGACGCAGCTTTAACTGCAGCTCCGAAACTTGCCGCCGCAGCTCCTGCTGCTAATGCCGCTCTTGGTACAGCCGGTGTTGGTATTACCGGTAAAGGTGTTTATGATGTTGCAACTGCTGAAAATGAAGATGAGGCACAGAAAGGCGGTGCAGAAATTTTGACCGGCGGGCTTATGGCAGGTGGTGCGGTTGCATCAGCTAAAAGCTCATTATCAGCTGCCAGAAGTGCAGGTGTTGAAGCCGCTGATCCAGCAAAATTATCTACAATGGGTGCTGTAAAAGAAAACTTTAGAGTTGCCGGAGAAGGCTTAAAAGTAGCTACTGGGCTGCAGGCTCCGTCAATGTTTGCAAAAATCCCTGCTTCAGCTATACGTTTTGAAAGTAAACCTAACCAGGTAGAGGCATATCAGACTACAGGTAAACCTGACGGAATTGTTTTTGAAAAAGATGGTAAACTCTATGTTCCTAATAAATGGAATCCGGAAGCTCCTTATGAAGTGAAAGACGGATCTATAATTATGATTTATGATAAAGCTGGCGGTGACTTTGCTGTTTGCGATCCAAAAGTTTTCTCAAAAACCTATATAAATTCAAAAGGTAATTATAACGCAATGGATGGAATAAAACCCGGAGAAACAATATCTGCTACTAAAAAAGCTGTCGGCGGGTTTGAACTTTTACCGGAAGGTACTAAAGTTAAGACGCTTGAAGGCGAAGTCGTTGTAAAACACGGGCAAGCTGTTATGTATGACGTTGATGGAAATCCTTATGTAGGCGATATTGAAAAATCTCTATTAAAACGTAATGTTCCTGTTGGTGACGAAGCCGTAGAAGCTTTTGAAAAGCTCAAAACCGGTGCATTACAAACTCCGGCACCTCAAAATCTGGAACAGGCTCGGAATGCAGCTTTAGCCGAAATTCCTGATAAATTAAAGAATGAAGCTCTTGAACTGTTTAATAATAATGCCAGTATGAGGCGAGATGGAAAAGAATTTTATGTAAACTATAAGGGCAAGTATGATCATATGGATGACTATCTGTTCTTCGGGAATGCAAATCGTATGAAGTTTGATATTCTGAGTCAGCATGGTATTGATATTAAGATTTCTGATATGGCTTATCAAGGTTCGCGTATACAAAGTGCCTGGTATGTCGAAAATGGACAAACTACTATGCTTCCAAAAGAAGAATTCAAAATTATGGAATTTGTTAATTCTAAATTAAAGGAATTAGCTCAATAATAAAATT
>OBAG01002226.1_pt1 | contig 10418 bp, 9 predicted proteins | sample 1517701 | NCBI WGS metagenome assembly OBAG01 (sample SAMN04571702, study PRJEB22368) | human gut metagenome | biome: human gut; material: stool | host: Homo sapiens | place: Luxembourg | collected 2012-09-07 | reverse complement strand
GTGTTGCAGAATCAAGATACATGTTCTCTGCATAGCCCTGCTCATGCGCCTCAACAATTGCGTGAAGGCTCATTGCGTAGTTTAATCCAGCCTTGATATGTCCAGTACCATTCGGTGCTGCACGGTCATAATCACTTACGCGGATTGTAATCGGCTTTGCGCCGCCCTTAAAATATGGACCAACTGGTGTACAGAAGATACGGAACTGATACTCATTTGCCGGCTTTACACCGATAACAGCGTCACTTCCAAACATATATGGACGAATGTAAAGTGTTGCACCTGATCCGTATGGCGGAACATACCCTTCATTTGCCTTTACAACCTGCTTTACAGCATCTACAAAACGATCCTGCGGGAATGGCGGCATTTCCAGTCTCTTTGCGGAGTTTACCATACGCTCTGCGTTTAAATCCGGGCGGAATACAACGATCTGTCCCTTTTCTGTGGTATATGCCTTCATACCTTCAAATACGGTCTGTGCGTACTGCAGAACACCTGCGCACTCGTTGATCGTAATAGTTGCATCTGAGGTTAATGTACCTTCATCCCAACTTCCGTTTTTATAATTTGAAACATATCTTTTATCGGTCTGGATATAACCAAAACCAAGACTGCTCCAATCCAGATTTTTCTTCTCCATAATGTCTGCTTCCTTTCTCATATGCTGTCAAATATCCTTTAGTATGGATCGTCAATTCTTAATTTTCCAGATTCATCATAAGGATTATATTCATTTTATACCAGAAACAGGAAATGTCAATATCCTGCTTTTGCTAACTTAGTTTTATTTTAGGTAGTTAACAATACACTGAATATACTGCATGTTCGTTGGCCTAGTACTGTTGACTGATGCCATCTCTCCAAATATGCGTTTTTTATATTCCATGCTAGCCAGTGACCATGAACGTTCAATTGCCACGCGTATCGCGCGCTCAATACGGCTCGGAGTCGTATTATGAACCTTTGCAATCTGAGGATACAATAACTTTGTAATTCTCTCAATCAATTCATGATCTTCAAGCGAAAATGTTATCGCATCGTGAAGATACTGTGCGCCAGCCATCGTTCCTACAATTCCAAGGCCTGTCAAAACATCCTGCACAGTCTCCTTTTGCATCCCCACCTCAATCAATACATATCTGCTCTGAGGATTGATTGGGCAGATTTTAAGCAAATCTTCCAATGCGTCTTTGCTCTGAACCACCCCTAAAATATGTACACCTTTAATTCCTTCTGCCACTTGAAACATCGTACCCCTCCTTTTTCTTCTAACGTTTACTAAAAGGAGTTTACTACATCTATAGCGCATAGTAAATAGTACAAACGACATTTTTAGTCGCATTTTTCGCGTAACTTTACCACGTTACTTTTTATTGCGAAACTGAACTGGTGTCATATTAAATGCTTTCTTAAACAGGCGATTAAAATGTTCTACATTTTGATAGCCAACAGAAAGCGCGATGCTTTCAACAGTCATTGAACTCGTCTTTAACAATGTTTTCGCCTTCTTCAGACGTACATTTTTTACAAGCTCACCAAATGTCATGCCTGATTTTTCTTTGATGTATTTTGACAAATACGGTTTTGACAAATAGAACTTATCAGACAGTCCCTCAAGAGTGACACTTAAATAATTTGACTGAATATAGTTCATGATCTCAACCATTCTTTTGTCCTTGGCAAACTGCGCATTCTGAATCTCTTCAATCTTATTTACTGCAACTGTCAGCGCCTCAATTGAAGCCTTAATGATATCGTTGTCAATTCCAACACCCCAATAACGTCTTCCATTGCAAACAACACCAACATATGCAACTGCCTTTGAAGAACTTCCCTTTGTCAGAGAATGCTCCTCATAGAAACTAAGCTCATAGCTGACATTAAAATAATTCTTAATCGCATTGCTGACGGCATCAAGACGTCCATTACCTGTTCCTGTAACGACTTGTGTATTCTGGCCATGCTGAATTGTTGCATTTGCCACAATTCCATTTTCCTGACGGAAATGACACTCACTGACCTGGAAAATTGACTTACTGGTAACATAGTGATCCTCAAAAATCTGATAAATAATTGCCGGTGTCAATTCCTTATGCGCCTTATCAGAAATATCCTTAACAGTATAGCCAACCTCCTCGCGCATATTTTCCGGAAGACTCAAACCAAAGTTAGTGCGCAGTACATAGCATACGCCGCCCTTTCCAGACTGACTGTTAATACGAATAACATCTGAATCATAAGTACGTCCTACATCCTTCGGGTCAATTGGAAGATACGGAACATCCCACTTTTCACTCTTTCCAGCTTCTCTCCATGCCATGCCCTTTGCAATTGCATCCTGATGAGAACCAGAAAATGCAGTAAATACAAGCTTTCCTGCATACGGCTGACGCTCATGAACTCTCATGCCTGTAACTCTCTCATATACCTCTACTAAAGATGACATATTAGAGAAATTCAGTTTCGGATCAATACCATGTGAGAACATATTCATCGCCAATGTGATAATATCCACATTTCCGGTACGCTCACCATTTCCAAAAAGCGTTCCCTCAATACGATCTGCACCGGCAAGCAGTCCTAACTCTGCCGCTGCCACACCGCAGCCTCTGTCATTATGCGGATGAAGTGAAAGAACAACTCCGTCACGGTACTTCATATTTTTATTCATATATTCGATCTGTGTTGCGAATACGTGCGGCATTGCATTCTCAACTGTTGCCGGAAGATTAATGATCACCTTATTGTCTGGTGTCGGCTGCCATACATCCAAAACAGCATTGCACACCTCAAGTGCATAATCCATCTCAGTTCCTGTAAAGCTTTCCGGGCTGTACTCAAAGGTAAAGTTACCATCGGTCTTATCAGCCAGCTCCTTCAACAATGCAGCACCATCAATTGCAATCTGCTTTACATGCTCTTTATCTTTCTTAAATACCTGCTCACGCTGTGCAACAGATGTGGAGTTATACACATGAACAACTGCTCTTGGTGCTCCCTTAATCGCCGCAAAAGTCTTCTTAATAATATGTTCTCTTGCCTGCGTCAATACCTGAATCGTAACATCAGCCGGAATCAAATTCTGCTCAATTAAGGTACGGCAAAACTGGTACTCGGTTTCTGAAGCAGCCGGAAATCCGATTTCAATTTCCTTAAAGCCAATCTCTACCAGCATCTTAAAAAATTCAATCTTCTCATCCAGACTCATTGGCTCTACAAGCGCCTGATTTCCGTCTCTTAAGTCAACAGAGCACCAGATCGGTGCATGATCGATATCATCCTTCTTGACCCAGTCATAGGTCACGACCGGCGGCATAAAATACTGTTTTTCATACTTTTCGCTTGGATTCATATTATTATCAACCTTTCTTGCTATATTCTATTCTGTTCAAAAAAATTTTATCAATTTCATTGTCGTTTTTTATCTTAACACATTTACAATGCAAATGGTAGTGACTGTTTTAATCATTCGTATTGATCATTTTTAACCAAAAAAAAGATGGGGCGCACCGTTTGGTACACCCCATCTTCTGCGAAAGAAAAAGTTTATGAGAAAAAGATTCTAGCAATAATTATTCTGCTACAGAAGAAGACTCTTCTTCAACAGACTCATCAGTAGTCTCAGAACCATTCTCTGCCTTCCATTCATCATACTGTGCCTGGAATGCTGCTAAAACGTCCTGATAACCAGCCTCATCGAGAGCTGCCTGATACTGAGCGATTGTATCTTCAATCTGATCAACGCCATAACCACCATTCTCAAGTGCGAAGCCATACTCATTAAATACATTCTGGCAAGCTGCATACTTATCAGCTACTTCATTCTTATCGAAACGGAAACCAGCTGCGCAAGAAGTATTTGCACCACCGTTGAAGTCCTTATACAGTTCAGCCTTATCATCTGGCTCTGTTGTCAATGGTGTTACGATAGTTGCAGATGCAGATTCCCACATGGAGTGGTTGTACTTACCAGCATCAGTCTGCTCTACCTTACCGTCAACATAGTTGAAATCCTCACCCTCAATACCAAAGGTGTAAAGATCTGCTAACTTACTATCAGTATACAGAAGTCCTAAGAAATCAACACAAGCCTGTGCTTCTTCTGGTGTGCTGTTTGCTGTTACTGTATAGCAGGAACCAAGTGCAGATGTGGAGTGTGCCCATCTGTCAGTGATTGGTGTCATTACAACTTCCTGATTATAACGGCTGTTTGCCTCTGCATTAACAGGAATATCTGTCCACCAGGAAATACCCCAATCCTGAGTCTGTGTTGTAGTATCAGTTGTAGTCTTTGTTACTTCGTCCTCAGAGATATATCCAGCCTCTGCCCACTTAGCCATTAAGGTACAGAACTCCTTGTACTGATCGGTCAGAACGGTATCAACTACTTCATTTGTGGAACGATCTACTGCTACCCAGTTGGACTGTGAATCAGCGGTAAAGAAATCAAAATCATTGATATAATATCTGTAGAACATAGCTGTCTTCTGTGACAGATATGGATACTTAAGTCCTTCTGCCTCAAGATCTGCTAACATCGGCTCAAGGTCAGCCAAAGTCTTAATTGAACTGATATCCCAGCCATACTTGTCAACAAGATCCTTACGGAACATTACATCATAGCCTTCTACATTATCCTTATAAACTGGTACAAAGTAGTTCTTGCCGTCATATTTAGTAGCTTCCCACTGTCCTTCATCCATAGACTCATACAGAGGTGTTCCCGGAAGCAGATCGGTAATATCATAAACTGCATTTGCAGGTACTAAATCATTTGTTCCAATGGTAGATTCCCATGAAGCTGTCCAAAGCAGGTTAATCTCATTGTTTGCAAGTGCCAGATTTGCCTTTTCGGTATATTCACCTGAACAATATCGGTCAGTTCGATCTGAACATTGATCTTATCCTTAATATACTCATTGATAGCATCCTGAACCTTCTTTACCTGCTCAGAATCTGGATTTGCCAGATTGAAGCATGCTCTTGTAACTTTGATTGTTACTGGCTCACTATCGCTTGCAAAAGCGGTGCCTGCGAAACAACTGGTTGCCATAGCTGCTGCCATTGATACTGCAAAAAGCTTTCTTTTCATAATAAGTGTCCTCCTTAATAATGTTTGATTTTATTTGGTTTTTATTTGTTTTCATCCACATAATAGATATCTGTGGAAAATGCCCTTTACTTATTGACTTTGTCAGCCCTTTACAGAACCAACTGTAAGTCCCTTTACAAAATACTTCTGGAAGAATGGATAAATTACCATAATCGGTCCGATTACGACAATAACTGTTGCCATCGTTGCAGAGTACTGTGGAATTGTTCCTCCCATAGCTGCCTTAACAGAAGCCGGAACATTGGAGTTATTTAACAAAAACTCGATACTCTTCTGAATATTGATCAGAAGTAACTGCAATGGCTTTTTGCGATCACTTGTAATATACAAAAGTGCATTCTGCCAGTCATTCCAGTAAACAGTTGCCATCATAAATCCAACTGCTGCCATAGATGGCTTTAACAGTGGAAGTGTGATCTGGAAGAAAGTTCGATACTCACCGGCACCGTCAATCTTAGCCGCCTCCATAAGCTCACCAGGAATACTGTTTGCGATGTATGTTCGAAGAATAATAACATTCATAGTTGATACACAAAGCGGTAAAATCAGAAGTGCGATGTTATCCTTTAATCCATACATAGATGTATAAATTATATAGCAGGATAACTGTCCGCCTGAAAACAGCATTGGAATCAGCAGGTATACAGATAAGAACTTACCAAGCATGAAATCCTTACGGCTAATTGAGTAAGCAAACATTGCCATGATCAAAAGTCCAACTAATGTTCCTACAACCGTGATAAAAATCGTTACACCATAAGAGGTTGCCAGCTGCTTGCCATATCTAAGTACGGCATTGATACCATCAAGTGACCACTTCTTCGGAATAAACGAGAAACCATTCTGTACGATTGTCTTCTCATCTGAAAATGCTGCTACAAATACAAGTACGATCGGCAGTGCACAGAACAAAGTGTACAATACCAAGAAGAATAACAATATGTACTGACCGAGTGTTTTACGCTCTCTTCTGGAAGGAGCAAGGTCAAGATCTTTTTTCTTTTTCATCTACATTTCCTCCCTTCATTAGAACAGTGCATTTTCCGGTGCAATCTTACGAACAGCACCATTTGCAAGCAGCATCATCAGCAAACCAACTACTGACTGGAAGAATGTAGTTGCTGCAACGAATCCGAAGTTCGAGTTTTTAAAAATCGCATTCAGTACATAAGAATCAATAACCTGTGTTGTAGAATACAGCTGTCCGCTGTTTCTTGTTACCTGATAGAAAAGACCTGTATCAGATCTCATAATGTTTCCTACTGAAAGAAGAAGCATAACCGTAATCATTGGAACAAGACTTGGAATCGTGATGTTCACGATCTGCTGCCAACGATTTGCACCATCAATCTCTGCTGCCTCATATAATGAGGAATCAATACCTGCAAGTACTGACATATAAAGTACTGAGCCGTAACCTACGCTGTTCCACATTTTAACGATGGTTAAAATCACCGGCCAATAACTTGCTGTTGTGTAGTAACGAACACGTGCATTAAACAGATTGTTTAAGATACCTGTATCAGTACTGATAAATGCATATACGATAAACTGTACAGCTGCATAAGAAATGAATACTGGAATAATCATAACAGTCTGCATTGTCTTTGCACACTTTTTAAATACACACTGGTCAATCGCAATTGCAAGAACTACATTTAGTACTGTTCCAAGTCCTGTGAAGATCACATAATAGAATAATGTATTCTTCGTCATCGACAGAAATGTTGACTTTGATGCAATCAGGAACTTGAAGTTGTCGAGGCCATTCCACGGGCTGCCCCAGATTCCCTTAGTGTAATCATACGACTTGAATGCCATTACAAGACCGCCCATCGGGATATAGGCAAAGAACAGCAATACAAGAAATGCTGGCAGAGCCATCACGACATGGGCTCTGTGTTTCCATGTGTTATGAAGAAAATTTTTCATCCCTTTCTCACTCCTTTTCCGTAATCTCCGTATCTTTCCCTCTCGCAAATTACTTAATCGTTTTCATACTTGAACTATACAACACTTTTAACCAAAATGCAATACCTTTTTTTAAATTTTTATATATTTTTTTCTACTTTTTCTGCCTCGTTTCGCTGTGAGTTGTGTCAGTATTGTATAAATTGTCGCTTTTGCATACAAAAAAAGAGTTCTTTCAGCAAACGCTTTCCGAACTCTTTTCGTTTTTCGAAACAAACCAGCTTGTTTTCTCAACGCTTTTCGTTTATTTCCTCTAATTATTCATTTTCGTTAAGGCAACGAACCGATGCTCCCGGCATTACTGCTCCTGCCTTTACAATCAACTCAACAAGCGCACTCTTTGGCCGTTCGATCTGATCTACAATTGCCTGTGCTGCTGCCTTTCCTATACCAGACATATCTTGTGCATATGTCGTAAGCTTTGGCTGAAACTGCTGAATCAGCGAAATTCCATCATAACCTGCCACTGAAATATCTGATGGTATGGACAATCCTGCCTCACGAATCACCGCAATTCCTCCGATTGCCGTATAATCATCTGGATACAGAATACAGGTAGGTGGATTTTTAAGTGCAAGAAGCTTCTTTGTCACCTCTGCACTTGCCTCTGCCTCAAGATATGGTGCCTCTGGCACATATTCATCCGGCACTGACAGTTCATGTTCCTCCATGGTGCGGTAAAAGCTTGCCAGTCTCACCTTGGTAACACTGTTTTGCTGACCATGTATGTACGCAATTTTTTTATGTCCCATACTGATTACATATTCCGTCAGTTCTCTAATACCCTTTATATTATCTGACACAACTGCCGGGCAATTATTAAAAACGTGGTCAATTGTTACTACCGGAATATCACTTTCTACAAGCTCAACCACTTCTTCTTTTGTAAAATCTACATTTGCAATCACAACACCGTCAACGTTGCGGTAACGGCAATGCTCCAGATATGACATTTCTCGTCCGCCTACATTCTTATTGATAAAAGTAATGTCATATCCAAGATTTTCCACCTCCGTCTTTAAGCTCTCCAAAACCGGTGCAAAATACGGATGTGTCAGACCACTATGATAGTCGTCAATAAACAAGACTCCTATATTGTGAGTCATTTTTGTTTTCAATGCACGGGCTGCCATATTCGGCAAATAGCCCATTTCATTCGCTTTCTGGCGGATCATCGCTTTTCTTTTTTCGCTGATGTCATCCAGATCGTTGAGTGCTTTGCTGACCGTTGATGCTGACACGCCGCAGGCCGCTGCAATATCTTTTAACGAAACCATCGTCACTTCACCCGCCCTTTCTCAATCGTTTAAGTATTTTCAATATAACCTCATTTTTCTTCATTGTCAATCATACAACATATTTCTTTCTCACATTTTGTTACATTTCCCCATTTATTCCTCCACTTTATTGTATAATAATTACATGTGTTCTTGTCTTAGGCTGGAAACTCTTCCGATAGATATTTTCTGCGCATCTGATCATTTTCTATCCATTCATCTAATGTAAGCGGCGCATAATCTGAAAAAACACAAAAACAGTTAATCATGCAGCACGGAATCGTTTTTTCTTTTCCTTCAAAATCAAGAAAAGATGTTTGTTTTGTTATTCGGATAAAACGATCTATAAGAAGCTCATCTCTTGTGTCATGTACATGTCCATATAACATATATGTCTTTGGCTCCCCATTCTCATTTAGCCGATACTGACCATTATAGCACATAATAGGATAATGACTCAATATAACTTTTCGCCCATTATCATGAATTTCTTTATATGGCTCTATCCATTCAAACAAATTTTTATCAAATCGACGGTATTTCAGATAGCGATCATGATTTCCTTCAATCAAATACTTCTTTCCGTTTAACTGTTTAAGTAATGAATTTGTCTGCATCGCATCACCAAATGAAAAATCACCTAGAATCACCGTCTCATCGCAGTTTCTCACTTTTTCATTCCAACGCTGTATCATATACTCATTCATCTGCTCTGCTGATGCAAATCCTCTCTTGTCCATCTTTGTATTCAGTGCCTCATGATAAAAGTGGCAGTCTGCTATATAAAAACGCATAGTTATATCCTTTCCTAATTATATTTCATTTTTTTAATACAAGCCATACACCTCAGAGCTATATTAACGTTTTCTCCCTCGGTACTGTCTGGGCGTGCATCCAAATTCTTTTAAAAAGAAACGTCCTAAATGTGACGGACTGTCAAATCCGGTCTCAAGCGCGATCTGAGTCACGCTTTTATCAGTTGATAACAGCTGACGACTAGCTTCCTCTAGGCGAAACTGAATCAGATATTCCATTGGGCTGACCTTTAAGACACGCCTAAAGCAGCGGCACAGCTCACTTTTGCTTATAGCAACCACCTGTGCTACATCTTCAAGGCTGACTTTGCATGAAAAATTTTGCTGCATATATGTCATTGCTTCCTTAATTCGTGCCAAGTCTCGTTCCTCTTTTAGCTGTATCTGCCGCGCCGCGCTTATTCCCTTCTCTACGAGACTTGCCCACAAGAGACAGAGGCAGCCTTTCACCGCCATTTCATATCCAGTTTCTTTTTTTCTGTACTGCTCTGCCATTTTTCTTAAAAGCTGTGATTCTTCTTTGCTTAGTACAAGTCCGTCAGTCTTTGCCAAAAGCAGCGGTGCCACGCACTCCCTATATGCACGCGAAAGCCGATCAGATTCTGCTAATTTCCATGAACAGACAAAGGAATCAATCACATGAGTGTCTGACTCGCTATTTATCAATTCACGTCTTTTTTCATCTACTGGAACAAGGCGGTGAAGCATTCCCGTATTAATAAAAATACTCTCCCCTGGTTTTAACAAAAATTCGCTAGTTCCTACCTGCACGAGAATCGTTCCTTTTATAATGTAATCAAACTGAATCTCATCATGCCAGTGCCATGCAATTTGTCCATGCTCAAACTCTGAAAAGTCATCCCTGTAAATTCCAATTGGAAAATCGTCACTTCCGTGACGGCGAAGCTCACGAAGACTTGTATCCACTACCGTTTTTTGCTCCATGTAATTTTCGTTCCTCCTTCATTTAGCTCCGATTATGCTATTTCTTGAGCTTATTATACTATATTTTCCTTCTAAAAAGCAATATAGTAATAACAAGCAAAAATACAAAAAGGAAAGGAAAAAAAGATATGATTTTAGATTTGTTTCGTTTGAATGGAAAAGTTGCTGTTGTTACTGGCGCAAACACTGGATTAGGACAGGGCTTTTGTGTAGCCTTTGCCGAAGCCGGAGCAACAGTCATCGGAGTTGCACGAAGAAGCTGCGCCGAGACTGCTGCAAAGGTGGAGGCTGTTG
>OBAG01002216.1_pt1 | contig 10454 bp, 10 predicted proteins | sample 1517701 | NCBI WGS metagenome assembly OBAG01 (sample SAMN04571702, study PRJEB22368) | human gut metagenome | biome: human gut; material: stool | host: Homo sapiens | place: Luxembourg | collected 2012-09-07 | reverse complement strand
CCCCCGCGGCGGGCACTTCGACTGCAAGGTGTGCAAACCAGCTGTCAGGAGCCGCTCCATGCCAGTGTTTCACTTCAGGCGGGATATTAACCACATCACCAGCGTTCAGCTCCCGGGCCGGTTTCCCCCACTCCTGATAATAACCTCGTCCGCCTGTGACAAGCAGTATCTGCCCGCCTTGATGATGGATATGCCAATTATTGCGACAGCCGGGCTCAAAAGTAACATTGCCAATAACCACTCCTTCTGTTGTCAGCATCTTCAAATAGCTCTGCCCCACAAAATACCGGGCATAGGCATCATTTTTTTCACCCATGGGAAACACGCTTAATTTTTCTTCCGACATTCTCAACACACTCCTTTTCTATCACATTCTCACATCGTTCTGCGCTCAAATCTGTTGTAGCTGAAAACGCAGTCCGCACTGCTGCAGAACCGCCAAATCACCTGCTTTTTATTGCGCCCACTCATAACTAAAATGCCGGAACTTCCGTTCCTTATCTGTATCATATCCAATGGAGTTAACTCCAAGTCAAGCGGCTTTTTCAAAAAATTAATACCGGCTGTCTGACAACAAAACCGTTATTTAAAAAAGCTCTGCCTGCAGTGACCGCAGCGCCCGCAAGTTTCTTTCCGTAACCTTATCCGCAGGCTCCAGCTCACTGCACAGCAGCGGCGAACTGCTATTTCCAGCCGTAATCTGCTGCAGCTGTCTGCGGCTGTCATTGGCATAACAATAAATGCAGCCATGCAGACAGGTGTTATAGGCGCCGATATCGATACTGGCGGCACAGCCGCATTCACCGCGCTGATTTTTATCTTTGACTGTATCAAGACGGCACCCGCCCACACGTCCAAGCAGCTCTGCGTCGATGCAACTGGCATGCTCAATCCCCAGATCAGCTAATTCTATAGCTTCCGCACAGGTTTCCAGCTGCAGACCATATTGCCGGGCTGTTTGGGACAATACAGCCGCAAGCCGCCGCTGCTCGTCCTCACTCAGGCCTCTCAGCCCTGCCTGATGCAGACCTGCCTTGATCTTAGGATAATAATCAAGGAAACTGATAATACATTTTTTCGTGCTGCCGGCCAGCTGCGCTGCCAGTTCCTCAAAAACCGCTGCGTGATACTGCAGGTCATAGCGTGCACTTAACAGGATCGGGTCATAGCGCCAGATCATTCTTTCCGCACCTATCTTCTGCGCCAGCTGCCGAAATATCTCTATCCTCACCGCCAATGGCGGTAAAGCTGCTTCTACGTCAGCAGCATACGCATTGAGCGTAAATTGAAAATAATAAGCATACGCATCCAGAACTGACAGCCGCTTAAGCATCGGTTCTGGATTTTTTGTCCAGAAAACCAACCCATCCACGACCTCCGGCCGCAGGTTGATCCTGCTTACCTGATGAAGGTTCAGAGGATTGCGTACCAGTACATACTGTTCCTGCAGCCGCTTTTGGAACCATTCCCAATAAAAAGCAGGAATATCAGTTCGCCGGCTGGCACTGATAATCATTCGTCATCCCTCCTCTTTTTGATAAACTGCTTAAAGCTTCACTTGTTTCTATTATACACTGATCTATATCGAACAGGCCGGCTAATTTTTTTCAGAAAACGCTTGACTTGAAGTTAACTCCAAACGCTAGAATGAATTTAAAAGTTACAGGAGGTGATTTTTATGAATATTACCGAAGCAGGCAAACAGACTTCGCTGACACCCAATACTCTGCGTTATTACGAACGGATCGGGCTTATCCCACCTGTCGCCCGCAATAAAGGCGGGACCCGGGAATACACTTCCAAAGACCTCTGCTGGATAGAATTTATAAAAACCATGCGGTCAGCCGGTCTCTCCCCGGAAACTTTGATAGAATATGTCGCCTTGTCACAGCTCGGCGACACCTCGCTGGAAGCCCGTAAGGATATTTTAGAACTGCAGCGGGAAGTGCTGCAGGAAAAATTGGAATTTATCCAGCAAACCTTAGCCAGAATAGATATCAAAATAGAAAACTACCGTACTGACATTTATCAGAAAAACCATCCGTCACAAAATCAAAAACAAGAGGAGTCCTGAGCATGTTCAAAAAATTTATTACAGCTTCACTGGCCTTAACACTTACCGCTGCAGCAGCAGGCTGCGGCGGCAGCACAGCCGCCAGACAAGATAGTGCCTCTGCAGTAAATGCCCCGGCAGCAGCTGCTGCCCCCAGTGCAAATCAAAACTCACTGCCTGCTTTGCAGGATAAAAAAGTACTGATCGCTTATTTCTCCTACAGTACCAATACCGGGCAGACAGCCCGTTTATTGCAGGAAAAAACAGGTGGCGAGCTTTTTGCCATCGAACCTGAACCTCCCTACAGCACCACTGATTACCGCAGCGTTTCTGCCCAGGGCCAGCGAGAAGTACGCAGCGGCTACAAACCGTCTTTAAAAACAAAGTTGGCTAACATCAGTGACTACGACGTTATTTTTCTCGGTTCACCTATCTGGTGGGCAACTATGGCTCCGCCTGTGGCAGCCTTCCTTTCCGACTATGACCTGAACGGTAAAACAATCGTGCCGTTCTGTACACATGCCGGCTACGGTGCCGGGACTTACTTTGAAGATATCGCCAAAGTCGCACCGCAGTCCAAAGTCTTACCTGGGCTTGCTTTAGACAGACGCAGCGTTCCGGGAGCACTTTTTCTTAACGCCGACGGTCAAAACGTACCGCCTGCCCAGGAAGAACTAAACCGTTATCCGTCAGCTGCCGCTGAAATAGACAACTGGCTGCAGAATCTACAGTTTTAAAAATACCGTTAAACAAGAGGAGGCAGACCTATGAAAAACTTTATTTCCATGTTCCTGATGACATCCCTGCTGCTGGGGGGGATGACCTTTACAATTGGCAAAATGAGCGTGTGTGCCGCTTCAAAAAACAGGATTGAAACAGCACAGCAAAAACAGGCGCATCTTTTCGGCAGCGCCAAAAACAAACTTGCCGCCACCGACCCGGATTTTGCTCAGACCATGGACAATTTCATTTACGGCGACGTTTATTCCCGTGGTAAGCTGACCGACAAACAACGTGAACTGCTGACGATCACCGCACTTACCGCCAGCCAGACTTTAGACAGCCTGCCTGCACAAGTGCAGGCCGCACTGGAAGCCGGCGCTACCCCGGTAGAAATAAAAGAAACACTTTATCAGTGTGCTCCCTATGTGGGCTTTCCCAAAACGGTCGGCGCTTTGGAAATCACCAATAAAGTTTTTAAAAAACAGGGCATTAAAATGCCGCTGGCAAACCAGAGTACTGTTACCGAAGCCACCCGTTTTGACGACGGCTTTAAAGTACAGGGTGAGATTTTCGGAACAGAACACATTGCCGCCATGCACAAAAACTCGCCGGCTAATCAAAAACATATAGCCAATTATCTTTCAGAGTTCTGCTTTGGCGATACCTACACCAGAAACGGCCTTGATCTGCAAATGCGGGAATTGATCACCTTATGCGCTATCAGCACTATCGGCGGTGCGGAACCTCAGGTCAAAGCCCATGTACAGGCCAATCTCAATGTCGGCAACGATAAAGAACTGATGCTGGACGCAGTTACCCAGTGCCTGCCCTATATTGGTTTTCCACGTACGCTGAACGCCATCGCCTGCATCAATCAGATCATCCCCGCCAATGCCTGATAAGCATTATATGTAAAAGAATACCTGTGCTGACTTTAAAAGTCAGCACAGGTATTTTATTTATCTGCAAATCATTGTGCCGTCCGCTTTTTACCAAACGTATCTATTTCGCCGCGTACACCTTCCAGCCAGCTGCTGATCAGTCGCTGCATCTTCCCGGTCCCGATATCCTGCAGAGCCAGTCCTTTTGTTATATACGCCTGCGGGCAGCTTGCGGCTATAGCATCCAGGCTCTTTTCGATACCGCTTTTTTTACTGGTACAAAACGGTACGAGCACTTTACCTGAAAAATCATGCGCTTCTAAAAAAGTACGCACGGCCATAGGCGTTGTTCCATACCAGACAGGATAACCGATGAAAATCGTATCATACTGGGAAATATCGGCTAAATCCGCCGCCAGAGGAGGCCGTTCATTACCTGCAAGTTCCTGTTTAGCTATTTTACCGCATTCACTTTTATCCTGCGGATAAGGCACCTCAGTCTGAATGGCAAACAGCTGTCCCCCGACCGCAGCCTGTATCTGCCAGGCGGCCAGTTCTGTATTCCCGGTATGTGAAAAATAAGCAATCAGTATTTTAGGATTAGTAGGCAAGCCTTCCGGTCCTTTAATCGTAACCGGCTTATTTTCATCCGTTTCTTCATACCCGATCCCGCCACAGCCTCCGACCGCAGCCATCAACAGCAGACCCAGCAGCAGCAGATATTTCTTGCAGCTTCGCATAGTATCCCTCCAAGCATCAAATCATTCTTTCTTAATTGTATCATAAACCTTAGAGTTTGCTCTATGTCAAATAAAACTTTTTATTTTTTATCAAAAAACAGCCCTGATAAATTATCAGGGCTGTTTACTTACCAGTGATATTTTTCGCCGCGGCTGATTTTAAACGCACGGTAAATCTGCTCTACCAGCAGCAGACGGATCATTTGATGGGTAAAAGTCATTTTGGAAAAAGAAATACGCTCATCAGCCCGATGCCTCAATGCATCCGTATAACCAAAAGCACCGCCGATCACAAAGGTGATATGGCTGCTGCCCGCTAAGGCCAGCTTCTCTATTTTGGCGGCCAGCTCCGGTGAACTTACGGCCTTGCCACTAACATCCAGTAAAATCACATACGAATTTTCCGGGAGCACTGCCAGCAAACGTTCTGTTTCTCTGCCCAGCACCTGTTCTTTTAAGGCCGGCGATGGATCTTCCGGCATTCTCTCTTCTCCAATAGCGATCGTTTCCAATTTACAAAACGGCTGCAGCCGTTTTGTAAATTCTTCGATCCCCGCCGTCAGATACTTTTCCTTGATCTTACCCACACAGGCAATGGTGATCTTCATTTAACGGTTTTCCTCAGGAATCTCTTCCAATGTCATGTGGATCGTTTCTTCAGCGCCGCCGCGCAGAACAACAACATCCACACTGTCGCCGACTTTCAGCTCAGCCAGCTTGCCGCGCAGCTCTACTACTTTATCGATCTTCTCACCGTTGAACTTGAGAATGATATCGCCGGGACGCAGGCCGGCTTTAGCCGAAGGACTGCCTTCCCAAACCTTCATAACAAAAATACCGTCATGCAGGTCGATATCAAAACCGTACCGGTTGGCAATATCCTTATCGACCAGGCTGGCGCCAATATACGGACGCACTACACGACCTTTTTTAGCCAGTTCATCCAAAATCGGTTTGGCCGAATTGATGGGGATAGCAAACCCGATACCTTCGACACCGGAAACAGCGATCTTCGCAGAATTGATACCTACGACCTCCCCTTCCGCATTGACCAGCGCACCGCCGGAATTGCCGGGATTGATCGCCGCATCAGTCTGGATCAGGTCAAATTTACGTTCCCCTAACTGGATGGAACGGTTCAAAGCGCTGATTACACCGGCTGTGACACTGCCGCGGAACTCCAGCCCCAGCGGATTACCAATAGCAATAGCGGGTTCTCCGACCTGTAAAGTTGAGGAATCACCGAAATCGGCAACAGGAAGATTGTTTTCGTCGATCTTTACTACGGCAAGATCAGTTGCCGCATCGGCCCCCAATACCTTGCCTTTGACACTGCGTCCGTCCGTCAGGCTGACGATGATTTCTGAAGCGCCTTCTACAACATGGTTATTAGTCGCGATCAGACCGGACTTGTCATAAATAACGCCGGAACCTGTGCCGCGTTCAGTCAGCTGCACTCGATTAAAAATATCGCGCACATAGGCTTTATTAGTGATGCCCACTACTGCCGGACCTACTTTTTTAGCCGCCGCTACGATCGGCGTGTTACGGGCACCGGAAAGGCTGGCATCTTTCTGTGCCGCAGCAGCAGTTTTCTGTTCCTTTACTGCCTCAGCCTTATTGTTATCACTGCAGCCGCCTATAAGTACAGCAGCTCCCAGCAGAGCACAGAAAAAGATATTCATGGTTTTTTTCATAAAGCTTCTCTCCATCTCAACACTCCTCAATCATAATTTTTTACTATGTTTTCCTGCGATGTGATATAAATTTTTGTATCCGCTCCAACTTCGTTAGCGTCCAGGATACCCCGCACCGTTTGCAGGGCCAGGGAAGGCAAATTGTTTTCCTGGCTCAGATGCGCCAGAAAAACCTCTTCCGGCAGTCGCTCCATATGCGCCAGCAGCCAGGCTGCCGAAACATTGGATAAATGCCCGCGTGTTCCCAGAATCCTCTGCTTGAGTATCTGCGGATAACTGCCATTTTTCAGCATATCTTCATCGTGGTTGGCTTCCAGCACCACTACGTCAGCATCAGCTATATTCTGACGCACCTCGTCTGTCACAAAGCCTACGTCGGTGAGATATGTACATTTACTGCCGCCGCTTTTAAAAACATAGCCTACTGTAGAGGCTGCGTCATGCGGGACGGCAAAAGGGATTATTTCCAAACTGCCGCTGCTCAGTTTTTTGGGCAGTAAGCGGCAGCAGCTGCGTTCCATTTCACTTTTTTTCGGCATATACTGCCAGGTCCTTTCATTGGCAAACACCGGCAGACGGTATTTACGGCAAAAAACAGGCAGTCCCTTTACATGATCGTTATGCTCATGTGTCAACAGTACGCCCGTCAAATCTTCAGGCTTCATGCCTGCCTGATGCAGACGTTCCGTCAGCTGGCGGCAGCTGATGCCGACATCTACCAGAAAAGCCTGCTCTCCGGCACGTATCACCGCGGCATTGCCTTTACTGCCGCTGGCCAGGATCGTGATTTCAAACTCACTGCTCATGCTTCGCCTGCCGCAATTTTGTGCCCGGCACTGGTTCCAATACGTTCAGCTCCTGCAACCAGCATAGCCTGCGCAGCTTCCGCGTCACGGATACCTCCGGCGGCTTTGACTTTGAGACCATACTTTTCTGCTTCGGCTGCCAGCAGCTTTACGTCATCGACAGTAGCGCCGCCCTTGTTAAAACCCGTACTGGTCTTGACAAACGCCGCACCGCCTTCGGCTACTAAACGACAGGCTGTACACTTTTCAGCGTCTGTCAGCAGGCAGGCTTCAATGATCACCTTGACCGGAAACGGACTGGCCGCCTCGACTACGCTGCGGATATCACTGACTACAGCAGCATAATCACCGGTCTTAAATGCCGATACGTTCATGACCATATCTATTTCATCAGCGTGCGCTTCGACCGCCATTTTTGTCTCCAGAGCCTTGACCTCAGAAAATGTAGCTCCCAGCGGGAACCCTACTACTGTCACAACCTTGACGTTCGTATCGCTCAGCAGATGTCTGGCCAGCCCCACATAACAAGGATTCACACAAACGCCAAAGAGCCCGTATTTCCGGGCTTCGCTGCAAAGCTGCATAATATCCTCGACAGTTGCCTCAGGTTTTAATAAAGTATGTTCAAGATGCTTCGCAATCGTCATCCCCGACTCCTCCTCATCTTCTATAATGATTTTTGCTTCTATATATTATATCAAAACTTTATACTTTCTGCTTTGACAAAAAAGTAAATTTTTATAAAAACAGAGCCATAATTTTAATTATAGCTGTTCATTGTAATTATACACTAACAATATTCTATATTATCATACAATAAAAACTCTGTGTTCTTAATAAAAAAGCCCCGACTATACAGTCGGGGCAACATAAACATTTCTCTAATTTCAGTGTTTTTTACGGCACTTCTCACAAACGCCAAAGAAATAAAATTGGTGTTTGTCGATACTGTAACCGCTTGCTTCTTCCACCTTTACGACCAGAGACCGGTCATTGAGAGCCGGTACATCATCGACACGGCCGCAGACAGTACACTGCACATGGCTGTGCTCGCTGATATCAGCATCATAGCGGAAACTGTCCTCGCCGGTATTGATGATCTGAATCAGGCCCAGTTTATTGAGAATCTCGACGGTCTTATAAACCGTAGCAAAACTCATGGAAGGATATTTAGGCTGCAGGGTACCGAACAGCATTTCAGCACTGGGATGCTGCTTGGTATTAGCCAGCGCTTCATAAACTGCCAATCTTTGCGGAGTGACTTTATAACCGTTTTGACGCAGCAGGGCGGTCAGTTCTTGGTTGTTTAACATGATTTACCTCCTTGGTTGAAATGTTTTTTGTCCGGCATTTATTGCCTGTTTAGTTTTAGATAATCTTTATCTATTATTTACTAAATTATAATAAAGAAAAACTTTCCTGTCAATATTTAATATCCTTTAATTGCAGCTGTTTAAACATATTTCACAAACCTTCCACAAGGATTTTGGCAATTAAAAGCGAATTTTATAATTATTATACACAAGAAAGAGGTAGACCCATGACCATTGAACAAATAATTGCCGGCGAACTGTCGGTCAGGCCGCAGCAGGCAGCCGCAACTCTAGAACTGCTGGACAGCGGTAATACTATCCCTTTTATCGCCCGCTACCGCAAGGAAGTGACCGGATCGCTGGACGAAGAACAAATCCGTATGATCAGCGAACGTGCTCAATATCTGCGTAATCTGGAAGAACGCCGTCAGGAAATACTGGAATCAATAACTTCACAGGAAAAACTGACCCCTGAACTTGAAAGCCAGATCAAAGCTGCTGTCAAAATGCAGGAGCTGGAAGATCTTTATCTGCCTTACCGTCCTAAAAAACGTACCCGGGCACAGATAGCCCGTGAACGCGGACTGGAGCCTTTAGCAGAACTGATCATGGCTCAATCCCAGCCGCTAATGACCTTAGACAAGCTGGCCAGCCTGCATGTAGATCCTGAAAAAGGTGTCAACTCTGTTTCCGAAGCCTGGGCCGGGGCCTCCGACATAGTTGCCGAAAATATTTCCGACCGCGCCGATATCCGCGAACTGATCCGCAAAGAACTTTGGAAAGGTGCCGAACTTGCTTCAACGCTGACAGTTGACGAAACCGAAGGGCAGGATTACCTGATGTATAAAGAATATTCCGAACCGGTACGTCAGCTGCCGCCGCACCGCATTTTAGCCTTGAACCGCGGTGAAAGCAAAAATTGTCTGAAGCTCACCCTAAATTATCCTGCGGATTCCATGCTGACTAAACTGGCTCAAAAACTGAAAATCCAGCCACACACAGTTTGGAACGAGCTTTATACAAATGCTGTTGCCGACAGCTACAAAAGGCTGCTGTTTCCCTCGCTGGAGCGGGAACTGCGTAACGAACTGACGGAAAAAGCAGAAAAACAGGCTATTTCTGTCTTTGCCGCCAACCTGCGGCAGCTGCTGCTGCAGCAGCCTATTGCCGGGCATACTGTTTTAGGTCTCGATCCCGGTTACCGCACCGGCTGTAAAGCAGCCGTTATTGATCCCAACGGACGTACACTGGCGATCAATACGCTCTATATCACCGGCAGCCAGCATCAGCGTGAACAGGCGGAAGCCGGCTTTATGGATCTGGTGACCAGGCATAAAGTGACCCTGGTAGCTATCGGCAACGGAACTGCTTCTTTTGAAACAGAGGAGTTTACGGCCCAGATGATCGAAAAATACCATCTTGATATTGCTTACCTGATCGTCAGCGAAGCAGGCGCTTCTGTTTATTCTGCCTCCAAGCTGGCCCGCGAAGAGCTGCCCGATCTGGACGTTTCCCTGCGCGGAGCGGTATCCATTGCCCGCCGTGTACAGGACCCTCTGGCAGAGCTTGTCAAAATAGAGCCCAAGGCTATTGGTGTTGGTCAATATCAGCATGATGTCAATCAAAAGGAACTCACTGCGACCTTAGGTACTGTTGTCGAGTCCTGCGTCAACCACGTCGGCGTCGAGCTGAATACAGCTTCTCCCGCGCTGCTTTCATATGTAGCAGGCATTTCCGGCACCGTCGCCAAAAATATTATTGCCTACCGTGACGATAACGGTGCCTTTACCAGCCGTAAGGAACTTTTAAAAGTTGCCCGTCTGGGTCCGGCAGCCTTTACTCAATGTGCAGGCTTTCTGCGTATCGCCCAGGCTAAAAATCCTTTAGACAATACCTCCGTCCACCCTGAAAGCTATACCTTAGCAGAGCAGATCCTGGCAGAGCTTGGCTTTGACCTGAAACACTGTAATGACATCGCTGTTCAGGAAGCGGCAGCTAAAGCCGACGCCTCTGCAATTGCCGTCAAACTGAACGCCGGCCTGCCGACTGTAACTGATATCCTGGAAGCCCTGGCCCGGCCGGGGCGCGATCCGCGCGAAGATGCTCCGGCACCGCTGACACGCAAAAAGGTAGCAAAACTGAGCGATTTGGAGATCGGCAGCGTTGTCAAAGGAACAGTCCAAAATGTTGTCGATTTCGGAGTTTTCGTAGATATCGGCCTAAAAACCAGCGGTCTGATTC
>OBAG01002214.1_pt1 | contig 10457 bp, 7 predicted proteins | sample 1517701 | NCBI WGS metagenome assembly OBAG01 (sample SAMN04571702, study PRJEB22368) | human gut metagenome | biome: human gut; material: stool | host: Homo sapiens | place: Luxembourg | collected 2012-09-07 | reverse complement strand
CTTACCAGACAGGCATTCCACCTGCTAGACTACTCGCCCTTATCTGGGCGCACAATTCCGATTGTTCTGCCTTTCCTGTTCGAAAGTTTTTCGGCAAATATTTGTAGCATGAAGGATTGTTCCGCTTAAGCGACCCCCGGCAGGCCAGAATCTTTTGGCAATGTGCAAAATGAACGAATTCCCAAGAAGGTACTTTTACATGCCCTTCGGGGAATTCGTTCATTTGCACATTCTAAAGTGCTGTTCCCTTCTTCGGGACAAAGAAACGGCTCATATCTGTGTGCTCCAGCTCAAGCAGTGAAATTTTTTTGTCGATTCCTCCGGCATATCCTGTCAGGCTGCCATTTGTGCCAACCACACGATGACATGGAATGATAATGGAAATTTCATTATGTCCTACGGCACCGCCAACTGCCTGAGCAGACATGCGGGAAGTGTTTTTCGTTTCAGCTATTTTACGTGCGATTTCTCCATACGTGATCGTCTGCCCATAGGGAATCTGTAATAAAATCTGCCACACTGCCTGTCTGAATGACGAGCCGGAAGGATGAAGCGGCGGAGTAAAGTTCGGTTCTTCACCGGAAAAATACATATCCAGCCATTTTATTGTCTCTGTAAGAATTTCCGTTTCCTGTGGAATATGCTCATCCGGAAGCGTATTTGCAAAATATTTCTGTCCTTCAAACCATAAACCGATAAGCCCGATTTCATCCGTTGCTAAAAGAATGTCGCCAATCGATGATTTATATTTACAAGTATATACCATATTTCTACCTCAAAAAAGCAACTCCTGAATCTGCATAAGATCATCCGCAAAGAAAATACCTTTCTGTCGTTCTTGATCGGACAGTCCCTTCTCAATCATATGATTTAATAATTCTTTTAAACTGTTATAGTAGCCGTTCAGGTTATAGAGAATACAGGAAGCATCCAGCTGCTTCAACGATACTTTTGACATCACTTCTGTGATTTCCTCAAGAGTACCTGTTCCACCGGGAAATGCAATAAATGCATCGCCAAGTTCGATCATTTTGTTTTTGCGTTCTGACATATCTTTCGTCACGATCAGCTGTGTCAGTCCGTCGTGCTGCAGCTCTTTTTCAACAAAAAACTGCGGTTCAACGCCGATCGCTCTGCCGCCTGCATTCAGAACACTGTCCGCTAATGCCCCCATCAATCCGCTTTTTGAACCACCGTAAACCAGTGTGTTTCCGCTTTGCCCGATCCAGGCTCCAAGTTCTGTAACTGCCTTATGTAAAGCCGAATCATTGCCTTCATTTGCTCCAAGATATACTGTAATGTTCATAATTTCCTCCCAAAATGCTTCACTCTGAATATTACTTACAGACTTTATTTAGATTCGACAGACGAGGATGTCCGCTCCCATGCCATTACATAGTCTTTTTCCCCAGTAACTTCATCTAAACCACTATACTGAATCTCAAACCCTTCTCTTTGATAAAAAGATATTGCCGGTGTGTTTTTCTGATATACATTCAAAAACAAATTCTTTTAAACTGTTACAGCAGCCGTTCAGGTTATAGAGAATACAGGGAGCATCCAGCTGCTTCAGTGATACTGGAAGTTGTCGTATAAACATTCCCTTTATTGTATAGCTGTTTTTTCATCTAAAATTTACTGTAACTTCATCGTTCTTTTTTATTCTTATTTTATGGTGAAAACATCTGTTTTTCAATATAAAAAATTATGAAATTTCTTTGGCTGCTTCTCTTTCTAATTGGCAGTTCAAAGCAAAACCGCTGCAGCCACCAGAAACTTCTTTCTGATGACCACAGCGGTTTATTTGCTGCATTTTTAAGATACTGTTTTTGTTATTTCACTCTTGTCAGATTCATTCGTTTCAGATAGCTCTGCGTCTCTGCCACAACCACTCCGCTCAGGGAGAGCAGTGCGATCAGGTTCGGGATCGCCATCAGTGCGTTGAAGATATCGGCAATCACCCATACTGCAGATACTGTGAAGTACGGTCCGATAAAGACTGCTGCTATGTACAGCCAGCGGAAGATCTTCAGGGCTGTTTTGTTGCTGCCGGAAAGATATGCCAGACATCTCTCACTGTAGTAGTCCCATCCGAGGATGGTAGTAAATGCAAAGAATACCAGACACATCATCAGCAGAAATGCACTGATCTGCGGTGCAAACGGAAGTCCCTGCTGGAATGCGTTGGTGGTAACTGCCACACCTTCCAGTCCGATGTTCCAGGAACCGGTGAGCACGATGGAAAGTCCGGTCATGGTACATACAACGATCGTATCGATAAAGGTACCGGTCATGGTAACCAGTCCCTGACGTGCCGGCTCTTTTGTCTGAGCGGCTGCTGCTGCGATCGGGGCACTACCAAGTCCTGCCTCGTTTGAGAAGATACCTCTTGCGATACCTTTCTGCATTGCCACAATGATCGCTCCAAGTGCTCCGCCGGCTGCTGCACGCATACCAAAGGCACTGGATACAATCTCTACGATCGCTGCCGGGATTTTATTAGCGTTTAAGATCAGAAGCAGCAAAGAAATTGCAATGTATATAACTGCCATGAACGGCACAATGATCTCAGATACTTTTGCAATACGTTTCAATCCTCCGATAACAACCAGACCGACACAGACAGTCAGGATCAGTCCTGAGATCACAACGGCAAGCGTATAATCTCTTCCCAGCAGATGGATCACATTCTGTGCGTTCGGATCAAAGAAGTTACCTACGGCACTTGTGATACCATTTACCTGTGTAAAGGTTCCGATACCAAACAGACCTACACCCATTCCGAAAAATGCAAAAATCTTTGCCAGCCAGGTCCATTTTTTGCCCATACCGTTTTCGATATAGTAGAACGGACCGCCAAGGATATGGCCATGTTTGTCCGTTGTACGATACTTGATTGCAAGGAGACCTTCGGAATATTTCGTTGCCATACCAAACAGGGCTGCAATTTCCATCCAGAATAACGCTCCCGGTCCTCCGGCTACGATCGCGGTTGCCACACCGACAATGTTTCCGGTACCGATGGTTGCGGAAAGTGCCGTACATAACGCTCCGAAACTTGTAACTTCTCCGTGACCGCTCTCTTCATTTTCAAACATGTACTTGAGTGCTTTTGGAAGTTTTGTGATTTGGATACCTTTCAGACGAATGGTAAGATAAATACCAGTCAAAAGAATTGCTACGATCAGTGGGACACCCCATACCAGATCATCAACGTACTTCAAAAAATTGTTTACTGCTGCTAACATTACTCTCTCTCCAATCTTGATAATTTATTGGCTGCTGCCAGAACACCCTCACAAAATCTGCCCCGTGACTATTTTCCATGTTATCTGATACTGACACGGATAGATTCTTTGGGCTGTCCGAAAACAACAAAAGAGCTGATCATACAATCAGCCCTCCAAAGAGTAGAACATATTTAGACTTTTCTCTGTCCTTTTGCCTGAGAGATAAGCAGCAGATCTGCTGCCGTACACCTTCGGCGCCCGTTCTATGAGACTCTCCAGAGTACGCTGTGACTTTCTTCGACACAACGTGTTTTTATTTTAGCATACCTGAAGAGCCTCTGCAAGAAAAATTTATTCTTTTTTAATAATTCCATATATTTTTACAAGTTCCATCAGGATTTCCACGCTCTTATCCATTCCCTCAACTGTTATATGTTCATACGGTCCATGGAATGCATAGCCGCCGGTTCCGAGATTCGGGCACGGCAGTCCCATAAAACTCAGTCTTGCCCCATCCGTACCGCCGCGGATCGGCTGAATTTTCGGCACAATACCCATGTTCTCACAGGCTTTTTTCGCATTCTCGATCAGATGATAACAAGGGCGGATCTTCTCTGCCATGTTTCGATATTGTTCTTTGATCTGAAGATCAACCGTTCCCTCACCGTATTTCTGATTCATGGCATCTGCGATTTCTTTCAGTTTCTGCTGTTTCTGTGCAAACTTGTCCGCATCGTGGTCACGCACAATATATACAAGTTCTGCTCTTTCACAGCTGCCGTTTATTTTGATCAGATGATAAAATCCTTCATAGCCTTCTGTCTGCTCCGGTGTCTCTTCCTGAGGCAGCATCATCTGGATCTCACATCCGACGGCTCCGGCATTGATCATGATGCCTTTGGCACTGCCCGGATGCACGTTGACCCCCTGAATCTTAAAAACAGCTTCGCAGGCATTGAAATTTTCGTATTCGATCTCGCCTTCCGCACCGCCGTCCACGGTATAGGCAAAATCTGCTGCAAATCCCTCTACATCAAAATGATCTGCTCCTCTGCCGATCTCTTCGTCCGGCGTAAATGCAAGACAGATCTTTCCATGCGGCACATCACTTCGCAGAACGTATTCTGCCATCGTCATAATTTCTGCAATACCTGCTTTGTCATCTGCTCCGAGGATCGTCGTTCCGTCTGACGTGATCAGCGTACGCCCCTTCAGATTTTTCAGATGCGGAAAAAGTACGGTATCTAAAACTCTGCCGCCTTCATCAAAAACAAGATTCTGTCCGTCATAATTTTCATGAAGAACCGGATGGATCGGATTTTCCGTAAATTCTGAAACGGTGTCCATATGTGCGATAAATCCAAGAGATGGACTGTTCTCATAACCTTCTGTTGCCGGAATTGTTCCATAGACATAGCATTTTCCGTCCACGGCTGCATCCTCGATGCCCAGTTCCTTCATTTCTCCCACCAGACGCTCTGCCAGTTCAAACTGACAGGAACTGCTCGGTGTTTCCATATTTTCTTCGCTGCTCGGTGTTTTTACTTTGACATATTCCAACAATCTTTCATATGCACGCATGATTTCTGCCTCCTGATCCTTTCTCAGATACCAGAAGCCGGAATTCTTCCGACCATGGTATCTTTTCTTATCAGATATTATAGTCCTCTTTGACAGCCAGGGCAACTTGAATTTATAACTGAGGTCTGTCATTTAATTCATATGCGAGACTACTGCTCTTCTTTAACACTTCCTGCTTTTTATTCCGGATCCAGGCACGCCGTTCACTCTGATCACTGCCCTGCACTTTTTCTGCCTGACTTAAAATTTCTTCGTACTCGTCATATAATTCTTTCGCATAAATATCACAGGAAATGGCTTTTTCCATATTGATAAAGCTTTCTTCATAATTTTCTTTTTCCAGAGCACCATATGCCAGATATTGATAAACTTCTGCCAGATGTGTATTGTGCGTGAGGATCTGCTCTGCCGCCGAAGTTGCTTCCTCTGCACTCCGACTTCCTTCCATCACCGCAAGCTGTGCCGGCGTATAAGCACCATAAAAACTCAGTGCCTTCTGATGTTCTCCGACATAATCGAGCAGGAACGGTATGCAGAAATAAATACAGCCCACACTTATAACTGTCAGAAAAATACAGTCTTCGATTTTTGTCTTTTTCTTTAAACTACCCTCTGCTTTACCGTAATCCAGACACAGAAGTCCCAAAAGCCCGATCGCAGTAAACTGCAGATCAAAATCAACCAGCATATGCAGCATGATAAGAAGCAAAATCTGTTTCTGCATACTGCTCTGACTGCCTTTTAAGAGCTGACGCAGCATCACAGCCGCAAACAGAACAGCCGGAAGAATCCCCAGATCCAACGCAGCCTGTAACCAGTCGTTATGCACAAAGAGCGTCTTATAAACTCCGGTCTGCATCCGTCCTTGAACATAAGCATAGCCATGGTAACCCATTCCAAACGGATACTTTGCGATCATTTTTAATGCATCCAGATCATAAAGAATACGTCCTTTCCAGGTACTGGAATAGCGGAACACTGTGAAAATCCTGCCGATATTCTGCTCACCTGCCCCGTTTGTCACAACCATAACAACTGCAAGTAGTGCAAACACAGCGACAATGCAAAAAATCCCGTATTTCTTTGCTTTTTGTGACGACAGATGCCGGATAAACCAGATCAGATATCCGAAAAACAGAAGCATCACGCCGCGGCTCCCAGTCAGAAGCAATCCTGCCAAAAGTACAATTCCTTCCAGAATCTGAATCTTATCTCTTTTGACAGTGCATTGCTGATCTCCGTTTTTCTTTTTCGGGTTTTCCGATTTTACCATCCATTGATTGCAGACCTGCCAGCAGATAGAGTGCACAGGTATTAGAATACTGGAAAAATCCGCCAAGACGCCCGACCTGCCAGAGCTGCTCTTTCAGAGCCGGAAATGGCAGTGCCAGAATCCCGGCCAGTACCATAAAGCAGCCGATGTGTGCGATATAGCCTGTTGCTTTCTGTCTGGTTTCATCCGAAAACTGCATGAAAAACAGATAGCCAAGAGGCAGTGGCAGCATTTTGATCACGCCCACAAAAGCCATTGCCCGATCGATTGCATAAAAACAGGTAATACCGAACCATAAAAACACAGACAGCAACACTGCCAGCTGTTTTTTCCCTTTGATCTGAAACGAATATTTTACGCGGCAGACGATAAGCAGTATACCAAGCACTGCCGCAAGCATCGCTCCGGAAAATTCATAAAATCCTCCATACAAAAATGCAGAAAGAAGAAGCACTGTAAAAACAGCTGCCTCTTCTTTCGTTCTTTTATATGGACTGCTCTTCCATTGTATTTGATTTTTTGTCTTTTTCTTTGAATTTTGCTGTGCCATATAAAATCCTCCGTAACGGCTTCGCCCTGTGCAAAACCGTTACGATCCTGTTATTATTTTTTAATTTTTACCGAACTGCTCTGTCCTTTTTTGCGGAACAGTTTCTGGTAATTTTTGAGTTTTTTTGCCGGAACCTTGATCGTCGCTTTTTTGTTAATGCCCTTGAGTGCCTTTGCTTTGACGGTCTTCAGTTTCGTGCTTTTTACGGTAATGTTTTTCAGATTTTTGCAGTCCTTAAACGCTGCTTTTCCGATGCTTTTCACATTCGCTCCGACGGTTACCTTTTTCAGTTTCTTGCATCCGGCAAATGCCTGATCCTGGATTGCGGTAACGTTCGCTCCGATCACAACCGTCTGTACATCGCTTCCTTTGAGAGCATTTTTTGCGATCTGTACAACTTTGTAAGTTTTCTTATTGATCTGAACCGTCTTTGGAATATTGACTTTTTTCGTCTTGCTGTTGATCACTCCGGCAAATGCAACTGTAGATGCGGACAGTACTTTATATTTCTGTCCCTTTACTTCTTTTACCGTACCGACTGCAAGCGTTCCGTCCGTGTTCTGGTTTCCATTGTTTGTATTCTGGTTCCCATTGTTGCCCTGGTTTCCACCATTTGTGCCGTTGCTGTTTCCCTTATCTCCGTTATCGTCTTTATGATCATCATCCTGATCATTTCCTGCACCTGCCCGAACTTCCACATCATAATATGCATATTTTGCTTTTGTTCCGGCTGCATTGACTACTTTTGTCAGAATCATCATCGTACCGGATTTTGTCATTCCTGCGAACGGTGCAAAGGCACCTGCATAGGCGATCCACTGATTATCCGCTACCAGTTCTGTCTGATAATCATATTTACTCTGAAAATTCTGCTCTGTCATCACACAATAGAACAATTTCGCAGTGCTGTCACCATATTCCAGCGTTACAGTCGTTGATGGTGTCGCCGGATATCCCGTCATAGAAATACCTGCCGCTTCAAAACCTTCTTCGACTCTCTGCTTACTTCGAAGCAGAACCGCATGGCGATCCCCCGCCTGACGGATACAGTAGCTGTATTCTTCTCCTTCTGTCAGAGACTTCATATCTTCTGCTGTTAGCAGATACTTCTGGGTTCCTTTCGGGATTGAGATCTCTAATACCGTCCTGATCTCATTTTTATGATGGAACTCCAGAACAACATCCTGATCTTTCGTGTAGTTTCCAACATAAAATACACCGTTGGAAGTGTTGCCTGTCTGATTTCCCGGCTGATACTCCATGTCCACATAAACCGGAAACAGACCATTTAGATTCTTCGTTCCAGGAGCCTCATAAGTTTTGCCATTGACCGAAATTTCTGTAATGGAAAAATATCCGTTTTCACTTCCAAGACTTTCTATATCTGCTCTTGTAACCTCAAAATACTTCTGCTTTTTCACGCCGGAAGCATCCTCCTGCACCTTGCAGTTCAGTTCCTTACGATTCCCATTATCATCCGCTTTGACAGTCACGCTTACCGTATCGCCGGCATTTGCAATATCATCTGCAATATAGACACAGTTTGTCTGAGAGAAAGCATCCAGCTGGCGTGCATATAAAACCGGTCTCTGGAAGCTGATATTGAGACCTTTTGCCAGGTTTTCATTTGCGATGACAACAGATCCCGTACCATATTTTGCTTCGTACTCAGACAGATCAAGGGAACAGAGAAATCTCTTTTCGCCAGATTTTGTATTGATCACATAAAAAATACCGTCATTGGCTACTTCATAACCATTTTCTTTGCTGTAAGTTCCAACGATCGTATCATTATAACTTACATTTCCATCGGTAAAATCATAACTTCTCTCTGCAAAGTACGGTTTTACATATTTTGCAACTTCATCATTCAGATTTAATCCATATACATAAGCTGCCACATAATTTCCATGTTTGTCTGTATGGATTTCTTTGTCATTACCATATAAATTGGATTCATTGGAAGCATTTCCCTGTGAAGCTTCCGAATCCATCATGCCAAGAATGATCGGCTGATCGGTGGAGATCACTGCATTTTTAATGATTGTTTTATAACCGTTTTCTGTCTCAAGAACCATATTATAAGTTCCGTTCGGAATTGCCTCTTCAATGATCGCTCCGTTCTGGAAACCTGCCATGATTCCGTAAGTATACTGCGTGTTGTAAACATCACTGCCTCCGTTTTCATCAAATGGCATTTTCTTTGCCGGATAACGGTCATCCTGCACTCTTCCGGAATCTGTATCCTGATAAATCTGCATAATTTTTGTATTCAGACCATACTGTTTGCTGTCTTTTCCGTCTGCATTAACAAGATAAGATTTCTTGATCGTCTGATCTTCTTTTCCGCAGAATGCAGAAACCCAGTAAGCAGTCACCTGTGCATTTCCTGTGATGCTGGAAGTGTAGATCGGATTTTTTGTATTTTCAACTTTGACTTCTTTTGAACCCTTTGTTGTAAAATAATCTTCCTTTTTCAGTGTGATACTCAGACCGCCAACGGTTTTGCTGCCGGATTTGCCCGGATAGGTCAGTGAAACCTCTTTTGTGCCGCTCACATCATCCAAAATCGGAACGGAAATTTCATAATAGTCATAATCATCTTTGCCATATAAAGTATAATCCTGTGCTACCTCGCCGACCGCATATTCTTTCCCGCCAATCGTTGCTTTAAATGCATCCGCCTCCTGGCCCTGCAGAGAATCATCGGATGTTTTCAGATACAGTTTTACCTCATATCCATCCCACAGATGATCGTAATCACCTGTTTTTTTGCAAGCTCCCAAATAATACGTGTCATACAGACTTTTCAGCTGATCGCCGTCTGCCGCCTGTGTCTGTGCAACCTCTTCTGTAGATGCCGCATAGACATTTCCTGCCATAGAAGGCAGGAGCAGGATCTGCAGCAGAAGTGCCAGTACCAGTAAGAATGCTGTTTTCTTCATCGTGTTGCCCTCCCTTGTTTTTTATATTTATTATAATCTGACTTACATATAAAAATCAACGCTTATATTGGTAATTTTTACAAATTATTGTCTGTTTTTAAAATTTACAGTGGTAGTTTTTTTTGTTTTCGACTATAATAGACAGGAAAATATATTTGAAGCGATACAGCGTTATCACTGTATCAGAATGGAGGACAAAATGGAAATCGTATGCTTAGACCTGGAAGGTGTACTGGTACCGGAAATCTGGATTGCTTTTGCAGAAGAAACCGGCATCCCGGAATTAAAGAAAACCACCAGAGACGAACCGGACTACGATAAACTGATGAAATATCGTCTTAATATTTTAAAAGAACATAATCTGGGACTGAAAGAAATCCAGGAAACCATCGCCAAAATCGATCCGCTCCCGGGAGCAAAAGAATTTCTGGATAAATTAAGAGAACTGACACAGGTTATCATTATCAGCGATACTTTCTCACAGTTCGCAGGTCCGCTGATGAAAAAGCTGGGTTATCCGACTATTTTCTGCAACTCTCTTGTCGTTGCTGACAACGGAGAAATCGTTGATTTCAAAATGCGTTGTGAGAAATCCAAATACACAACCGTCAAAGCTCTGCAGTCCATCGGTTATGACACCATCGCAAGCGGCGACAGCCATAACGACCTTGGCATGATCCAGGCAAGTAAGGCAGGCTTCTTATTCAGAAGTACCGATGCAATCAAAGCAGAATATCCACAGCTGCCGGCATTTGAGACCTATGATGAACTTTATGATGCAATTAAGAAAGTGATCGAGGGATAAGGCGGAGGTTTGTGTAAATGTGCAAATGAACAAATTCCCCGAAGGACACGTAAAAGTGCCTTCCCTGGAATTG
>OBAG01002202.1_pt1 | contig 10494 bp, 10 predicted proteins | sample 1517701 | NCBI WGS metagenome assembly OBAG01 (sample SAMN04571702, study PRJEB22368) | human gut metagenome | biome: human gut; material: stool | host: Homo sapiens | place: Luxembourg | collected 2012-09-07 | reverse complement strand
CATTTTCATACTCTCCGCCCCAGTTGCGGCGCAGGTAGATGCCGTCCACGTAGACATATGGATAGCGCCCGCCCTGCAAAGGGCGGTTCCGCCAGTCCTCGATGTGAACGTAGGCTTTCTTGTTCAGCTCGCTGATGGTGGCGGGCGAGACCTTGCTGCCCCACAGCGCTTCGGTGATGTCCTCTACCCGGCGCACGGAAACGCCTGCCAGGTACATCTCGATGAGGGCCTCCTCCACGCTGCTCTCCCGGCGGCGATACCGCTCAATGATGGCAGTCTCAAAGGATACGCCCTTGAGCCGGGGTACGTGGAGCGTAACGTCGCCGGAGGTTGTGGTAAGGTTGCGGTCATAGTGGCCGCTGCGGTAGCCCTGACGGGCCTCGCTGCGCTCATAGCGGGCGGCTTGGGTCAGCGACTCCGCCTCCTTTTCCAGCAGCTCGTTCAGGGTTTCCTCCACGCTGCCGCGAACCAATTCCTTGATTTGGCCCTTGATTACTTCCTCGTTTAGCTGTACAATTTTCTCGGACATAGTTTGCTGTCTCCTTTCAGAATGGTGTGTCGTGACTTCATTCTACCAGAGCCTGCAAGCTATGTCTTCTTTTATGCATTTTCCAATTTGCGCAACTTATTGGACCTGTTGACAAAAGCAAAAAAACTGCTGAAACCCACAGTGGTTCCAGCAGAATAATAAATTGGGAGATAGCGAAAGATGGCATTTTGCCATCCGCTTAAGATTTAGGGCCATGGCAGCAAGGAGGCATTCTTCCGTAGCCGCGAGAATGCCCCTTTTTCGAATCTTTGAAATACAGTGTTCCAGTTTCAAGACGGAGAAACTGCCCTCGGCCCAGATTTTGCGAAGCCGCATCATGGACAGGAATTCAGGAGTTCCCACGCGCTGATGCCCTCTGAAAAATGCCGGATAGCAGCTGCTGGCCAACACTCTGCGCCGAATTCCAGCCTTGTCAAAACAGCCCGGCCGTTTTGGACAGCGCATACAGGCATCGCCCTCGACCTGGTAGCAACGCAGATATTTGCCCGTCGATTTGCTGCAATTTAGCCTGTGGTACGTAAGAGGAACTCCTTCCGGACAGATGAATGCGTCCAGCTGTGGATCGTAGGAGAATCCATATTTCTCAGGTGGATTGGAGAACTGAATTGCGGGGATATATCCGGTAATGCCCAGAAGCTCCAGCCCCCGGTGAACAGCACCAGTCTCATATCCGCGATCCAGAGCAAGCCGGCTCATTGGGATACCAAGATTGATTTGCCGTTCCAAATGCCGCAAGATCAGGACGCTTTCCTTCTCATTGGCAGAATATACATCAACGCCTGTTAAAATGCCGTGTTTGCAGTCCACAGTTGCTTCCATCAGATATCCGATGCCGCGTTTGCTGCCGTGATTGATATAACCGCTGTCTGGATCTGTTTGGCTGGTGGTACGGCACTTCCTTACAATTTTTGTTGGCGGCTTTTTAAAGCCCGGCTGATTGGAAAGCTCTTCATCCAAAGAATCGAGATAGCTTTGCATACTCTGTTCAACTTCTGTTTCTACATTGATCCAGCTTTCTCTTGATACGTTGGCCGGAATGTAGCTTCCATCCGCAGCCATCGCTTCTCCGTCGATCAGCCCAAATTGCTTGAATGGTAACAGCGCGGTCATTAAAAATACTTCCCCGGTCCAGCCGGCAGCAACGCTCTTCTTGTACTCCAGCTTTTTCAAATTCTTTTATACAACTGCCCGGTCCAAAAAACAGTGTCTGTGGAGAATTGTGTGCAACAACAGGAATTGCGTCGTAATCGAAATGGTCGAAATGAATATGGGTTGCGATATAATACTGCGGTACCACTTCTGCCGGGTCAATCAAACATGCGGACAACCGTTTAAAGCCTCGCATCCGTTGTCCGCAGTTGGTAAGATAGGGATCCACCATCAACATTCTTCCGGCGGCATCCTTCAGGCAGAAACCCGCCTGGCCCAGCCAGCAAATGGCCAGTTCCCCCTCCCCTACCGGAGTTTCGCGGATTGCATTGATCAGCTTCATAAGGCAAGTCCTCCCTACCGGTCAGTACAGGCAGCCCTCCAGCCAGGAATAGCGTTCATCGAACTGCACCTTGTACTTCTTTTCGTCACCAGCCAGTCCCCACAGCAGGTAGGCTACAGTGCCAGGCAGAGCCACGGTAGTATGATAACCTACTGGCAATGCCACCGCGGTGTCATTCTCTTCGATGACATTGACCTCATCCCAGATCTTCTTGTTATCGTCCGTGAGGTCATAGCCATGCTGCATTACGCCACCTTTGCCTGTACCCTTAGAGGTCATCTGGAAAGAGAATATCTCGTCCAGAACAACTTCCTTACCGGGACGTTCATAGTCATGACGATGTGCAGGGAACCCGATCCAGCCGCCAGGAACAGAGACCGTCTCGCCTACGATCAGCAACTTGGTGATGTGGTCATTGTGCTTACCAGGCTGTCCAAAGATAAAACGATACTTCCGCTTGTAGATGTACTCGCCCGGTTCCCCCTCTTCGATCTCTTCAGGAGGGCAGAAGTAGGGAGCGTTGCCCTCATCACAGTAGGCAGTGTAAACGCGGGCCTCGCAGCCATTCTTGCTGGTGAACTTCACCTTAGCGCGGGGAGGCAGATATACGGCAGTGGGCATATCATCGTAGACATTTCCCCGCTGCCCCTCACGGCCGTTAATGACCATTTTACCGTCATATTCGGCCCAAACCTGAAAATCACCTTGCTGAAGCACAACAGCCTGTTCCTCACCGGTAACTGTATACTCCAGAGTCTTTCCCGCCTTCAGTAAAATGCGGCCAAAGCCCATATAAGTCATTTCCGAATTACCCTTGGAGATGACACTCTCATAACCGGGCAGGTTCTGGAAACGATAGACCTTCGTAAAGGACATAGTATTCACTCCTTCAAATGTTCTGATATTACTTGTCAAAGATTTCCGGATTAACCGGGAAACTGACGGATTTTCCTGTAAGGTACTCGGTAATCCCCAGTGCGCTGTCCATAGCCATAGCCCGCAGAGCACCATCGCTTAGGGCTGCATTATGGGGAGAAACAATGACATTATCCATTTTAAACAGCGGGTTGTCCGGTGCAGGAGGCTCCTGCTCAAATACATCGAGACCGGCACCTGCGATTTCTCCGGACTTCAGCGCCTCAATGAGCGCCACTTCATCAATAATGGGACCTCTGGCTGCGTTGATGATATAAGCCGTAGGTTTCATCATCTCGAACTGATTCTTTCCCACCAAATGATAGGTGGAAGGAAATAGCGATGTATGCACGATAACAAAGTCGGATCCACGGTACACATCCTCCGCAGAGGTCATCGTCACCGGCAGATCGCTCACATCTTCCTGTTTGACGAAAGGGTCGCTGGCAATGATGTTCATGTCAAATCCAGACAATTTCTTCACCACCAGGCGGGAAATTTTCCCCATACCCACAATGCCTACCGTAGAATCTTTCAACTCGACGGTCTTGTAGGTGTTGCGCTGGGTAAACTGCCCCTCCCGGGTCAGCCGATCCATGCGAACAATGCGCTTGCTGAGAGCCAGTAGCAGCGTGACGATATGCTCTGCCACGGCGTTCATATTGGAGTAAGGCGCGTTGACCACTAAAATGCCCTTTTCCGTGGCGTGGGCCACATCAATATTATCCACACCCATGCCGTGCTTGGCAATCACTTTCAGCGTAGGAATGGCATCCATAATCTCTGCCGTAATCTTGGCGGAACGGATCAGAATGCCCGCGCAACCCTGGGCCTGCCGGATGATTTCCGATGCCTCCGTGCTGGTCCCCTGCACCACCTCGAAGTATTCCTTCAGATACGCCACCGCATCGTCATGAATATGTTCTGTCAAAAAAGTCTTTTCCATGTTTTACCCCCGGATCTCACCGATGGCATTTTTGCCCCACTTGACGATCATGCCCTGATCGGAAGCCAGCAGAATGTACTGCACACCTTTTTCAATGAGCTTCTTGGCAGCTTCCGGCGTACCGGCCACGGTGCCCACCGCCTTGCCGGCAGCCAGGGTCTTCTTGGTCACCATTTCGATGGCCGCCTGCACCTCTGGGTCGCCGGGCTTGCCGGGAACGCCGTAGGACTGAGACAGGTCCATGGGGCCGATGAAGATCACATCCACACCATCCACCTTCAGTACCTCATCAATATTCTCCACGCAGGCTTTGGTCTCACAATGAGAGATTACCATGGTATTGGCATTGGCTGTATCAATGTAGTCCTGCACGCCGCAGGTACCGTAACCACAGGCCCGCACGCTGGGAGAAAGGCCTCGCACACCATAGGGTGTGTACTTCACATAGGATACCAAGTCACGGGTAGCTGCAGGGCTATCCACATTCGGCACCTGTACGCCGGCATAACCCAGATCCAAGTTTTGCAGAATCTCTACTTGGTTATTTTCTCTGACGCGGACAATGGGAGTAATCCCTGCCGCATCCGCCGCCCGGACGATGTTGGTCAACTGCTCACGATCCACTGCCACGTGCTCGGTATCCAGCACAAAGAAGTCAAACCCTGCCAGAGCCAGCAACTCCGGCACAGCGGCATCCGTCAGCTTGACAAAGGTGCCAATGGCACTCTCACCGTTTTTGATTTTCTTTTTCAACAAGTTTTCTCGCATGGCCTCTGTACTCGCCCCTTTCAGTTGCTTTAATTTGTAGCAAGTATCGTGCCACTTTGCGGATTCGTTTTCTCAGCATCTAAATTTCTACGAATTTCCAAAACATCACGGTATCTTTTGTTGAAACACGCCAAACATTTTGTCTCATTTTCACTAAATCGCAAAAATCAAGCCTTTTCCAAAAAGTACTGTTGGTATTTTTCACGGTTGTCAATATGCGTCCATGCGCACCGTGTGTGCACAAACGCACACTGTATATAAGAAGGCGAAAAAGAGTGTTCTCCTTTTCGCCTTCTCTGATATCCTTTTCCTACTTTTGGTAGTTTTGCTGCTTCCGAACAATAGTAGACGGATCTACACCTAAAGCAACCGCAGCCTTTCGGATAGAACCGCACTGTCGGATTGCTTTCTGAATTGCCATATACTCTGCACGCTCCACCGTTTCTTTTAAAGTGATCACCCCTGTGTCCTCAGTAAAACCACGGTCCTCCGTTGAAAATTGGAGCCGTTCCGATAGGTTCTCTCTTCGAATAATGTCACCCGGTGTCGTAATCACTAAGTTTTCCATTAAGTTTTCCAGTTCCCGGACGTTTCCTGGCCAACTGTAGCTTTCCAGCACATCTATTGTATCTGAATAGATGGATTTATTCGTATGGTACTTTCGATTTGCCACGGTCAAAAAATGATTAACCAGAGGCAAGATATCCTCTTTTCGGTCTCTCAGAGGTGGAATCTTGATGGGCACCACATTAAGCCTGTAATAAAGATCTTCTCGAAACCGACCCTCTTTGACCATTTGTTTTAGATCTTTGTTGGTAGCAGCAATGATTCGCACATCCAGATTCACAGTCTCTGTACCGCCTACCCGGACGATTCGTTTTTGCTGCAAAACCCGTAACAACTTTACCTGCATGTGCAATGGCAAATCGCCAATCTCATCCAGAAATACTGTACCTCCGTTAGCTGCTTCAAAGAGACCCTTTCGCCCCTTTGCGTCCGCACCAGTGAAGGCCCCCTTTTCATAGCCAAACAACTCTGATTCAATCAGATTTTCCGGAATCGCCCCGCAGTTTATCTGCAGATACGGCTTATCTTTCCGAGGACTGGTATTAACAATTAACTCAGAGATAACCTCCTTACCAGTGCCAGACTCTCCCAAAATCAATACCGTAGCACCGTCGAAAGTAGCAGCTCGCCGAGCCAATTCTACCACTTGAGTAAATGCTTTGCTGTTGGCAACAATAGTTCCAACACCCAGCCGTAGTTTCATGGTTTCCAACTGGCTATTCTGCTGGCGGATAATTTCATCCTTGTCCTGCAAGCTTTCGCGCATTTCATTCAGCGCCGTGATGTCTCGAACATTATTGAAAATATATTGAATATCTCCCACTTCATTAAATACCGGCGTTGCCGTAGCCAGTACCGTCAAGCAAGTCCGAGGGTTATTGCACACTTTAGAGACCTGTTGCCGAGTTTGCAAAGCTTCCAAAATAGCAGAGGTCTGAAATACCCCTTCGTCTTGAAGTTCTTGCGTAGTCTTGTTTTCCAGTTCTGAACGCGGCACGCCCAACAACTTAGCATTAGCGGAATTTGCAAATAGAATCTTGCCAACATGATCTGTAATCCATATTCCGTCATAGGATGACTCCAGTAATTTAATAAGAACATTTGCGTCAACCATTGTTCCACACCTCTATTCGTCAACAAAATTGTTGAGTTTTCTGCGCAGACTTGCGCTGCTCAATAGACAAATTCATTTTCCTCAAGAACATTTACGAACTCTTCGTAGAGGGCGTTCTCTTCCTCGGTAAGCTCTGCTTGGGCCTCCGCACCGTCTCGCTTCAGCCGCTTGGCAATCAGCTTTTTCAGTTTGGAGAGAGATGCATAAAGCTCGGTTTTGGTTGCGTATTCGTAGTTTTTCGTATACGGCGATGGTTCCGCATACGTGAACTGCGGATCGTAAAATTTTACGCCCTTTTGAAGAAGCTCCTGGAAGAACGCATTTTTCCTTGCATATTCAAATGGCGCTTCATTGGGGAGATTGAGCCATTTCATGCGAGTTGCCTCGTATGCCAGCAGCCAATGGGAGGTCCACATCAGCGTGTTGGATTCGCCCTTATCATCTATATCTTCCACGATCAATTCATCCCGCAGACTACGGCGCTGCTGCAAAATTTTTGCGTTCTTTTTGGCGTCAGAAGAACAAATGATGTCCAGCATCATAATGACGGCCAAATCATTCGAGGACTGTAAAATACGGATCATATAGGCTTGGGAAATCTGAATGTTGAACACTTTGGTGAACCAGACGGCCCAAATCAACTCTTGCTCCCGGTTCAAAAGCAATGCCTCGTCAATAATGCTGTAAATGGCCGCCTTGAAGCTGCGTGTTTTGAGTAAGGGCTTGTTCTTCCAAAAAATCGGAAGGATCCGATCAGACAGCGAGGGAAAGCGGCCCCACAGATTGATCAATCGGGACTGCATTGCGGGCCAGGTGGTTCCTGTGTAACGGCATTGCGCAATCACCCTAAGACCGTATTTAATGATCGCGATATCCTTATGTGTGTTGTATTCCATAACCAGCTTTGAGAGGAACACATCAGGCCGCAGGTGGATATACTGCTTGATTTGTTCCACCCACGGTTTCCCGTACAGGAAAGGACTCTCGTTGATCTGCAGTTTGCTTTCGTTGAAATTCAATTCATACTTAGACAGGCATCTGCGGATGAATGCGATGATCTCCTGAACCTGAGCACTGCGTTTTGTGTAGATGCAGTAGTCATCTACAAAACGGCAGCAGGACACGTCCGGAAACTGGTCATGTATTTGACTGTCGATCGTGCAAAGGATGATTTCGGATACGATTCTGGATAAGGCGTTTCCGACCAGGATGCCGTTGGTCTGATCGTAGTTCATGGCACGGATATGCTTATCCACCTGATTTCCGGGCAGCGTCCGATCGCTCTTATTTTTCTTTGCAGCGGAAATCCCGTGAATCGCCCAAGGGATGGTATGGGTGTAAATATTATCAAAGAAGGAATTGATATCCAGGCGAATTTCGTACCGGTTATCTTGGTAGAGCAGTTCAATTTCCCGCTTGGTCTCCGCAATGCTGGAGGAGCGCTTCGCGTATGGCTGGCGGTCCTTTGGAGCACGGTCCACAGGGGCTGTTAGGGAATATGGGCTTTTTTTAAAAATCGGTTTGAGGACGGGCTCCTGCTGAACGATGCAGTCTACAGCCTTGCAATAATGACAGGGGTTGGGGACTGCAAATTTCCTTCGGGCTGTTTCTGATTTATAACCGCTGGGATCGAGTAAGCACGGTTCAGTTTGGAGGCTGCCTGAATGGCGTGCTGCGCATTTGCCGCCAAATCATCAGAGTTAAAGCAAGGAGGCAGTTCAGCAGGAAAAAATTCATATTGCAGCAATCTTTTTGGGTCGAACATAAGAAAATCCTCCCGAAATAACTTCTCATTCAGTTTAGCACAGAGTGTGCGGAATGTGAAGTTCAAAAAACAGCGGAAGTGTACCGCTGCGGGAAGATCAAGCCTTTCTGTCGGATCGATTGGAGGAATCTGCCGGGACAGCGCGTGATTAGCCGCTGGGATGCCTGCGTGTGCGTTGCGAGGGGGCGGTGCCTTGCGAAAAGCGGGACGGGTTTTTCAGAATCGGTTCCGGTGCGTAGGGTGAGGCGAGGCTCTTACAATAGAAGTATAGGGCTGGAAGAGGCGACAGTCCGAAACGGAGAGGACCTTTCCGGGCTGGCGGGCCGTCGGGCAGCGCCGCCGGGGTCATAGCGATACCTATGGGTATCCTGACTGTCTGCTCATCGGGCCGCGCACAGGCCGTCACCGAAGAAAGTCATACAGGGCGGGGCCAAGACTGCCGCCTGATCGCGGTGAAACGGGTGCGCGGCGGAATATTCCGGCCGGGTTTTGCGATCGAGGAGGTTTGCGTATTTGAAACAGGACTACATTTGCGCCGGAGCGCTGACGGAGGATGCTCTGACCGGGGCGGTGTCGGACTTTTTGTACCGGGTCCGTCCCCACAGGGAGCGGCTGTGGGATTACTACGAGGGTCAGCAGCCCGTGCCCAAGGGCGAGGCCGTCCGGGGACGGCCCAACAATCTGCTGCGGGTCCCCTTCCCCCGCTACATCACGGAGGTGCAGACCGGGTATTTCCTCGGCGTGCCCCCTACCCTTTCCTATGAGCGCCCGGAGGAGGGGCGAATTTATGCCGATCTGCCCATGGATCACCTGCTCTTTGACATTGGCCGGGATATGAGCATCTGCGGCGAGGGCTTCGCGCTGGTGTGGCTGGAGCAGTCCGGCGTGCGGGTGTGCCGGTGCGACCCCCTCACCTGCTTCGGCATCCGCGGCGGCGAGGCCGGGGAGCCGCTCCGCGCCGCCGTCCGGCTGTTCAAGCGCCCGGACGACACCGTATGCGGGATGCTCTACGAGGAGGAGCGGGTCACGCCCTTCACATGGGACGGTCAGCGGGTGGCTCTGGGCGCACCGGAGGAGAACCTGCCGGGGCATCTGGCGCTGGTGCCCTTCAACAACAACTGCCAGACCTGCGGCGATTTCGAGATGGTGACGGGTCTGATGGACGCGTACAACCTGCTGCTCTCCGGGGCCATGGACGATATGCAGTCGGTGGCCAACGCCTTCCTCGCCCTGTACGGGATGCAGGGAACGACCCAGGGCGACATTGACGAGGCCAACCGCACCCGCATCCTCTCTCTGGCAGAGGGGGGCCGTGCGGAATTCGTGGTGAAGAATCTGAACCACGAGGCCCTCGCCCAACTGGAGAGCAATCTGCGCCGCAGTATTCTGGAACTGAGCATGACGCCGGATCTCTCCGACGAGCGCTTCGCCGGGAACGCCTCCGGCGTGGCGATGCAGTACAAGCTGTGGGGCATCGAGCAGGTGCGCCTGGCCAAGGAGCGCAGCTTTCTGGACGGCCTGCACCGGCTGCTGATGGCGCTTTCCGGCGGCTTTGCCTTGCTGGGGATGCCGGTGGCGCTGGAACAGGGGCAGGTCACGTTTTACAAGAACCTGCCGCAGGATCACACGGCACTGGCGGGCACGCTGCTGTCCCTCTCTCCCCTGCTGTCCAAGCGCACCATTCTGGAACAGCTGCCGTGGGTGAAGGACGCGGAGGAGGAACTGCGGCGCAAGGCCGAGGAAACCAAGGAGACGGGAAAGGAGTAACGTATGAACGAAGAAGAAAAGCAGGAACTGGAAACTCTGCGGGCGGAAAAGCTCCGCCGGGAGCAGGTGGAGCGGGCCAGAGCCGCCTTGGAGCGGGGCGGCGTGCCCCAGTCCTTCGCACCGCTGCTGGCGGGGGGCGACGACGGTGACACGGATCGCCGGACGGAGGAATTCCGCACGGCGTATCAGGCATCTCTGGCGGAGGACGTGAAAAGCCGTCTGCCCGCTTCCGCGCCGGTGGTGACGGCTCCCCTGCCCCAGCGTCCCAGACGGGGCATCCGGCGGCTGAGATAGGAGACGGGCTATGAATATTCAGGGAACATATACGAACAAGGGCCTTGCGCTGACGGCGAAAACTGCCGCAGGGGCCTGCCTGCGGGTGACCCGTGTGGTGGGCGGCAGCGGACATACCACGGATGTCCCCAACGCCGTGGCACTGCCGGAAATCCGGCAGACGCTGACAGTGGGCGAGGCCCGCTGCACCGGCAACACCGCCGTTCTGCCTGTGACGCTGGCCGCGGTGGGACAGAGGTCCACCTACACGCTGGCGGAACTGGGCGTCTACGCGGAGGCTCCCGATGAGGGGGAGATCCTCTACTGCGTCTATCGG
>OBAG01002198.1_pt1 | contig 10499 bp, 8 predicted proteins | sample 1517701 | NCBI WGS metagenome assembly OBAG01 (sample SAMN04571702, study PRJEB22368) | human gut metagenome | biome: human gut; material: stool | host: Homo sapiens | place: Luxembourg | collected 2012-09-07 | reverse complement strand
CAGGCCGGGAATGTGATCATAAGAATCTGACCCAATCCGATATCGCCGTGACCGTTTTGTGCAAACAAGCCGATCATCGCAGCCATAGCAGCGGCAATCGGGCTGGCTGTAATACCAACCTGACCGGCGACTGCCGTTCCGGCCATTGCGGGTTCAGGACGAACACCCGCGTTATAGGAAACTTCATAAACGACAGGAAGAAGAGCATAAACAGCGTTACCTGTACCGGCGAAGAATGTCAGGAAAAAGCTGACGACCGGAGCAACCACTCCGACCATCTTAGGTTTGGCACGAATGATTTTTGCTGCGAATCTAACGAGAATGTCCAAGCCGCCGGCAGCTTCCATGCAGGAGGCGGCCGTGCAGACGGCCAAGATGATCAGCATAACGTCGATCGGGGGCGCCGTCGGGAAGACGCCGAAAACTACAGCTAAGACGATTAAGCCGAGACCGCCCCAAAAACCGAGGGCCAATCCGCCATGCCGCACGCCCATGAAAATCGCCAGGAATACGATTGCAAGTTCTATTAAGGTGACCATATTTGTCGAAGCAATCGAAAAGACTTGCTTCTCCTCCGTGGGTTAAAAGTTATGTAATGAGATTGATTGGGAAAACTCATACCACTATCGGTTTTCCCTTCATTCATGGTCAAAGTTTTTAAGCCTTTCGTCATTTTTGATAACCGAAAATAAGGTATTCGGATAAATTTGCTTTATGGCGAAGGACAGTAAGACAATTGATCACGAAAGCAAGCTCAGATTAAATTCACGAAGAAATAGTCAAAAGAAGCGTTAGCTGAATTAAGGATAAGTTAAAGAAATCTAAATCTATTTAGTCCGACGAATAATTTGTCGAATGGGAGAGCGGGGCCAAGCAACGTGCAGCTAAAAATTACCTCAACGACTCAAAAGTTAAACTTACATCGTCACTGCATTACGTCCCGCAATCCTTCCAAAAACAAAGGCAGAAGTTAATGCAACACCGCCTAACCGATCATGTCCATGAGGACCGCCTGATGCTTCACCGCAAACATACAATCCGGGAATAATTGAACCATCAAGTTTCACAACTTCAGCATTTTTATTTAACTTGATTCCACCGCAGCAAAAATGGACAGCCAGTTTTTCTTTGCCGAAATAAAAAGGCGGTTGATTAATTTGTTGAGTAAAAACCTTTTTGCCAAAAATCGGATCCATTCCTTCGGCAGAAAACTTGTTGTAGCTTCGAATTGTTTCTTCTAAGTTTTGTATAGGAACGCCCATGGCTTTTGCCATTTCTTTAATCGTAGAAGCCTTTTTTACAGTACCGTTCATTAATTTCACACCAAGGCTGGCTCCTTTTTTAGATTGGGAATCTGTAATAGCCCACATTTCCCGCTTGTCCTGTTCCAAAATCGCGTTGGAAACATCTCGCCAGGAAGCCGCTTCATTTACAAAACGGAACCCTTGGTTGTTGACGTAAATGTCTGCGCCTACATAATCAAGAAGACGGCCGCCCCAGAAAGGTATGAGCTGAAGGAATTCCGCATCCTTGGTTGCGGCGCCTAATTTCTGAGCCATTATCAGACCGTCCCCGGTGGCACCGTCAAAGGATTTTCGATTCGGATTTGCCGTCGTCGGGAATTCAGACCCTAATCTCGGATCAAATTTGCTCCTTAATTCGACATTGGCGGTGAAGCCGCCTGTAGCAAGGATAACTGCTTTTGCAAAGAGATCGGTTATTGAACCATCGGGGTTTTGAACGCGAATTCCGATAACTCTCTCGTCCTTTTCTATTAGGTCTAAAGCTTTTGTGTTCAACGCCAATTTGGCGCCCATTCGTTTTGCCGAGGAGAGCAACGCCATCACATAGTCGTATCCGGCTCGCACAAAATTCGTTATATGGCTGCGAGGATGAAGACCGGCGACAGTTTGATATATATTACCGTCCCACTTAACACCCATCTTTTCTAACCAATAAACGGTATCTTCGGAATTCTCACAAACGATTTTTGCAAGCTCTACATCATTCAGGTAACCGCCGACCTCAAGCATGTTTTGGAGCATAAGAGAAGGAGAATCTTCAATGCCGGCTCTTTGCTGTCTCGGCTTGTCCACAGCAGCAACGTAGCCGGTCGATAAGATGGAATGACCTCCGACAACAGGAGATTTTTCAAGAATGAGAACATTTCCGGCGCCGGCCTCTAATGCAGAGCAAGCTGCTGCGAGACCTGCGACTCCCGTTCCGACAACAATGACATCCCAATCTTTTACTTCGGAAGCAAAAGCGGGTATGCCGGAAAGAAGCATAGAAGCAAGAAGGTTTCTCCTGGACAGCATCAACGATCCTTATCTTTTACTGCATTCAGCTTATGAAGGGCCTCTATAGAGGAGTGCACGGACATTTTCTCAAAAGCATTGGCCCGGTGCATCTTTACGGTCGCCACAGCAATATCCAATTCCGCAGCAATCTCTTTATTGGATTTACCTCCGGCCGCGAGCTCAAAGATTTCTTTTTCTCTAGGCGTCAGAGATTTGAAAGCTTTTATTACTTCTCGATCTTCGAGAGATGCTCCGAAATTATCCAGACTTAATCGACATGCTTCTTCGATAGTCTTATTGAATTTCAGTGGATTCACCGGTTTTTGGAGAAAATCAAAGGCACCTCTTTTTAATGTATGCACTGCTGATTCAACGTCACCGTGGCCGGTAAGAAAGATAATGGGAAGAGCTTTCTCTTTATCATTAATAAGTTGCCTTTGAAGTTCTAAACCGGTCATCCCAGGCATCCGCATATCTAGCACGATGCATCCGGGAACCTTGAAGTTTTCTTCTTGTAGGAAATCCTGAGCAAGAGAAAAATCTCGAACCTTCCAGCCCATCATTTCCAGCATTAACTTCATAGAACGAAGAAAATCCTTGTCATCGTCGACGAGGCGAACAATGACTTTGTCCTGAAGTTCGGGGGTATCTAAAAATTCGGACACGTTTCCTCCTTAGACATGCAGCTGATCGATTCTTAATGAGGCGATGACACCGCCTTTATCTCGTCCGGTGAAACCCAAATCGGCCCCATGAAGATCGGCAATGCCTCTAATGATCGACAAACCTAGGCCGAGGCCGTCCGGCTTGACGCTTTCTCCTAAAGATACCAATCTCGATAAATCCTTGTCAGTCATGAGTTTCCCCGAATTTTCTACTAACAGAATAAAGCTCTTGTTATCGTTTGATAAGGAGAGTTCTACTTTCAGAATCGGACTTCCTTTTGCTGTGTTTGAGCCGGCTTCCTGGGCCCCATTTCTCAGGAGATTAAGTATCAGTAGTTCTAACGAAAACGGATCTGCCAGAACAAGGGCTGTCTTAAGCTTTGAGTTAAATGAAATTTTTACTTTTTCTATATCCGGCTCTGTTGCCTCCAAGTTCCTTATTGCTTTTTGCGTGATGAGAACAAGGTCGGTTTTAACCTGAGGATTCTGCTTTTGTTTTGCGAAATTCCTAACGGAATTCACCAAAGTATTCAAGCGAGAAACCTGGTTTTCCATATTTTCAAAAACATCTTTGGAAAAAGCGTCGTTATCGTTTTTTCTATCCAAATACATCTTGAAAATCTGTAAGTAATTCGTCAGAGTTGCGATTGGCTGCTTGGCCTCGTGCGCAATAATCGTGCCCAACTGGGCAATAATTCCTTTTTTTTCCAGTGTTGCGAACTTTTTGCGCTCTTCTGCCGCTTCTCTATCAGCTTCCTCTTTTGCTTTTAAAGCATCGGAGAGCTGGCGAGTTCGTTTGTTAACTAAACGACGTAAATTAAACTCGTTGAAGATAAGAAAAAGCAAGATACCGACAAAGGCGATGATTTCGGTTTTATACTGTTTTGCCAATCCGGTTAATGAGTTATCTCTGAGGTATGAGTAGGGTCCGAGCCGGAGCTCCCGGAGAAGTTTACGGATGGAATACTGATCATTCTCTACAGACCAACGTGAATGATCAAAAACCGGCATAGAAAGAAGGGCAACAGTCACTTCTCTAACTAAAGGCTCCGGAACACCTTGAAGGCTGACGAAAGACATGTCGGAGTAAAGCTGGGTAGATCTCGCACAATGAATTGGAGATAAGTCATCCGTCTTTTTGTTAATCACACGAAGGCTGCCTTTTTCGATCATCCCTAAAGCCTCCGCCTCTTCCAAAATGCATGTCGAAAGAATGCCGACATCGGAAGATCCGCTGAGGACTGAATTTAGTACATCAGGTACCTGGAACTGTGTAAAGTTTTTTGTTTTAAAGAAGTTGTCCGGATCGAATCCGTGCTCCTTAATTTCCCCGAGAGCGGCAAGCCAGCCCCCCAAGGAATCGGGAAGGGAGGCTGCGCAATTTTTGCCTCTTAAATCTTTGATACTTTGAATATCATTTCGCTCGGCACGAACAACGAATGTACTTCCGACGGTTTTTGCTGGATCTTTTGTACCGTCGAAAATCCGACTTGCTAGGTGCGTGAAGGGAATGCCTCCTGAGAGTTCTACAAAGAAATTACTTGGCGCGATTAGAAAATCTATCTTTTCTTTCTTAATGTCTTCCTGAGTATCTACGGAGGATATCGGCAATAACTCAAACCGATAATTTGGAATCTTTTTCTGGAGATACTCCAGAGTTTCTTTCAATATTGAAGATTGATGGTAAAGCTCAAGCCCCTGCGCGTATCCGATTTTGACGGTTAAACCTTCATAAGCTAAGCAAGGGACGCTGATCACAAGGATCAGAACCCATAGAAAAGTACTCAGTAGTTTCTTGAGATTCATAGGCAAAATCCGAAAGGAGGCTTTTTAGTCTCCCTTCGGAATTGTGGATCAAGGTTCTTAGAACTTAATCTTACTTGTTCAGTGACTGGACGGCACGTTCGGCAGCTAACTTACCGCTGGTCATAGCCCAGGCCATGTTGCCTCCGGGAGGCGAGTCATCGCCCATAGCGCCGCCGACGAGTTCACCGGCTGCAAACAAACCTTTTATCGGCTTGTTGTTCTTATCCAAAACATTGAGGTTCATGTCAGTGACCACACCGCCCATCGTTGTAGCAAAACGAGGCTGTTGTTCAACGATGTAGTAAGGTCCTTTATCAGCAATGACTTCTTTCATGAACTTGGCCGGACGATTGAAGTCTGCGTCTTTGCCGGCTTTCACGAAACCGTTGTAACGAGCAACTGTCTTGAGAAGTTCTGCGCCGTCAACACCGGCTTTCTTAGCGACGGCAGGAATGCTGTCAGCTTTAACAACGATCGGATAGCCTTTGCCGTCCTGGGCGAGCCACTTGTCCATGTCACCTTTGCTGATGCCGGTAATGGAAAGTTTGGTCAGGAAAGCATCGTAAGAGGGCTGATCCATCAGGATGAAGAGCTTGCCGCCTTGTTTAACTTCTTCATTCTTAATGTTGTGGTTAGTGTCGAGCTCGCTGATGACGCGCTTACCGGCTTTGTTGACCATAATGCCGCTGTGGTCCTCAAAGGCTGCCTTGTTAGACCAAATGGTGGACTTAGCAATTCCGGGAGCGACTTCCATGCCGTTCGGGTAGATCTTGCCCAGATCCATCATCTGAGTCTTGGCACCGATCTTCATCGCCATTTGGTGGCCTTCGCCGTTGGAACTCTTTACACCATAGTAGAGAGAGTTCTTAAGGCTGCCGGCAAGCATCGACTTATTGGCACCGAAACCACCTGTCGTCAAGATAACCACAGGAGCCTTAATGGTGTAGTGGATGCCGTTGTCGCCTTCCGCTTTGACACCGACCACGCGGCCATTGTCAACGATGAGTTCTTTCGCCGGAGTAGCTAAAAGAACTTTCGCGCCAGATTTTTCAACAGAAGCTTTGAAGTTACGAGTTGCACCCTGAGCACCGTCAACCCAACGCATGACGCGAGGTTTGCTGTGTTCAGCTTCATTGGTGAAGCCTGCTTTTGTATTTAGTTGCATTCCGCCTTCGGTCGTTGCCCAATCAACCATGGGGCATTCTGCGGTCGTTCAGATTGTGGCCGTTTTTGATGTAGTCCTCGGTCATGATGGCAGGAGAGTCATCTTTAACACCGGCTTCTTTCTGGATCTTAGAACCCTGAATCACAACCGTGCCGCCGTTAACCGCTGCAGCGCCCCCAGTAAAAGGCATCTTTTCAATCAGAATGACTTTCTTGCCGAGCTGGCTTGCACGGATAGTGGCAGTCTGACCAGCAGCACCGGCGCCGACGACTGCGATGTCAGCATTCAAAGTTTCATTTTTGACGACAGCTTTCTGTGCTTTGGCTTTGGAAAGTTCGTCAACATTGCCGCCGGCTTGTTTCACGCAGGCAGCAACAGCTGCGAGGATTGCGTGACTTGTGATGGAGGCGCCGCTCACACCGTTCAGAGCCAGACTTTGGCTATCAACGATTGCTTTAGGAAGTTTTTCGATGGCAATAGAACCGATTCCCGGTGTTTCTTTGTTTGCACCGATCTTGACGGATTCGATCGCATTCTTGGTAAAGGTCACCGTGACCGGAACTTCACCGCCGTTGCCTTTCGAAACGGCTGTGTAAGTTCCCGGATTGAACGTTGCTGCCTGGGCTGCCCCAGAGAGTGCAACAACGCTCAATGCGGAGAGAAATACTAATTTATTCAGCATGTTTGTTCCTTGAGAGGAGGTTCTCTTAAGAATTATTGAGCCGGGTACATGGCCTTGTGAATGGAATTCAGGATCTGTTCGGCTTCTTCACTAGGGATCTGGCCCGGAGCGGAAGGTTTGCCGCCAACCATGCAGAAAGTGATGTCGGAACCTGTGAATTCACCGGTCATGCGGCTTAAGACGCCATCTTTACCCATAGCCATTGTGAGCATCGGTTTGCGGGAGAAGTAATTGCGTGTCTTCCAAGTTGCGTTCATCAGGTTGAGTGCGTCACCGGTGTTGTGGGCCATTACAGCAATCTTCAGAATGTCGGAGCCTAATTGTTCCTGAAGGAGAAGACGACGAATGATTTCAGCTTCAGAGGGAGTCCATCCGAATTCGTGGTCGCTCATCACAACTTTGACGCCTTTTTCTTTGGCTTTTTTCACGATCTGCTTGCAGATATCGGCGTTGCGGAACATTTCGATGTCGATAAGGTCAATCTTGCCATTGTCGAGAACGTCAAAATAGAAGTCTCTGTAGTATTCGTCGGAAACGTGTCTGCCGCCGCCTTCGGTCTTGTCTCGGAAGGTCATGAGAATCGGTTTGTTCTTGACGATTTCATAGACCTGCTTAGTGAGCTTGGCAAATTCTTTACCGGAAATTTCACCGATGTAGTCAGGGCGGAGCTCGATCATCTGAAGTTCAGGACGACTGTTGTAGTCCTTAACCAACGCGATGAAAGCTTCGGGCGTCTTAGCAGTCGTGGAAGCAATGATCTTAGGACGGCCTTCACCGATTCTGACGCCCTTGATTTCCAAGACTTCGACGGGTTCTTTGTCCCAGCCGGGTTCGTGGTTCAGGGTGTCGACCGGCATCATCTTTTCATTGCCTTTCAATTTTGTGCTGGCAAAGGCAGAGGCAGAGAAGGCAGCAGCCAAACCGCCGATGCCGGATTGAATTTCCTCCGAAACAGATTGAATTGAGATTCGATCAATAAAGTCATTGTTGACTTTTTCAAGAGGATCAAAAACAGATCAAAGGCGGTTAAATACATCCCGTGGGATGTATTCGAAGAGAGTTTATGCGGGATCAGGCTATGGGTGTTTTCCCGAAAAACTTTATTTTTTGATTCACCAGGAGTTGAAATCGCGCACAGTGTTCCAAGCAATACGCTGTAATTTTTTACCGGTTTCCGGAACCACAATCAAATCGTCAAAACGTCCGTAGAAATCGCAATCCGTCGGTGTGATTCCTGTCAAGGAAGCAAAGAACACCGCTGCCTCTAAATAAGTTCCGGCTACCGTCGGATGTCTGTTATCAGATCGAATGAGCTCAATCTCGGGAAAATCTTTCGAAGATCGTTCAAATGCCATGCCACAGGGTATGACGGAAGCAGAATTTTCGTTAGCCACTTCAATCGTTGCATCGGCTAAAAGACTGGTCATCTCAGGTTTGTCTTTGTAGGCCCAGGTCATCATAAAAAACGGTCTGGCGCCGGCTTCACGAATATCCTGACAATGTTTCCTAGCCGACTCCCGAAAAAGCTCTTTTAGCTCCGAATGAATCGGCCCTTGACTCGAATCTTCTAAAACAACGGCATCAAAGATCTTTCCGTCTGGATAATCCAAGAACGTTACTTTGTTCGTACCGTCGCTCGCGATTTTGTAGCTTCTTAGAGCATTCGGTCGCAAATAACTCTTCACGTCGTGCCAATACAGGCTAGCGCCTCCGATACCGACAAGCGTGATGACGAGATCTCGGTGTTTTGCTTTTGCAAAACCGTTTATCATTCCGTTAACACCGCAGTTATAGAACATGAAAGAGTTACCAACAAGAAGAACATTTTTTATGCCGACCGGCTTATCAGTCATTAACGGTTTCATAACGTTTTTATAGAACATGTTGAAAAATTTAGATGCAGGATTATCCCTCCGACACTATTTTTTCACGGCCGTTCTGCAGCGCTTCGCCGGGAGCTGCTTCATGAATCTGAAGTAGAGGAACGTCAGGCAGATCGAAGTCACGAGCCAACTGAGCGGGTAGACCATCATCAAAATTTCATAGGTCGGCTTAGCCGCGAACACCGAATACACCCAAACGATTCGGATGGTACAAATGACCACTACTGTGATAATGGCAGGCGGCAGGGAATAACCGTAACCGCGCATTGAGTCGGAAAGAACTTCCATAACGGAGTTCAAGGGTTCGGGAATCACGACCCAGAGCAGTCGAATCATACCCAAAGAAATAATCTCTTCGGATTGTGTGAAGAAACCAAGCAAATATCGGCCGAAGCCATAGATCAGAACGCTCAACACCACCGTGATGCCGATATTCAAAGCCATGTTGACGCGAGTAATTCGTTTGCAGCGTTCCAGATTGCCGGCGCCGTAGTTCTGACTAATAAACGTCGTTGCTGCCAGGCCAAAACCGTTAATCACACAGTAGCAGTTAATTTCGATCGTGAAAGCTGCAACGGAGGCCGCCATTACATCAGCGCCCAACGAGTTGATGGCGCTCTGAATAATTAAGTTAGACTCTGCAAACCGGCTGGCCAGCCGATTTTGATCATGGAGCGCAGGGCCTTCTTATCCATCTTGAAGAGGCGTTTGGGATAAAGACGGAGCGGTCCGTCTGTGCGCATGAGCCTGTAAACAAGGATGCCGGATGCCAACAGATTGGCTAACGCCGTCATCAATGCCACGCCGCCGATACCCCAGTCGACAACGGTAACGACAAATAAATCTCCCAGAGCGTTAAAGACGCTGGCGATACAAAGGGCCCACAGAGGTGTCTGGGTGTCGCCCTGGCTTCTCATGACGGCAGACAAGAAGTTATAGATGGAAATGAAGGGCATCCCCAGCAAGTACATCTGAAGATAAATCTCTGAATGGCGTACAACGTTAGGAGGAACCTGCATCCATACCATCAAAATGGAGGAGCAAAGCTCTCCAATCACCATAGCGATGACGCCGAATATCACAGCCGTGGCAAAAGCCGTGTGGACTGCCTTGGACGCGTCATCATATTTGCGCATGCCCAAATACCGAGCAACCACAACGTTTGCGCCGATGGACAGACCGATACAGAAGGCGACAATAAGACCGACAATCGGAACATTAGTACCGACGGCAGCAACGGCTTCGTTAGATACAAAATGTCCGAGAACGGCAACGTCTGCAAGGTTGTAAAGCTGCTGAAGTACGCCGGTCAGGGCTAGGGGGATTGCGAAGACAACCATCTTGTCCCAGATGGTTCCGTTAAGCATGTCGATATTCTTGCTAAAGAAAGCCATGACCGATCCTTATTTTTATAGTTTGTTTGAGTTAGAAATAAGAATACTCCTACAAACACAAAGCCTGCGCGGTTTTAGTTCGGCGCAGGCACTTGATTATCTAATTAAGAAAATCGGACAAAGATTGTCATGCTTTAGGCTGAGGCACAGTCTCTTCTCTAATCTTGACGGTAGGCAGAACGCCTTGGAATTTTTCTACTTCGACGAGTCCTGAGGAGGCGACGTTGCCGCATGCAAGCTTCGAAGTCGGTACATCCATGGTCAAAGTGTTCGCGTTGCCATGAACATCCAGAGTTGAGCCGTCTGCTTGTTTTTGCGGCTCAAACCAGCCGCCGTGACGAATAAGAACAACATCTTTTCTGACCTTATCGGTAACAACGGCGCCGGCGAGAACGTTTCCACGATCGTTGCGAACAAGAACGACATCACCGGTTTGAATTCCTCTCTCGGCAGCGTTATCGGGATGAATCCATATCGGCTCTCGATCTCCGATGTTATGCGAGGCTGTATGTGTTGTTCCGTCTAACTGACTATGAAGTCTGTGAGCGCTTTTGCCAGACATGTAGGCCAGCGGATACTTCTTCTTATTGTTTAAAGATTCGCT
>OBAG01002190.1_pt1 | contig 10515 bp, 4 predicted proteins | sample 1517701 | NCBI WGS metagenome assembly OBAG01 (sample SAMN04571702, study PRJEB22368) | human gut metagenome | biome: human gut; material: stool | host: Homo sapiens | place: Luxembourg | collected 2012-09-07 | reverse complement strand
TCACTGGCTTTTCTTCGCTGCCGTTATAGAAATTGTCCGGTGCTTTTGCTTCTTTTACCACATAGGTTCCAAGATGCAGGTTTTTCAGTGTGACAGAACCATTCTCACCTGTTGTCAGATTTTCTTTTACCAAGTCACCTTTGCTGTACACTTTTGTGCCATAAGCAGTTACGATATCCGCTCCGGCATACACGTTATATACTGCATTTTTCTGTCTGCGGTTCTCATACTGGAATACGGTTCCACTCTCACTGACTTCTGCACCGATAAGAACCTGACCTTCTTTGTAAATGGTAAGCTCTGCCAGCTGCTCCTTGTTTTCCACGGTCACAGCCGAGGTCTTACTTGCTACCAGTTTCACATTTGTTGCCGTTGCATTTACTACATATCCCTGTGGCGCTGTGATCTCTTTCAGATAAACGGTATCCTGTGTCTTGATGATCGTAACAGAGGATTTTCCATTCTTATCTGTTGCCGGCATCTGAGTGATCAGCTTTGTACAAGCCTCATCGCTGTATACACCGAATACTGCACCTGCAAGATTGACATCCGCTGTATCGTCTTTCTTTACGATTTCGATCGTAGCCTGTTCAATCCAAGACACTTTGAAATCAATATATTTTTCATCTGTCACACCTTCACCAAATACCAACGCAAGATCCTGCGTGTCAGATCCGGTGGTGATTTTATAAGCAGAGTAATCTTTTGTAATACTTCCCTTCATTGTAGAAGACCAGCTCTGTGCCACGTCACTCACCTGTGTCAGTGGTGCAGAAAGATAAAACTTTGTTCCTCCGCAAATTTCTACACTTGCACCAGCTTTACTTGTTGTGCCTGTGCTTAGATTATGAAGTTTCACACCAGACGGAAGCTTCATCGTAATTGTCTGTAGCTTATCTGCTTTGAATGTAATATCTTTGGTTCTCTGTGAATTGCCATCCACATAAGCTTTTACATCTCCATCAGAAAATGACATTGCTACATCCGGTATTTCTGGCTGTGAAACACAATAATTATACAATTTCATTGCTAAATTCTTGGCTGTACTATTCGCTCCGGAAAAAGCGTCGCCACTTCCATTAGCATAAGAAGCCGCCAGATGAACAAGAATGAATTTTGCTCCAGCACTAAGATTTCCATAACCATTCTCTTCTGTAAAGAATCCTTCATCTCCTGCTGCCTTGGTTCCGTAATAACATACCTTAGCTAATGTTTTTCCATCTCCGACTTTACTAATCGTGTAATTACCTGTTCCTGGTCCCGGTTTTGATGGCTGTACACAGTAAGCAGTCGCAGATACATTTCCAAACTGAACCGTATACTGATAGGTAAGATAAGAACCATAACCATAATCCGCATAACGATACAGAGTTCCTCTTGTAACAGATACTTTCTGTACACTTCTTGCACTTGTCTTTGCCATAAAAGTGACTGTTTCACCAGCTTCCATGGCGTATAAATCAATTCCTTCCTCTTCCGCCTGCTCCATTGCATCCGATACTGTAAGACCTGTTTCCGAATCCGTTGTATTTTCAGTATCTTCTTCCATATCCGGTAATAGTTCGCTTGCCTGAGAATCAAATTCTTCTATCTCGCTTTCCGTCACTTCCTCTGTTGGAAGCAATTCCGAGTCTGCTTCTGAATTCTCCGTTTCCTCTGTCTGCTGTTCACTGCCAGCTGTTTCTGATTCGGTTACTGCTTCACTCCCTGCAGTTTCTGTCTGCACTTCTGTTTCTTTCTCACGCACAATCAGCTTTCGGCTGATCTGGTACTTCGGATGCTCCTGATTTACCGGTTCCACATAATAGACCGCTTTGTAAGTGTCCGCATGATCTGTCGTAAAATCCTCATTCTTATCATTCTTTGCTTCCTCAAATGTGACTTTAACCTTGTTATCATCCTTGATTTCCAGTCCTGTGTAGTCTGATTTCACATCAAATACACTGCCTGTTTCGATTTCATAATCTTTGGCAGTCACCACCTCATCTTCATCCAGAAGGTCTTTCACTTCCTCATAAAGTGGAGGTTTCTCCTCTGGCTGGATCTCCGCTGCATATGCCGTCATCGGAGATAGCACTGTACTAAGCATTGTCATGCCTGCCAGCAAGCCAGATACTACTTTTCTAAAATTACCTTTTTTCTTCATGCTAAGGTCCTCTCTTTCATATATTTGTATTAAAACAGACAGTCCTTAGACTGCCTGCAATACACTACTTATCGTTGTGGAAAAATAAGATTGAACTGTACATTTCCCTCTCCGGGATCGACCATCTCCACAGTTGCTTCATACTGTCTCCCTGTTTTTCTTGATACCAGATCCTTATAATGGATTTTTCCTTTAGACAGGAACTTCTTTGCTGCCGTCTTATCCATCTTTTTTCCCTGACTCGCAAGGAATTTATCATTCTTCCATAAGGTAAAAGTACAGTTCCGGTCAGAACAGTAAAAGTTTACTTTCCCTTCCTGGACATCTGCTCCACATCGGGGACATTTGCCAATGACTTCTCCTTTTGCCTTTCCCTGAAACTGATTTTTCTTCTCTTCTGAAATCCCCTGATACCTGGCAACCAGTTCCTGCATCAGCTCTGTAATCCCATTTAGGAATTCATCTGCTGTCTCTGTATTCTGGGCAATGTGATTCAATGCCATTTCCCACTCTGCGGTCATCTTCGGAGATTTAATCTCATCTGGCAGAACTGTAATCAATACATTACCATCATCTGTCGGCACCAGATTTTTCTTTTCCCTTTTCACAAAACCAGACTGAATCAGTTTTTCAATGATTGCTGCCCTTGTTGCCGGAGTACCAAGTCCTTTCTTTTCTATATCTTCGGTCAGTTCTTCATTCCCTGCACGTTCCATCGCAGAAAGCAGGGTATCTTCTGTGTACTGTTTCGGTGGCTGTGTAAAATGCTCCGATACAAAAGAATCACAGGGACCATAATGCTTGCCTGCCCAGATATCCAACTCCGGCTCTTCTTTTTCTGCAATGATTCCAAAGAACTGTTTCAGTTTTTTCTCAATTGTCTTGAACCCTTCCTGTTTTGTTTTCTTTGCATTGAGATAAAACGTATGATAATTGCAGGTAATCTGACATTTATGACTCTCATAAATATAAGGATCTGCAGTTGCTGTCAGAACCCTGGCACTGATCAGATACAAAATCTTGCGGTTTCGTTCTTTCAGTTCACCAATATCTGCTTTGGCTACTTCCATGGTTGGGATAATCGCATGGTGATCGGATACTTTCTTTGAATTTAATACCTTACTCACGTCCGACTGATATTCCAGACCTTCAGCATAGGGCATTTTCCCAAATAACATCTGAATCAGAGTTTCTGTGCTTTCTCCCATCTCATCTGTCAGATACTGGCTGTCTGTTCTCGGATAAGTGACAAGCTTCTGCTCATACATCTCCTGCACAGCATCCAATGTCTGCTGTGCGGTATAGCCAAACATTCTGTTAGCTTCCCTCTGCAGGGTGGTCAGATCATAAAGCTTCGGAGGGCGGACCGTTTTCTCTTTCACATCATCCTTCTCCACTTCGCACATGCGCTCCTGACACTCTGCAGCCACTTTATCTGCATCTTCTTTTTTCTGAAAATGCTCTGTGACCGCATCCATATCGTCAAACTTGATATGAGCCATATAATATTTTTCTTTGGTAAATTCCTTGATCTTCTGATTTCGATCCACGATCATGGCAAGTGTTGGTGTCTGTACTCTTCCAACTTTCAGATTCTGGTTATACAGAACGGAAAAAAGACGGCTCGCATTGATTCCCACCAGCCAGTCTGCCTTTGCCCTGCAAAGTGCTGACTGATAGAGACTGTCATAACACGAACCGTCTTTTAATGACGCAAATCCATCTTTAATTGCCTGTTCTTCCATGGAAGAGATCCAGAGCCGCTTCATCGGCTTTTTGCATCCTGCCTGCTCATACACCAGACGGAAGATTAGTTCTCCTTCCCGCCCGGCATCTGTAGCACAGATTACTTCATCTACTTTGGAATCTCGCATCAGTTTTTTCAAGATTCCAAACTGCTTTTTCGTGCCTTCCAATACCCTGTGTTTCCAACATTCCGGCACAATCGGCAGATCTTCATATCTCCATTTTTTATATTTTTCATCGTATTCTGATGCATCACATAATCCAACCAGATGTCCTACGCACCAGGAAACGAGATAACCGTTTCCTTCCACGTAGCCATCTTTTCTTGTTCTGGCTCCAATCACGGAAGCCAGTGCCATCGCAACCGATGGCTTTTCTGCAATCACTAACTTCATTTACTCCTGCTCCTCTTCTTCATCTTCCAGCACAGCATCATCAAAATCCTCGTCTCTCAGGATTTCTGGTTCTATACTTTCTTCCTGCTCATCTGCATCGTCTACTTCCCGCTTTTCAGATTCTGAATCTTCGGATTCATCTTCATCCTCTTCCATCTCATCCTCGTCATCATATTCATGCTTTGGTTTATAGACTTTGAAGTAATATCCTCCTGCCGCAGCTCCTACTGCAACCAGTGCAATCAGAAGATACGTTCCAAATGGACTTTTATCTTCTGGCATCTGGATTTCATCCTCTACCTTATCTTTCTCAGCTGTCTCAGTTGTTTCCGGCTTTTCTTCTTCAGCCTGTTTCTCTGGTTCTGCATAAACAGTATCTACTTCCGGAAGTGTCACGGAATCAGAAAGTGTGAAGTTCATCAGATCTTTCTCGCTGACTTCTGTAAGGAAATACACATTATCCTGAGATTTTGAATTGTCGATGATCAGATAAAAAATCTTACCACTCTTAGTTGAAATGGTATAAAACTCTTTTGTGCCTTCCGTAGCTGTTTTAGTAACAGAATCTGCTGTCTCGCCTTCTTTATTAAGCTGTTCCTCAATACCTGTCACTGTCCGATCATCCACAGTTCCTTTTGCATCTGTTGGCTCAGAAGCTTGTGCATCCTGCGGAAGCGGAGAAGTCGTTGTTTTTTCAGTTCCCGTTGCATCTGCACTGGTCGTAGTTGCCATTGCACCATTGCTGTCACTGGAGGTTTTCTGTTTCTCTGCCTGCTTCTTTGCCCATTCATAATAAGGATTCTGCAACACATACTTTTCAGAAGTATTTCCGGCACCGTCTGTTACCGTAATCTCAATCTGTTTTGTAGTAAAATCTTTCTGTGTCAGTTGCACTCTCAGCATTCCATCCTTCAGATCTGTATAAGTGGTGCCATTAACTGTTACTGCAGTAATCCCGGATACTGTATCATTCCCCTGAATCGTCAGCACACCATCTGTCAGGGAAGCAGAGAGTGTCGGCTTTTCCGTGTCATAACACTTAATAGAGCGATTCTGCTCATAGACCTTCCCCTCACCATCTGTCACACGCACATACACTGTCTGATTTCCAGTGATCGTGATACTTCCGCTTCCGGTTACATCCTGCCAGCTTCCATCTTTTCCTGCTTTTGCTTCAATCTTTGCTATTGAGAAACCTTCCGGCATATGGCTGGCATCTACCGTAACAGCAATGGTTGTTTCTCCCTGTTTCCAGCCATCCGGTTTCTCAATCGTGATTGCAGGCGTGGTATTCTCAGCTGCATAAGCAGTCTGTGTCTGGAGCAAAGGTGTTGTCAGGCAAAGAAATGTCGTTGCTGCAAGCAGGCTCTTTTTTACCCTGCTTTTAGTAATTGTTCTCTTCTTCTGTTTCATTTTTTCCAGATTCATCATCGGCTTTTGTTTCCTCCTTCTGTATTTCTACCCTGCCGGGCAGTTCATTTTTCATTCTCTTTTTGAAAGCTTCCAATTCCGGAATACTCATATCCATTGCACGGATAATTCTTACAATTTCCAGATTTTCTGCTTCTGTTTTTGCAATCTCCGCAGCCTTGAACCGCTTTAAATCTGCTTCATATCTGGCTTTAGATGCTTCCATTTTTTCCTTGGCTTTCTCATAATCTGCCGTTGCTTTTTCAAGACTTTTCATCTCTTCTCCTTTCCGGGCGGCTGTTATACCGCCCTTTTCCTTACCATCGCCCGAATCCATAGAAATGGCTCTGCCAGTATGGAGAGTTGATGGACGTGTACTGAACCGGATGCCCACAATGGATCATCTGACCATTGCCCACATAGATTCCAATATGCGTTACTGGTTCTCCTGCATCGTAGGTTCCGGTAAAGAAGATCAGATCTCCTGGCTGTGCTTCTGACTGGGATACTGGCGTACAAATGTTGTACAGTCCCTGTGCAGTCAGCCTTCCCGTATTTCTTACCCCGGAATGAACCAGACAGTAGCTGACAAATCCGGAACAATCGAATCCACTTGGGGAATATCCGCCCCACACATACGGTGTTCCAAGATATTTTGCAGCCTCTTCCAGTAAACGTTGCGCTGCTTCACTGGTATATTCATTACCACCAAAGCCTGTCCCTTCTCCTGTTTCCAGATAAAAGATCGGGTTTAACCGCTCTCCATTTTTCAAAAGTTCAATGTGAAGATGGCTTCCTGTAGAATTTCCGGTATTTCCTACAAGACCGATCTCATCACCTTTCGTGACGGATGCACCTGCAGATACACTCCGGCTGCTTAAATGTGCATACCGCAGTTCATAGCCTTTACTGTCCTTGATTACAACATAATTGCCATAGCTGTCGTTATAAGCAGAAGTTGTAACCGTTCCGGTCAGCCCTGCCATTACTTTTGTCCCTTCCGGTGCTCCGATATCCATACCATTGTGTAACTGATTTGCTCCTGATATTGGATGAATCCGATATCCATAATAGCTGGTCACACTGGAATACCAGTTAAAATCAACCGGTGTTGCAAACATCTGCAAGTTGCCTTTTGTATCGTTGTAGGCACTGAACAGTTCTTTCTGGAAAAATCCCAACCTGTCCTGACAGATTGACATCAGGTTTCCACTGGTCAATGTTACATTCAGCGTGTCCACATCTCTGATTCTGGTCACTTCGACTTCATTGCTTCCGTTATCATCTGCAAGATAACATTCCCAGGTCTGATGTCCATGTGCAGATGCTGCCGCATGACTGTCATAATAGACATCAAATTGTACACCGTATCTTGCGAAAGCTCCGGTATCTTCTACGGTATATTCGACACCATTCATAACTACCTTTGTTCCCATTGGAACAAACGGATTGGAAGCATCTACCGCTAAGGTATGATTGGCAGTTGGATATGCTCCACTGGCAGTCGGTCCTCCGCTCCAAATACCACAACAGATTGGACAGTTACAATATCCACTGGTCACAACCTGTCCCAAAGATTCTCCAACTCTTACTGTTGCTGTCTCCGTTACAGTCTCATTGACTGCTTCAGTAGTTAAATGATATTGCTCTGCAAACAAGGCGTCCAGCTCCGGCTTGACCTGTTCAAAAGTAAATTCTTCATACTTTGCAGACAGATAACTAATCAGGATAAACGGATCATGCTCAATAGGTCCGATGTTATATCGGTATTCCTCATGTCCCGGTTCTTCAGATTCCATGTTGTTGATCCGCTCCTGCAGATTAGCTTCCAGCTGTGTGTAATACAGTTCCGCTTCCCGGATTGCCTGATCCGATGACAGATAACTGGTTCCGGTGTAAGTGATCACATTTTGTAAAAACACTGCAGAGCATGACGTGACATTCGTTATGATCAGAAACATCAATCCGATCAGAACTGCTACACTGATATACACCTTCCGGTTTTCTTTAAAAAAGTTGGTGACTTTGCCGCCAATCTTCTTGATATAATCAATCGTACCTTTTGTAGCTGTTCCTACTGTCTGTTCACTTCGCTTCGCTTTGGCATAATCCCGTTTGATCTGTTGCTTCTGAATCTGTTTTTTCAGTTTCTTCTGTTCCTGACGGGCTGCCGCCTGTGTCTGTTTCTCTTCCTGTCTTTCAAGTCTGCTTCTTTTTCTGAATGCCCTCTGTTTCCTGCGTCTGGCACTTCTCTGTTCCAGCCGGTAAACACCTTCGCCGCTTTCTTCTAACTTATGGGCACCTTCTACCGCCGCATTATCGTCTTCATTTTTGCTGATCTCACGGTGCAATGCTGCGGAAGCTGCACTTCCTGCTTTCTTGACAACAGAAGTTTTTTCTGTTTTCACAGATTCCCCTTCGCCAAACTTCAAGCGGGATTTCTTCTTTCCAGGAGCTTCCCCTTCATTTGCCCGATAGACCTGTGCCTTCTTGGAATGCTGCTTAGCTTCCTTTTTCTTTCTTGCTTCCTCATAAGAAAACTTTTTGGCTTTTTCCTTTTGTTTCTGATGTCGGAAATTGACTCCATCCGTATCCATCTGGTTCAATTTCTCCATATCTTTGTCATTTTTCACAGAAGCACCAGTTTCCTCATAAGCAAACTTCAAACGTTGTTTTTGTTTTGGCTTTTTGCTGCCACCTGTCTGATTTCTCCGGCTGTCTCCTCTGTTTTCTGATAGATCAGCACGTTTTTCTTTCAGTCTCCCTGACTGTCCGGCTTCGGATTTTTCTGCAAGTCTGGATTCTTTTCCGACTTCAGCACGGATTCTTTTTCTATTTTGCTGTTTTCTACTCTGTCCAAGATCCTCACTTTGCTTCTCTGCCCGTATCAGTTCCGGTGCATCTCTGGATTTTTGCACAGAGGGACGAATATTTTTCCCACTCCGTTCAGACTGGCGGGAAGACTTATCCACAAGGCTTACTTCTTTTTCCCCCTGTTTTCCTCCCATCTGCACATCACTGGCACGGTTACTGACACGAACAGAAGATTTATCTGTCAGGTTTTCTTCCACCAGACCATCCTTGGTCATCTTCTGAACTTTCTTATCCCTGACTTTCATTCTCTGTTCTGCCACTGATTACTCCTCCTTCTTCGGATACCCTTTCCCTGCCTGTAATAAACAGAGAATAGCGATGCCAAATACAGCACCGCCACAAAATGTCAATCCATATGAAATTACCTGTAACATTGTTTTACTCCTCCTGTATTACCCTGCTTCGGCTGTTTCCTCCGGGCGGGTTGTCATAATCTTATAAAGGGAATTCTTCGGGAATCTGTCTACAAACGGAATAATCACATTTCCATAGAACAGAAGTCCTTCACCCTCATTACTGTTGGTTACATAAGACAGCTGGGTTGGTGAAATATTCAACTGTTTAGCCAGAATCTGCCTGTCACCGGATGCCTGGTTGAGCATATAGATAAAATCAGAGTTTTCAAAAATATTCTCGATTTCCCTGGAAGCTAAAAGATCCTTAATGTTCTGGGTAATTCCTGTCGGAATACCGCCCCATTTACGGAATCGCTTCCAGATTTCCACGCTGTAGGCTGCTGTCTGTTCTTCTTTTAAGAGAAGATGGAATTCATCCACATAGTAACGGGTGGATTTATGAGCGGAACGGTTGATCGTCACTCGGTTCCATACCTGGTCCTGCACAATCAGCATCCCGATCTTCTTCAGCTGTTTTCCAAGCTCCTTGATATCAAAACATACGATACGGTTGTTGATGTCCACATTTGTGCGATGATTAAATACATTTAGGGAACCTGTAACGTAAATCTCCAATGAAGTTGCCAGACGCTGTGCTTCCGGCTCTTCCTGTTTCCGCAACAGATTATATAAATCCTCCAGTATCGGCATCTTCTCTGGCACCGGATCAGCGAGATATTCCTGATAGACCAGCCGCACACAACGGTCAATGATCGTCTTTTCTACCGGTTCCAGTCCATTCTTTCCACCGACAATCAGTTCACACAGGGACAGAATAAAATCTGCCTTTAAGGACAGCGGATTATCTTCCTCTGAATAATTCAGGTTCAGATCCATCGGATTGATATACTGGTCTGATACCGGTGAAATCCGGATGACCTGTCCGTGCAGTGCCTGCACCAGTGGATAATACTCGGCTTCTGGATCACAAATAATAATATCGTCCTCCGTAATCAGGAAACAGTTCGTAATTTCTCTTTTTGCTGAGAAGGATTTACCGGAACCAGGTGTACCAAGAATCAGTCCATTCGGGTTCTTCAGACGCTTCCGGTCAACCATAATCATGTTGTTGGATAATGCATTCAATCCATAATAAAGAGCTTCCCCTTCCTGGAACAGTTCCTGTGTCGTAAATGGCACAAAGATCGCTGTTGCCGATGTGGTAAGCCCTCTCTGAATCTCAATTCGATTGACTCCCAGTGGAATACAGGACATCAATGCTGCTTCCTGCTGATAGTCCAGCTGTTTTAAGGAACAGTTGTATTTTTGTGCGATACCCTGTACCTGGAAGATATTGTTATCCAGCTTCTGACGCTTCTTTGCGGTATTCATCACCAACACTGTCACAAGAAACATACGCTCATTTCTGGACTGTAAATCTTCCAGCAGATTCTTTGCTTCTTCCCCGTAGGTCACAAGATCCGATGGAAGCACATCCATGTCATACCCGGAACGTACCGCCCGCTTCTGCTCTTCAATCTTCATCTTATCCAAATCTGAAATCTTGCTCTTGATCATCTTGATCGCAGAACTCTGGTCAATGGACTGG
>OBAG01002170.1_pt1 | contig 10582 bp, 6 predicted proteins | sample 1517701 | NCBI WGS metagenome assembly OBAG01 (sample SAMN04571702, study PRJEB22368) | human gut metagenome | biome: human gut; material: stool | host: Homo sapiens | place: Luxembourg | collected 2012-09-07 | reverse complement strand
TCCCTTACTGCATGTGGAGGTGGTGATGCTTCCACAAATGACACAGCAAAAGAAGAGGGCTCTTCTGATGTGATTACGGTTGGATTTTCACAGGTAGGTGCAGAATCTGATTGGCGTACAGCAAACTCAGAATCAATGAAATCAACATTTACCAAAGACAATGGTTATGAATTGATTTTTGACGATGCACAGCAGAAACAGGAGAATCAGATTTCAGCCATCCGTAACTTTATCCAGCAGGATGTTGATTACATCGTACTTGCACCGGTTACTGAGACTGGATGGGATGCCGTTCTTGGTGAGGCAAAACAGGCAGGAATCCCGGTTATCATTGTTGACCGTATGGTAGATGTTAAAGATGACAGTTTGTATACTGCATGGGTAGGTTCTAACTTCGAACTGGAAGGTAAAAAGGCAGCAGCTTATCTGGATGCTTACATGAAAGCAAAGAACATGAAAGATATGAAACTGGTTAATATTCAGGGTACAATCGGTGCATCGGCACAGATTGGCCGTACCAAAGGTCTGGATGATGCTGTAGCTGCAAATGGCTGGAACCTTCTTGACAAAACAACCGGTGAATTTACACAGGCAAAAGGCCAGGAAGTTATGCAGTCCTTCTTGAAGAAGTACAAAAAAGACATCAATGTTGTATACTGTGAGAACGATAACGAAGCATTTGGTGCAATTGATGCAATCAAAGCAGCAGGTTATGAAGTTGGTGCAGACAAAGACATGATGGTATTCTCCTTCGATAGTACAAAAGAAGGTTTGAAGAAAGTTCAGTCTGGTGAAATCACTTTGAATACAGAGTGTAACCCACTTCATGGACCACGTGTAGAAGCAATCATCAAACAGCTTGAGAACAAAGAAACACCAGAGAAGAAAGCTTACGTAGATGAAGAAATGTTTGCTCATGATGATACTGTAAAATCGGTAACTGTTGACGGAAAAGAGTATCCGGTAACGGTTGTGACAGATGAGGTAATGGGTGCTCGTAAGTATTAATTCGAACACAATGTAGCAGAAAATGAAACAAAATCAGTAACAAATTGAGTGAGAGAGGAGGAATGATTTCTTCCTCTCTCAATTAGAAAATATCCTGTTATGCAGGTAGATGGAGGGAAAGATGAGCGAGAATATTGTATTAAAGATGAGTAATATCAGCAAAACTTTTCCCGGAGTGAAGGCATTATCCAATGTAGATTTTACATTACGGGAAGGAGAAATCCATGCCCTGATGGGGGAAAATGGTGCAGGTAAATCCACCTTGATTAAAGTGTTAACCGGTGTTCATGATTTTCAGACAGGTGAGATTTACATGGTGAAAAATGCGGGAGGTAAACCGGAATTAATAGTGAATCATTCACCGCAGGAAGCACAACAAAATGGTATCAGTACCGTATACCAGGAAGTAAATTTATGTCCGAATCTTACGGTTGCAGAAAACTTGTTTATCGGCAGAGAGCCAAGAAGATTTGGTATGATAGACTGGCGTACAATGAATCGGAAGTCAGCAGAGGTTTTAAAGAATCTCGATATCCATGTGGCACCAACTCAGAGTTTGGACGAGTGTTCCTTGGCAATTCAGCAAATGATAGCAATTGCCAGAGCTGTGGATATGAAATGCCGAGTTTTAATTTTGGATGAGCCGACATCCTCTTTGGATGATGACGAGGTTCAAAAATTATTTGTCCTGATGCGGAAATTGAGAGCAGAAGGTGTAGGAATTATTTTTGTAACACACTTTTTGGAACAGGTATATGAAGTGTGTGACCGAATCACTGTACTGAGAAATGGTGAATTGGTTGGTGAGTATGAAGTGGAATCGCTTCCACGTGTAAAATTAGTATCTAAAATGATGGGAAAAGATTTTGATGACTTAGCAGATATCAAGGGTGAATATAAGCATGAAAAACATTTAGAACCGTTGATTGAGGCCAAAGGGTTAGGTCATGCAGGTACAATTCGACCGTTTGATTTGACAATCAACAAAGGAGAAGTAATTGGACTTACAGGACTTCTTGGCTCCGGACGTTCAGAGTTGGTTCGTACCATTTACGGCGCTGACAAAGCCGATTCCGGCGTGCTGAAAGTCAAAGGAAAAGATACTAAAATCTCATCCCCATTGGATGCGATGAAAGCCGGCATGGCATATTTGCCGGAAGATAGAAAAAAGGAAGGAATCATTGCCGATTTGTCTGTTCGCGAAAATATTATATTGGCACTTCAGGCAAAACGTGGAATGTTTAAGTTATTATCCCGCAAACAGATGGAAGAATTTGCGGATAAATACATTGACTTGCTGCAGATTAAAACAGCAAGCCGTGAAACTCCGATTAAGAGCTTATCCGGCGGAAACCAGCAGAAGGTGATTATTGCCAGATGGCTGCTTACGAATCCGGATTACCTGATTTTGGATGAACCGACACGAGGGATTGATATCGGAACAAAGACAGAAATTCAGAAATTAGTACTTCAACTGGCGGATGAGGGAAAAGCAGTCACCTTTATATCCTCCGAGATTGAGGAGATGCTTCGAACCTGCAGCCGTATGGCAGTTCTTCGTGACGGAAAAAAGGTTGGCGAAATTGAAGAAGAGGATTTGTCACAAGAATCCATTATGAAAGCAATTGCGGGAGGTGATGAATAATGGCTGAGAAAATTAAAAAAATAACAGGAATGCGATTATTTATGCCGATTGTGTGTTTGTTTATCGTATTGCTTGTAAATGTGATTCGAACACCGGATTTCTTTAATATAACGTTAAAGGACGGACAATTAAGTGGATGGCTGATTGATGTGATTAACCGAGGTTCTGAACTTGTTATACTTGCCATTGGTATGACATTAGTAACAGCTGCTTCCGGTGGTCAGGATATCAGTGTTGGTGCTGTTATGGCGGTTGCTGCTGCTGTTTGCTGTCAGATTTTGTCCGGCGGTGAAGTAAGTACAAATACACTGGCAGCTCCGATTATCATTGCTGCGATTGCCGGAATTTTAGTTGCTGCTTTGTGCGGTGCGTTTAATGGTTTTTTGGTTGCAAAACTAAATATCCAGCCAATGGTTGCTACATTGATTTTGTTTACTGCAGGGCGCGGTATTGCCCAGTTGGTTACACAAGGACAGATTACATATGTCCGTGTGGAATCTTACAAGGCAATGGGTGGATTTCTCGGACCAATTCCGACACCGGTTATCTTTGCAGTCGCAGCCGTTATTGTTGCCTATTTGGTATTAAATAAGACAGCACTTGGTATGTATATTGAAAGTGTAGGAATTAACAGTCACGCATCCCGCTTGATTGGATTAAATTCTACAAGAATTAAATTCCTCACCTATGTAATTTGCGGAGCCCTGGCAGGGCTTGCAGGAATTGTTGCTTCGAGCCGAATTTATTCCGCAGATGCTAACAACATTGGTCTGAACCTTGAGATGGATGCCATCTTAGCAGTAGCGTTAGGTGGAAACATCTTAAGTGGTGGTAAATTTAGTTTGATGGGGTCAGTAATTGGCGCTTATACGATTCAGGCGTTGACAACAACGCTGTATGCTATGAGTGTACCGTCTGACCAGCTCCCGGTTTATAAAGCAATCGTTGTTATCATTATCGTAGTTCTTCAGAGCCCGGTTTACAAAAAGGCAATGCAGAATTACAAAGCGAAGAGACAGTCGAAAAAGGCAGTAGTACAGGGAGGTGAACAGTAATGGGTGAATTTTTGAAGGCAAAGACAAAAAAATTTAACAGTAATACATTCCTTTTCATTATTACGATTGTGTTGTTTATTGCAATGTATGTAGCAGGAATGATTGTATTTGCAGACAAAGGTTTTGCAAAACCGCAGATGTTTACCAACTTGTTTATTAACAATGCCGGATTGATTGTAATTGGCTGTGGTATGACAATCGTTATGATTACCGGAGGAATTGATATCTCGGTTGGTTCGGTAACCGCATTGGTTTGTATGGCGAGTGCTTATGCTATGGAAAATAAGGGGATGAGTCCTTATGCAGCTCTTGCGATTTCGCTTGGTATTGGATTACTGTTTGGTTTGCTTCAAGGCTATTTAGTTTCCTACCTGGAAATTCAGCCGTTTATCGTTACTCTGGCGGGTTTGTTTCTAGGAAGAGGACTTACGGCTATGATAAGTACAGATATGATTTCCATTAAAAACAGTTTGTTTCAGAAATGGGCAACATATCAGATTGAACTGCCGATTGGAACATATAATAAACATGGGGTATTCCGGCCGGCATATATATATCCATCGGTTGTGATTGCACTAATTGTGGTTGTTTTGATTGCTATTATGCTTCGTTATACAAAATTCGGACGCAAATTATTTGCTATCGGCGGCAGCCAGCAGAGTGCATTGATGATGGGCTTAAATGTAAAAAGAACGAAGTTTGAAGCTTATATTTTAGATGGTCTTTTGGCCGGCTTGGGTGGATTCTTATTCTGCTTGAACAGTTGTGCCGGATTTGTAGAACAGGCAAAAGGTTTGGAAATGGATGCTATTTCGGCAGCAGTAATCGGCGGAACACTTCTTTCGGGAGGTGTCGGAACGGTTGTTGGTACAACATTTGGTGTACTGATTAAAGGAACCATTACCAGTCTGATTACGACACAGGGTACATTGTCAAGCTGGTGGGTACGAATTGTACTTTCCGCACTGCTTTGCTTCTTTATTGTATTACAGGCACTCTTTGCGAAAGCAAAAATCAAAGGGAAAAAAGTAGAGAAAAAGGATGTTAAAAAGCCAGGTGGAGCACCACCGGATGAGATGGCTGCAGAGCCATAAATTAAATAGGAGATTGTCACAACTAATTGTTTCTCTTTTGGGGACCGGTTCTTGCCAGACCGGTCCCTATTTAATTTTTTTAGGGTATTACGTTGACTTTATGAAAAAATAAGAATTGCTTTATGGTGTTGCAGAGGAAATATGTTATAATTAGCATATCCTAAAAATGAGACAATTCAAGGATAGAATTGGAGGTTTGTGTATGCAAAAGAATGGTAAAAAGCTGTTAGCATGGATGTTAGCAGCAAGCATGGTATTTTCTTTTTCTATGCCAACTCAGGCAGCAAAGAAAAAGCCTGCTTTATCAAAGAAAAAAGCGGTAATAACTGTGGGGAAAACCTTAACGCTTAAGGTTAAAAATATAAGCAAGAAGACAAAAGTAACATGGAAGAGCAAAAAAAAGAAAATTGCGACAGTTTCCAAGAAAGGAAAAGTGAAAGCGAAAAAGGCGGGGACAGCGAAGATTACAGCAAGTTTCCGTTATCAGGGCAAGAAGTATGTGAAAACCTGCAAGGTTACGGTGAGAAAGAAAAAGACAGTAGTTGTGACTAATGCACAGACAAAAGTACCAACCAAAGCACCGACGCAGAAACCGGCAGTGACACCGACTGCAACCCCAACGCAGAAACCGGGCACACCGACTGCAACCCCAACGCAGAAACCGGGCACACCGACTGCAACCCCAACGCAGAAACCGGGCACATCGACTGCAACCCCGACGCAGAAGCCGGGGACACCAACTGTAACACCGACGACAGAGCCGGCGGAGCCTACTGCGACTGCAACAAATGAGCCGGCAGGGCCTGCGGTTACACCGACGGCAGACACGGATGAGCCAACTGCAACACCAACAGCAGAACCGACGAAGGTTCCGGGCACCCCGATTCCGGTAACGGATCCGACGAAGGCGTTGCTTTTGGATTTTGAAGACGGTACCAATCAATATGTGACTGGACGTCAGGGCGAAGAAGAGCTGACTGTTGTAGAGGGCGGTTATAATGACAACTATTGTTTGAAAGTTTCCAACCGTGTGAAAAACTGGGCAGGACCGATGATTGATATCACTCACAATGTGACTGATTTTACAACGTATAAGATTGAGGCGTATGTAAAGCAGACAACGGGCAGCAACAAGACGATAAACTGCATGTGGGAGTCGATGGACTATGCGGGAGCGATGGCTTATACAACCGTGCAGAATGTAGTTGCGCCGAATGGTACATGGACAAAAGTGGACGCAACGGTTGTGGCACCGGGTGATGTAAGTAAATTGTCACTTTATTTTGAAATGGCAAATTATTCAAATGATTTTTATGTAGACAATATTTCTATTACGGAGAAGCATTTGGATATGGATGCAGTTCTTGCTGCACCAAGTCTGAAAGAGGCATATGCAAACCGCTTCCCGATGGGATGTGCAGTTTACAGCTATAATTTGCAGAATCCGGAGATTTTATCATTTATTAAACATCATTACAGTACGGTTACATTTGCAGATGAGCTGAAACCGGAGAATCTTTTGAACGAAGAGGCAACAAAAGCATCGGAAGATGGCATGCCGGTTATTAATACAGATGTGATTGATAAATGTTTATCTCTTGCTCAGGAAAATGATTTAAGTGTGCGTTTCCATACGCTTGTCTGGTATTCGCAGACACCGGATTGGTATTTCTGTAAGAATTACACACCGGAGTATGATGGTACGGGAACAGCTAAGAAAAACATTACAAATCTTGTTGACAAAGAGACGATGCTTGCTCGAATTGAAAGTTATGTTAAGCAGGTTATTACCTATGCAGAGACTAATTATCCGGGCGTTGTATATGCTTACGATGTAGTAAATGAGGTGATTGACAGCAATGGCTGTAAATTACGGACAGTAAGTTCAAGTTTGTATGGTGCTATTTTTACAGACGATGACAATACTTATATTACAAAGTCTTTTGAATATGCGAGAGAAGCTGAAAAAGCAGCAAATTCATCGGCAAAATTGTTCTACAATGATTTTGTCGGACTGGCATCGCCGGGACAGATGAAGGCAGTTGTGAAATATCTTGCAGATGCAAAAGATGCCGGAAATATTGATGGTCTTGGCATGCAGGCACATCAGACTAATCTTGGTGTGACAGATGGTGATAATATTAAAAATGCACTGAAATTATTCCAGCAAAATGGCTATGAGGTGCAGATTACTGAGCTTGATTTTGCAAGTAAGGATAATTCAGAGGCGGGTAATGAGACACTGGCAGCAGCATACCAGAAGTTCATGAATATTATATTACAGCGAATGGATGATACAACTGCTCCGGTAAATGTAAGTAATGTTACATTCTGGAATCTGACAGATTTGGATACTTGGCTGAATAGTTTTTACAGTGATGGAAGTACCTATTATCCATCACTATTTGATGAAAATTATCTGCCGAAAAAAGCGTTTACGGCATTGATTAATCTTGTAAATGGAGTTGTAGAGCCAACGGCAACGCCGACTGTGGCACCAACGGCAACTCCAACTGTGACTCCGACGGCAACTCCAACGGCAACACCAACCGTTGACCCAGATGCCACGCCAACACCAACGCCGGTTATCACACCGACTCCGGAGCCAACGGCTGAACCGGAACCGGCAGAGACAAAAGAATTGGATTTGGCGGAAGGAAATATTGTAATCAGTGCGACAGGATATACAATTGGCGATGCAGAAGAAACTGCATTTAACGGAAATTACACGATTTCCAGTACAGCACAATCGGCAACAGCATATTATATTTTAGTAACGGGCGGTACTCACACAATTACGTTAAATGATCTTGTTTGTACATCGAGTGAGTCAAGTCCAATTAAATTAAGTGGTGATGCTAAGGTAAATCTTATCTTAGTTGGAACATCCGCATTGACCGGTTCCGGCTATCATGCAGGAATCGAGGTTCCGTCGGGTTGTGAACTGACGATATCCGGTGATGGCCAATTGACGGCATTAGGCGGTAACGAATCGGCAGGAATTGGTGCTACATCAGATGGTAAGACATCTAGCACATTAGGACGTATTATTATCAGGAGCGGTACGATTATAGCCTGCAATACAGGAAGAAATGCTGCAGGAATCGGTGAATCACGATACGCTAAAGGCGGTGGAGAAATTTACATCTACGGTGGCAATATTTATGCGACATCTTCCGGTAACGGAGCCGGAGTTGGTGGCGGTGGTACGGCAGATGCCTCAGCCAAAACGATGAAGATTGGAATCTATGGCGGTATCATTTCCGCAGGCGGCAGTACTTATGCAATTGGAGATGGAAAGAGCCAGAGCATTTGTGAAGTAACAGTAACCGGTGGTGCCTGCTATAGTACGAACAGTGGTAAGACGATGTTTGGATCAACATGGGAAACCCAAGATACTTATGTTGGTACAGAGATTGACACAACAAAACTTTCCGGTATTCAGTCAGTGACGATTGATGGGGTAGACCAGGGAATCAGCAGTTTCTTTATTACTGCACAAGCTGGTACTGTGAACAAGAGGTTGAAACTGAATTTGTATGTGGAAAAGGGAGCATCTCATACGATTGTGGTAACGGATACAAACGGTGAGGCACATGAGTATATGGTTAACGCTTAATCTATAATAAAAAAAGGAGTTCATTCGTTCGAGACAAGATAATGCTTTGCATTATAGTCTTTTACGGATGAACTTCTTTTTTTGCTCTATTGACAGATGATGTTTCCTAAAAATGAGACAATAAAAATCTTGAATCTTCCCCCTTTTTTTGCTATTCTAAAAACAGTTTAATCCACAAAGGAGAGGGAGGCGAGGCGTTTTATGTTTCTCAAACAGTTTGCAGAATTCAATTCGATTTGTATACAGTGCCATGACAGTCCGGATGCGGATGCGATGGGGGCTGCGTTTGGTTTGTATGCGTATTTTATGAATCTGGGTAAAAAGGTAAATTTGATTTATGCAGGGGAACATCAAATTACAAAGCCATCGCTGAAATTGATGGTGGAGTACCTTGGCATTCCGATTCGATATGTGAATGAAATGCCGGAACATGATATTTTGATTACCGTGGACTGCCAGTATGAGGGTGGTAATATTACATCGATGCCGGTGAAAAAAGTGGCAATGGTTGATCATCATCCAATTTGTGTGAAAACGGATGAATGGTGTTTTATTTTTCCAGAGTTTGGAAGTTGTTGTACCGTGGTCTGGGAACTGCTTTTGGAGGCTGGGTATCCGGTAAATGAGAACTGGCAGGTGGCAACGGCATTGTATTATGGTTTGTATAGTGATACCAGCAGTTTGTCCGAAATTTACTATCCGGCAGACAGACAGATGCGGGATTCTCTGCGGATTAACAGAGAGTGTCTGGATGAAATGATTCATGCGAATTTGCAGCGGGAGGATTTGGAGATAGCAGGAGAAGCGTTGACTCACTATTACTATGATGAGGAAAAGCGTTTTGCACTGCTGCATACAAAACCGTGTGACCCGAATCTTCTGGGTGTTATTAGTGATATGGTAAATTGTGTGGCAACTGTTGACTGCTGTGTGGTATATAATGAAACGCCGATTGGATATAAAATGTCGGTACGAAGTGCAAAAAAAAATCTGCCGGCGAGTGATTTGGCGGAAAAAGTCAGCTGCGGAATTGGTGCTGGCGGCGGTCACACGAATAAAGCGGGCGGCATGTTGATGAAACACATGCTCGCCACACAGTATCCGGGGGAAGATGTAAAAGAAATTCTCATTCAGCGAATCCGCGAGTTTATCCGTGAAGCCGCTTACTGATTTCCATGAGAGGAATCGGCATCAGAGATAAAATACCTACGACAACCCATTCGCGTGGATTAAGTGCCTGCGTATGGAAAATAGGCTGGAGAACGGGCACACAGATGACCAGACATTGCAGGACAATGCAGAACAATACACTAAATAAAAGTTTTTTGTTTCCAAGAATCCCTGTCTCTAACAGCGAGTGCTCGCTTCTCATATTAAACGAGTGAACTAACTGCGATAAAGAAAGCACGGCAAAGCACATGGTGGAATTGCCGCTTGTATAGGCAAAAAGTGCTAAGGAGCCGATGAACATACCTTCTAAAACCATCTGAAAGACGGTATCAAAGTGAAAGATACTTTCATTTTTCGATAATGGCGGGCGGTTCATACTGTCCGGATCCGGTGGCTCAACACCGAGACAAAGCGCCGGAAAAGAATCCGTTACGAGATTAATAAACAATAACTGTACCGGCAAAAGCGGTGCAGACAGCCCGAAAAAGATAGCAACAAAAATCGTCATGATTTCCCCGATGTTACAAGACAAGAGGAAATGTATGGCTTTTTTTATGTTATCGTAAATACCGCGCCCTTCCTGGACGGCGCTTACAATAGTGGAAAAATTATCATCCATTAAGATAATGTCAGATGCATTTTTGGCAACATCGGTTCCGGTGCGTCCCATGGCACAGCCGATATCCGCTGCTTTTAGGGCAGGGGCATCATTGACACCGTCGCCGGTCATGGCAACGACATTTCCCATTGCCTGATAGCCTTTTACGAGACGTACTTTGTGGGCTGGAGATACACGGGCAAAGACATGATATTTTTTGAGCGCTGCAGGAAGTGAACGGTCGCTGATGGCATCTAAGTCGGCTCCCGTAATGACCTCATCTTTTGTCTGGCAGATGCCAAGTTCCTTGCCAATCGCCGCAGCGGTATTTTTATGGTCGCCGGTAATCATAATCGGACGAATTCCGGCGTGCTGGCAGCTTTTAACAGCGGC
>OBAG01002167.1_pt1 | contig 10595 bp, 9 predicted proteins | sample 1517701 | NCBI WGS metagenome assembly OBAG01 (sample SAMN04571702, study PRJEB22368) | human gut metagenome | biome: human gut; material: stool | host: Homo sapiens | place: Luxembourg | collected 2012-09-07 | reverse complement strand
TGGTAATCCTCGTCGGTGAGCGTCTCGTCGCCCGCGTTGTAGCGCATCATCAGCGCGGGGTAGTAGAACGCGGACTGGGCGTCCATCGTCCGGTCGAGGATCATGTCCTCGTCGGGGACTCCGGCGGCGGCCAGCGCCGGAACCAGCAGTGAGAGAAGCAGCAATCGTTTCATAGCGGTCGTTTCCGGTACAAACGCAAAATCAGCGCAAATCGTATCTGGCGATCAGCTCTTCGAACTTCGCGCGGAGTTTTCCCGATCCGGCGACCAGCGGCAGGCGCATCGTGTCGCCGATGCGTCCCATCACCGAGAGGGCGCATTTCACGCCCACGGGGTTGCCCTCCTCGAAGAGCGCGTGCACGGCTTCGTCCAGCGCGGCATAAGCCTTTTCCGCCGCGTCGAAGTCGCCCGCCTTGGCATGGTTCACGCACTCCATGAACCGCTGCGGGAAGGCGTTCGCCGCCACGGAGATCACGCCGTCGCCTCCGCGGCGCATCAGCTCGATGGCCATGCCGTCGTCGCCCGACAGCACGAGGAATCCCTCGGGACGGTTGTCCAGGATGCGCTGCATCTGCCCGATGTCGCCCGACGCCTCCTTGATGCCGATGACGTTGCGGAAGTCGGCGGCGCAGCGGAGCGTGGTCTCGGCGGTCATGTTGACGCCCGAGCGGCCCGGGATGTTGTAGAGGATCACCGGCAGGGGCGAATGCTCCGAGACGGTGCGGAAATGCTGATAGAGACCCTCCTGCGAAGGTTTGTTGTAATAGGGCGTCACGCTCAAAATGGCGTCGGCGCCCCGCAGGTCGAATTCGCGCAGCTGGTCCAGCACCTCCGAGGTGGAGTTGCCGCCGCAGCCCATCACCAGCGGCACGCGGCCTGCGATCTGGTTGGTGATGAACATGGCGATCACGGCGCGTTCGGGCATGTAGAGCGTGGGGGTCTCGGCCGTGGTGCCGAGTGCGACGATGTAGTCCACGCCGCCGTCGATCACGTAGTCGATCATGCGGGCCAGCGCCTTGTAGTCGACGCGGCCGTCTGCCGTGAAAGGGGTGATCATCGCGGCGCCCACGCCGGAAAGTTTGTGTCGTAGCATAATGTCTCTGATTGTCGTTTTATCTGTTGTCGTTTTGCGTCAGTCCTCAAAGCAGGCGTCTTGCGCCTGTCAGAATAATTCCTGTTGTGCGGCCTTTTCCACCGGGCCTCCGCCTTCGATCATGGCGATGAACTCCTCCTCGGAGATGATCCTTACACCCAGCTTCTCGGCCTTCTTCAGCTTCGCCGGGCCCATCTTGTCGCCCGCCACGAGGTAGTCGACGCTGCCCGACACCGCCGCGAGGTTCCGGCCCCCGTGCAGTTCGATCAGCTCCTTCATTTCGTCGCGGCTCCGCGTGAACTTGCCCGAGACCACGAAACTCCGGCCCGCCAGCGCCTCCGACGCCAGGCGGCGCGCCTCGGCTTCGAATTGCAGCCCCGCGGCGCGCAGGCGGCGGATGATCCGCAGGTTGTCCTCCTCGGCGAAGTATTCGATGATGGCGTCGGCGATGCGTCCGCCCACCTCGTCGGCCTCGACCAGCTCCTCGCGCGTGGCCCGCATCACGGCGTCCAGCGAGCGGAAATGCTCGGCGAGGTATTTGGCCGTGGTCTCGCCCACGAAGCGGATTCCCAGCCCGAACAGCACGCGCTGGAAGGGAACCGCCTTCGAGCGTTCCACCGAGCGGATGATGTTGTCGGCCGACTTCTCGCCCAGCCGGGGCAGGGGGGCCAGTTGTTCGGCCCGCAGGTCGTAGAGGTCCGCCACGTCGCGCACGAGTCCGTTTTCGTAGAGCAGTTCGACGGTCTCCTCGCCCAGCCCCTCGATGTCGAGGGCCTTGCGGCGGATGAAGTGGATGATGCGCCCGATGATCTGGGGCCGGCATCCGCTCTGGTTGGGGCAGTAGTGCTTGGCCTCGCCTTCGTAGCGCACCAGCGGCGTCCCGCACTCGGGGCATACGGTGATGTACTCGAACGGACGGCTGTCGGCCGGGCGCTGCGCGAGGTCCACGCCGATGATCTTCGGGATGATCTCGCCGCCCTTCTCGACGTAGACCGTGTCGCCCGGGCGGATGTCCAGCTGGGCCATCTGCTCGGCGTTGTGCAGCGTCGCGCGCCGCACGGTGGTTCCGGCCAGCAGCACCGGTTCGAGGTTGGCGACGGGCGTGATAGCCCCGGTGCGTCCTACCTGGAACGACACGCTGTCGAGCCGCGTGGCGGCCCGTTCGGCCTTGAACTTGTAGGCCACGGCCCACTTGGGGGCCTTGGCTGTGAATCCCAGCTGGCGCCGGACGGCGAAGTCGTTGACCTTGATCACCACGCCGTCCGTCGGGAAGGGCAGGCGGCGCCGTGCGGTGTCCCAGTGTTCGATAAATGCGTCGATCTCGGCGACGCTGCGGCAGATGCGCGCCGCGTCCGAGACCTTGAACCCCCACTGGCGGGCCTTTTCGAGGCTCTCCCAATGGCTCGTGAAGGGCAGCTCGTCGCCCGCCAGCTGGTAGAGTGTGCAGTCCAGTCCGCGCCGGGCCACCACGGCCGACGACTGCTGCTTGAGCGTCCCGGCGGCGGCGTTGCGGGGGTTGGCGAAGAGCTGCTCGCCGTTGGCCTCGCGCTCGGCGTTGAGGCGGTCGAACGAGGCGTAGGGCATCAGGATCTCGCCGCGGATTTCGAAGAGGTCGGGCCAGTCCGTGCCCCGCAGGCGCAGGGGCACCGTGCGCACGGTGCGGACATTGGCCGTCACGTCGTCGCCCTCGATGCCGTCGCCGCGTGCTCGTAGGTGAGCGAGATGGCCGTGCCGTCGAATTTCAGTTCGCAGACGTAGTCCGTGGCCCCGGCTTCGCGCTCGATGCGGCCGATGAACTCGTGCAGTTCGTCCAGCGAGTAGGTGTTGCCCAGCGACAGCATCGCGTAGCGGTGCTTCACGGTCCGGAACTCGGCCGTCAGGTCGCTTCCCACGCGCACCGAAGGCGAGTTGGGGTCGGCGTATTCGGGGTGTGCGCGCTCCAGATCCTGAAGTTCGCGCATCATCGCGTCGAACTCGAAATCCGAAATCTCGGGGGCGTTTTCGACGTAATATTTGAAGTTATGCAGTTCGAGCTGCCGGCGCAGCTCTTCGATCCGTTCGCGTACCATAATCCTTAAATAACGTGTGTAAAGTTACATATTTTGTCCTTAACAACGGGTGAATTTGGTGTAAAATCAAAAAAAATGCAAAAAAAAATTGCAGATGTGGTGCGATATTCAAATTTTGCTTATAATTGCAAAAAATTTCGAGACACTACCATGACTAAACCGAATATCGTGAAGAAACATATTGCGACGAGTTTTCATAACCTCAGCCCCGAGTTGCAGGAGGCTGTGAAGGCGAAATACCCGCTGGGATTCACCGATGCGATGATCCGTGTCGACAAGCCCAACGGCGATTTTTTCTATGCCGTTCCCTATGATACGGACGAGATAGCCTACATGGTGAAGATCGACGTGAAGGTCGACGACAATTCGCACGACGACGACGACAAGGACTACTACGACGACGAGATCAAGGGGGCCGACGACATTCAGGGCGACGACGACAGCTCGGACGCTTCGGACGCCTCCGACGACGACGTGAACATCTGACGCCGCCTATGGTCCGCGCCCTTCCCGTCCTGCTCCTACTGCTCTCGGCGGCCTGCGGCCTTGCCGAGGACGAGCGCGACGAGAAGAACAGATACATCTACCTGACATTTTACGACAAGGCCTTCGAGGCCTACTGCCTGGGCGAATTCGACGTCGATGGCGACGGCCGCATCTCGCGCTACGAGGCGCAGCGTGTCCGCACGGTGGAGTGTCCGGAACGGGGCGTCGCGTCGCTCTCCGACCTGAAGGAGTTCACGCGTTTGGAACGGCTCGACTGCCGGGGCAACGCGCTCACGCGGCTGGACGTCACGATGACGCGCCTCGAATGGCTCGACTGCTCGGACAACGGCCTTGTGTCGCTCGACGTGAACGGCCTGCGCGGCCTCGCATACCTCGATTGCGGCGGCAACTCGCTGCCGCGCCTCGATTTGCAGTCGAACGCCTCGCTCGCAACGCTTCTTTGTCCGGACAATGCCCTCGCGGGGTCGCTGGACGTGACCTCCTGCGCCTCGGGGCTGCGTGCCGACGTGCGCGGCAACCCCTCCCTTGCCACGGTCTACTGCCTCGCCTCGCAAAGCGTCGACTTCAACGGACCGACGGAACTCATCCGCAAGTGATTTCCGGCATGAAACGGCCCGGCGGGCCGTTGCGGGGATTTCGGTTCCGGGCGGAACGGCCCCGCTTCCGAGTGCGTTATTTCCCCATTTACGGCAAAAAACCGTCCGAAAAGGACGGTTTTTCTTCATAATTTGTTGAAAAGTCCGGCGGCGGCCTTGGGCTTTTCGGATAATAATTCGTACCTTTGGATGCAAAAAATGTCTTTTGCAAACATAAAACAGAACCGGATACAATGAAAAAAGTTGACGTTATCCTCGGCCTGCAATGGGGTGACGAGGGCAAAGGGAAGGTTGTGGACGTGCTGACGCCTCGTTACGAGGTGGTGGCCCGCTTCCAGGGCGGTCCCAATGCCGGTCACACGTTGGAATTCAACGGCGAGAAATACGTGCTCCGCTCGATTCCTTCGGGCATTTTCCAGGGCGGCAAGACCAACATCATCGGCAACGGCGTGGTGATCGACGCGGTGCTTTTCCGCGAGGAGGCCGAAGCGTTGGCTGCCAGCGGCCATGACCTGACCAAACAGCTCTGCATTTCGAAGAAGGCCCACCTGATTCTGCCCACGCACCGCATGCTCGACGCCGCGTACGAGGCGGCCAAGGGCAGCGCCAAGATCGGCACGACGGGCAAGGGCATCGGTCCCACCTATACCGACAAGGTAAGCCGCAACGGCATGCGCGTAGGGGATCTGTTGAGTCCCGATTTCGAAAGCATCTACGCTGCGGCCAAGGCGCGCCACGAGAAGATCCTGAAGAGTCTCGACTATCAATACGACATTGCCGAGCTGGAGAAGCAGTGGTTCGAGGCGGTCAAATACCTCCGCCGCTTCCACATCATCGACAGCGAATATTTCGTCAACGACTGCCTCTCGCAGGACAAGTCCGTTCTGGCCGAAGGCGCGCAGGGAACGCTTCTGGACGTGGACTTCGGCTCCTATCCGTTCGTCACCTCGTCGAACACCGTCTGCGCGGGCGTCTGCACCGGGCTGGGCGTCGCCCCGAACCGCATCGGCGAGGTCTTCGGCATTTTCAAGGCTTATTGCACGCGCGTGGGCAGCGGACCGTTCCCCACGGAGCTGTTCGACGAGACGGGCGAGCGGCTGTGCGACATCGGCCACGAGTTCGGCGCCGTCACGGGCCGCCGCCGCCGCTGCGGATGGCTCGATATGGTGGCCCTGAAATATTCGATCATGGTCAACGGCGTGACGCAGCTGATTATGATGAAATCCGACGTGATGAACGATTTCGACACGATCCGCGTGGCCACGGCCTACGAGATCGGCGGCCGCACCACCTCGGAGTTCCCCTATGAAATCACCGGCGACCTCCGTCCGGTCTACACCGAGTTCGAGGGCTGGAAATGCGACCTGCGCCGGTACGGCAGCTACGAGGAGTTCCCCGAGGCGTTCAAACGCTACGTGGAGTTCATCGAGCGGCAGACGGGCGTCCCCGTGAAGATCATCTCCGTAGGCCCCGACCGCGGCGAAACGATCGTCCGATAAGCAACCGCGCATCCCGGCTGCCCAGTGGCAGGTTAGGGATGCGTTTTTGTGTGATTTCCGCCCGTCCGCGTTTCGGCCGAAATCCCGGTTGACGACCCGGTCGCATTGCGACAACTGCGGCGACAGGCGGGGGCAGTCGCTTGCGGATTGCCGAACCGCCAAAGCAGAAACGAGGTGTGTTTTTACGCCGTAAGTCCCTCCCGCGGGAGGGCTTGGGGCGGGGCAGATTCGCGAACGCGACGGAACGCCGCGACGACAGCGGTAAAAGAAGGAAAAGGATTCAATATATAACCATTACTTACTTATATGCAACAACAAAACCTCAAAATTCTTGTTTTGGCCAAGCAGGTTCCCGATACCCGCAACGTAGGCAAGGACGCGATGACTCCCGAAGGGACGGTCAACCGCGCGGCGCTTCCGGCCATCTTCAATCCCGAGGACCTCAATGCGCTCGAAGCCGCCCTGCGGCTCAAGGACCGTGTGGCGGGTTCCACGGTTCATATCCTTACGATGGGTCCGCAGCGCGCCGCCGACATCATCCGCGACGCGATGTTCCGCGGGGCCGACGGCGGCTACCTGCTTTCGGGCCGCGAGTTCGCCGGCTCGGACACGCTGGCCACCTCCTACGCCCTTTCGTGCGCGCTGAAGAAGATCGCCCCCGACGTGATTTTCGCAGGCCGTCAGGCCATCGACGGCGACACGGCGCAGGTGGGTCCGCAGGTCGCCGAGAAGCTCGGTCTTCCGCAGGTGACCTATGCCGAGGAGATTCTTGAAGTCCGGGAGGGCGCGCTGGTCATCAAGCGCCGCCTGGAGCACGGCACGGAGGTCGTCGAGTGCCCGATTCCGGCCGTTGTGACGGTCAATGCCTCGGCCGCCGAGTGCCGCCCGCGCAACGCCAAGCGCGTGATGAAGTACAAGGGCGCGCTGGCCGGTTCGGAGATCGCCGCTGCACCCGAATCGCCCGCCGCGCAGCGCGCCGCCGCGAAGGAGTACCTCCGCATCGTGGAGTGGGCCGCCGCCGATGTCGATCCCGATCCCGCGCAGCTCGGCCTCCAGGGTTCGCCCACGAAGGTCAAGAGGATCGAGAACGTGGTTTTCGCCGCCAAGGAGGCCAAGAAACTCACTGCCGCCGACAACGACATCAATGAACTTATGGTTGAACTCATCGCGAGCCACACGCTCGGTTAATGCGTTTTTTTGAGATGAACAATATATTCGTATATATCGAGATGGAGGGCGGCAAGGTCGCCGACGTGAGTCTCGAACTGCTGACCAAAGGCCGCGAACTGGCCACGACGCTCGGCGTGAAACTCGAAGCCGTCGTCCTGGGCCACAACCTCGCCGGCATCGAAAAGGAACTGGCCAAATACGGCGCCGATACGGTCTGGGTTGCCGATGATCCGTTATTTTCTCCGTTCCGCACGCTGCCCCACACGGCGGTCCTGTGCGGTCTGATCGGGCAGGAGAAGCCCCAGATCGCGCTGTTCGGCGCCACGCCCGTGGGCCGCGACTTCGCACCCCGCGTATCGTCGGCCCTGCACAGCGGTCTTACGGCCGACTGCACGCAGCTCGAAATCGGCGACCACAAGGACGCCAAGACGGGTACGGAGTATAAGAACCTCCTCTATCAGATCCGCCCGGCGTTCGGCGGCAACATCATCGCCACGATCGTCAACCCCGACCACCGTCCGCAGATGGCCACCGTCCGCGAGGGCGTCATGCGCAAGGAGTACGCCGCACAGCCCGGCGCGGGCGAGGTGAAGGCGATCGACTGGAAGAAGATGGTCACGGACGCGGACCTCGCGGTGAAGATCATCGACCGTCAGATCGAGGAGCGCAAGATCGACATCAAGGGTGCGGGCATCATCGTCGCCGGCGGCTACGGCATGGGTTCCAAAGAGAACTTCAGGCTGGTGCACGAACTGGCCGACGTTCTGGGAGGCGAAGTGGGCGCCAGCCGCGCCGCCGTCGATGCAGGTTTCACGGAGCATGCGCGTCAGGTGGGCCAGACGGGCGTCACGGTGCGTCCGAAGCTCTACATCGCCTGCGGCATCTCGGGTCAGATCCAGCACACGGCCGGCATGGACCAGTCGTCGATGGTCATCTCGATCAACTCGGACCCCGAAGCCCCGATCAACAAGATCGCCGACTACGCCATCACGGGCGATGTCAATGAGATTATCCCCAAGATGATCAAGTACTACAAACAAAACTCGAAATAGCGATGCGCAGGCTTCTGACGGTAATCTGTACGCTTCTCCTCTCTGCGTCCGTTTCCGGACAGCAGATCAAGAGCCGGCCTGTCGGGTTCGACGACTTCCGCTCCCTGCTGGAAGCTGCCGGTTACGAGGCGTTCGGTTTTGACCTGTCGGAATTGCTCGAAGGACCGGGCCGCTATGACATGACGGTATATATCAAGGAGTACGAATCGGGCGTGGAGATTCGTTCCCGGGAGTTTCCCTGCGGGCCGAACAAACTGCTCGTAAGCGATTTCCCCGAGAAGGTGCGCGGCGAAATCCTGCCCGGCGAGATGGCCGATCCGCAGGCGGGCATTTACATGCTGGCCAAAAAACTGACGATTGGATTCTATCCTTCGGGGACGGATTCGACGGCGATGCTGAATTTCAGTATCCCGGAGATGCGGGAGGCCAGTCAGCGGCTCAAGCTCCGCAGCGTGACTTCGTCGAGCGGTTATACGCTTACCAAGTACTGCACCCGTCCGTTCGGGATCGACTCGTTCGAGGCCGGAAAGTTCATTCCGCTGGTCTTTTACGGTTCGATGTGGTTCGATGCGGAGCACAATCTGTTCCGTTTCTGCGGCGAGAACGAGATCGCGCCCGACCTGTCGGGCGAAATTGTCGGCAACATTCCCCACTTCTATGTCATAGGTATTGAATTTACCCCAAAACAGGAGCCTACGAATCTTAAAAACAACTAATTATGGCTAATTTCTTTTCAGATAACAAGGATTTGCAGTTCCACCTCCAGCATCCGTTGATGCGCAAGATCGTGGAGCTGAAGGAGCGCGGTTTCGCGGAGAAGGACCTCTACGACTATGCGCCGCAGGATTTCGACGACGCGATGGACAACTACCGCCGCGTGCTGGAGATCGCCGGCGAGGTCTGCGGCGAGGTGATCGCCCCCAACGCCGAGGGTGTGGACCACGAGGGTCCGCGCGTGGTCGACGACCATGTGGAGTACGCTTCGGGTACGGTCGAGAACATGAAGGCGGTGGTTGACGCGGGGTTGAGCGGCATGACGCTTCCGCGCAAGTACGACGGACTGAACTTCCCGCTCATCTGCTTCGTGATGGCCAACGAGATGGTGGCCCGCGCCGACGCCAGTTTCGAGAACATCTGGGGGTTGCAGGACTGCGCCGAGACGTTGAACGAGTTCGCTTCGGAGGAGATCAAGCAGAAATACCTGCCGTGGGTTTCGGCGGGCGCGACGTGCGCCATGGACCTCACGGAGCCGGACGCCGGTTCGGACCTCGGAGCCGTGATGCTCAAGGCCACCTGGTCGGAGGAGCGGCAGACGTGGCTGCTGAATGGCGTGAAACGCTTCATCACCAACGGCGACGGCGAGGTTTCGCTCGTGCTGGCGCGTACCGAAGAGGGTACGACCGACGCCCGCGGCCTCTCGATGCTGGTCTACGACAAGCGCGACGGCGGCGTGAAGGTGCGCCGCATCGAGAATAAGCTCGGCATCAAGGGATCGCCGACGTGCGAGCTGGTCTTCACGAACGCCCCGGCGCAGCTGGTCGGCGACCGGAAGATGGGCCTGATCAAGTATGTGATGTCGCTGATGAACGCCGCACGTCTGGGCATCGGCGCACAGTCGGTGGGTCTCTGCGAGGCCGCTTACCGCGAGGGGCTGAAATACGCCCACGAGCGCGAGCAGTTCGGCAAGCCGATCATCCAGTTCGCCGCCGTTTCGGAGATGCTCTCGAACATGAAGGCCAAGGTGCAGGGCGTGCGCGCGCTGCTGTACGAAACGGCGCGTTTCGTCGAGGTCTACAAGCAGTACGGCCATATCTCCCACGAGCGTTCGCTCGAAGCGGAGGAGCGTCAGGAGATGAAGTTCTACAACCGCCTTGCCGACGGTTTCACGCCGCTGGTGAAGCTCTTCTCGTCGGAGTACGCCAACCAGCTGGCCTACGACGCCATCCAGATCCACGGCGGGTCGGGTTTTATGAAGGACTATCCCTGTGAGCGGTTGTACCGCGATGCACGCATTATGAACATCTATGAGGGAACCTCGCAGTTGCAGGTCGTTGCGGCGATCAACGCCGTGACGAAGGGCACGTTCCTGGAGCAGATCGGGCGCTATGCCGCCGAAAGCTACACGGAGGCGATGTGCCCCGTGGTGACGAAGCTCAAGGAGCTGACCGTCAAGTTCTCGGAGATGCAGGCCCGGGTCGAGGCCGGCGACAAGGAGGTCTGCGGATTCAAGGATTTCCATGCCCGCCGCCTGGTGGAGACCGCCGGACACATCATCATCACCTACCTGCTGGCCCGTCAGGCCGGTGAGGCGGAGGAGTATGCCGCTTCGGCGCGCGTGTTCTGCAAGCTTGCAGAGGCGAAGATCGCGGAGGCCTATACCTACGTGATGAACTCCACGACGGAGGACGTCGCGCTGTTCAAGGCTGTCGAAAACGAGGTTTAAACATACCGGACCGGATACGATGCGGGGGACCCTGAACAATCCTCCGCATCGTTTTTCATGCCGGGGCACAGCCTTGCTGTGCAGGGTCTTGCAGTCTGCTCCGGTATCCGGGTCCGATTGTCGGATCAATGTATGAAAGCGAGATTATTGGCATTGTATTTGCCTCA
>OBAG01002141.1_pt1 | contig 10696 bp, 8 predicted proteins | sample 1517701 | NCBI WGS metagenome assembly OBAG01 (sample SAMN04571702, study PRJEB22368) | human gut metagenome | biome: human gut; material: stool | host: Homo sapiens | place: Luxembourg | collected 2012-09-07 | reverse complement strand
ATGGCGTCCGTGGGCCATGCCTGCAGGAAGATGGTTTCCATCATTTACGCTGTTATGAGAGACAACAAGGCCTATGTACCGTGTATCCCAAGCGAAATCTCTGCTTGACAAATACATAGCCGGTCTGTGCTAAAATCGAACGGCCTTCACCGTCCAAAAATCCGGCTTAAAAAGTTCGGCTTTTCGTCCAAAAGCGTTCCCGCAAATATCGCCAAAAAGTTACCGTCACAACGCTGCTCCAAACCATTTCTCATCGCGTTTTTCAACTTCTCGCACAAACGGCCCGCGTTTGCTTTCGCGGGCGAAAGCGGGTACACACTCGGCTTTCGGAGAAGGATCGCACACAGCGGCTTACACGCCGAAACAGGGGGCGTTTCGGATGGGGGTGGTATCACTACTCTCGGAGCGTTCCGCACGTTCACCAACATCCCCGGGCCGGGTATCAGAACGGCAAGTTTTGCCGCTTTTGGGGCTTGGTCGGGGGTGCTCCCAAAGAACGCAGAAAGCCTTCGGAACAGCGATGCGCTTATGCGCGTCGCTGTTCCGAGGCGTCGCGGCCCCGCTGGGCTGCGTGATCCAGTGAGTGCGCTATTGATTATGTCGTGAACATTTGTAACCATCGATTCTGCCACGCTTTTATATACATACATTTCCCGGTTCTCTGTGAACCCTCAACACCAGCAGAAGAGGAAAATCTGGCAAAGCTGCTGCCATAAATTTTATCCCCCAACCGTTTTTCATCCTGCTTTTCAACTTCTCGCACAAATGGCCCACGTTCGCTTTCACGAGCGAAAGCGGGTACACACTCGGCTTTCGGAGAAGGATCGCACACAAGGGCTCACACGGCGAAACAGGGGGCGTTTCGGACGGGGGCGCTATTACTACCCTCGGAGCGTTCCACACGTTTCGGAAACCCTGCGTGGCCAGATGTCAGAACGGCGTACTTTGCCGCTTTTGGGTCTTGGTCGGAGGCGCTTCTGAAGGACGCAGAAAGCCTGCGGGACAGCGATGCGCTTATGCGTGTCGCTGTCCCGAGGCGTCGCGGCCCCGCTGGGCTGCGTGATCTTTTTCGCTTCTGCCGAAATTGCGGTTTGTACATCCTGCGCTCAGGGCTTTCTGCGTGTGCGAGGCATGGGTGGTATCACTACCCTCGGCGTGCTTTGCGTGCTTCTGAAACGCCGGACGGCCGCTTGCAAAAGCAGCTATTTTGCCGTTTTCTGAGGTCGGGTGAGCGTCGCTCCCAACACGGTGCCTGTTCTCTCCTAATATGCAGATATTCCTGTCGGCAAATTCAGTTGCAAACGCTTTTGCGTTATGGTATGATAAAATTAATAAAACTGGAATTTGAAAAGGAGGGCGATTGTATGAAACAGATTATTATCAACTATCTATTCATCTTTGGGCTTCCGGTAATCATTGGTTTAGCGGTTCGTATTATATTGCAGCGCTTTAATAAAGCCTACCTTGTAACAACTTTATTTGCAATTCTAACTGCTATTGGCTGGTACATTGCTAATGCGATGCCTTCATACGGGAGTGAACTGCACGGAATTCTGGCTATTCAGACAACTGTTGTATTTGTTTCTTCTTTATTGACAGGCTTGATACTTAGACTGAAGAAAAAAAGGATTTCGTAAACCAGCAAATAAACTGCATATTCAAAGTTTGTAATTGTAAAATTCTCTTTGACCCACTTTTGACCCAGAATAGAATTGGGGCAGGCAGGGCTGGACGGAAACAACGGAAAATTCGCCGAGCGAACGGTGGTAAAAAGCACAAATCGGAGCCGAAATGACTCCGATTTGTGCGTGAGACAACCTACGGACCAGAAGGCCGGGGGTTCGAATCCCTCACGGCGTACCAAAAGTCCTCGAAATCGTCTGATTTCGAGGACTTTTGCTTTTCATAAGTTCCGTTTTTGGTGTGCCGCCTTTCTCTGACCCAAACGCTGACCCCAAAGGGAGCGGATAGCGGAAAGCATCAGACAGCACGGGAGAGGATATTGCCCATTGTTTGCGCCGCTTTGAGTTGGGCGTCGGTGGTGACGTGGGCGTAGGTGTCCAGCGTGAAGCCCGCCGAGTAGTGGCCGAGCATACTGCTGACCGTTTTCACGTCCACGCCGTTTTGCAGGGCCATCGTCGCGAAGGTATGGCGGAGATCGTGGAATCGGATGCGGGGCAGCCCCGCCCGTTTCAGCACCCGCTGGAGCATGTGCAGGACGCTGTCCGGGGACATGGGGCCTCCGGTGGGCGATGGGAATACCCATTCGCTGTTGCCCGTTTTTCTTCTTTGCTGCATCAGAACATCTATCGCATCCGCCGACAGGGGCAGTGTGCGGTAGGCGTTTTTCGTTTTCAGCGGTGCCTCGACCACTTTGCCATTCTGCCGTGAAATTGCCCGTTGGATTTTCAGCACACCACGGTCGAGATCAACGTCCGTCCATTTCAGTCCCAACAGTTCGCCGCGCCGAAGTCCGGTGGCGAGATCGAGGTAGCAGGGCGTATCACCCGCCAGCGCGTGGCAGAGATCGTCCACCAGCAGCCCGCCGCCCGCGGCGTCCGTGGGGCAGGGATAGTCCCGCAGGAAGGGAAAGCCCGCGCGGGCAAAGGCCTCCTGCGTGCTTTTCCAGAAGATCGCAAGGTTGGCGGAGTACACGCTGATGCGGATGATGTGCAGCGCCTCCGCCTTGGCGCGCTCAGCGAGATACCAGTTCACTGCCGTGGTCTTTCCGTAGCCCATGGGCGCGACCACGCTGGTCATAGCGCAGCGGGAAATGGGCCGCAGGCTCTCCTGCAGCCGCTCGGAGATGTAGATGGTGTTCAGGTTCCACTTTGCTTTCGGCATCATGCATTCCTCCTGCCTGCGGCGTTTTTCTGATTATACCATGCAAATCCGGCCGTGGAAAGAGCGATGTTTCCCCGGCCGGCGCCGCGCTTTTTTCATTCCGCAGAAAAAAATCTCCCGCCGGGCATCTGCCGCGGCGGGGGATTTCAGAAGAGAGAGATGGTTTCTGATTAGAAGGGCCCGAGGTTGATGACCTGTGCCAGAAGCACAAAGGCGAAGCCCGCGACCAGAAGCATGCACCACAGCTTCCAGGAGAAGCGGATCCAATCGCCGAAGTTCAGCTTGCCCATAGCGAGCATGGCGTGGAGGCTGCCGTAGGTCGGATACAGGTCGTTGGTAAAGCCTTCTGCATACTGGTAGGCCAGAACCAGCACCTGCTGGTTGATGCCCAGCGCCTTGCCCAGCGGGGAGAGGATCGGGATCAGCACAACGGCCTTGGCCTCGCCGGAAATGATGAAGAAGTTCATGACCATGACGACGAAGAAGATCGCAAGGAGCGTCAGCAGCAGGCCCTTGTTCTGGAGCAGACCGCTCAGGTAATAGACGATCGTATCGAGGATCTTGCCCTGACGCATCAGAGCGGTGATCGCCTGGGCAAATCCCATCATGAACACCACGCTCAGCAGGTCAGCTGCGCCGGTGGTGAAGATACGGCAGGCCTTGCTGGGATTGATGCCGCACACAAGGACCGTCACAATGGTGGAGATGATGAACACGGCGGACATCTGGTTGAAGGACCACTCGAGCTTTACGCAGCCGTAGGTCTGGACGATCAGCGCCACAGCGAAGATCAGCAGGCCGAGCTTCATTTTCAGCGTGAGGGGGATCTCCTCCATCTCGACCTGATTCTGGCCCACGCGCTGGTTCATATATTCCTCTGCGCAGCAGCTCTTGGAGGGGTCGGCCTTGATCTTCTTGCAGTAAAACCAGAAATACGTCACGCCGATCAGGAAGAACACCACCGTGGCGATCGTGCGGTAGCCCAGGCCGGAGAAGATGGGCAGGCCGATCATCTGCTGGGAGAAGCCGGTGGTATAGATATTGACAATACCGGCGGTCCAGCCGATCTCAAGGCCGGCAACGACAACTGCAAAGCCGAGCATACGGTCATAGCCCAGACCCATGACCAGCGTAATAACGATTGGGATAAACGGCATCATGTTCTCAGCCATGCCCACAACGCCGCAGATCAGGAACAGCAGGAAAAAGCTTGCAACGATCAGGAATTCTTTTCCCTTTGAATGCGCAATGACCCGATGCACGCCCGCAGTCAGCGCATCCGTGCTGTCCAGAACGGCCAGCGCGCCCGTCATGACCAGGATGAGCGAGCCGATGCCCATGGCCTTTACGATACCTGCGTTGATCGCCGTAAAGAAGCCAAAGAAGGTAACAGGGTCATCTCTTTCCACAAAATGGAAGCTGGAAGGGTCGATTTCCTCAATTCCGGACTCCGGATTTTGCACGATGTCGTACTCACCGGCGGGGATGATCCACGTCAGCGCCGCCACCAGCAGCATAACGCACAGCAGGATGATGTAGCCGTGCGGCAGTTCAAAAGACTTTTTCGCCTTGCGAAGTTCGTTCTTCATAATACACACCTCAATAGTTCTGTTTTCTGTTTCTGTTTTCTCTGTTGCATAGGGTTAAGCCTGATACACGCATCGACCTCCTACTATGGTTTTAAGGATCTTCAAATTCGGGATGTCGTCTGCGTCTACCTGAAGCGGATTGCGGTCTAAGACCACAAAGTCCGCCCACTTCCCCGGTTCAATGGTTCCCACCAGATCTTCCTGCTTGCTCTGATATGCCGCATTGATGGTGCTTGCCAGCAGCGCCTCATATACGCTCAAGCGCTCTGTCTGTCCGATCACAGCGCCGCTTTTCGCTTTGCGCGTCACCGCCGTCCAGATGGAGGTCAGCGGGTCCGGCGGCATGACCGGGCAGTCGGTATGCACCGTCGGATGCAGTCCCATGTCCATTGCCGTCTTGATCGGGTCCACATGCTCGCAGCGCTCAGGGCCAAGGTAGGTCGATTCAAAGATATCTCCGTTGGGGTAGAGCGTCGGCACATAGAATGTGGGCGTGACCCCCAGCTCCTTCATTTTTTCCAGCTGGTCCATGCGGCTCATCTGCGCATGAACAACGACATGGCGGGGGTCCGGACACGGATTTTCAAGCTGCGCCTGCTCGTAAGCATAGAGCACATCGTCGATCGCCGCGTCGCCATTGCAGTGGATGTGCATCTGCGCGCCCGCATTGTGCACCTTTTTCACCAGCTCCGTCAGCTCCTCCCGGCTCCACACGGGGCTGCCGCAGTAATCCGCGGAACGGTCTGGCAGCTTTGTGTAGTAGGGCTTCGTCAGATAGGCGGTGCCGCAGCCGATCGAGCCGTCCTGAAATTCCTTTCCGCCGGTCATAAAGAACATGTTTCCCTCGGACTTCACATTCTCTTTTGCGTATTTCGCCGCCGGCTCCGGCGCGCTCCACAGCGTGCAGCGAATGCCGAGATACCCCTGCTTTTCGCCCTCCTGCATGATCTCCGCGTCGCCCACAAGGCCCTGATTGGCCGTGGTATAGCCTCTGGCGGCATAGTAATCCGTGGCTTCCTTCAGCCCGCGGATCTTTTCATCTCTCGTGCCGAGAAAGCCCAGCTCATCCTTGTACCAGATGAGATCGACTGCGGTCTCTTCCAGAACGCCGGTGGGCTCTCCCTGCTCGTCCCGGCGGATCACGCCGCCCTGCGGGTCGGGCGTGTTCCGATCGATCCCCGCGATGCGCAGCGCCATCGAGTTGACATACATGAAATGGGACGTAACATGATCGCAGATCACAGGATGCTCCGTCGAGACCTGATCCAGATCCACGCGCGTCAGGTGGCGGTGCTCTGCAATGATATTCTGGTCATACCCCGCGCCGATTACGGACTTCCCCTTCGGAGTTCTTTCCGCCTTTTCCCGCAGGATATCCAGAACATCCTGAATCCGCTCCACCGGCCCGTAGGGCGGGCAATTCACATTGCTGTAGATCAGTCGCCCCGTGCCGACCTCGACGAAATGGCTGTGGGCGTCATAAAAGCCCGGAAGCATCGTGCTCCCCGCCAAATCCACTCGCTCGGTGTCCGGCCCTGCCAGCTTCTCTACATCCGCCCGGCTTCCGCAGGCCAGTATCACACCGTCCTTGACCGCGACCGCCTCAAGCGTTGCATCGCAGCCGGTCAGCGGCAAAATGGTTCCGCCGCTATAAATGATGTCTGCATGCTCTTGTGCCATATTTCCACTCCTTACTTACATCTGATTTCCAGAAATTACAGAAATTTGTGATATGCTTCTTCCGCTCACCGGCAGCGCGCCAGAATATTGCACAGAAGCCGGTAGACCCTGCGGACGGAGGAAATGCTCATCTCCTCCGAAGGGGAATGAAAGTTCCAGCAGTCCGGGCCGATGGAGATGGCGTCCAGCTCCGGCTTCTTCTCTGAAAAGAAGCCGACCTCCAGCCCTGCATGGACCGTGAGATATTGCGCATCGCAGCCGAACAGCTCGCGATAGGCTTCGCTCGCAATCGACCTGAGCCGGGACTCCGGCTGGAAAGACCAGGAAGGATAGAACCGATCCGTCGTGCATTTTCCGCCCAGCATCTTAGCCAGCCGGCAAAGCCGCTGGTATAGGTAATTGCCGAGGCTGGGGCGGGCGGAGCGGATCTCATAGACGATCCGCAGCCCCTCTTCGGTGAGGAAAAGCTCCCCCATATTGTCGGAGGTATCCACAAGACCCGTCAGCGTTTCGTTCATCTGATAGATCCCGTCCGGGGACAAAAGCGCGGCTGTGAGCAGCGCGTCAGGCGCGGCGCACCACGCCGGCCGCTCGGCGGAAGCAAGCGACACTGTCAGCTGCGCGCCGGAGGCCGACAGCTCCATGGCAAACGCATCTTTAAGCTGCTCGACGGCCGAGCGGAGCTTCTCCTGCGCTCCGGCAGGAAAACAAACGACCGCAGACGCATCGCGCGGGATCGCAAGGCGGAAGCTGCCGCCCGCGACCGGGCCAAGCTGAAAGGGGATGCCCTGCTCTTCAAGCGCAAGGAAGAGGCGAACCAGCAGGGAGATGGCGTTTCCGTGCCCCCGGTGGATATCTTCGCCGGAATGGCCTCCCAGAAGGCCGGAGACCGTCAGCGTACAGGCGATCCAGCCCTCTGGAACCGCTCCGCTCTCCACGGGCACTTTCAGCTCCGCCGCCTGACCGCCGCAGCTTCCGCAGAGGAACTCCCGGTCGCAGCAGTGGTCCAGATTGATCAGGTACTTGCTGCGCATCGCAGCGGTATCAAAACCGGCGGCGCCGGAGAAATCTTCCTCCTCGGCGGTGGTGAACAGGACCTCCAGCGCAGGATGCGGCAGGCTGTCGTCCTCCAGAACGGACAGCGCGAGCGCCACGCCGATTCCATCGTCCGCGCCCAGTGTTGTGCGGCCGTTGGTATTGATCCGGTCGCCTTCGATCTGCCACCGGATGGGATCGGTCTCAAAGTCGTGCGCTGCGCCCGACGCTTTTTCACAGACCATGTCCATGTGCGCCTGAAGCATCACGCCGGGAGCATTTTCGTACTCCGCGGCGGCGGGCTTTCTGATCAGCACGTTCCTGTGCGCATCCCGATGGGCTTCAAGCCCGCGCTCGCAGGCCCAGTCGAACAGATACCGGCTGATCTGTTCCTCGCGGAAGCTGGGGTGCGGAATCTGACACAAGGTGTGAAAATGGCGGAATACCGGTTCTTGCAACAGACGCTCCTGTTCTGCATTCATAGCAACGTCTCCTATTCGTAGTCGTTCCTGTCGTCATCCGGATTATATTGTAATCATGATTATGTTTTCTGTTTGGCGAAAAGTCAACTGTTTTTTATTTTATATTGCCCCATTCTGTAAAATAAACAAAAAACGCGGGGAACCTTTGTGCAGTTCCCCACGTTTTTTGTCGATATATTTCCCCTTGGTTCAGCGTCCCGCCGCCAATAGGTATTCAAATTCCCTGTTGAACTCTTCCTCGTGCGCCGCGCGGTCGTAGCCCTGACGCTTCAAAGAGGCTTCATACAGGAAGTTCTGGTGAAGCGCAACGACCAGATCGGATGTGATCTGCGCTTTATCCGCCCGGAGATCCTTCTCCTCCACCATGCGCTCTATCATCGCCTTGTCTCGCTCGGTCATGCTCCCCTGCACCAGCATATTCTGCATTTCCTTGCTCAGGTGATCCAGCTCGTTGGGAAAGAGCACATGGTAATAGAGATCCAGAACGGAGGACAGCTGGTCCCGATACTTTCCAAAAAAGATATGGTGGTAGATTTCAGGATCGTCCAGCGCGTGCTTATTGAAGCAGTGGTAAACGGTGCGATACTGTTCGATCGCCCGCATATCCGGCTTCAGCTTGGCCTCCAGCTCGGCAACATAGTCCCGCAGGTAGCACAGCGAACCAAACATGATCAGCTGATCCAGGTCGTTGAAGTAATTATAAATCGTTGCGCTGTTGTAGCCCGCCTCCGTCGCAATTCCGCGAATGGTCAAATTCTCGATTCCATCCCGGCGGAGCAGTTTTTCCGTTGCCTCAATGAAGTAAATCATGATCCGCTTTCGCTTCAGCGTCAGGTCATAATCCAGTGCTTTGTTTTCCAAATCCATCGGATTACCCGTCCTTTCATCTGAAAATTTCAAAAATAAGGTTGACAGGAGAAATATATCTCAATATAATCACGATTATAATCTAATCTTGACTATGATTGATCGTTTTATCGGAAAGGATGATACTATGAAAAAGATCACACTCTCCGGCGGCTTCCTTGTCTTTCTCGGCGCCGCCTTCTGGAGCCTTAACTCTCCACTGGTCAAATATCTATCGCTGGACCCCGTTCTCATCTGCGCGCTGCGCTCCGTCATCGCTGGCATTGCGCTGGCGGCGACGATCCGGCCAAAGCAGCTTTCGTGGAATGGATGGACGCTGGTTTATGTCGTTTCCTACACAGGCCTTTGCATGAGCATCATTCTGGCTCTGGGCGCAACCTCGGCTCCGGTAGCCATCGGGATGCAGTACACGGCAACCATCTGGCTCTTCCTTGTTGGCCTGCTGCGCACCCACCGCTTCCGGTTCAAGAGCTTCCTGCCGGTGCTGGTGATCTTCATCGGCGTGGTATTCTTTATGTGCTCCGGCTCGGACGCCGCAAGCCAGAAGGGAAACCTGATTGCCCTGACCGAAGGCGTGTTCTTCGCCCTGATGACGATCAGCTCAAAAAAAGTGGCGGGGAAAAACCCCGTTGGTCTCAGCGCCGTGGGAAATCTGTTTGCAGGCGCAGCCATCTTTCTCTTTGTGCCGGGCACCGTGGGCAAGATGAGCGTCATGACCGGGCTGGACTGGGTCATCATGCTGGTGCTGGGCGTGGTGCAGAACGGCGCGGGCTATGCCTTCTATAATTACGGCATCCAGAAGGTCTCGGCGCAAAAGGCCTCGGTCATTGCGCTGTGGGAGATGATCCTCGGGCCGGTCTGGGTGGCTCTGTTCTTAAAGGAATACCCGCAGCCGACGGTTCTGATCGGATTTGTAATCATTCTGCTGGGAATGCTGATGGACGCGCTGCTCAATAGCGAAGCTGCCCCGGCCGAAGGCGAAGAAATTGCGATAAAAAACTAACTGTGATTATAATATCACAAAGGCGTCAAAAAAGGAATAGTAATTTTCATCCATTTTGGGCAGTCTTTCTAAAAGTCCTTGAAATCGTCTGATTTCGAGGACTTTTGCTTTTCATAAGTTGCTATTTTCGGGTGTTGCTTTTTTCTGACCCAAACGCTGACCCCAACGGGAGCGGGTAGCGGAAAGGTCTATACCGCACGGGATAGGATATTGCCCATGGTCTGGGCGGCTTTGAGTTGGGCGTCGGTGGTGACGTGGGCGTAGGTGTCCAGTGTGAAGCCCGCCGAGTAGTGACCGAGCATACTGCTGACGGTCTTGACGTCCACGCCGTTTTGCAGGGCCATGGTCGCGAAGGTGTGGCGCAGGTCATGAAAGCGTATCCGTGGCAGCCCCGCCCGTTTCAGCACCCGCTGGAGCATATGCAACACGCTGTCCGGGGACATGGGGCCTCCTGTTGGTGACGGGAACACCCATTCGCTGTTACCCACCTTGCACTTTTGCATTTTCAGTACGCTTATCGCATCCGCCGACAGCGGCAGTGTGCGGTAGGCGTTTTTCGTTTTCAACGGTGCCTCGACTACTTTGCCGTTTTGCCGGGAAAGGGCCCGCTGGATTTTCAGCACGCCACGGTCGAGGTCAACGTCTGCCCATTTCAGTCCCAGCAGTTCGCCGCGCCGTAGGCCCGTGGCGAGGTCGAGGTAGTAGAGCTCGTACACGCCGCTGTCTCTGGCCTCTTGGAAGAAGGCGCTGAGTTGGTCGGCGGTCAGGGTCTTCATTTCCTTGTGTTCGACTTTCGGCAATGCGCAGCCCTGTGTCGGATTGCGGGTTACCAACTTCTGCTCCATGGCGAGATTGTACGCCGAGCCGATCATCTGGTGGATGTTGCGGACGGTTTTCGGTGCCAGTCCTTTTGGCTTCTTTTTCGCTTCGATGCGGTCTACTCGCCCGCCGTCCAACAGGTGCTTGTAGAACCGCTGTAAGTCCAGAGAAGTGAGATCTGCCAGTGGGACGCCGCCAATTTGCGGCTTGATGTGGTTTTTCAGAAAGCCTTGCGAGGTTTTGAAGGTCGATGGGCGCAGCTTGATTTTTGCGTAGTTTTCCATCCAGACCTCCAGCCAACTCCCCACCGTGTAGGTCTTGGCCCGTCCGTAGTCGATGCCGACGTTTTCCTCGATGGCTTTCTTGAGTTTCTCCTT
>OBAG01002136.1_pt1 | contig 10721 bp, 8 predicted proteins | sample 1517701 | NCBI WGS metagenome assembly OBAG01 (sample SAMN04571702, study PRJEB22368) | human gut metagenome | biome: human gut; material: stool | host: Homo sapiens | place: Luxembourg | collected 2012-09-07 | reverse complement strand
TCCGGGTCGTATTCCCGAAATATGTCGAACGCCCGCGTCCTTTCACCCAAGGAGTTATCAGCTATGACGGGAAAAACTATACTTTACAAATGGCCGAAGACATCAATCAAATCGCCTTCAAAACGCTGCACGACCGCATGTTGAGGGAATTATCCAATTCGCTGTTGCGGGTAGGCATTAAACAAGGCTTGAAATATGCAGCCTCCAAACAAAATGAATGGCTCGGTCTGGCCGTCAGCCTGACCAATGCAATTACAGAGAAGGCAGATACCCGCAACTGGCAAACCCTTCCCTACTCGATTTCTTATGCCCGTGTTCCTCTACAAGCCAGTGAAAACAATATCGAATTAAAGTTCTCAGGCAATCATCCCGGAACCCAGGATCTGCAAAAACTGACCATTCCTGCCAATGGTAAACGAACCCGCTTTTTCGTCTATACCACGCTATAAGGATAAATCAGAAATGCGATCCGGCCAATTTTTTGCGAATCGGCTAATCCCCGGTAAAAATTAGCGGACCTACGATTCTGATAGTAAAATCCAGTCAGAGAAACATAGGTCCGCCAATTTAAGTAGTATGAAGAAGATTAATGCACATCTTCTACAAAATGCTTGTAGAATAACGGAATAGTACGAATGCCGTTAAAGAACTGCTCTAACGGATAATTCTCATTAGGTGAATGGATAGCATCGGCTCCCAGTCCGAAGCCCATCAAAATAGATTTGATTCCCAGCACTTCTTCAAAAGTAGCGATAATTGGAATACTACCTCCCGAGCGCACCGGTATCGGTTGCTTTCCATAAACTTCTTCATATGCTTTTTCTGCAGCTTTATATGCAGGTAAATCTATCGGACAAACATAAGACGGTCCGCCATGCAGATAGCTTACTTTCACTTTCACATATTCCGGAGCAATGGATTCGAAATATTCCTGGAACAATTTAGCAATTTTATCGTGTTTTTGATTGGGAACCAAACGGCAACTGATTTTTGCATGGGCCACAGAAGGCAGTACTGTTTTTGCCCCTTCTCCGGTATAACCTCCCCAAATACCACATACATCGAATGTGGGACGAATACCGGTTCGCTCGTTGGTAGAGAATCCTTCTTCGCCATGTACGGCTTTTATACCTAAAGATTTTTGGTAAGCTTCCAGATTAAACGGAGCTTTGGCCATTTTGGCCCGCTCATCTGCACTGACTTCCAATACGTCGTCATAAAATCCGGGAATAGTGATATGTCCTTTGTCATCGATCATATCTCCGATCATCTTACACAATACATTGATCGGATTTGCCACAGCACCTCCGAAAATACCGGAATGTAAATCAGCATTCGGGCCGACCATTTCCACCTCCCAATAGGCCAAACCTCTCAAACCGGTAGTAATAGAAGGAACGTCGGGAGCTATCATACTGGTATCGGAAACCAGAATAACATCGGCTTTCAGCATCTCCTTGTGATCCCGGCAGAATTTCGGCAAGCTCGGAGAACCGATTTCTTCTTCACCTTCCAGCATAAATTTCACATTACACTTGAGATTACCGGTTTTCACCATATATTCGAAAGCTTTAGCATGCATAAACGATTGGCCTTTATCATCGTCTGCACCACGAGCCCAGATCTTTCCGTCTTTGATCACGGGTTCAAAAGGCTGCGTATGCCACAATTCCACCGGATCGACAGGCATAACGTCCATATGTCCGTATACCAATACAGTCGGCAGAGACGGATCGATGATTTTTTCGCCATAAGTAACCGGATTTCCTTCGGTCTCATAAACTTCGGCTTTATCGGCACCGGCCGCCAGTAAAAGGGATTTCCATTTTTCTGCACAACGATACATATCGGGCTTGTGTTCTACCTCAGATGAGATAGAAGGAATACGTATCAACTCGAACAGCTCATTCAGAAACCGCTCCTTATTCTCCTCGATGTATTGGTTTAATTTTTCCATAGTTAGGTTGAAAATTGAAATTAAATAATTAGAAATTCTTCACAAACGGTATAAAGATAAGAAGAAAAGCTAAAAAGTAAAAGGTAAAAGGCAAAAAAGGCATTTCCCTTTACAGACTAAATTATTTTCAATTTTCAATTTCTAATATTCAATTAATTACTTACTTTTGTTGCGAAATAGCTCACAAGTGAGTTGGGTAATAATATCTGAAATTCGATTTTACAGCGTCTTAAAACATAAATATTGAAACGGCTAAATTATGTCAGATCTTTCCGAAGTTAAGATTTTTTCCGGGGAAAACAGCAAGTATATTGCTGAGAAAATTGCTAAATCGTTGAATTTAGATCTCGGACAAAAGACTTTATTACATTTCAGTGACGGAGAATTTGCGACTTCTTACGATGAAACAGTTCGTGGTGATCATGTTTTTATCGTACAATCCACTTTCCCGCCTAGTGATAACCTCATGGAGTTATTAATGATGATCGATGCGGCTAAACGTGCTTCTGCCTATAAAGTAGTAGCTGTCATTCCGTATTTCGGTTTTGCACGTCAGGACAGAAAAGACCGTCCGCGGGTAGCTATCGGTGCTAAGTTAGTAGCCAATTTGTTATGTGCTGCTGGGGTCGACCGGATCATGACGATGGACTTACACGCAGATCAGATTCAGGGATTCTTCGATATTCCGGTAGACCATTTGTATGGTTCCACGGTACTTGCTCCCTATATCCGTTCTCTGAAACTCGAGAATCTGGCTATTGCTTCACCGGATATCGGCGGATCTAAACGTGCTAATTCATGGGCAAAATTCTTCGATTCAGGGTTAGTGATCTGTCACAAAACCAGAGAAAGACCGAATGAAGTGGCCGACATGAAAGTAATCGGAGATGTAGAAGGTAAGAATGTAGTGATCGTAGACGATATGATCGATACTGCCGGAACTATCTGTAAGGCTTCCAGTATCCTGAAAGAGAAAGGTGCTTTATCGGTAAGAGCCGTAGCTACTCACGCCGTACTTTCGGGAAAAGCCTATGAGAATATCGAAAAATCAGCTTTAGACGAAGTTATATTTACGGATTCTATTCCTTTACACCAGGAATGCAGTAAAATCAAAGTGATTTCTGTTGCCGACATGTTTGCAGAAACAATCCGGAATGTCGTTGAACACCGTTCTATCAGTGATCACTTTATTATGTAGTCTTTACCTGATCGGATATAAAAAGCGAAGCATGGTCTTCGCTTTTTTTTGTAACCTGGCTCATGGAATACCGTAACATAACGAAACGTTTTTTACTTAACCACACCCATAAATGATGCCCGCTTTAACTTCCCAGGAAACCAAACAGTTATTAGCATTTCAAACTAATGAAATCACCGAACACCATATCTACCATCAACTATCACTTTTACAAAAAAATGAAAATAACCGCCGGATATTAACCGAGCTAGCAGCAGAAGAATCAGGACATTACCAGCTCCTGAAAACATATACCCAAAAGGAAGTAGGGCCTAAAAAAGGCAAAGTTCGTTTCTATGTTTGGATTGCCCGTTTATTCGGGCTTACTTTCAGTATCAAACTGATGGAAAATAGTGAAAAATATGCTCAGGAAGCCTACCGTCAAACTCATTTGGAAGATTTACAAAAAATTGCCCGGGATGAAGAAATTCATGAATCGAGATTAATCGAGCTTATCGATGAAGAAGGGCTGAATTATATGAGTTCTGTCGTTTTAGGACTGAACGATGCGCTGGTAGAATTTACCGGAGCCCTGGCCGGCTATACTTTTGCCCTTCAACATGCCAAACTGGTAGCCCTGACAGGCGCTATTACCGGCATTGCAGCAGCTCTTTCCATGGCTGCCTCGGAATATCTCTCTACCCGAACTGAAAACAATGTTCACAAAAATGCACTAAAAGCCGCCGTATACACCGGAATCGCTTATGTTATCACTGTCGTTGTCCTGATTTTGCCTTTCGTCCTCCTGTCCAATGTATATTGGGGGCTGGGCGTCTGTCTGTTCGGAGCATTAGTGATTATAGCTATTTTCAATTACTATTATTCCATTGTCAAAACAGAAAGCTTCCGGCATCGCTTTACTGAAATGGCAATAATCAGTATAGGCATAGCAGCGATCAGTTTCCTAATCGGCTATGCACTTCGGGTTTTTACAGGTATAGAGTTGTAAGCCCGGTTTATCTGACAGGATATACCCAGGTCAGTTCTTTTCCTGGTTCTCTCACAATCCGGTTCAGAGCCACTTGTGCCTCTTTACGAGTTTCATAGCCATCATAAGTGACCATGCTCATATTATAAAAAGGAACAATCCGGGAGTCGTAACCTTCCTGGATTAATTTAGCCTGTAAACGTTCAGCATTCTCCGGAATTTTAAAACATCCGGCCACCAGATAATAATTCACCTGTTTCACAACAGGTTTCGGTTCTTCTTTAGGAGGAGCCACCGGTTCCGGTTTTGCCACTTCAACAACTTCTACTTTCTGTGTCGTCAATTCTTCTTTTACCTTTTTATCCTTACAGGAAAAAAGACACAACAAAGAAAGGGCTAGTAAAATAACAGTAATTTTCATCGTGCTGTAATTAATTTCTATCACTATTACGCTTTATCGGCGTTAAAGATAACATTATAAAATAATTTTAACAAATCTATGAGGTTATATTGCTTCTACTATTCGTTTACGGAAAATCCATAAACCCAGAAAGCACAAAAAACCATTCACCAATAAAATTTCAAAACCGAAACAATAGCCCCAAAACCATTGTTCTGAAAAATGATCGAGGACATAAGAAATCAGGGGTGACAGCAAACATATCCAAGGCAGAAATTTTCCTTTTACCTGATATTCGGTCATCAGCCCAAAAGTAAACAACCCTAAAATCGGCCCATACGTATAACCGACAGCTTTCAATACCGCATTGACGACACTGGTATTATTCAATTCCCGAAAAAGAATTACTACGATACACATCAATAGTGAAAAAGCCAGATGTACTCCTATTCTCCGGCGTTTTTGCAAAGGATCCTTTGGATCGATCTTCAAAAAATCGATACTGAAGGAAGTGGTTAAAGAGGTCAGGGAAGAATCTACAGAAGAGTAAGCAGCTGCCGTTATGCCCAGCAAGAAAAATAAACCGGTGGTTACTCCGAAATAGTTCATCGATAAAAAAGCAAAAACATCGTCCGATTTTCCGGGAAGTTCTACGATTTTCATCTCCGCATATATATATAATAAAGCTCCCAACGCGAGAAATAAAACATTCGTAAGTAAAAACAGAAAAGAAAAAGAATACATATTGATCCGGCAGTCTCTCAGTGAACGACAGGTCAAGCTCTTTTGCATCATATTTTGGTCCAATCCATTAATAGCAACCGTAATCGCTATTCCGGCCAGAAACTGTTTCAGGCTATTGTGGGAAGAACGCCAGTCCCAATCAAAGATACGGGCATAAGAACTCTCCCGAATAGAACCGGCCATCGTACTAAAATTCAGATCCAGCTCCTGACAAATGACGGCAATAGTCAAAACCACCGAAATCAGCATAAAAACCGTTTGTAAGGTATCCGTCCAAACAATCGTTTTTATACCACCCCGAAAAGTGTATATCCACACTAATCCTAAGGTAATAAATACCGTCAAAGCAAATGGAATTCCCAGACTGTCGAATAAAGCCAATTGCAATACTCCAACCACTAAGAACAAACGAAACGAAGCGCCGACCAACTGAGATAAAATAAAGAAAAACGATCCGGTCAAACGGGCTTTTTCACCGAAACGGATACCCAGCCAGGAACAAATTCAACTTGTAAAATAAAGGTAATAAAACCAAGGCAATCACCACATATCCGATGCAATTTCCCATTACGACGGGCAAATAAGTCCAATTGCTATTCCCGACTTCACCCGGTATGGAGATAAACGTTACTCCTGAAAGGGAGGTCCCGATCATCCCAAAAGCCACCAAATACCAGGGGGAAGTCCGATTAGCCGTAAAAAAAGTCTCATTATCCGATTTCCGGGAAGTAAAATAACTGATCAAAATCAGTATCCCGAAATAAGCAAGCAAAATAAATAGCACTAAACCCGACGACATATCCTTGTTTTAAGCCCATTACCGTACGAAAGTAATTATTTTTTTATACATTTGCTAAAGAACCCTAATTCCCTTTCCGATGCGGCTACTTTTTTTCTGTCTATTCGCTTGTTTCCTATTCAATTGCGGGCACCCAACCGTCCCCCGAAATATAGATGTTACCCGTATTTCTAAAAGCGACTTGCAGAAAGTCCGGTCTTTCGATCCAACCCAACTCATCGACAGTTGTACCTACATCCCTTTAGAAACCTCGGATCGGATTTTAATCGGCAGAGTAAAACAGCTGAAAATCACCGATAAATATATTTTCCTGGTAAATTCGGAAAACGATTCCCTCTATGTTTTCAACCGTCAGGGGAAATTTCTGAATACCATCGGTACCCGGGGCAGAGGCCCACGGGAATATCGTTCTATTCAATCTTATTGTTTTCCGCCTCAGGCAGACACAGTGATTATTTTCGATTCGGATAAGCTCTTATTTTATACGCCCACAAACCGATTCATCCGGAGTGTCGATCTGGTACCCCAACTACATCGGGATACCGATATCATCCGTAGTATAAACTCGATCGATTTTGCCGAACCGGGGAAATTACTTTTCAAATACGACCTGATGTATCGATGTAACGTATTTTATTCCACTTATAATTACAATACCGATGAACTCAAAGATATCGGATATGTCCCGCTCTCACTCGATTTAGGCAATACTCTTAACCGGGTAAACCTCGATTTTTTTGAAACGGCACCCTATAAACAAGAATTGAGTTGTGCCATACTCTATAACGATACGATCTTCCAATACCGGCAAGATTCTTTATCTCCCCGTTTCATTATCAATGCATTAAAAGACAAAGTTATTCCGGACCGGATTCTCCGGCAACTGAACGGTTCGGATCCCATGAAAGCAGGCAGTCTTTTGGTCAGCTCCGGTATCTTTATCAAAAATATATACGAATCGGATTCTTATTTTTTCATTTTATACAATGGCTCCGAACCTCAGGAACTGATCTGGAATAAAACGACACACCAAGGTATACTCGTCGAACTAAACGATAACTTTCGCGGTCACACTTATGCTCCGATGGCTGTTTCCGCCTTAGCAGTATTGAACGACGACGAAAAATACTATGATCCCAACAACGGAAATCGATATTTACCGGTCTCCCGACAAAAGCAAACCTTACAATTCCGACTGAAAGAAGAAGATAACCCTGTCATCGTCATTTATCACCTGAAACCACAATTCTAACCTCATGCAAATCATTATCCTTCCGGCTTATTATCGTTGACCGTCTGTCATCCGGCTACTGTCCGGGATAAAGATCTCCTGTATACCGCGACCGGCAAGACTTACAGGAAATCAAACATTTCAAGCCGGAACAGCTTACCGGCAGCATTATCTGCATGACTTTAGAAACTTCTGTCATTTTATGTTCCGCCACAACTTTATCCTTTACTTTTTAGCTTTTACCTTTTAGCTTTTACCTTTTACTTTATATCTTTGTGCCTCAAAATGAAATCATAAACAATCTATATTATCATGGAATACAACTTTAAGGAGGTAGAGAAAAAGTGGCAGAGCTACTGGAAAGAAAATCAGACTTACAAAGTCGACGTCGATCCGTCCAAACCGAAATTTTATGTACTGGATATGTTCCCTTATCCTTCCGGAGCCGGTTTGCACGTCGGCCACCCACTCGGCTACATCGCATCCGACATTTATTCCAGATATAAACGTCTGAAAGGATTCAATGTGTTGCATCCGATGGGATTCGATGCATATGGTTTGCCAGCCGAACAATATGCCATCCAAACAGGACAACATCCGGCCATTACAACAGAGAAAAATATTGCCCGCTATCGGGAACAACTCGATAAAATCGGTTTTTCTTTCGACTGGGACCGGGAAGTGAGAACTTGCGATCCGAAATATTATAAATGGACACAATGGGCATTTATCCAAATGTTCAACCATTGGTTCAATAAAGATACTCAAAAAGCCGAACCGATCGCCAAACTGGTAGAAACCTTTGAAAAAGAAGGGAACGCAAATATCAATGCAGCCAACTCGGATACCCCGATCTTCACGGCCGAAGCCTGGAAAGCCATGGATATCCGGGAACAACAGCGTGTATTGTTGAATTACCGGATCGCTTATCTGGCCGATACGATGGTGAACTGGTGTCCTCAGCTGGGAACTGTGTTAGCCAATGATGAAGTCAAAGAAGGACTCTCGGTGAGAGGTGGTTTCCCGGTCGTACAAAAGAATATGCGACAGTGGTCTTTACGGGTTTCTGCCTACGCACAGCGTTTGCTGGACGGATTGAACCACCTGGAATGGTCCGATTCGCTGAAAGATATCCAACGCAACTGGATCGGACGTTCGCAGGGAGCCGATGTGATTTTCGATGTAAAAGACTCGGATATACAATTGAAGATCTTTACAACCCGTCCCGATACGATCTATGGGGTGAGCTTTATGGTACTGGCACCGGAAAGCGATTATGTCAGGCAACTGACCACCCCCGATCAGGAAAAAGCAGTAGCTGAATACCTTGACTATGTAGCTAAACGTACCGAACGCGAACGCCAAAGCGAGATCAAAACCGTGACCGGCGTATTCACCGGTTCTTATGCGATGAATCCGTTTACCAACGAAGCGATTCCGGTATGGATCAGTGAGTATGTATTGGCAGGCTACGGAACGGGAGCTATCATGGCCGTACCGGCCCACGACAGCCGTGACTACGCTTTTGCACGTAAGTTCAATCTGCCGGTCATCCCGGTTATCGATAACGGCCAGCCTATCGATCTCAGCAAGAGTTCGTATGATGCCAAAGAAGGGAAGATGATCAACAGTGGACTGATCGACGGCATGGAAGTAAAAGAAGCTATCGCTTTCATCGCCGAAGAAGTGGAGAAACGGGGGATCGGGAAGAGCAAGATCAATTACCGCCTACGGGATGCCATTTTCAGTCGTCAACGGTATTGGGGCGAACCGTTTCCTGTATACTACAAAGACAGTATGCCCTATATGATAGATGAGGCAGAATTACCTTTGGAATTACCTGAAATCGATAAATATCTGCCCACGGAAAACGGAGAACCTCCTCTCGGCCGGGCTAAAAACTGGACCACGAAAGAAGGATATCCGATCGAGTTGAATACCATGCCGGGATTTGCGGGATCATCGGCTTATTACCTCCGCTATATGGACCCGCACAACGATAAAGCATTGGTCAGCCATGAAGCAGATGCGTACTGGCGTAATGTCGATCTGTATCTGGGAGGAGCAGAACACGCAACAGGGCACTTGATTTATTCCCGTTTCTGGAATATGTTTTTATATGACTTAGGAGTAGTTTGTGAACCGGAACCTTTCAAGAAACTGATCAATCAGGGAATGATACAAGGGCGTTCGAATTTCGTATACCGCATCGTAGGGACCAATACCTATGTATCTGCCGGTTTGAAAAGTCAATACGAAACAACCGAGATCCATGTAGATGTCAACATCGTCAAGAACGACATTTTGGACACAGAAGCCTTCAGAAAATGGATGCCTGATTATGCCGATGCCGAATTTATTCTCGAAGACGGTAAATACATCTGTGGCTGGGCCGTTGAAAAAATGTCGAAATCTATGTTCAACGTAGTCAATCCGGACGATATCATCGAACAATTCGGAGCCGATACTTTACGACTTTACGAAATGTTTCTGGGACCGCTTGAAGCACACAAACCCTGGGATACACAAGGCATCGACGGCGTATATAAATTCTTACGTAAATTCTGGCGTTTGTTCCTGAACGGAGAAGAATTCTCTGTCAGTGACGAAGTACCGACCAAAGAAGAATTAAAAGTACTTCATAAAACCTTGAAAAAAATCGAATTCGATATCGAAAATTTTTCTTTCAATACTTCTATTCCGGCTTTTATGATTTGTACCAACGAATTGGCTGCACTGAAATGCAATAAACGGGCTATTCTCGAACCCCTGGTCGTTGCTATAGCACCCTATGCTCCTCATATTGCTGAAGAATTGTGGCATTTGTTGGGACATGCCGAAAGCGTAATCGGAGCAACTTTCCCTCAATGGGAAGAAAAATACCTGGTGGAAGATAGCTTTGAATATCCGGTTTCTTTCAACGGTAAAGTACGTTTCAAACTGAATATGCCGTTGACTGCAACCCAGGCAGAAATCGAAGCTGCAGTCAAAGCCTCCCCTGAGGCAGGCAAATGGCTTGAAGGAAAAGAAATCCGGAAAATGATTATTGTTCCGAAAAAAATCGTTAATGTCGTGATCGCATAACCGGTGTAATTCTATATTATATAAAGGGAACGGTGTCAATACTGTTCCCTTTTTCTTTCTATTCCGAAATCGGAATAGAAAGAAAAAATAAACTTATGGCCGGGCGGCGGCGACTGTACGATCCTACCGGGCCTCTTCAGATCCCGGATTTTGCCGCTTAGCAGTCGGGACGATCAATAATATACTTCCTGTACCGATAGCTCCCAATATCAACAAAAGAACACGTATTTTGAAATCTTCAAGGATAAGAAAAGCAGAAATACTGATCATGATCCACATACAGGCAATCGAAATGAATTTACCGGTTAAACTCATCCCTTGCCGGGATTCGTAACGGCGGA
>OBAG01002125.1_pt1 | contig 10779 bp, 10 predicted proteins | sample 1517701 | NCBI WGS metagenome assembly OBAG01 (sample SAMN04571702, study PRJEB22368) | human gut metagenome | biome: human gut; material: stool | host: Homo sapiens | place: Luxembourg | collected 2012-09-07 | reverse complement strand
CCGCCGCTCATCAGCAGCACGCTCTCCACCTCGTCAAAGGCGGCAATGGTGGCTGCGATCTCATCAAAGCCGCGGCTCTTCTTGGGGCTGACGTTCAGCTCGATGACTGCTTCCACCCGGTTCACCCCGGCCTTTTCCCAGTCCACAAGGGTCTTGTAGCCCTTGATGATGCCCTGCGCCCGGGCCAGGTCGATCATAGCCGCCACCTCGGCGGGGGATTTATTCAGCATGGTGGCAATGTCCTCAATGGGCAGCCGCGCATTGTCTTCCAGAATCTTCAAAAGCTGTTCCATGGTCGTTTCTCCTTTGTTTTGCGCGGGTGGGCGTACCCGCCCCGCTGTTATTTTTCAGTATAGCACAAGAATCGCCGCTTTGCATCTTGTTTTTTACATCAAAGCAGTATAGAATGTCTTTTCCGCCTGAAAACTGCTCTTTTTTCCAAAAAGAGTGTTCAAAAATCGGCAAATCTGCTATACTGGAATTAAACCCTTCCGTCAAAGCCTGACGGCTTTGCCACCTCCCCTAATAGGGGCGGCCTTGGCAGAATGATACAGTTTGTGCGGAACGGGGAACTTGCAAAACTCCACGCAACGCCAGAGGCCCCACTACTAGGGGGGCTGGCGCGAAGCGCCTGAGGGGTTTTTACCAGAAACAATGGGGGTAAGGAATATGAAAGCGTTTATCACTGTCATCGGACACGATACCGTGGGCGTTGTTGCCAAAGTGGCCGCCCTTTGCTGCGAGCTGAACATCAACATTGAGGATGTGACCCAGAGCGTTCTGCAGGGCATGTTTGCCATGATCATGCTGGTGGACATCTCCAAGTGCAGCGTCAGCCATGAGGAGCTGCACGCCCGCACCGATGCTCTTGCCAAGGAGATGGGGATGCAGATCAATCTGACCCGTCAGGAAGTTTTTGACGCGATGCATACCATCTAACAGACAAGACCTCTCAGACGCTTTGCGCCAGCTCCCTTAGCATTGCGAAGCAAGGACGGAGAGGTTCAGAAAGGATACTCTTATGAGCATGATGAATACCGGCGACATCCTCGAGACCATCGAGATGTTCACGCAGGACAATCTGGACGTGCGCACGGTCACCATGGGCATCAGCCTGCTGGACTGCATTGATCCGGACCCGAAGAAGGCCTGCGAAAAGATTTACAACAAGATCACCACCAAGGCAGCCGATCTGGTGCCCGCCGTGGAGCATATCAGCGCCGAGTACGGCATTCCCATCATCAACAAGCGGATCAGCGTCACCCCCATTGCCATGCTGCTGGGTGCCTGCCCCGATGCAGACCCCGTGGACTTTGCCAAGGCACTGGATGCCGCAGGCAAAAAGGTGGGCGTGAACTTTGTGGGCGGCTACACCGCCCTTGTGCACAAGGGCTTCTCGGCCGGTGACCGCCGCCTGATCGAGTCCATCCCCCGCGCACTGGCCGAGACCGACATCGTGTGCAGCTCGGTGAATATCGGTGCCACCAAGGCGGGCCTGAACATGGATGCCATCAAGCTGATGGGCGAAGCCGTGAAGAAGGCCAGCGAGCTGACCGCCGACCGCCAGTGCATCGGCGCGGCAAAGCTGGTGGTGTTCTGCAACGCACCCGAGGACAACCCCTTCATGGCTGGTGCATTCCACGGCCCCGGCGAGCCCGACTGTGAGATCCACGTCGGCGTTTCCGGCCCCGGTGCTGTGCGCGCCGCGCTGGCAAAGCTGCCCAAGGATGCTCCCATCGACGAGGTAGCGGAGCTGGTCAAGCGCACCGCCTTCAAGATCACCCGCGTGGGCCAGCTGGTGGCCAATCTGGCCTCCAAGGCTCTGGGCGTACCCGCGGGCATCATCGACCTTTCGCTGGCCCCCACCCCTGCTGTGGGCGACAGCGTGGCCAACATTCTGGAAGAGATGGGCCTTGAGACCTGCGGCTGCTGCGGCACCACGGCCTGCCTGGCCCTGCTGAACGATGCTGTGAAGAAGGGCGGCGTGATGGCCTCCAACCATGTGGGCGGCCTCTCCGGTGCCTTTATCCCCGTCAGCGAGGACGACGGCATGATCCATGCCGCCGAGTGCGGCTGCCTGACCATCGAAAAGCTGGAAGCCATGACAGCTGTCTGCTCGGTGGGCATCGATATGGTCATCATCCCCGGCGACACCACCCCCGCTGTCATCAGCGCCCTGATCGCCGACGAAGCCGCCATTGGCATGGTGAACAGCAAGACCACCGCTGTCCGCGTCATTCCTGCCATCGGCCGCAAGGCAGGCGAGATCCTGGATTTCGGCGGTCTGCTGGGCTATGGCCCCATCATGCCGGTGAATCAGCGTGACCCCTCGGTGTTCATCAACCGCGGCGGCCGCCTGCCGGCTCCCATGCAGTCCCTGAAGAACTAAACCTCTCAGTCACCTGCGGTGACAGCTCCCCTAGTAGGGGAGCCCTTGGCATTACAGTCAGGCTTCACTGCAAAAATCAAGTATCAGAATAAAATGTGTCAAACAGGCCCATTCTCTGGTTATCATTTCCAGAAAAGGGGCCTGTTTTTTATGCTGCCATTCTTTGCCCGCACGCTCACCCGCCGTGAGATGGCACTGGGGTGCGCCGTGCTTTCCCTTGCGCTGCTTCTGAGCACCCTGCCTGCTGCCCTGCGCTGGGGGCAGGCACAGCTGGACACCGGGGCCCTCCTCTGTGCCGACACCCTGCGCTTCCACATCCGGGCCGACAGCGATTCCCCTGCCGACCAGACCGTCAAGCTCGCCGTGCGGGATGCTGTTCTGGCCTACGCCGATGTCCACTGCACCGCACAGGACAAGCCTGCCGCTCTGCGCTGGGCGGCAGAGAACCTGCCCGCACTGGAGCTGACGGCCCGGGCCGTGCTGGCAAGGCGGGGGATCTTTTCCACCGTTACGGTACAACTGGTGGAAATGTACTTTGCTACCACTCGCTATTCCGCCGGCATCCTGCCCGCCGGGCGGTATCTGGCTCTGCGCATCGACCTGGGCGGCAACGCCCGCCACGGCAAAAACTGGTGGTGCGTGCTCTACCCGGGGCTGTGCCGCTCTGCCTGCGGCACCTACGCCCTGCCGGAGGAAAACGATCTGGTGTGTGGGTCGTATGTGGTGCGGTTCAAGTGTGTGGAGTGGTGGCAGCGGGTGACGGCGAGCCGGGAGGATAAGGTGCTGGTTGAAACCTCTCCGTCATCCCTTCGGGATGCCACCTCTCCTAGTAGGAGAGGCAAGAGCACAGCAGCGTAAACTTGGCTCCCCTACTAGGGGAGCTGTCGCCAAAGGCGACTGAGAGGTTGTACAAGGGCACACCTCCCCACAGCGCTGCATACGCTGTCGTGGAAGGAGTGTGACCACAATGGCGATCCCCGCTTATTATTCGTTGATCCAAAAGGGCTCCTACGGCCCGGACGAAGCCCTGGTGCAGACCTGGCTGAACGGCGTACGTGACCAGTGCAGCTATTACCCCGCACTGACCACAGACGGCCGCTTTGGCACCAGGAGCGAAAATGCCGTGAAAGAATTCCAGCTCCGGAACAATATGAACATGGACGGCAAAGTCGGGGCAAACACCTGGAACGTCCTCTACGCAAAGTACACCGCAAAGCACGGGCTGGCAGTGCCCTATCCCGGCATCGTGATGCGCACCGGCATGTCCGGCGGCACCATCCGGCTCATCCAGCAGAAGCTCAACACGCTGGGGGAGAAGGTCGGCACGGACGGAAAGTTCGGCTCCCGGACTGCCGCCGCTGTTCAGCGGTTCCAGCGCCGCAACGGCCTGAAGGCTGACGGTGCTGTGGGCAAAGCCACCTGGGAGAAGCTGTTCCCCGCTAGTTAAAAATTTCAATCGGCTCCGGGCAAAAATGCGGTTAAGAGATCTTCACGCCGACAGGCGGGAATCTCCAGCATTTTTGTTCGGAGCCCTCTGCTTTGGGGTTACTAGGGGCGAGCAGCCCCTAGTTCGTGCCTCCCGCGCTTCGAAAGTAGCGGGTGCTTTTCTGGTTCTCTTTTGGCACGCAAAAGAGAACATTCCGTGGTATAATAGAGCCATCCTTTTAGAAAGGGGGCTTCCCCATGCGTTTTCTTCATCTCTCCGACCTGCACCTGGGCAAACGGGTCTGCGAGTTCTCCATGCTGGATGACCAGCGCTATATTTTAGAGCAGATCTTATCCCTGCTCGATTCCCACCCCGTGGATGCCGTGCTGCTGGCCGGTGACCTGTACGACAAACCCGTGCCGCCTGCCGAGGCGGTCCGCCTGCTGGACTGGTTCCTCACCGAGCTTTCCCGCCGGGAGCTGCCGGTGTTCGCCATCTCGGGCAACCACGATTCCGCCGACCGGGTGGCCTTTGGCTCTGCCCTGCTGGCCGAAAGCAGGGTCTACGTCTCACCGGTGTTTTCCGGGCCGCCGGAGCCCATCACCCTCACCGACGCACACGGCCCGGTCGATCTGTACTTACTGCCCTTTTTGAAGCCCGCCATGGTGCGGCACATCTGGCCGGACGCACCCATTGAGAGCTACAACGATGCCCTTGCCTGCGTGCTGGATCACTGTTCGCCTGACCCGGCCCGCCGCAGTGTGGTGGTGGCACACCAGTTCGTGGCAGGAGCTGCCTCCTGCGAGAGCGAGGAGCCCAGCGTGGGCGGCATCGACTGGGTGGATGCCGCCCTGTTCGACAAGTTCGACTATGTGGCGCTGGGGCATCTGCACAGCCCCCAGAAGGTGGGCCGGGATACCCTGCGCTACTGCGGAACGCCGCTGAAGTATTCCTTCTCGGAGGCCAGCCAGCACAAGAGTGTGACCTTTGTGGAGCTGGGCGAAAAGGGCAGCGTGACCATTGCCGCCGAACCGCTGGTGCCCCAGCACGATCTGCGGGAGCTGCGCGGCAGCTATATGGAGCTGACCGACCGCCGCAATTACGAGGGCACCGCCGTGGACGACTACCTGCACATCACCCTGACCGATGAGCAGGACATCCCCGAGGCACTGGCCCGCCTGCGGGTCATCTACCCCAACCTGATGCGGCTGGATTACGACAACCGCCGCACCCAGACCCGGCAGGAGCTGGATGCCCCTGCAAAGGCCGAACAGAAAACACCGCTGGAGCACTTTGCGGATTTTTACCAGCTGCAGAACAACCAGCCCCTGACCCATGAGCAGGCGGCATTCTGCCAGCAGCTCATTGAAAGCATCTGGAAGGAGGAGGACGCATGAGACCGCTCAATCTGACCCTCTCGGCCTTTGGCCCCTATGCAGGCACCACCACCCTGCCGCTGGAGCAATTGGGCAGAGGCGGGCTCTACCTTGTCACCGGTGACACCGGCGCGGGCAAGACCACCCTGTTCGATGCCATCACCTACGCCCTGTATGATCATTCCAGCGGCGGCGTGCGGGATGGGGCCATGCTCCGCAGCAAATACGCGGACCCCGGCACCCCCACCTTTGTGGAGCTGGAATTTGAGGTGCGGGGGCAGCGGTACACCGTCCGGCGCAACCCGGAGTATCTGCGCCCCAAGGCCCGGGGCGAGGGATTCACCACTGAAAAGGCGGATGCCGCCCTGACCTATGCCGACGGCCGCCCGCCTGTGACCAAAGCCAAGGAGGTAACTGCCGCTGTCATTGATATCATCGGACTGGACTACAACCAGTTTTCCCAGATCGCCATGATCGCGCAGGGGCAGTTCACCCGGCTGCTCAACGCCACCACTGAGGAGCGGAGCAAGATCTTCCGGAAGCTGTTCCGCACCCAGCGCTACCAGAAACTGCAGGAGGCGCTGGCCGAGGAAAACTCTGCCCTCACAGCCCGACGCGCCGCCCTGAATGCAAAGCTGGACGCAGTGCTTGCGGGCATCTCGTATGATGCCGCAGACCCGGAGGCCGAAGTGCTGGGGGCGCTCTCGGCGCAGATGCCGCCGGATGCAGTGACCACCCTGCTGGAGGGGCTGACCGCCCGGCAGGAAACCGCCGCCGCACAGGCCGCAGATGCGCTGGCTGCGCTGGACAGGCAATTGAGCACGTTACAGACCACGCTGGGCGCGGCAGAGCAGGCAGAGCGCCAGCGGCAGGAGGTTGCTGGAGAGCTGGCCAAGGCCCGAAGCACCGCCCAGCTGGAATCCGCCAAGGCCAGCACCCGGCGCAAAACACTGGAAGCGCTGGATGCGGCACTCACGGCCTCTGAAGCAGAGCTTGCCGCTCTGGCCGATGCCGACACCCGCCGGGTAGAGTTGGAGGCAGAAGCGGCCCGCCTTGCCCAGCGGGAAACCGCACTGAACGAGCTGGCCCGGAGCCTGACAGAGTGCCAGCACCGGAACACCGCCGCACGCACCGCGCAGGAGGCCTACCGGCAGGCGGCGGGCAGACAGACCGAGGCCCATTCTGCCCGTGACACGCTGGAACGGGCTTTTCTGGATGCGCAGGCGGGCATGCTGGCTCAGACGCTGGAAGAGGGAGTCGCCTGCCCTGTCTGCGGCAGCACCCACCACCCGGCCAAAGCCCACCTGCCCCGCACCGCCCCCACCGAAGTGCAGGTGAACCAAGCCAAGCAGGCCGCCGCCCAGGCCGACAGTGCCACACAGGAGGCCAGTGCCGCCGCGCGGGAAGCACTGACGCGGGAGCAGGAGGGCCGCGCCCAGCTGCGGAAGGATGCCGAAGCGCTCCTGCCCGAACGGTTCACTTCGCCCGAGGGGCCGGTGCCCCTGACCGTGAGCCTGCTCAAGACTGCGCTGGCCGAGGAGAACGATGCTCTGCACACTGTACAGGCTGACCTGAAGCAGCGCCAGACCAAAAACCATACCGACTGCCACCGCAAAAAAGAGCTGGAAGCCCAGCGCAAAGCACAGGCAGAACAGCGCACCGCTCTAGAAGCACAGGTGACGGCAGCCCAGCAGGCTTCTGCCGCCGCCCAGGCTGCGGTGCAGACACTGGAAGCCCGGCAGGCTGCGGAGCAGACCGCACAGCCCCAGAAGATCGCGGCGCTCAAGGCAGAGCAGAACGAGCTGCTGGCCCAGCGCAAAGCCCTTGCCGCACAGGAGAAAGACCTGAACGCCCGGCTGCTGCCCAACCGGAGGGCGCTGGCCGATCACCGGAAGCTTGCCGACCAGCGGGACGCGCTGGATGCCCGCTGGCAGTGGGTGAACGCACTGGCCTCCACGGCGGGCGGCACCCTGAGCAGCAAGCAGAAGATCCGGCTGGAGGCCTATATCCAGATGAACTACCTCGACCGCATCCTTGTCCACGCCAACACCCGCCTGATGCAGATGACGGCGGGCCAGTACGAGCTGGAGCGCATCGGTGCTGAGAACCAGCGCAGCCAGTCGGGCCTTGACCTGGGAGTCATCGACCACTACAACGGCACCCGCCGCAGCGTCAAGACCCTGTCCGGCGGCGAGAGCTTCAAGGCCTCGCTGGCGCTGGCCCTGGGTCTTTCCGATGAAGTCCAGAGCACCGCAGGCGGCATCCGGCTGGACACCCTCTTCCTCGATGAGGGCTTCGGCTCGCTGGATGAGGAATCGCTGGAGCAGGCCATCCGGGTGCTCTCCGGCCTGACCGAAGGCGACCGACTGGTGGGCATCATCTCCCATGTCGCCGCCCTGAAGGACCGCATCGACCGGCAGGTGGTCGTGCACAAGGAGCGGAGCGGAGGCAGCTGGGTGGAGATTGTGACGTAACCCCACCGACAAAGCCTATCGGCTTTGCCACCTCCCCTGGTAGGGGAGGCCTTGGCAGAGCGGTTCAGCCTGCGCACAAAGGGGAACTCACCAAACTCCATGCAACGCCAGAGGCCCCACTACTAGGGGGGCTGGCAATGCGAAGCATTGACTGAGGGGTTTCACCCCTTTCCCGCATAAACGACCACACCTCCGCACACATTAAGTGCGGAGGTGTTTCTTATGTCCCACAAGCAAAAGCATGTCGGCCCCACATCCAGCCGGGTGAGCCCGCCGCTGGGGGCGCTGCCCAGCCAGCCGGACAGCCCAGAGGTGCAGCTGCCGCCGCCGGAACCGGATCTGCCGCCGATCCAGGCGGTCCCCATGACGGACGGCACACCGGCAGCCTGTATGCAGAAAAACGCCAAGGAATTTCTGGCAGGAAATACACCCGGCGTAATGGCGCAGTATACCCCCGGGCTGTTCAGCACTGAGCAGAAGCGAAACAGCCGCCAGCCCGCACCGGATGACCCGGAGGCGGTAAAAGAACTGGTTCGTCTGCGGGAAGAGGAGCCTTATGGTTGACCCCCTCCGTCACGCTCCGCGCGCCATCGCCCCTCGCAGGGGAGCCCTTGGCAGAATGTACCGTTTTGCGGATATCACATCCGGCTCCTGCAAGTAAATTCAAAATTTTCAAATTATTTTCCAATTACCTGTTGAAATCTTCGCCGCGTTCTTATATTATGATAACAAACAAAGCAAAGGCAGGTAAGGAAACATGGCAGAAATCAAATACGAAGTGGTCCAGCGCATTGCAGTGCTGTCTCAGCGTCCCCGCGGCTGGGAGCGCCAGCTCAATCTCATCAGCTGGAACGACGGCGAACCCAAGTACGACATCCGCGATTGGTCTCCGGACGGTACCCGCATGGGCAAGGGCATTTCCCTGAGCGGCGAAGAGCTGGCCATCCTCAAGGGCATTCTGGAAGATCTGGAGCTGTAAGATGGACTACCGTGAGGAGTTTTTGCAGATCTGGCACCAGCATGTCTCCCGCCCGGGCAGCGAAAAGCTGCTGGACTGGCTGGACAACAAGACGGATTTCTTCTCGGCTCCGGCCTCCACCCGGTTCCATGGGGCCTGTGACGGCGGCCTGTGCATGCACAGCCTGAACGTCTACCATGCCCTCCACGACGGCTTTTTCACCGAGGGCGAGAGTGAGGAGAGCTATGCCATCTGTGCTCTGCTGCACGATCTGTGCAAGGCCAACTACTACAAAAAGGGCACCCGCAATGTGAAGAATGATGCCACCGGCCAGTGGGAAAAGGTGCCCAGCTACAGCGTGGAGGATCTGTTCCCCTATGGCCACGGCGAGAAGAGCGTGTTCCTGATCGAGCGGTTTATGAAGCTGAAGGTCGAGGAAGCGGTAGCCATCCGCTGGCACATGGGCGGCTTTGACGATGCGGCCAAGGGCGGCTGCTTTGCCATCTCGGAAGCTTACGACAAATACCCGCTTGCCGTCAAGCTCCACATTGCCGACCTGAAGGCCACCTACCTCATGGAGCACCGCACCAGCGCCGTGCGGTAACATCCCCAAGATGCAAAAAAGACGATGCACAGCGTTTGTGCATCGTCTTTTTGTTATACAGTCATTAAGCTTTCCAGCTGATGTACCAGATCCACCGCCTGATGGTCGAGCGCCGTGGTGGGCTTCCAGTCCGGCTGCGCAAAGGGGCAGCGTTCTTCCTCCGGTTCCGGCGGTGCGGCCTGCGGGGCAGGCTCCTGCTCCGGTGCGCTCTGCTCCGGTACAGCATCCAGCTGGGGCTGCTCTGCCTTGGGGGCATCCGCCGCCGGGTGGAACACGATCACCGGCAGGCCGGGCTGTTCCAGCACCTTGGGCTGCGGGGGCACGGGCGGCAGCAGGCTGTTTGCCCGCGCCTGCTCACACAGAGCTTCCAGCTCAGCGTTCTCCTGCCGCAGTGCCACCATCTCCCGCTCACAGGCGTAAAGCCGGGTCTGGTAACGGCGGATCTCCGCATTGGCAGCAGCAAGACGGCGGTTCAACAGCTCCGCCTGAGCGGGCTGGCTCGGGAGCCGTCTCCCGGTTTCCGGTTCGACCTGCGCCATCATTTCCTCCACTTCCTGCACCCTGCGCAGAGCGCGACGGTATTCGCGGGCAGCGGCGGCACAATAACGCTCCACACAGCGCAGCACGCTGGTTCTGCGGCAGCTCAGCCATTCGGTGCGCAGCCAGATGTCGTTTGGTACCATCTCTGCTCCTCCCGCTCACGCGCGCAAGAGACCACGCCCCCTCCCGGGCGGTTCACACAGTAACTTACAAACTTACTTGCGCTTATTCAGGATCGCCAGCAGCTCATCGTAGTAACGGTTGTCGCTGCTCTCTTCCTCCACCGGCTTTGCAGCGCTGTTTGCGGCGGCAGCAGGCTGCTGCTTTGCGGCACCCGCGCCGGACACATCAGAGCTGAACACTGCACTGGGGGTGGAAGCACCGGCACCGGCGGCGTTGTTCAGGCTGCTGCGCAGGCCATCGGCGGCCTTGTTGTCAAAGCCGGTGGCCACAACGGTAACGCGCATCTCATCGGACAGGTTCTCATCGAACGCAGTACCCCAGATGATGTTTGCATCGGGGTGAGCGCTCTGGGTGATGAGGCCAGCAGCAGTCTCGACATCCTCCAGGCCGATATCGGGGCTGGAGGTGATGTTGATGATCACGCCGTGTGCACCGGCAATGCTGGTTTCCAGCAGCGGAGAGGAGATCGCAGCCTTGGCGGCGTTCTCTGCCTTACCTGCGCCCTTGGCGCTGCCCACGCCCATGTGGGCGTAACCGGCATCCTTCATAATGGAGCGCACGTCGGCGAAGTCCAGGTTGATGAAGGCGGGCACATTGATCAAAGCAGAGATGGACTCCACGCCCTGACGCAGCACATTATCGGCGGCCTGGAAGGCGTTCATCAGGGTGATCTTTTCCTGGCTGATCATCTTCAGGCGCTCATTCGGGATAACGATCAGGCTGTCAACGTGCATGAGCAGGTTTGCAATGCCCTGCTCTGCCAGGCCCATCTTGCGCTTGCCCTCAAAGGAGAAGGGCTTGGTGACGATGCCCACGGTCAGGATGCCCA
>OBAG01002113.1_pt1 | contig 10837 bp, 9 predicted proteins | sample 1517701 | NCBI WGS metagenome assembly OBAG01 (sample SAMN04571702, study PRJEB22368) | human gut metagenome | biome: human gut; material: stool | host: Homo sapiens | place: Luxembourg | collected 2012-09-07 | reverse complement strand
CTCCCCGTCATAGACGTATCCTGCCGCCAGAGAGGCAACGACTTTCCCCTGATAGAGTTCAATTCCGTTAAACGCGGTATAATCCTCCGGTGTCTTGTACTTCATCTTAAGCTTCGCCACACCGTCTTCCACCTTAAGGCTCTCCACCTCGACTGCATTTTTGCCATGCTCCGCGGTGTAATCTTTCACCTCTGCATCCACATAGGACTTCAGTTCCGTCTCATCGTAGTAGGACTGATCGAGCGACTCCACATCCAGCGACTCTATCACGCCTTTCTTTCCCACGTACACGACACTTTCCTCTCCCTCCAGCGAGGTACCGCATCCGGAGAGAAGTCCCACACACAACAGTACACTGCAGACCGTGCACACTAATCTCTTCATCACATAATCTCCATTCTTTCTGAAAAAGTATCGGTGATATTATACTATTTTAAAAACATGATTTCAACCTTTTCCGCATCCTCAAGTATCTTTAACGACTTGAAGGCGTGTCCCACGTACACGCCAAAATAGCTGCGCAAAAGTCTGGTCAGTTCTTCCAGCACCTGCCCGCTCACGGAAAACGTATATAATTTTTCAATCCGCGCCAAGATCACGTACTGCATGGTATAGACGGTGGATTCATTCAATTCCACCGCATCCGGCGCCTCATTGCGGCATTCTGCACAGAGAATCCCGCCGCGCTTGACGGAAAACCAGGTCAGATGCTCCCTGCTGCCGCAGGAAAGACAGGAAAACACATTCGGAGCCTCGCCGTTTACCGCCAGCGCCTTCAGTTCAAACACCGCGCGCACCAGCCGGTTGTCGTAGGCACTGCTCGCAAGGGCGCGCAGCGACTGGTACAAAAGCTTTAGCATCTCGCGCTCATCGTTATTTTCCTGACAATAATAATCCGCAAATTCCAGAAAATAGAACCCGTAATATGTAGCATCAAAATCCCCGGTCAGCTCCCGGAAATAGTTCTGAATCGTCGCTCTGGCAAGCGTGTAAGCACTTCTTCCCTCGAACAGCTCGAACTCTCCGAAGCAAAACGGATTGGCAGCTGCGAGAAGCTGGCTGTTCGGCCGCCTCGCTCCCCGCGCAAATGCTGTGATCTTCCCTCTTTCTTTTGTCAGCAGTGTAATCCGCTTGTCATATTCGCCAATCGGCATTACCTGTAAGACCATCCCGGTCACCACAATATTGTTTCCCATCCGGCTGCTCTTCCCCCGCCAAAATATTACTGCTCTCCTGCACATCCACTGCATTCCGGTAGCGCAGGTAATCAGTCACTCTTCCTGATACTAAAAAGTCTCTCCAGGCTTCCTCCATCGGCATATCCTCCGTTTCTTTGACGCTTCCCGCCTCTAAGATTAGGTTCTCCGATGGCTCCGCCATTATACCAGCAAAAAATTGGCAGTATCAGATATCGTCTTTATTGTACCCGAAGTTCTTCATCATCAGTTCGCTGTCGCGCCAGTCCTTGCGCACCTTCACCCACAGTTTTAAGTTCACCTGCGTATCCAAAAGCCGCTCCATCTCGTAGCGGGCGTTCGATCCGATCTTTTTTAACATCGAACCGCCTTTTCCGATGATGATGCCCTTGTGGGAATCGCGCTCACAGACGATCGTTGCATCGATGTCGATGATGTTCTGCCCTCTCCGCTCCTTCATCCGGTCAATGTAGACCGCGATGCCGTGCGGGATCTCATCATCCAGAGCATGAAGCGCCTTCTCACGGATAATCTCCGCGACAATGGCGCGTTCCGGCTGGTCTGTAACCGTCTCCTCGTCATAGAACATCGGTCCGTACGGCAGGTACTTGAAAATCACGTCCACAACCGTATCCAGATTCTGTTCCCGGAGCGCCGATGCCGGAACGATCTCTGCAAAATCAAACACCTTGCGGTAAGCATCGATATACTCCAGGATCTTTTCCCGCTCCACGGTATCCACCTTGTTGATAATTAAGATGACCGGCGTTTTCGTCTTCTTTAGCTGCTTTATGATATGCTGCTCGCCTGCCCCGATAAACGTGGACGGCTCCACCAGCCAGAGAATGACATCCACCTCCGAAAGCGTGTGCTCCGCCACATTCACCATATACTCTCCAAGCTTATTCTTCGCCTGATGAATGCCCGGCGTATCCAAAAACACAATCTGTCCGCGCTCCATATCCGTATACACGGTCTGGATGCGGTTTCTGGTCGTCTGCGGCTTGTTCGACGTGATAGCAATCTTCTGACCGATCAGATGATTCATCAGCGTCGATTTTCCCACATTCGGTCTTCCTATAATCGTCACAAATCCGGATTTAAAATTATCTTTCATCGTTCTCCTCGTTTCTGTACTGTTTTCCCCGCCCCGCATCAGGTCAGGCTCTCAAGTGTCTCAAACATCTGTTTTTCCGATGTCAGCACATCTTCATTGCCGATCACACACAGGCTGCCGTCTGAGAGCACCGACGCAATCAAAGGCTTCAATGCGCGGATGTCCGCCGGCTGTGCCCCGATAATCTGGCTCCGCTCCTTTGAAAGCGTCTCGTAGTCCAGCTCCTGCAGATAGGCTGTCATCGAACGCGCACCCTTCGCGCTCGGGTTCATCGGCGTGTCCATATCGCTGATCGTTCCGATGATATATCCTGTCATCTCGCGCTCATCGGCATCAAACTTCTCAAGGTACGCCGGAATGCCGTCATAAATCTCATTCGTTGCAGAGAGATTCGGATCCCGGTAGGACACAAAATACGTATCTCCGTTCCTCATATATCCGTTCATGCAGCCATAAGCGCCGCCCTTGACGCGGACATTGATCCACAGGTAATCGTATCCTAAAATTACTTTTAAGATGCGGAGCGCCCCGTGATAGGAAAAGCCGTGTGCGGCATAATTTCCGGCACGCGCCACATACTGCACCTGGGATGCATCCATAAATCCCTCGTTCTTTTTTGCCAGCGGATAGGACGGCATAGAGCGATTCTTACCCGGCTGATCCGGCACATACAATACATTTTTCAATGCAGCCGACGCCTGCGTCACCGCCGGGATCTCCGACTCCTCACAGGTTGCACTCACCAGCATACGCTCCGCTGTAAAAATGGTTTTCACAAGGGAGGACAGCTTCTCCATCAGCTGCTGCTTTTTCTCCTCAAAATGCTCCTCGTAGTCCGCGATCACGCGATAGCAGGCAATGCCCGCCGTCGCATCCTGGCAGTAGGCAGCCGTCGAAAAATACGACAGCGCTCTCGTATATGCCACGGAATGTCCGGAAGCGCTCAGTCCCGCCTGTAATCTCGACTTTAACTGTGCCAGTATCTCGTAGATGCGCTTCTCATCCGCAAGATGCGAGGTCAGAAGGATCTCTTTGATCAGGCGCATTGCATCCGGCAGTCTCGATGCGAGCACCTTCGTGCGCACCTCATAGTAAAGTCCGATTTCGCCCTGCTTTTTGACGTTTGGGTAGATGCCGATGCTGCTGCCGATTCCTCCGGTGTACATATTGATCTCATTGGCAAGCGCCGCGTAAGAATGATCGTCCGTATCCACATATCCCAGCACCGCCTTTAGGATGCCAAGGTAAGGCAGATCCTCCGGCAGAATATCGCACACATCAAACAGATAGGTCAGGTAATCAATGCCGTTCGTGTCCATCTCATGCGCAACGATGGAAACGCCCTCCGTCTCAATCTCACGGTTAAGAAGCGGCGCCGTCTCTTTTTTCAGATCCGCTCTCGTAAGGCGTGGAATCTTCTCTAAGTCTTCCTTCGGCGACGGCTCTTCCTGATACTGCTTTAAGTGCTTCGTGTCTGCGATCAGCTTCTTTCGCTCTTCCCTGGACAATCCCGCTTTGTATTCGGCCAGCTTCTTCTCCAGCGCGGCATCTCTCTTTGCGCCCAGCCCCTGCTCCGGCACCGTAATCACTACCGACGCATGCGGATTGTCCAGCAGATAAGTCTTTACCAGCTCCTCATAATATCCGGTTCCGATCTGATCCTTCAAAAACTGATAGGTGTCCAGCGCTTCCAGATGCATAAACGGCTGCATATCATCGAACAGCCAGCTGTCCAGACACTGGATTCCGTAGAGCAGTCCCTTCGGGAACTGTCCGAAATCCGCCTCCCGGAAACGGAACTCCGAGCTGTTGATTCCGGCTAACAATGCGTTTTGATCAATTCCGTCTGCCACCTGTGCCTGCAGCGTCTCACGGATCACCTGCAAAAACTGCTCCTTCTGCTCCTGATTCGCATTTTTTGCAATCACAGAAAATACCGGCTGCAGCGTGCTGTTATCATAGCCGCCGCCGATGTCCATACCGATTCCCGCATCGATCAGCGCCTGCTTAAGCGGCGCTCCCGGCGCAGAAAGCAGTGCGTAGTCCAAAACGTCAAACGCCTGGTATAACTTTTTGTCCAGAACGGTTCCGACCACCACATTGTAAGACAGGTAGCTGTTGTCCGTAAGCGGCTCCCCCGATGCCACCGGATAAGGCTTTACGATCTCCACCGGCGCGGCGAACGGCTTCTGCATCCGGATTGCGGAATCCAGCTCGATCTGCTCGTATTTTCCAAGGTATTCCTCATCCATCCAGCGCAGCTTTTCTTCGATGTCCATATCCCCGTACAGATAGATATAGGAATTGCACGGATGATAATACTTTCTGTGGAAGTCCAGGTACTGCTCATAGGTAAGCTCCGGAATATGCTCCGGATCGCCGCCGGACTCGTTTGCGTAAGAGGTATCCGGGAACAGTGAATTTAAAATCAGGCGCTCCAACACATCATCCGGGGACGAGAAAGCGCCCTTCATCTCGTTGTATACCACACCGTTGATCGTTACCGGCGCATCTTCATCCTCCAGCTCGTAATGCCAGCCTTCCTGCTCAAAGATCTCTCTGTGCTTGTAGATGTCCGGATGAAACACCGCATCCATATAGACACTCATCAGGTTCTGAAAATCCGCATTGTTGCAGCTCGCCACCGGATAGATGGTCTTCTCCGGGTACGTGATCGCATTTAAAAATGTGTTGAGCGATCCCTTGACCAGTTCCACGAACGGATCCTTGACCGGATATTTGTCCGATCCGCAGAGCACTGTGTGCTCAATGATGTGCGGCACACCGGTCGAATCCTCCGGCGGTGTGCGGAAGCCGATGTAAAACACCTTGTTCTCATCGTCGTTGGAGATCACGGTGATTCTCGCCCCGCTCTTTTTATGGCGCAGAATATATCCCATCGAATGGATATCCTTTAACTCCTGCTCACCAAGCAGCTCATATGCTGTCAATTCTGAAAGCTTCATAAATCCATAATTCCTTTCCTGCCCGGTCATCCTGTATGTCCGGTATTCACACTGTGTTCTATTATAACAGCTTTTCCCATTCTGCAAAAGAGTAAACTATCTATAGATTTTGTCTGGAACACTCTGCGAACGGTGCCGGCAAAGTACCACATGAAAGTTCCTGAAATTGTCCCTGATTTGCTGGGCACCTGCCAGATTGTCCAAACGCAAAAAAGAGACTGCCTGAATGCGGCAGCCTCCTCCCATGTCTTCACAGATATATTCTACTGATAAGAACTCCCTATGCGATGCGTGTCACATTCGCTGCCTGCGGTCCCTTTGCACCCTCAGTCACCTCGAACTCGACCTTCTCGCCGTCCTTTAACTCCTTGAATCCATCCATATTCAGTGCGGAAAAATGTACGAATACATCGTTGCCCTCTGCATCTGAAATGAAGCCATAGCCCTTCTTGGCATTAAACCACTTTACAGTACCCTGCTGCATAATTCTAAAAACCCTCCTCAATACAGTTCTGACATTACAGACTATTCCTGTCTGTATAAAACAACAAATTGAAATTAGCACATTTTACTTTTTTTGTCAATCTTTTTCTGTCATTATTGTTTAATTTGCACATCAATCTGCTGGTATGGGATAGAAATTCCCTTCGCATCCAGCGCATACTTGATATTTTCCGTCATGCGCCAGCGCGCCGGCCAGTAATCCTCGGTCTTAACCCAGACCCTGAGTCCGATGTCCACCGAAGATGCCGCCAGGTTGTCCACATATACCACAGGCTTCTCCTCCGGGATTCTGGCTTCCTCCTTCTCCGCCACCGCATAGATCACATCTTTGGCAGTGCGGATATCCGCTTCATAGGCGATGCCCACCACGAGATCCACACGCCGTCTGTCTTTGTTTGTCACGTTGGTAAGACTGCTGTTGGAAAGCGTACCGTTCGGTATCACAATCAGCTTGTTGTCCACGGTAAGCAGTTTGGTATAAAAAATAGAGATCTCCGTGACCGTTCCCTCATTATTGTGGGAATGTTCAATGATGTAATCCCCGACCTTGAACGGCTTTAACAGCAAAATCAGCACGCCGCCGGCGAAATTCGACAGGCTTCCCTGCAGCGCCAGACCGACCGCCGATCCAAGCACCGCCACCGCAGACGTCGTCGCAATTCCAAACAATCCCATAATGATAAAAATCAGCACCACATACAGTGAATATTTGATCACCGGTATCATGAACTGCTTGACGCCCTCGTCGGTTCCCGCCCGGTCCATCGAGCGCCGCACCAGCTTTGTGATCCACTTGATGATCTTGCCTCCGATCACATACACAAGCAGTGCGATCAGAACCTGGAATGCGAAGTTTAACAGATCTGGCACCAGCCCTTCCAGCCATGTACGGATAATTCCCGGATTCTTTGCAACCTCCTCAATTCCCTCCTGTGCATGGTTCAATGCCTCCACGGTCTCCGTGGTCGACGGGAATGCATCTGTCTGTGCCGCCAGATACCTTCCCTGCTCCAAAAGTGCCGCTATCCCGTTCACTCTCTCGTCCTCCATCCAACTTTATAATCTTTCTTAAATTTCATGAATAAACAGACCGCTCCTTAGCTTCGGCTCGAACCAGGTTGATTTCGGCGGCATCAAAAGTCCCGCATCCGCCACTGCGAACAGCTCCGCAATGGACGTCGGATACATTGCAAACGCCACCGCGCAGTCCTGCTCACAGCGCCGCACCAGTTCGTCCATGCCCCGGATTCCACCGACGAAATCAATGCGTCCGTCCGTCTTCGGATCTCTGATGCCGAGCACCGGTTCAAGAAGCTTATTCTGCAGTATGGAAACATCCAGATCTGCAACCGGATCTTCCGGCGTGCGGTCCTCCTGCCGGATATGGCAGGAAAACCAGTGTCCTTCCATATACATGCAAAAGGTTCCCCGCTCCTTAGGTCTGGTATCCTCTGCCCCGGTAATCTCCTCCACATCAAACCGCTTCTCGACTTCACGGTACAATCCCTTAAAAGAATACCCGTTCAGATCGCGGATCACACGGTTGTAATCCATAATCATGAGTTCATCATCCGGAAACAATACCGAGAGAAAATAGTTAAACTCCTCTTCCCCGGTGTAACCCGGATGTTCCTTCCGGCGCTTCTGCCCTACTTTTACCGCGGACGCTGCCCGGTGGTGTCCGTCTGCAATGTAGATGCTGTCAATGCCCGCAAACGCTTCGTGAATTGCGGCAATATCCGCATCCTCGCGGATGACAAACACCCGGTGTCTCACGCCGTCCTCCGATGTGAAATCATATTCCGGCTCTCCCCGCTTCGTCTTTTCCACGATACGCCGGATCCCGTCATCCGCGCGGTACGCCAAAAAGATCGGTCCGGTCTGTGCGTTACAGACATCCACATGGCGAATGCGGTCGACCTCCTTCTCCGCGCGGGTATTCTCGTGCTTTTTAATGACCCCGTTCTCATAATCATCGATGGACGCGCAGGCTGCCACTCCCGTCTGTACTCTTCCATTCATGGTAAGTTCGTAGAGGTAATAGCACTTTTTGTTCTCCGTCAGAAACGTGCCGTTCTCCACCCATTGCCAGAGTGTATCATGCGCACGCTCATACACCTTGTCGTCGTACATATCCACCGACAGCGGGAACTGTGTCTCCGCGCGGTCGATGCTAAGGAAAGACTGCGGATGCCGCTCCACTTCCTTCGTAGCTTCCTCTCTGTTATAAACATCATAAGGGAGGGCAGCAATCTCTGCTGCCTTCCCTCTCTGTGGTCTGATGCTTACAAATGGTCTGATTTCTGCCATTGTTCTCACACCTCGTTATTTTACTTTCCGTACTTTTAATACCCCATCCGTCTGCTCCAGCTTTGCGAGCACATCCTCCGGCACATTCGTATCCACATCGATCAGCGCATATGCATAGTCGCCCCTGGACTTGTTCGCCATGCCGTCGATATTGATTCCGGCATTGCCGAGAATTGTTGTAAAATGGCTCAGCATACCGCTCTCGTTCTTGTGCAGAATACCGATTCTTCCTGCCGTCATGCAAGCGCCCATGCTGCAGTCCGGGAAGTTGACGGAATGTACGATATTGCCGTTCTCAAGGTAATCGCGGATCTCGCGCACTGCCATGAGCGCACAGTTGTCCTCGGACTCTGCCGTGGATGCGCCCAGATGTGGTGTCACGATGCAGCCCTTTGCACCGACTGTCGTGGTGTTCGGGAAATCGGAGACATATTTTTTGATCTTGCCCGCTGCAAGTGCGTCCACCATCGCCTCCTCATCCACGAGAAGATCTCTCGCAAAGTTGAGCACGATCGCCGTCGGCTTCATCATTGCAATCGCATCCGCACCAATCATCTTTCTGGTGGAATCCAAAAGCGGCACATGAATCGTGATATAGTCGCACTCGCGGTAAATGTCCTCCACGTTGCTGATGTGCTTCACGCTCCGGGAAAGGCTCCACGCTGCACTGACGGAAATATACGGATCGTAGCCGTACACTTCCATTCCCATGTGGGTCGCCGCATTGGCAACCAGAACACCGATTGCACCAAGTCCGATAACACCTAACTTCTTGCCGGAAATCTCGGTTCCTGCAAAATTTTTCTTCTGCTTTTCAGCAGTTTTGGCGATATTCTCGTCGTTCTGATTCGCCAGACACCAGTCGATGCCGCCCACGATATCACGGGACGCGTAGAGCATTCCCGCAAACACCAGCTCCTTGACACCGTTTGCATTGGCGCCCGGGGTGTTGAATACGACAATTCCCTTCTCCGCGCATTTATCCAGAGGAATGTTGTTCACGCCGGCACCGGCTCTCGCCACTGCCGCAAGTCCCTCCGGGAGTTCCAGGTCATGCATTGCGGCGCTTCTCACAAGCACTGCCTCCGCATCCTTTAAGTCTTCCACCTTCTGATAATCATCCGAAAACAGATCCAGACCGACCGCTGCGATCGGATTTAAGCAATGATACTTATGCATTTGCATTCTCCTCCTCGAACTTTTTCATAAACGCAACCAGCTTCTCCACGCCCTCTTTCGGCATTGCATTGTAGATGGAAGCGCGCATGCCGCCCACGGTGCGATGGCCTTTTAAGTTCACAAAGCCTGCGGCTGTCGCTTCTTTTACAAACTTCGCATCCAGCTCTTCGTTGCCGGTCACAAACGGCACATTCATGAGGGAGCGGTCCTCCGGAACAACGGTTCCGTGGAACAGTTTGCTCTGATCCAGGAAATCATAAAGGATCTTCGCCTTTTCCTCATTGCGCTCCTTCATCACGGAAAGACCGCCCATCTTTTTTAACCACTTGAATACCTTGCCGCAGATATAGATGCCGTAGCACGGCGGTGTGTTGTATAAAGAATCCGCATCGGCGTGTGTCTTGTATTTTAACATGGTTGGTGTTCCCGGAAGGGTATCTTCCGTGATCAGATCCTCGCGGATGATGACAATGACAACTCCCGCCGGTCCTACGTTCTTCTGCACGCCGCCGTAGATCACACCGTATTTTGTCACATCCACCGGCTCGGACAAAAAGCAGGAGGATACGTCCGCTACCAGCGTGTGTCCCTTGGTATTCGGAAGCTTCTTGTATTTTGTTCCGTAGATCGTATTATTCTCGCAGATGTACACATAATCCAGATCTTCCGGGATATCCAGGTCGGAACAATCCGGGATATAGGAAAACGTCTTATCCTCGGAAGATGCAAGCTTTACTGCCTCGCCGTAAATCTGTGCTTCCTGATAAGCTTTCTTCGCCCACTGGCCTGTGACGATATAGCCTGCCTTGCGGTTCTTCATCAGATTCATCGGGATCATTGCGAACTGCTGGGATGCTCCGCCCTGTAAAAACAGAACTTTGTAATTGTCCGGAATGTTCATCAGATCTCTCAGATCCTGCTCTGCCTCTTTGATGATGTTGTCATACACCTTGGAGCGGTGGCTCATCTCCATCACAGACATTCCGCTTCCTCTGTAATCCAGCATCTCATCTGCTGCTTCTTTTAAGACCTCTTCCGGCAGCACTGCCGGACCTGCTGAAAAATTGTACACTCTGCTCATTTTCTAATTCCTTTCCTTTCTCTTTTATTACGGCAGTTCCCTACGCTGCCGCCTCCATGCCCCCTGTAACAAAACATATACGCATGTTATGACTGCGCTGTGGCTAAATCCTCCCCGGTAAATGCCGTACTGATGTCCGCACCCGGAGCAACCATCGGCCATACCTTGTCATCGCAGCCGATCACACAATCGATCACTACCGGCGTCTTTGCAGCAAGCGCTGCTTTTAACGCCTCATTAAATGTCTCGCGGGTTGTGGCGCGGTACCCTGTCGCCCCCATCGCCTCCGCAAGCTTCACATAGTCGACGCCGTCATCTAAAACCGTCGCTGAATAACGTTTTTCGTAAAACAGATCCTGCCACTGCCGCACCATGCCGAGCACATGATTGTTCACAATCACTTCGATCAACGGCAGCTTCTGCCGGACTGCGGTAGCAATCTCGTTCATATTCATGCGGAAACATCCGTCCCCCGCGATATTGA
>OBAG01002108.1_pt1 | contig 10861 bp, 9 predicted proteins | sample 1517701 | NCBI WGS metagenome assembly OBAG01 (sample SAMN04571702, study PRJEB22368) | human gut metagenome | biome: human gut; material: stool | host: Homo sapiens | place: Luxembourg | collected 2012-09-07 | reverse complement strand
TTTTGAATAGTCGCCGCCCCCCCCCCGATTTCGGGCCGGAATCCCGCAGAACACCGTGCGCGACGCCTACTGTTACCTGTACGACCTCTACCCCACGCTTTGCGGTCTGGCGGGTATCGGGGTCCCGGCCACCGTGAAGGGAATTTCGCTGGAGGAGACCCGGAAAGCTGGACTGGAAGCAGGTGGTGCAGGTGAATCCCTGACGCCCGCAAGCCGCGGAAAATCCGAAAACGGGGAGCCTGGACAAAATGGCTCCCCGTTTCCGTTTTGAAAGCGGCTATATTTTAGTATCTTTGGGGCCGGAACGACAATTTTCAGTCGGAAGGCTCCGCCGAACCGGGTGTATCCGGTTTGACATCCGTCCGGCTCTTTACGATCTTTACTTCTCCCAAACATACGAAAGCCGATGTCAAAAATCTCATCAGCTGCATTTGCAGACACCAAACCGCACTACGACATACTCGACGGATTGCGCGGCGTAGCGGCGATCATGGTCGTCTGGTTCCATCTGTTCGAAGCCTATGCGACCAGCCATCTCGACCAGCGGATCAACCACGGCTATCTGGCCGTCGATTTTTTCTTCATACTTTCGGGTTTCGTCATCGGTTACGCCTACGACGACCGCTGGAAGAAAAAGATGTCGGTAAAGGATTTTCTCAAGCGGCGGTTGATCCGTCTGCATCCGATGGTCGTCATGGGGGCCGTGATCGGGGCCGTCATGTTCTATTTTCAGGGCTGTTCCGTCTGGGATGTCTCGGCGGTGTCCCTATCCATGCTGCTGACGGCCACGCTGCTGAACGCGCTGCTGATTCCGGCGACGCCCGGTTCCGAAATCAGAGGGCTGGGTGAAATGTATCCGCTCAACGGCCCGAGCTGGTCGCTGTTTTTCGAGTATATCGGCAATGTCCTCTACGCTCTCTTCATCCGTAAGCTTCCGACCCGGGCGCTTTCCGTGCTGGTGCTGCTCGCCGGCTGCGGGTTGGCGGCGTTCGCCGTCTGGGGACCCCTCGGCGACATCTGCGTCGGGTTCGCCATGGACGGGGACAACATGCTCGGCGGCTCTCTGCGCCTGCTGTTCGCCTTCTCGGCCGGACTGCTGCTTTCGCGTGTGTTCAAGCCCGTGCGGATTCGGGGCGCGTTCTGGATCTGCGCCCTGGCGATCGTGACGCTACTTTCCGTGCCGCGCATCGGGGGAAGCGAACATTTGTGGATGAACGGGCTGTACGACACCCTGTGCGCCGTAGTCCTCTTTCCGCTGCTCGTCTGTCTCGGGGCTTCGGGAAAGACGACGGACCGAGTGACGACCCGGGTCTGCAAATTTCTGGGGGATATTTCCTACCCGCTGTACATGGTGCACTACCCTTTCATCTACCTCTATTATGCCTGGGTCAAGAACGAAAACCTCACCTTCACGGAGTCCCTGCCCGGCGCCCTGGCGCTCGTCGCGGGTTCTGTGATATTGGCTTATCTCTGTCTGAAACTCTACGACGAGCCTGTGCGCCGGTTCCTGACCGACCGCTTTTTGCGCAGGGAGAAATAGACACTGTTTTTTAAGACCAAAAGAGGTGTGTGCAATGTTGACACACAGCTCTTAATATTTTATCTTTTTCATTTTCGCCAAAATTTACAGTTCCTTCACGATAAATCGGAATGACCGAGCGATTCGGAAATGATGGCAATATTCACTCCCGAACGCTTCAAGACCGTTGCGAACGTGTGCCGAGCGACATAGGTAGTCAGTTCGATTTTCAGCCCCAATAATCGGCTCCACTCGTGCAGGGCCTTGTTCCCGTGTTTCAGCACCTTGCGCACTCGGTCGTAAATCTGTTGCTCGGTCTTGTGTATGCGGCGGTCGAGTATCGGGAAAATATAATCTTCGTCCGCATGGTCGGATTTGGCGTATTTGCCGATAATCGCTTTCGACTGCTCCGAGAGGTGGCAGGTCATCTCCTTGCTGGTTTTGTGGCGGGCATAGTAGATTCTTTCCTCGTCCATGTCGCAGTAACGCAGGGTGGCGATGTCTTTGAAATTGATGCCTGCCGAGAGGTATGAAAACAGGAAAATGTCCCGTGCGAAATCCAGATAGGCCGAACCGTCGGCGAGTATCTCCGCCTGCATCAGCCGTTGCACCTCCTCCTTGCGGATGGCGCGTTTGCGGGTGGCTGTCCACAACCGTCCGATTTTGAATTGCAGGAACGGACTGTGCGGCGTGGTGAAAATCCCCTCGGCAAGAGCCTTGTTATAGACGGCTTTCAGAACGCTGAATTTCGTGGCTATCGAATTGCTCTTGTTCCCCTTTTTCATTAGGAACAGTTCGAAATCACGCAGGTAGCCGACCGTAATTTCGTCGAAACGGATATTGGTCGAGCGGAATTGTTGCAGGAGTGAGAACGTGACCTTGTGTTTCGATGCCGAGCCGATTTTACCGACTGATTCCAATTGTGTAATCGTGCGGCGGAAATATTCGGCTATCGTGCAATAGACCCTCCGCCCGTCGGTTTCCAGCACGTTGTCCAGCGTTACGGGAACCTCCAACGCTTCGAGCCGTTTGATGCGCTTGTCGTATTTCTCGATTTGCTCGTAAATCCGCAGCTGAACGGCGGGATTCTGCGTTTTAAGCGTTTGGGTATCGAAATCCCAATCGTCGGCGGGGATATTGATTCCCGTGCTTACATAGCGGCTGCGACGATTGACGGTAAAACGCAGGTAGATGTTCGTGGTGCGATTTTGATTGATGCGGTCTTTTCTGCAAATGGCATTAATGCTGACACTCATAATGTTGCGGCATTATGCAGACAAGCGCGAACGGTGTTTTACCGCCGTAAAACATGGTTAAACAAATGGTAAAACATTCTTCGGAAAACGGCGCGAAAAAGGCATTATGGAGAGTTTCATTTCGCACCCGCAAAAAGAAAAACGAGCGATAATTCATTGATTATCACTCGTTTGTCGTGAGCGGAAAACGGGACTCGGACCCGCGACCTCAACCTTGGCAAGGTTGCGCTCTACCAACTGAGCTATTTCCGCAAAAGCATGTTTCGTAATTGCGAGTGCAAAGGTAACTAAAAAATTCGAAACTCCAAATTTTTCCAATGTATTCTGCAATTTTTTTTACGATATGCCTGCCGCCGGGAGCTTCTACGGGAGCTTCTATTTGAATATCCGTATGCGCTCTTCCCAGGGCTTGAAACTCTTTTCCTGCGGCTCTCCGCCCGGCGTTCCGAACGGCATCTGGGCGATCAGCCGCCACGCTGCGGGCAGATCCCATTGTTCGCGCACTTCTTTGTCGATGAGCGGGTTGTAATGCTGGAGCGACGCGCCGAACCCGGCGTCTTCGAGCATCGTCCATACCGCCAGCTGGTGCATGGCCGAGGTGTGCTCCGACCAGATCGGGAAATTGTCCGCATAGGTCGGGAACTGTTCCTGCAGTTTCCGCACGACGGTCGTATCCTCGTAGTAGAGCACCGTGCCGTATCCCGATGCGAAACTGCGGTCGATCTTCTGCTCCGTGGCGACGAACGCCTCTGCGGGAACGATGGCTTGCAGGGTCCGTTTCACGATCTCCCAGAACGCTTTGTGCTGTTCGTGCAACAGGAGCACCAGCCGCGTCGACTGCGAGTTGAAGGCCGACGGGATGTGTCGTATCGCAAAATGAATGATTTCCTCGATCTTTGCGTCGTCGATCGGGGATTCGGGGGTCAGTTCATAATAACTGCGCCGGTGTTGCAGCGCGTCTTTCAAATTTCTCTCCATAGTCGTTGGCATGTTATTGTATGCCCTTTCGCAAAAATAGCACAACTTTTGGAAAAATGTGCGGATTACAACGTGAAATAGTATCTTTGTAGCCATGAAAAACATGATCGAAACATTTTCCGCATTGGGCGCGCGCCTGCTCGGTTTCGGCGATGACGATGCGACGCGCGCGGTCATTGACTCCGCCTGCCGTGCCAACGGCTGGCCCGCCGACATCCGTCGTGCGGTGCGCGCGATTGCCTGCGACATGCTGCAACGCGAAAAGCTCGAGGCGTGGCTGGCGGACTACCCTGCCCTTCCGGTTGCGGAGCCGCGGCGCGTGCTGGTCGTCATGGCCGGAAATATCCCGCTTGTTGGTTTTTTCGACCTGCTGTGCGTGCTTGTGAGCGGCCACGGTTGTCTCGTGAAGCCCTCCGCCAAGGATTCCGTGCTGATGGAACATGTCGTGGGGCTGCTGCGCGAAATCGACCCTTCCGCGCCGGTCCGCCTGTACGACGGAACGTCGCCCGTCGACGCCGTGATCGCCACCGGCAGCGACAACGCCAACCGCTATTTCCGGGCGCATTACGCCGGCATTCCCTCCCTGCTGCGGGGCAGCCGCCAGTCGGTAGCCGTGCTTTCGGGGCGCGAGACGCCGGAACAGCTTGCCGGACTGGCCGACGACATCTGGGCCTATTCCGGGCTGGGGTGTCGCAGCGTGTCGCTGATTTTCGCGCCGGAAGGATATGAACCTGCGCTTCAAATACCGCCTGTAAACGATAAATATATAAACAATTACAGGCAGCAGCGCGCCTTGCTGGAAATGCAGGGACGGCCGTTTGTCGATCTGGGATGCGCCGTGGCTGTCGAGCAATGCGCCTTTCCGGCGGCGTTGAGCCGGATCGCCTATGCGCATTACGCGACGTTGGACGAAGTGGTCGCATGGCTTGCCGGGCATGACGGTGAACTGCAATGCGTCGTCACCGGGTGTCTCCCCCACAGCCGCCGCGCCGGTTTCGGCTGCGCACAGTCTCCGGCCCTGACCGATTATCCCGACGACCGTGACGTTCTTGCGTGGCTTGCGGCGTTGGATTGACAAAAAGTGTTATATTTGGTGTCGTAACGAAACAATATTCTAAAAATACTACTGCAATGTCGATGGTTTTCCGATTCCGGATGTTGAGCGACGAAAACGACAATTTCGTGCGTGATTATGAGGCGATGTACGACATGACGCTGCTCGATTTCCATGATTTCATCCTTCAGTCGCTTGAGTACGAGCCTTGTATGGCTTCGTTCTTCACGGCCGACGACCGCTGGGAGAAGCAGCGCGAATTTACGAGCGTGGAGATGGACGACGGCTCCGGGGACGCTCCCGCGGCGATGGAGAGCGTAACGCTCGGCCAGGTCATCCACAACCGCCGCGACCGTCTGATCTATCTCTTCGACATGTTCGGCGACCGTGCTTATTTTCTGGAACTTACCGGAACCTTCGAGGCCGAGAAGGGCGCTTCCTATCCGCGTGAAATCTATGCGCAGGCCGCAGCTCCCGACCAGTACGATCCGTCGAAAACGCGCGCGGAGGACGATGACGGGTCGATTTTCGGCGAAGTGATGAGCGAATTCAGCGATTTCGAGGGCGACGATAATTACGACGATGAGTACTAAACGGCTGCTGGTCATCGTCGGGCCGACGGGTTCGGGCAAAACGGATTTGAGCATCCGTCTGGCCGGCCATTACGCCGCTCCGATCCTTTCGACCGATTCCCGGCAGGTTTACCGGGGGATGCCGATCGGCACGGCGCAGCCCACTTTCGATCAGCTTCAAGCGATTGAGCATCATTTTATTGCCTCGCACGATATAAAGGATTACTTGAGTTGCGGGGAATACGAGGTGCAGGCCCTTGCGCGGCTCGAAAAACTTTTTGCCGGCCACGATTACGTCGTTGCCGTCGGCGGCGCGGGGCTGTATGTCCGGGCGTTGTGCGAAGGCATGGACGACCTGCCGCAGGCCGACGAATCGCTGCGCGAGGAGATGGATCGCTGGCTGGCGGAGGAGGGACTCGGAGCGCTTGCCGAGAAGCTCCGGGAGCTGGACCCGGAGTATTACCGGATTGTCGACCTCAACAATCCGGCGCGTGTCGTGCGGGCATTGGAGGTATGCCTTCAAACCGGCATGCCCTACTCCCGGCAGCGTACCGGCATACGGCGAGCGCGTCCGTTCGAAATCGTGAAAATCGGCGTCGACCTGCCGCGCGAGGAGCTTTACGACCGCATCAACCGCCGGGTGGACCGGATGCTTGCCGACGGTCTGGAAGCCGAGGCGCGGGCGCTGTACCCCTACCGGGAACTGAATGCGTTGCAGACGGTCGGCTACCGCGAGTTTTTCGATTACTTCGACGGGCGTATCGGCTATGACGAGGCCGTGGAGCTGATCAAACGCAATTCGCGCCGCTATGCCAAGCGGCAGCTCACCTGGTTCCGCCGCGATCCGGAAATCCGCTGGTTCCGGCCCGACGACGATGCGGCGATGATAAATTACATAGATTTTGGCAAATCGTAAATATTTTCGTACTTTTGCCGGCGTCTTTCGGCGAAAGACTGCGCCCGGATGGTGGAATCGGTAGACACGCCGGACTTAAAATCCTGTGGCCAGTAATGGCCGTGCCGGTTCGACCCCGGCTCCGGGTACTAATAAAATCGCTTAATTTGTTGATTATGACAAGTTAAGCGATTTTTAATTTTCGGATTTTCCCCGCATTTTCCCCGCAGAGAAGAAATGGTTGGAATGCGAAAACCAAATGTTGGATATCCCTTTTGTTATTGTGTAACCTGTTGGTTGAATTAAAATAAAGCATATTTGATAATACAAATTTTGTCGATGATTGTAGAAGCTGAGGTATTGCAGCATGACCAAGCTCGATTTTAACGGCTGTACGGGTAAACAGCCCGTATGTCATACTAATCAAGAACTGGTTAAGTTGAGAAATCTTTTGATATGCTTTCTGGAACGATTGTAAGCTCATGAGAGTTGTTTCCGGTTCTTTTGGTTCAGTTGATACGGGACTTCAAGTTTGATATGAGCCATTTTGAAAAGGTCTTGTTGCATATCAATATTCAAGTACCATACGTGCCGAAATAATTTCTGAATATCAATCTTTTATACGATTGATACCCAATTTTACACCCGAAAAATGTAAAATTAGGTGTTGTATTTTCTCTATATCGAATCACACAGGCTAATGAATAAGGAAAGATCATTGAGCTTTCGGGTACTTTTTGGAAATGTCAAATGATTGGTATTTAATAATATGAGATTTGTATTTCGTATTTTGCATCCGCAATTTGTCTGCATTTCTTATGATGACAATGCATTTTTCATCTTTTTTCGTTATCTTTGGAGCCAATCATATAAAGAATAGTGCGAAAATACAAACGGAACATAGGTGCGGTATTGCTACTGGTACTCTTCGCATGGTACTGGAGTTCTGTTACGCTGTTTCCCCATGCTCACAATATCGACGGGCATATCTATGTTCACTCGCATCCTTTCTCCGGTACCTCGAATAATCCCGGCCACAGCCATACCCCGCAGCAGTTTCAACTGATCGCACACCTGTCGCTGCTGGTAATGATGGTGGCGACGCTCGTCGCATTCGCCTTACGGCTGCTGGGAGTTTCCTTCATTTTCAAAACGCAAAAACCGGCCGTCCGGCAGGACGCTCCGATCCGGATTTACGGGCTGCGTGCACCTCCCGTCTGCTGATACACATTCCATTCTGAACGGGACGGGCTTGTTGCCCGCACCCGTTGCCATGTATATGTATCAGTAATTATCAAAAACCGGATTTTTCCATGAAAGAAAAAATATTGGGGGCATTTCTCATGCTCCTGCTCCCCGCGGTATGCTCCGCCGGGGAGGAGCCTGCCATGAAGCCCCAAAAGCAGAGCGACGCAAATATCACCGGCCATGTGGTCGATGCCAAAACCTACGAACATCTGGCCTTTGCCACCATCGCCGTGAAAGGCACGACCATCGGCATCGCTACCGATGCCACGGGGCACTATTTCCTGAAGAACCTGCCGCAGGGCCGTTTTACGCTCGTTGCCTCGTCTGTGGGTTACAGGAGTGCCGAGCAGACGGTCGAGATCTCGCCCGACAAGACCATCGAGGTCAATTTTTCCCTGACCGAAGAGGCGCTTTCTGTCGAAGAGGTCGTCGTGTCGGCCAGCCGGACGGAGACCAACAAGAAAACATCACCGACTATCGTATCGGTGGCCTCGGCCAAACTCTTCGAATCGACCGCCTCGTGCAATCTGGCCGAGACGATGAATTTCCAGTCGGGATTGCGCGTCGAAACCAACTGCGGCAACTGCGGTACGACCCAGCTGCGCATAAACGGACTCGAAGGGCAGTATTCGCAGGTACTGCTCGACAGCCGCCCGATCTTCAGTTCGCTGGCATCGGTCTACGGCCTTGAACAGCTGCCCGTCGCCATGATCGAGCGGGTCGAGGTGATCCGCGGAGGCGGCTCGGCGTTGTTCGGGGCGAATGCCATCGGCGGTGTGGTCAACATCATCACCAAGGAGCCGCTGCGCAACTCCGTCACACTCTCCAATACGACCAATATCTTTGAGGGCGGTACGGCCGACTTCAACACCTCGCTCAACGGCTCGTTCGTCTCCGACGACTACAAAATGGGCGTCTACCTGTTCGGCATGATTAAGGACCGCGATTCGTATGACCGCAACGGGGACGGATTCTCGGACATCCCAAAACTCAACTCCGAGACGGCCGGATTTCGGGCCTATTACAAAACTTCGCCCTATACGCGTCTGACGGCGGAATACCACCATATTCACGAGTTTCGCCGTGGGGGCAACGAGTTCGACCAGCCGCCCCACATGGCCGATATCGCCGAACAGCTCAATCACAAGATCGACGGCGGCGGATTGAAATTCGACTGGTTCAGTCCGAACAACCGCCACCGGATGGGCATCTATACTTCGGCGCAGAATATCGACCGTGACAGTTATTTCGGCACGGACAAGAATCCCGACGCCTATGGCGCTACGGACGACAAGACGTTCGTGGCGGGAGCCCAATATACCTACTCTTTCCATAAACTGCTGTTCCTGCCCTCGGAACTGACGGCGGGCGTCGAGTACAACTACAATACGCTGCACGACAAATACCTCGGCTTCGGGCGCGACTTCGAGCAGACCACCCATAGCACGGGTTTCTTTTTCCAGAACGAGTGGCGGAGCGAAAAGCTCAACTTCCTGATCGGCGGCCGCGTGGACAAGCACAACATGATGAAGAACGTCGTCTTTTCGCCGCGCGTGAACGTGCGTTACAGTCCGACGGAAAAGATCGGCCTGCGGGCCAGCTATTCGAGCGGTTACCGCGCGCCGCAGGCCTACAACGAGGACCTGCACATCGACGCTTTGGACAACAAGGTGGCGATCATTCGACTCGCTCCGGATCTCAAACCCGAATACTCGCACAGCCTGAGTGCATCGGTGGATCTGTATCATAATTTCGGGCGAGTGCAGGCCAACCTGCTCGTCGAAGGATTCTACACGATGCTTGAGGACGTGTTTACGCTCGAAAAAATCGGCGAGGATGCCCAGGGCAACATCATTAAGGAGCGCCGCAACGCTTCGGGAGCCACCGTGGCCGGCGTGGGAGCCGAAGCCAAGGCGGGTATTCCGGGACGGTTCGAGCTGCAGCTGGGCTACACCTTCCAGCGCAGCCGTTACGACGAACCCGAAAAATGGTCGGACGACGTGACGCCCCAGCGGCGGATATTCCGTTCGCCGGACCATTACGGCTACTTGACGGCGAACGTCAACCTCACGCGTGATTTCACGGCGTCGGTGTTCGGCAACTACACGGGCCGGATGCTCGTGCAGCACAATGCTGGGTATATCGAGAGGGATACCGAGCGTCTGACGCCCGATTTCTGGGATATGGGCCTGCGGCTGTCGTACAATTTCCGGCTCACGAAACAACTGCGGCTGGAACTGAATGCCGGGGTGAAAAACCTTTTCGACAGCTTCCAGAAGGACCTCGATTTCGGCCAGAACAAAGATGCCGCTTATATCTACGGTCCGGCAGTTCCGCGCACTTACTTTATCGGAGCAAAATTCGCGCTGTGACCAAGATGTACCGTGTTATTCGGATGCAGGGCCGGTTCCTGCATCCGAATTTGTATTTAGAGCTTGAAGGTCGGCAAACCAATAGGAATAAGTTTTCACCGTTCCGTCGTCTAGGCGGATGTCGTAGCTTTGTGAAAAAGATCGGCCCAGCCGGAACGGCACGGGCTGTCGGAAGATCGGACCGTCGTAACAGAATGTATGATATTCGCCGTTTTCTCCATTGGGATCGACTCCGGCAGGCAGAGAGGCTATGAAGCCGCGGTCGATCTCCCGGCCTATGGCGTCGGCGCCGAGTCCGTCGGCCATCGTGGTTACGACGACCGTCCGAAATCCCGATACGAGGAAATCGTTCATCACCTCTTCCGAAGATTTTCCCCAAAGCGGTTCCACGATTTCGATTCCGTGCGGCGAGAGTTGCTGCTCCCGGTATTTGCGCACATCGTGCAGGAAAATATCCCCGAAGATGAAACGGGTCACGCCCTGCGTCTTGAAATGCTCCACGGCCCGGGACATGGCGACGTCGTAATCCTCCATATTGCCTTTGGGCGTCAGGTCTACGATATAAAGAGGAACGCCGATGCTTTCGGCCTGCATTTGCAGTAATGCCGTCGGGATGCCGTGCATCGTCGAACGGTGCGTATCCCGGTTTACGGTAGTCAGCAGCGCGACGATCTCGTATTCGCCCGATTGCTGTGCCCGCAACAGCGCATGGGCGGAATCCTTGCCGCCGCTCCAGTTGAATACGGCTTTTATCCGTTCCATATTATATTTTCTGCATTATGGAAGAACCCGCAGACAAGGGTCAAATACTCGGGCAATGATCCGTCTGTACCCCATTTCAGTTCGATGCCGAAGAGTTCGGAGGTTGTGTGTGCGATGTCGAATCCGCAGGCTTCGAGCGATGGACGTACCAGTTCGGGGTGGCGGCAGGGTTTCGCTTCGGGGCGGGTGCAGGTTCCTTCGGGGC